>Ga0207651_10001409_pt1 | contig 10923 bp, 9 predicted proteins | sample KBSM23metaG_FD_184328 | JGI IMG/M metagenome (GOLD analysis project Ga0207651, IMG submission 184328) | Miscanthus rhizosphere microbial communities from Kellogg Biological Station, Michigan, USA - KBS M2-3 metaG (SPAdes) (version 2) | ecosystem: Host-associated > Plants > Roots > Rhizosphere >... | reverse complement strand
TTTTACGGCTACGACGCTCATGGAAACGTGACGTTTCTAACCGACGCCACCGGCGCAGTAACCGACAGCTACGACCTCGATGCGTGGGGAATTCTCGTCGCGACGACGGGATCGACGCCGAACTCGCGGCTTTACGCCGGCGAGGAACTTGATCCCGACCTTGGGCTGCTCAACCTGCGTGCCCGCCAGTACAAGCCGGGGACGGGACGCTTTCTGACGATCGACCCGCTGGACGCAGCGAAGGGCGCAGCGCCGAACAATCGACTGCCAGCTGACGTGATTGCTACGGTTACCCAGCCACACTTTCGAGCGATTCTTGAGATTGCGCCGGAGCTTTCACCATTGAACGACCGCTTACTAACACCCGGGGTTCTCAATCGATATCTCTACGCTAACGGTGATTCGGTCAACGGTCTCGATCCGAGCGGCCGCCTTTCCGCTACTGAATACGCGGTCCTCCAGGCGCTGGCCCAGGCGCTCGTTTCGGAACTTCTCGCTGACTTCGTTCCCATGACGGACACACAAAAGCGGTGCATGAGGTGGGGAGCCAACTTCGGCGGTGGAGCCATCGGGGTCGTTGTCGGAAAACTGACGGGCTTCGTCTATTGGATGTACATGACGTTGCTCTGTTACCTCGGTGGACTACCATGGTGAGAATGATGTTGGGCTCAGCCAATCGTAAACTGATGGGATCCACCTCCGGCCCATCGCTAACTGCGGGCACTAAATGAGTAACGTCGGGCATACAGTCGACGCAATCGGTACCGTGGTCTTGAGCGTCGCGGCGGTTGTCACTGCCTTGATAGGCATCCGTCGTGGTGATCCGCCGAGGCGCATCCGGGAAAGAACATGTCTCGTGGTTGCGCTTGCCTTGATCGTGGCACGCGGCCTGATCCCCGACTCGTTGCTTGGTCGAGGACTCTATATTGGAGCGATCTTCGTCTTGGCTGTAACGGTGCTGTGGAAGGGTGGGAACGAGGCGTAAAGGCAGTCACGACCTCTCGGTGCGGACGAGAGGTGCCAGAGACTTCGCGAGGAGGTTGGATCCGCGGATAGATTCCGAGGTGGGGGGTTCCCATTCGTGATTGGGCGCGATGAGTCGGTTCAACGCCCGTCGCTGAGCTAGACATTAACGATGCACCGGACATTGGCCGTCGTGGCGATCGTGGCCCTGATTGTCATCAGTACCGAGGGGGACTGAGGTGCCGCAGACTTCGCAAAGACGGCGGCCCTCGCCGAGAACCTTCGCATCGGTGCATCGCGACTCCGGCGCGTCCAACGGCGACAGCGACCCAGACGAGACTGAGGTGCCGCAGACTTCGCAAAGACGGCGGCCCTCGCCGAGAACCTTCACATCAGTGCGTCGCGACTCCGGCGCGTCCGTACACGACAGCGACTACTGCATGAACGATCCACGTCCCACGGCACGCGGTCGCCGACCTCGGTCTCGCGCGCGGCCCGCCTCAGATAGGTCTCTGACGGAGTCAGGGCGAGCGTCGCCCCGCGGCCTTCCGCTGACCTACATCAAGCCGGTCTCACGAAGGGCGCCGATGGCGGGAACGCGCCCAGCGGAAACTCGGCGGCGGCACCCGCTCGAAGGCAGCGCGCGGCCGCGCGGAACGCATCCACGAAGGCCAGGTACGCCGCGCGGAAGGCCGTCCGGGCAGCGGACGACGCTGCGTGAACGATCGGCGCAGGACCACGGTGGCTGCGGGTGGGCGCTTCGTGGGGATCCTGGTCGAGGATGCGACGCTCGCCAAGGACGCCCGCCTTGCCGCTCTCCGCGCGATCGCGCGCGACCGATTCCTCCTCTTTCCGGATGAGATCACCCACGTATCGGCAGTATTCTGCTGGCGCCAAGTTCGCCAACGTGGGGATGGGCGACAGATGCACTTGGCAGATCTGTTCGGTCCTGAGCGGGTCCGGCTCGGCCCCGCGACGTCGCGCCTCGAATTGGGCAGTGCGGTCGTACCAGACACCGAGCAGGCGCCCGCCCTTGGTCGTCGCCTTGACCGACGACACGCCCGGCCAGCGCTCGGCGCGGTCGACCAGCCCTTCCTTGAGTCCCTGGCAAAGGATGTAGCGCAGGGGCGCGACCTGGCTCTCTGCGTCCGCGACGACGATCGAGCGGTAGCGCCGCGACCAGAAAGGGCCCAGCCAGCGGTGGTGACGGCCGACCTCCTTTGCGATGTTGGCGAGGGCGTGCTGCATGAACCTGGCGAGTTGCGCGGCGTGGTCGACGCCAAGCAGCGCGTGAATGTGATTGCTCATGACAGCGACCGCGTGAACGCGGAACCCCGTAGAGAACCTGCGCGCGGCCCAGCACCCCCACGATCAGGTCATTCGCCCCCGGCCCCGGTCGCAGCAAGAAACGGCTCCCTACCGTTCGCGCCGTCACTCCACGAAGGAATCGGCCGGAACGTATCGCAGCGGCCGCGCCGCCCAATGCGGGTGCGAATCGTAATAACTTGGGGTCTTCACGATAAGGAGGTTCGCGTGTTGTATGCGGTGGCGATCGTGGCGGCTGTGGCGGTTCTGACGCCGGTTCTGATGGTGTGCCTGCGTCTCAGCTGGCTTGCCGTCCACGTGTTGCCGGAGGTCGGCGTGGAACCAAAGGGCGACGATCCCGACTACGAGCGGCGCTACCGGCAGTTCGCCGAACTCGGGTTTCAACCCGCGGGGGCCACGCGCGAGACCTGCTGGTTCATCTCCCCCTTCGACTGGTACTGGCGAGCCCACGACTTCCATCGCTGGATGGCGACACCCGATGGAAAGGCGCTGGTGGTCCTCTATCGCATGGTCGCAGTCGAACCGGTGCGGTTCAGCATCAAGAGCGTGTTCGACGGAGGGGCCGTCGTGGATACGAAGTGTCCGGGGGCGGGAGTCGGCCGTGACACCGACACGTATCTGCGTGTGGAATACAAGAACCTGGAGCCCGCCGAGCTGCTGGCGAAGCATCGCGAGAACGTCGAGGCGTTCGCGCAACGGCGTGGCCGCCGCATCAAGTCCTGCACGTTTGCCGAGACGGCGCAGGCCGAGATCGTCCACGATCACAAGCTCCTGAAATCGATGTCGCTGCGTTTCCGCAGTGTCCCTGACGCCCTCATCCTGGTGGCAGCGCCCACGCTCCTGGCGTTCCAGTTCTTGCCGCTTGGCGGATCCGCCATGCATCGCGGAGCGATCGCGGTCGTCATCGGGGCGACAGTCTTCGCCGCTGTCCGGTTGTTTTATCTGCCGAAAGTCATTGCACAGAATGCGCTGAAAGCTCATGCCCCCGCCGCGGCGACGCCCCCGCCGCCCGCGGCCATCGGCGGAGGTCCGTGATGCCCGCAGCGATCCAGGTCGACGGCCTCTCCAAGTCGTACCGTCGCGCGAAGACGCCGGCGCTTACGGACCTCAGCGTGCGTATCGAGGAAGGCGAAATCTTCGGCCTGGTTGGGCCGAACGGGGCGGGCAAGACGACGTTCATGGCCTGCCTGCTGGGCCTGCTGTTTCCGACCCGCGGCAAAATCCTCATCGAAGGGCGCGCGCCCGACGATCTCGCCTTGCGGCGCGTGACCGGGTACCTGCCCGAGCGCCTGCAATTCGATCGCTGGATGACCGGCCGCGCGTTCCTGGACCTGCATCACTGCCTCGCTGGCCTTCCGGAGGCGCGACGCGTATCCGACGTGAGGGCGATGCTTCAGCGGGTTGGCTTGGAGCCCGCGCACTGGCTGACGCCGATCAAGAAGTACTCGCGCGGGATGCTGCAGCGGGTGGGCATGGCGCAAGCGTTGCTCGGCAATCCGCGCTTCCTGTTTCTCGATGAGCCGGCGTCCGGCGTCGATCCGTCCGGCGTGCTGGCGTTCCGGGACATCCTCAGCGATCTCAAGCAGCGCGGGGTCACCATCGTGCTCAACTCGCATCAGCTAGACCAACTGGAACGCGTGTGCGATCGGGTCGCGTACATCGAGGCGGGGGCGATCCGGCACATCGAGAATCTACGGTCGACGGAGGTCGGGCGTCGGGTGCTGCTCGTTCGCTGGCTCGTCACGGAAGCGACGCCGCCGCCTGACGGTGTCGGCGGCATCGCGAGCAACGTCGGGGCGACGGCGCTGGAGGTCGCGCCCGGGCGCGCGCGCCTGGCGGTGGCCGACGACGCGCAGGCGGCCGCGTTGTTGCGCGCGCTTTCCGAACGGGGCTATCCGGTGATCGAGGCCGCGCCCGAGTCGGGGCGGCTCGAGCGGCTGTTTCGCAAGGAGGATCTGTCGTGAGCTGGTCCGCGTTCCGGGCACTGGTCGCCGTCACCTGGCGCGAGCGGTTGCTCCGTCCATTCTTCGGCGTGCTGCTGGTCGTGTTCTGCGCCACCCATGTCTCGGTCGCGCTGGCCAGCGAGGGCCTCCATGACCCCGTCTTCCTGCTGGTGCTGGCGATCGGCGGCGGCAGCGTCGGCAAGGACGTGTCGTCGGGCGTTCTGCCGCTGCTGTTCACGCGCCCGCTAGTCCGCACCCATTACGTGCTCACGAAATGGTTCTCGCTCGCATCCGCCGTCGCGGTGCTCAGCACGCTGACCTTGCTGCTCGAGGCCGCCGTCCTCGCGCACCGGGGTATGGGACTGCCGGGCCGGGACGTCGCTGCCGCCGTGTTCGGCAGCGTGTCGAGCGCGTTCGGGACGACGTCCGTGCTGCTGTTCTTATCGGTGCTGGTCTCGGGCTACTCGGATGTGCTGCTCTGGATCGGCCTCGGGTTCCTGCCGACGCTGGCTCACAAGTACGTCCCGCAACGGGTCGCCGAGCAATGGAAGATGTTGCTCAACCCTGCGCTCGACTGGGACGCGACGTTCCGCGGCCCGTCGATCGGGTGGTTCCGGCTGTTCTCGTACCTGTCGACGGTGACGCTGTGCCTCTGCCTGGCGGCGCTGGCGGCGAATCGCAAGGAGCTGTCGTATGCGTCCGGCTAGCTCCATGTCCACGCGCGCGCGGCCGACGGTGCTGATCGCGCTGGCGGCGATCCTGTTCGTGGCGCGCCTGGCGAGCGGGGTCAACGACGCGCTCCATCCCCCGCGCGCCGGCGGACTGGTCAACTGGCGTGGCTTGGACGGCGCCGACGCGGCCGCGGCCGCCGCGCACAAGCCGATCCTCTACGACTTCTCGGCTAGCTGGTGCGAACCGTGCCGGCGCATGGAGATCGACCTGTTTTCTAATCCCGAGGCCGCCGCCTTGATCAACGGCAGCTACGTCCCGGTGCGTGTTACCGACGAGGACCCGGCTCCTGCCGCGAAAGCTCTGCGCGCGCAGCACGAAGTGGAAGGCCTACCGACGCTGCTGGTCGTGTACGGGGCCGGGAGCGAGCCGCGCCGGCTCGAGGGGTATGCGGGGCGACGACCCACGCTCAAGTTCCTTCAACACGCCGTCAAGCCGCGATCGGTGCGCAAACCCGGCGACGAACGGCTGATCGACCCGAACGACCTCTAGAACACCGGAGCCTCGTGTCAGCAGCGGCCCGCGTCGCCGGTCGCGGGGTCGAGAATCAACCGATCGTCGACCCGCAGCGCGCCGGCATTTCGCGCGACCTTCTCCGCTCGCCGCCGGTCGGCGTCGTCGGACACCTTCCCTTCTAACCGCGCCGTCCGGTTGTACACGACCGCGGTGACCTCATACCGGCACAACCGTGCGTCGGTGAACAGGCGCAACCCGATCAGCTTCGTGATGCCGGCATCGTCGGTCTGCGGCGGCGTTCGCAACGACCCGGAGCCGGCGCAACCGGACGCGGGCCCGAACCCTACCACGACGAACAGCGCGACCCCAACCGCGACCTCGCACCTCACCCCAACAACCTACGCCCGCCCTACTCGCCCGCCAGCCGTTCGTTCGGCACCAGCCTCAGCTGCGAGGTCTGGTCGTAGACGATGCGCAGGTCCGCATTCACGGGCGACGCCGGGTCGGGGCGGGCGTCGGCGCAGTCGCGGCTGGCGGGGGCGGTCTGGCCGGTCTCCCGGCCGGTGTTCGCGTCGACTTCGGTCCAGGCGATCGTGCGGGCGCGGCGGCGCGATACCCAGATCGTTTCCGCGGACGCCCAGCCGACCGGGCACGCGGTCTCGGTTTCGGCGACGTCGTGCGGGTCGCCGCCGTCGGCGTCGATCCACTGCACGATGTAGCCGCGCTTGTCCGTCGTCACGAACGCGAGGCGCTTGCCGTCGGGCGACGCGGACAGGCCGACCGCGTAGCCCTGGAAGATCTCCTTGCAGCCGGAGCGATCGCAGCGGCGGATGCTCGGGTGCGGGGCGTGGGGCCGGTAGAACCAGATCTTGCCGTCGGGCGTGCACGCGGGCGACCAGTCGCGCGGGCCTTGCGACAGCTGTTCGATGCGGCGGCCGGCGCTGTCCACGCGTTCGATCACGATCTGCTCGGGCGCGAGCTCGCGGCTGACGATCAGATCGCGCCCGCAGCGGTTGCCGTCCCAGACGTTGCCGGCCCTGGTCAGATTGAACAGCGGGCCGTTGCCTTTGCGGACCCAGAGATCCGACGACAGGCGCACGCTGACGAACGCCAGGCCGGTCGCGGTGCGCAGCGGATAGCGGAGCATCTGGCCGGGGATGCGGCCGACCAGGCGTGAGCGCCCCGCCCCGGGGTCGACCTCGGCGATGTCGGCGCCGCGGCCGGCGTTGCGCTGCGCGAACAGCAGCGTGCGCCCCTCCGGCCGCAGGTCGAGCGCCAGCTGCGGGACGCGAAACCGCACCTCCTCGTTGAGGTGCGGCAGCGAGATGCCGACGATCTCGGTCTCGCTGTTCTCGAAGAACGTCCCCAGGAAGACGCGGGTGCCGATGACGTAGCGGAACATCGTGACGATCGGGCGCGTGGTCACGTCGGGCAGCACCTTCATCCGTCCGGCCGCGGGCCAGAACACGCCCATGTGCAGGGCGTCGATGTCGTACGAGAACGTCTCGCCGTCCGTCAGCCAGGTCGGCTCGGACGCCATCGTCGGCTCGGCGGTCTGCACGACCGGGACGGCGTCGCGGCCGTCGGTGGATTGCGACAGGAAGGCGAACGCGCGCCCGTCCGCCGCGTGTCCCTGGTACAGAAGGCGCTTGCCGTCGGGCGAAACGTCCGGGCATCCCTCGGCGTAGGCGGCGGCGACGATGGGGGACGGCGCGCGCGCGTGTGTCTGCATGTCGACGTCCTCCGCGTGCGTCGGCGCCCCCCACACGAACCGGACCGTGCGCCGGTCGGGCAGCAGGCGCGCGCAGTGGATGCGCTCGGGAACCTGGGCGAGCACCGCCGACGTCTCGGACCAGTCGGCGGGCTCCCCGGCCGGGACGATCAGCGGCGAGCGCCGCGAGGCCGCCGCCGCGGTCGCGGGCAGAAAGCCGTCGGGCCGGCGGCGTACCATCGACACGGCGATCGCCGCCGCGCCGGCGACCATCGCGACCGCCAGGCCCGCCACGATCGCGGCGCGCGTGGTGACGCCCAGCCGGCGCGGCCGCCGGCCCACGCGCTCGGTCAGCCGCCGCCCCGCCTCCAGCGGGCACTGCAGGCGCGTGGCCGGATCGGCCACGGTGCAGGCCCGGCACGCCTCCAGCACCATCTCTTCCTCGGCGGTCAGCTTGCGCCCGGGGCCCAGATCGGGCGCCAGCATCTCGGGCGACGGCGCGTCGCTCCAGCGCGGCTTCGCGGCGAAGACGATCTCGTGCATGACCACGCCCAGCGCCCACAGATCGGACGCGGCGCTGGAGTGACCGCCGCGCAGCAACTCGGGCGCCATGTACGAGATGGTGCCGCCGCCCACCGTGCTGGCGCCGTCGCGCGCGTCGGTGGCCAGGCCGAAATCCGTGAGCACGACGCGGCCGTCCGCCATGCGCAGCAGGTTCTGGGGCGTCAGATCGCGGTGGACGATGCCGGCCTTGTGGATCGCCGCCAGCGCCGACGCCACCGCGCGCGCGTCGGCGATGCGTTCCGCCAGCGGCCGCGCCGTCATCGCGCCCGAGCGGATCTCCTCGCGCAGCGTTCCCTTCGCCGCCAGCTCCATCACCAGGAAGACGCGCCCGTCGGCGTGCTGGAAGTCGAACACGCGGCAGACGTGCGGGTGCTGGATCTGGCGCGCCAGCTTCACCTCGCGGGCGAGGCGCGCCGCCCACACCTGTTCGCCCGCCAGCTCGGCGCGCACGATCTTGATCGCGACCGCCTCCTTCAGATCGCGATCGTGCGCGCGCACGACCACGCCGCAGCCGCCGCGGCCCAGAACCTTCTCGATCGTGTAGCGGCCGCCCAGCACCATCCCGTGGCGAATGGGCAGCGCCTCGGCGAGGTCCGGCCGGAGATCCTCCACCTCCGTCCAGCTGGTTTCGTCGTCGCGATCGTTGCCGCTGCCGCCGTCGCGACCGCCGCGCCCGCCACGCCCGCCGCCGCCACCCCCCGCCGTCTCAGTCACCACAACGCTCGGTCGTCCGGGTCAGAGTGGCGCGACCGCCGCAACGCGGCCGCAATTCGAGCACATTGCTCGCGCCGTCAAGCGCCGGGAGGCTCAACGGGGCTACACTACGCCAACACGTGGGGACGCGGGGAGGCCCAATGGCTGGAGGCGACGATCTTTCGGTGCGGCCCCGGAGCCAATCGGTTGCCGCCAGGCCGCGGCGCGGCGACGAGTCATGAGCGACGTCTTCCGGTCGGCGACGTTCGAGGAGGCGAAGGCGGAGGCCCAAGCGAAGGGCGTCTGGTTGATCGTCGCGGTGACGGCGGCGTCGGACGAGCCGGCGCAGCTGATGGACAGGACGGCGTGGCGCCACCAGCGTGTCGCGGAGTGGATCGCGAGCAACGCCATCGCGGTCCGACTCGACGCGGACGCGCGGGGTGATCTGGCGGCGAGGCTGCGCATCGACAGCGTGCCGACCGTGCTCGCTTTCAAGAACGGCAAGGAGAAGGACCGCATCGCGGGGTTCCTGGAATCGACGCGCTTGCTGATGTGGCTGCTCAGCCTCGATCGCGACATCAAGACGATCTACGACAAGCACATCCGGCAGGGAGGCGGCGACCTCGACACCGACATGCAGGGCCGGCTGTCGTTCGCGAAGGAGTTGATGCACAACAACGACCACGCCAAGGCGACCGAGCACTACGTCTGGCTGTGGCACAACATGGAGCAGGTCGAACCGGGCATGGGCGGCGTGCGGGTCTCGTTCATGGCGGGCGAGATCAAGCGGCTGGTCGGCGCCTTTCCGGCGGCGCGCGACAGCTTCGCCGCGATCCGCGAAGAGGCCGGCCGCGCCGCCGACGCCGATCCGGCGGCGAACAACAAGCGGCTGGACTGGGTGGTCCTGAACAACGTGCTCGGCGATCAGGAACAGACGCTGGCCTGGTTCGACGGCGTCAAGGACGAGCCGAAGGCGGAGGCGACCGTGCGCGCGGTGGGCCGCTTTCTCATCGAGCTCTTGAAGGCGCGCGGGCGGTGGGCCGACGTCGGGCGCCTGTACCGCGATCCGCTGAAGGAGCTCGCGTTCCACCACGAGACGCTGACCCAGGCGAACCTGCCGATGATGGCGGGCGTCCTTCCCGAGGGCGCGCGCGCGACCGTCGAGAAGGTCATGACGACGCAGTTCCGCAAGAGCGTCGCCGACCTTCACACCAGCCTGCGCGCCGCCGGCCGGAACGCCGACGCCCAGGCCGTCCACGCCGAGGCGCTGCGCCTCGACCCCTCCGACGACATGAAGCGCGCGCTCGAATGAGCGGCCCGCGCGCGCCGATCCGCGCCGATTGACGCCGGCGTTCAAGGAACACCCCGACGGCGCCGAAGATCCGATCTGGTAACCTCGACAAGAAAGGACTTCGCCCGTCTTGCGTCCCCTGCTCGTCGTCCCCGGCCTGTTCTCGACGGAGATCGTCGATGGCGAGCAGGGCCACATCTGGGGACGGCTGCGAAACATCTTCGGCGGGCCTCCGATCGCGACGCTGGACGGCCTGCGCGGAAAGCCGGGCAACATCGTTCGCGTCATCCCGATCATCCCCGGGATCTTCGACTACGACCTGATGCGGTCGCTGGAGCGCGCGCTGTGTGGCTGCGGTCTTCGCATCGGCGAGACGCTGCACTACTTCGCGTACGACTGGCGGCTGCGCATCATCGACCTGGGCGTGACGCTTGCCGCCCAGGTGCGCCGGATCGCCGAGCAGGCGGGCGGGCCGATCGACATGCTCGGGCTGTCGAACGGCGGCCCGATGATCCGCGCGGCGTTCGCCGCCGATCGCACCCTGCCCGTCGAGCGCGTCGTCACGTCCGGCGCGCCCTTCGGCGGCACCGTCGAGACGCTGGCCTGCCTGGACCGCGGCTTCCAGTTCGCGCCGCTCGGGCGCACCGTGACACCCGCGCAGTTCATTGCGTGCCCGGGCGCGCTGCAGGCGATCCCGTCGCCGGCGCTGGCGAAGTTCGTCGTCGACGGCGACGGCGGCGGCGCCGGCAGTGGTGACGCCGACCTTTACGACCCGGCGACCTGGCGGCGGCTGCGCATCTCGGTGTTCCGGCGCGAGCCCGACGATCCCGTGTGGGTCGACGTGATGACGAAACGCCTCTCCGACATGCGCCAGACGTGGCAGACCCTCGACGCCGCGCCGGCGCCGCGCAAGTTGATCTGCATCTGCGGGACCGGGCTGCCCACGCAGATCGCCGTCGTCGTGCGCAAGGGCCGCGCCTATCTTCCCGGCGAGGGACGCCTGGCGGGCATTCCGCCGGCCGCGATCGCCGACGGCGACGGCGCGCTCACCGTCGAGCAGGCATCGGCCTGGACCGGCGCCGACGCGGAGATCGTCCGCATCGCCGTCAGCCGCCACCGCGACACCGTCCGAACGCCCGTCGCGTTCAACGCGATCCTCAAGGCACTGGCGTAGGGAGCACACGGACGAGCGATCAGATCCCCTCGCCCCGCGAAGCGGGGAGAGGGTTAGGGAGAGGGGCCGACGA
>Ga0207651_10001396_pt1 | contig 10949 bp, 8 predicted proteins | sample KBSM23metaG_FD_184328 | JGI IMG/M metagenome (GOLD analysis project Ga0207651, IMG submission 184328) | Miscanthus rhizosphere microbial communities from Kellogg Biological Station, Michigan, USA - KBS M2-3 metaG (SPAdes) (version 2) | ecosystem: Host-associated > Plants > Roots > Rhizosphere >... | reverse complement strand
ATCCTGAACATCGACGAATCTGTCACGCGAGACGGACGGCCATCGGCCGGAACTCTATCGAATCGGCGGGATCCGGTCTGTCAGAAACAGACCAAACGATGCGCGACCTGCCTTGTTCTTCAGGTAACGGTTGGGGCGGCGTCCGACTCCGGGCTAAAGTCACCGCGTGCGGTCCTCTCACGTTCAACGTGGTGAAGAAGCGCTGGTGAAATCCGCGTTGATCGGACTCAGCGTGCTGTGCCTCTCGACTGTTGCCAGCGCGACGACCATCGTCATCGTCCGCTCGGACGGGAAGCTGTATCTGGCCGCCGACAGCCGCCGAATCGTCGGCGCAGGAAGGCCACAGCAGCGAATCCGCGAGGCGTGCAAGATTCGAGTCGGTGGCGGTCTGGTCATGGCGGCCGCCGGTCTGGTCGATGTTCCCGACCTGCCGGATCTGGCGGGCGGCCTGTCTCTCGATCGCGCATTCTCCAGGGCCAGCGCATCGTGGACTACGACTTCATCGCTTCGAGAGAAGAACACGCTGTTCGTAGACCGGGCTATCGCCGAGGTCCAGCCGTACTGGCAGAACCTGGTCGCGTTGCCAGGCGGGCGCGGACGCGAATGGCTTGCCCAGGCCGTGGTGCAGACCGTATTGGTGGGCGTCGATGGCGGCGCACCGGTCGCGATCGTCACCACACTCATCCCCCGCATCTCGAACGGCGTGGTGTCGGTGGAACAGCGAGACTTTCCGTTCCCTGAAGCGGCGCCGGGAGTGATGCTCGGCATCGCCACGGCGTTCAACCGCCTGTCAACGCCCGAACGTCGACGGACTTTCGACCTGCCCGGTGCCGACGCCGCGAAACGGCTGGTCGAAGCGGAATTTATCTCGAGCCTGGTCGGACCACCGGTCAATGTCGTCGAGATCAGTTCGGGTGGAATCCGATGGATCGACCAGAGCTCCGAGTGCGCTGCGCTGAACCGTTCGGCCGGGACGCCTCGGTAACCCGCCCCGCTCGCTGAGGGATAATCGTAGGACCGCATGCCCACGACGATTGCCCCCGGCCTGCCCGACCTGAAACGCTCGGCCCGGGACCTGTTCAAGATCGACAGCGACCTCGAAGTCCCGGTCTTCTCGGTCACCGAAGAGCACGTGCCCGTCCTCGACCCCGACTACGTGTTCGACCGCGACACGACCTTGGCGCTCCTGGCGGGGTTCGTCCACAACCGGCGGGTGATGGTGCAGGGGCGCCACGGCACCGGCAAGTCGAGCCACGTCGAACAGGTCGCCGCGCGCCTGAACTGGCCCTGCATCCGCGTCAACCTCGACGGCCACGTCAGCCGCATGGATCTGATCGGCAAGGACACCATCGTCCTGCGCGACGGCAAGCAGGTCACCGAGTTCCAGCCGGGCATCCTGACATGGGCACTGCAACGCCCCTGCGCGCTCGTGTTCGACGAGTACGACGCCGGCCGCGCCGACGTGATGTTCGTCATCCAGCGCGTGCTCGAGGTCGAAGGCCGCCTGACGCTGCTCGATCAAAGCCAGGTGATCACGCCGCACCCCTCGTTCCGTCTGTTCGCCACCGCCAATACCGTCGGCTTGGGCGACGCCACCGGGCTGTACCACGGGACCCAGCCGCTCAATCAGGGGCAGATGGACCGCTGGAATATCGTGGTGACGCTCAACTACCTCGCGCACGACCGCGAAGTGGAGGTGGTGCTCGCGCGGTGCCCGGAATACCGCACGGCCGAGGGGCGCGCCCGCGTCAGCGCGATGGTGGCCCTGGCCAGCCTGACGCGACGCGGGTTCGGCGACGGCGACATCTCCACGGTAATGTCCCCGCGCACCGTCGTCACCTGGGCGCAGAACGCCACGCTCTTCAGGGACGACGCGCTCGCGTTCCGCCTCACCTTCCTCAACCGCTGCGACGAGGACGAACGCGCCATCGTCGCCGAGTACTACCAGCGGAGCATGGGCGACGAGCTCGCCTTCGACACGCGCCCCGCGCCTGGAAAGAAGTAGCCGCATGCCCGGGCCGTTCCCGGATACCACTGTCGAAGCCGTCGGCGCCTGCCTTCGCACCCTTGCCCAGCAGCCCGACGCCGATGCGCCGCTCGCTTCGGCGTCGGCCGCGACGCTGAGCGCTCTGCGGGCGTTCGCAGATCGCCTCGCCCTGCGCCGCCGCTTTCACGACGCCCACGCGCACAGCGCCCATCGCCCCGCGGACCCGCACGCGGCGACGCTCTTCGATCTGCTGGAACTCGCGCGCCTCGACGCGATCGGCGCGCGGTGGCTCGCCGGCGTCGCGCGCAATCTCACTTCGCACCCGGGGCTCGACGACGACGGCCTGCGCTGGCTCGCGTTCGAGCGCTGGAGCGGCCATCCCGCGCCGCCCGAGAAGGCGCCGCTCGCGAACGTGGCCGCGCGGAAGCTGCCGGCGCCTGTTTCGACCCGGCTGTCAGACCTCGAGGCACTTCGTGACCGGCCGATCGAATTCGCCGTTGCCGCCTCCGCGTGGGCCGTCGCCGCCGCCGCCTACATACCGCCGCCGTCGGCCTCGGGCACTGGGTCGGGCCAGGGGCTCCTGCCCCGCCGGGACGCAAGGCTCCGGCAGCTGCCAAAGCGAGGGGACCCCGGCGGCACCAAGGCGCCGCTCCGACAGGATCGACAGGACGGCGACACCTCGGGCGAAGCGAGCGCCGGCGCCCAGGTCGAGACGTCGGCCGAGAGCCGGGGATACCACGCCTACACCACCGCGTTCGACCGCGTGGTCAACGCGCTCACGCTAGCCAACCGCGCCGAGCTGGTCGAACTTCACACGCGCCTCGAAACCGAACTGAGCGCCGCCCGCACCGTGGTCGCGCGTCTCGCGAAGCGGCTCATGCGCGTGCTGATGGCCCGTCAGACGCGCGAGTGGGCGTTCGATCTCGACGAAGGCGTGCTCGACGGGTCGCGCCTGGCCCGCCTGGTGGCGAGCGGCCGCGCCCGTCCGTTCAAGCAGGAGAGCGACTCGCCGTTTCCCAGTACGGTGATCACCCTGCTCATCGACCATTCCGGCTCGATGCGCGGGCGCCCCATGCTCATTGCGGCGCTGACCGTCGAGATCTTTGCGCGCGTGCTCGAACGCTGCGGCGTGCGGTGCGAAGTGCTCGGGTTCACCACTCGCGAGTGGGACGGCGGCGAGCCGGCGCGCCAGTGGGCCGCCGACGGCTACCCCGAGAACCCAGGACGCCTGAACGCGCTCGAGCACATCGTGATCAAGAACGCCGACGTGCCGTGGCGCCGGGCGCGCCAGGCGCTCGGGCTCTTCCTCCACGAAGAGATCCTGAAGGAGAACATCGACGGCGAGGCGGTGAGCTGGGCGCACGGACGGCTGCTGGCCCGCACCGAAGCGCGGCGCATTCTCGTAGTCGTCTCCGATGGCACGCCGATGGACGAGGCGACGCTGGCCGCGAACGGCTACGAATATCTCGACCAGCACCTGCGGGCGGTGGTCGAGGGGATCGAACGCTCGTCGCCGGTGCGGCTGGCGGCGATCGGCATCGGACACGACGTCTCGACGATCTATTCGAACGCGACGACCATCGCCCGCATCGATCACCTCGGGCCGGCGCTCAGCGAGAAGCTGATGACGCTGCTCGGCGACACCGCCCATCACATGTAGCGGTCGGTCTTTAAGCCGACCGTCGACTATCATCGCGAGGTGCGACAGCTGCTTCTGCGCGCCGTGATCGGCCTCGGCGCGCTTACCGTCGTCTCCGCCGGTCTTCCCGCGCAAACGCGACCATCGCCGGTGACGGCACGTACGCTTCAGGCGCCACCGCCCGGCGAGTGGCTGGCCTACGGACGGGATCAGGCGGAAACGCATTTCAGCCCGCTGACGCAGATCTCCACCACCACGGTGACGGGGCTGGAGCGGGCGTGGTCCACCGAACTGGGCGCGCCAGGAACGCTCGAGACGACGCCGCTGATGTCCAACGGCGTGCTCTTCGCCACCGGCCCGTGGAGCACGGTGTTTGCCATCGACGCGCGCACCGGCGCCGTGAAGTGGACATGGGATCCCAGGCTGCCGACCACCGGCGGGCCGCGACTCTGCTGCGGCGCGGTGAACCGCGGCGTGGCGCTGTACAACGGACTCGTCTTCGTCGGGCTGCTCGATGGGCGGCTGGTGGCGCTGAACGCCGATACCGGCACGCCGGTCTGGGACGTGCAGACGTCGGTCGATCTCAAGGAGTCGTACTCGATCACCGGCGCGCCGCGGGTGGTGAAAGGCAAGGTGATCATCGGCAACGGGGGCGCCGAGAACGCGGTGCGCGGCTACATCTCGGCCTACGACGCGATGACCGGCACGCTGGCGTGGCGGTTCTTCACGGTGCCCGGCGATCCGTCGAAGCCGTTTGAACATCCCGAGCTCGCGATCGCCGCCAGGACGTGGACTGGCGAGTGGTGGAAGTACGGCGGCGGCGGCACCGCGTGGGACGCCATGGCGTACGACGCGGAGGCCGACCTGCTCTACGTCGGCACCGGCAACGGCGGCCCGTGGGATCGCCACTTCAGGAGCCCTCAGGGCGGCGACAACCTCTTTCTCGCCTCGATTCTCGCTCTCAAGCCCGACACCGGGCGCCTGGCCTGGCACTTCCAGCAGGTACCGGGCGATCAGTGGGACTACACCACCACCCAGCCGATATCGCTCGCGGACCTGCGCATCAACGGCCGCACGCGCAAGGTGCTGCTGCAGGCGCCGAAGAACGGCTTCTTCTACGTGATCGATCGGCTCACGGGCCGGTTCATCTCGGGCGAACCGTTCACGATGACGAACTGGGCGACCAGGCTCGATCCGGCTACCGGGCGCCCGATCGAATCGCCGCAGGCGCGCTACGGCCTCACGCCGGTCACGCTGACCCCCGGCCCACCCGGCGCGCACAACTGGCAGCCGATGTCGTTCCACCCCGGCACCGGGCTCGTCTACTTTCCAGTGCGCGTGAACGCCTTTCAATACAGCATCGACCCGGCCTACAAGTACAACAAGGGTGGGCGTAACCTCGGCGTCATCGCCGGGCCCGGTGCATTGCCGCGCGTCAGCGGCGAAGACACGACCACGGCCGCGTCGTTCCTCCTGGCCTGGGATCCGGTGGCGCAAAAGGAACGCTGGCGCGTGAATTTCGCCGGCGCGGCCACCGGCGGCGGCACGCTCGCCACCGGCGGCATGCTCGTCTTCGAAGCCGATCCCCAGGGCGCCCTGGTGGCGTACCACGCTGGCACCGGCGCGCGGCTCTGGTCGGCGTCGGCCGGCAACGGCGCGGCCACACCCGTCACCTACGAACTCGAGGGCCGCCAGTACGTCGTGATTGCCGGTGGTCGCGGCGGGGACGACCCGACCCGCGTCACGGCGTTCGCCCTCCCTCGCGCCTCACGGTGACCACGGCACCAGCGCTGCCCTCGCTTCCCGCGTCCTGCCCGCGGCGCGCTGAAGTGCCGTGCTACAGTCGGCCGAATTGCCATGACCGTATCCGCGACCACATCTCCGACCATCCTCGAGCGCACCAGAGCGCTGCTGCCCGAGCTGCGCGACGGCGCGCTCGCGAGCGAACAGGCGCGCCGCGTCCTGCCCGAGACCTTCGACGCCCTCAGCCGTGCCGGCGTCTTTCGCATGACCGCCCCGAAGAAATGGGGCGGCGACGAAGTCGATTTCTGGACGCAGTGCGAGGTACTGGCCGAAGTGGCGCGCGGCTGCCCGTCCGCCTCGTGGGTCGCCACCATCTTCAGCGCCATGTCCTGGCTCGCGGGCACCTATCCCGAAGCGGGGCAAGAGGAGATCTTCGGCGGCGGCGATCCACGCATCAGCGGCGTGTTCTCCCCCACCGGCACGGCTGTGCGCAAGGACGGCGGCTTCGTCGTCAACGGCAAGTGGGGGTTCAACACCGGCGGCCAGGGCTCGGACTGGACGGTGCTCAACGCCATCCTCGTGGAAGGCGATGGCCTGCCGATGTGCGTCATCGCCAGCACCCGCGAGCTCGATCGGCTCGACGACTGGAATGCCACCGGCATGGCGGGCACCGGCAGCCATACGGTGATCGCGAAGGACGTCTTCGTGCCCGCCCGGCGAGCCGTGCCGCTGCCAGATCTCGTGGACGGCAAGGGCGCGCCGGATCGCCACAACGCGTCGCACCCCTACTTCCGGCTGCCGCTGGCGCCGGTGCTCATCGTCAACGGCGGCGGCACGCCGCTCGGCACCGCCCGCGGCGCTTACGACACCTTCATGGAGCGCTTGCCCGGTCGCCCGATCGCCTACACCAACTACACGAACCGCGCCGAGGCGGCGGTAACGCACCTGCAGGTGGGTGAAGCGTCGCTCATCCTCGATTCGTGCGAGTCGCACGTGCGCCGCGCGTGCGCGCTGCTCGACGGCCCCGGCGCCACGAGCCTTTCGGTCCTCGACCGCGTGCGCTCGCGGGCGCACATCACCTACGCGACCGGTCTGGCCCGTCAGGCGGTGGACATCCTGTTCAACGCCAGCGGCGCGTCGTCGATCCAGCCGCACATTCCGATTCAGCGGTTCCAGCGCGACATCCAGGCGCTGGCCAACCACGCGGTGATGCACACGCAGACAGGGACGGAGCTCTACGGCCGGGTGCTCTGTGGGTTGGAACCGAATACTCCGCTGTATTGAACGGGCCGCCTGAAGGCGGCCCCTACGACTGTTATCGGATGCGCTCCGCGTGGCGGAGCTTGGCAAGCTCCGTGTAGATCATCTTCCGCGCGCGGTTCATGCCGCCGAGCGGCTGGTGCTCCGGCAGCGCATTCCACGGGTTGAAGGCGATCTTCTCGGCGAAGTTCATCTGGTCGGCCGATTCGAACGCCTGCGACGGAATCCGGATGGTGGCTACCTTGCGGTACGGCGAGTCCTTCTCTCTCCACTCGACCATCGCGTCCTCGATCGGCATCTTCTCCGGATCGGTCTGGAACTGGACGCAGAAGTCGAAGGTGGCGTCGCCCTGGCTCAAGTGCTCGCGCATGTTGTCGAGCAGGTAGCTTTCGGTCAGGTGCCGCGGCTTCTCGCTCTTCCGCGGCGACGTCGGAAGGACGACGTATTTCACCGCCTTCCCTGCCCCGAAGCGGTACGGGGTGGCGCTGAAATACGGGATATCGAGGTGACAGGTGTGGTGCGCTTCGGCGGCGGCGCCGATGGCCGCCGACTTCGGGTGCGTCGCGAAGTAGGTGATGCGTCGCAGCCCGCGGGCCTCGTTCGCCTTGAGAAGCTCCAGAAAGTCCTTCGCGGTGCTCGCCAGCATCACGGGGTGACTGAACAGCACGAAGTCGTGCTCGGTCGAACCTGGCATCAGGTTCGCTCCGGGCACGCCGGTCAGCTTGATCGACATGCCGCGGATGTCCTGGTCCTTGTCCGACTCGGACGTCGCGTTGGCAAACCGGATGTGCCCGTTGTACGACCCCGGCGTGGCGAAGAGGCCTACGCGCAGGTCCGCTGGCAGCCCGTCCGGCACGCTGAACTCGGCGCGGACGCAGCCGGTCGTGCGCGTCTGGTTGAAGCGCCGTACCGGCCCGTTGCCGGCGCGCGTCAGGCTCGCTTCCTTGAGAAACGCGACGAAGTCCGCGACCAGCGCCTGCTCGTCCGGCGTGACGACTTCTTCTCCAAGTCCCGGTGCCATGTGCTCTCCTAGATGTGCGCCGGCTGGTCCACGAACGGCGGCGGATCGAACACCGACATGATCTGCGCGATCATCGCGTCGCGGTTGTTGTCGAACCGCGACACGTCGTAGCACCCGAGCGGGTTTTCCACCACGTTGACGAGGCAGCGGTTGCAGTAGGTGCACGGCTTCGCCGCGCGATCCTTCCCGCTTGCGAACACTTTCGGCAGATCGTTGTTCGCCACCAGCGTGCGCGCCATGCTCACGGCGTCGCAGTCCTTGTTCTGGATCGCCTTTTCGATCACCGACGCGGTCTGGAACCCGCCGGTGCAAATGACCGGCACGTTGACCGCCGCCTTGATGGCGTGGGCGTCGGGCAGGTTCTTCCCTTCGATCTCGTTGGCCGGCCCGGCCTCCTTGTTCCACTGCTGGCGCGCCAGCACGCCCGAGGCGCCGTGAAAGAGCAGGAAGTTGGCGAACGTGCGCTCGCCGCTGGAGATCATCGTGTCGTAGCTCTTCACCAGGTCGTCGACCGGCAGATCCGAGCCGCACGGGTTCTTCGGGTGCGGGAAGAACCCGCCCGTGGAGCAATGGATGGCGTCGATGCCGGCGTCGACCAGCCACTTGCACACCTGAATCGACTCTTCGAGCGTATTGCCCGACGAGCCGATGTGCAGCGGCGACAGCGCGTCGGCGTACTCCTGCGCGCTGATCTTCATCTGGAAGTGGAAGTCGTTGCCGACCTTGGCACGCACCGCCTTCACGATGTCGAGCACGAAGCGGGCACGGTTTTCGAGCGGCCCGCCGTACTCGTCCTTGCGGTCGTTGATCGCCGAGCTCAGGAACTGCGTGATCAGGTAGCCGTTGGCGCCGTGCAGTTCGACGCCGTCGAGCCCGGCCTCACGCGCCCGCCGCGCGCCTTCGGCAAAGTAGCCCACGACCTCTTTGATCTGCGCGATGGTCATCGCCTCGCACTCGAACCCGTGCAGTGGATCCTTCTTGCCCGTCGAGGACAGACCCTTGGGGTACTCGATGCCGTTGATGTCGCGCTGCCGGCCGCCGTGGCTCAACTGCATGATGAACTTGCAGTCGTGCTCGTGCACGGCCTTCCCCACCGCGCGCCAGAACGGGATCTTGTTGTCGTGGTCGATCATCGCGTAGTTCGGCACGATGCGGCCCCGCAGGTGCACCGGCACGAACGACGAGATGATGGCGCCCACGCCACCCTTGGCGAACTTCGTCTCCCAGTTGATGCGCGCCTGGTTGCCAGAGCCGTCGTAGTTGTCGAACCGGCCCGAGATGTTGGAGCGGAACAGACGGTTCTTGACCGTGAGGTTCTTGAACTTGAGCGGCTGAAAGATGGTGTCGAATGCCATGGCTAACGGATCCTGTGCCAGGGGTGAAACGCGTTGGTGACGCCGTCGAGCGCGGGCTTCACTTCCGGCACGTGACGCTTGATGACGTCGAGCATGGTGGTGTTCTCGATCCAGTCGATGCCGGCCTGCGTGTAGCGCGCCGGTCCGTACTCCGCGGACAAGAAGCGGTCGCTCTTGAGGCGCCGCGACGCCATCAGGATGAATACGCGGAAGGCGGTGTCGCTGAAGCCCATCCCCTCGGGTAGCGGCTCGGCCATCAACCCCACCAGCAGATCGACCTTTTCGATGTCGCCGCCGTAGGCCCGCTTGATCTCCTCGGCCCATTCCTTGTTGTCGCAGAGCTCGTCGAACGTCTTGACGGACGGTTTGTGGAACAGCCGGCGGAACTGGTTGTAGCGCGGCACGCCGCGTTCACGGTCCCGCAGGATGTCCACCGCCGCGAGGTCGAGCCGCTCCCCGGTGGTGTCCTTGTGCAGGTTCTGCAGATGCTTCGGGAAGTTGTGCAGCCGCAACGCGCCGGGAAAGGCGATGCCGAGCGAATAGAACAGGTCGGCGCAGTCGTGCTTCTCGACGATCTTGCGGCCGGCCCGGCCCGACATGTCGGGCAGCTCGCACGACTGCAGCAGGCTGTTGTCCTTCACCGAGCGGATCTCGAAGTCGTCGGGCAGGAGCGAATGCATCCGATATACCGACGCGAACTCCTCGGTGAGCGAGTAGGGCGCCGTGTGGTGGTCGGTCGGCGAGCCGGGAATGCCGCTGACCAGGTCGTTGTCGGCCAGGTTGCGAAACACCTTCTGCAGTCCGGGCAGCAGGCCGTGCCAGTTGGTGTTGAGCGCGAGCACCAGCAGCGGGTGCGGCAGGATGGCCGGCGTCCACTCGATGGTGTGAATCTTCGCCATCAAGGCCGACAGGATCAGCCGCGCCTGCTGGAACAGGCGCTGGTCGTCCCAATCCTTGTGCTCTGCCTTGAGCATGTCGCAGACGGCGTTGTGCTCGCGCGCGAACAGGCTGTGCAGCAGGCTCAGCCCCACCCACAGGTTGTCGCGGCTGCCGGTGAACTCCGTCCCGGTGGTTTCGTCGAAGAACAGCCGGCCGTCGTCCTGCACCTTGACCTTGCCGTCCTTGCCGGTGCGCAGCACGTCCTGTTCGGCCTTGGTGCTGCCATAGATGTTCGACCCGTCCCACCAATGCGAGTTCTTGTTGATGTAGGCCGGCGGCCGGTTCGAGTTGGCGACCGTCGGCGGATCCACCGGCGTCTTCGGCACGCGCATCGGCCGCTCGAACCAGTTGTCGTTGTCAGCCAGCGGCAGGTTGTAGGTGTTGTCGGCCGTTCCCTTCACGTGCGCGAACCAGTCGTGCACCTGGAACTGGATCCACGCCGCCGCCAGCACGTTGAGAATCGTGGCCGGCTGGAACTTCGTACGCGTGAAGAGCGCGTTGCTGATCTCACGGGGATTCGGGTTCAGCAGGTTGGCCGTGTCCGGCACCACCTCGGTGAGCGGGACGTTGCGGCCGAAGCGGCGGCCCGTCGCGCCCATCATCGGGCACTTCAGATCGTTGTACGAGCCGTCCACCGTGCGGGCCGCTTTCAGCTCTTCGGCCACCGGGCCCTGCTGCTCCGGCATCTTCGGCTCTTCGGTGTCGTGGAGATTCTTTGCGCGCAGCTCGTTGCGCACTTCGACGAGCTTGGCCATGGCGGCAGGCCGCGGAAGCTCGTACCACTGTTTGTCGCGGGTAATGGTGTCGCGGCTCATCGGGCACACTCCACTGGGGTTGACGGCGGAACGGTCGGAGGTCTGCTGTTCTACGTGAGAAACGTCGGACGGGCCGCGGACGAACACACGCCGCTCATCCGAGCGCCGGCGCCAAAGTAGCGCCGGGCGATCGACAAGTCAACGTCGCACTCAGCCGTTTTGCACTACGCCGGATGAGTTCGCGTCACTT
>Ga0207651_10001392_pt1 | contig 10958 bp, 10 predicted proteins | sample KBSM23metaG_FD_184328 | JGI IMG/M metagenome (GOLD analysis project Ga0207651, IMG submission 184328) | Miscanthus rhizosphere microbial communities from Kellogg Biological Station, Michigan, USA - KBS M2-3 metaG (SPAdes) (version 2) | ecosystem: Host-associated > Plants > Roots > Rhizosphere >... | reverse complement strand
GCCGGCCGAGAACACCACGGCGTCGACCTCCAGCTCGCTGCCGTCCGCGAACCGCAGCGCGCGCGCGCGGCCGTCGCCGGCGACGACCTCCTTGCTGGCGGTCGCGGTGTGGACGGTGACGCCCAGCTCCTCGATGCGCTTGCGCAGCACGGCGCCGCCCGCGTCGTCGAGCTGCAGCGCCATCAGGCGCGGCGCCAGCTCGATCACGTGCACCTTCATCCCCAGCTTCTGCAGCGCGTACGCCGCCTCCAGGCCCAGCAGACCGCCGCCGATCACCGCGCCCGTTCCGCCCGGATGGCGCGCGGCCCAGGCCGAGATCGCCTCGAGATCCTCGATGGTGCGGTAGACGAAGCAGCCGGGCAGTTCCCGCCCCGGCACGGGCGGCACGAACGCCGACGAGCCGGTCGCCAGCACCAGCCGGTCGTAGGGGATCTCGCCGCCTTCGATCTCGACGACGCGCCGGGCGCGGTCGATGCGGCGCGCGCGCGTCGCCAACCTGACCGTGAACCCGGCGGCCTCGTACTGGCCAGGCCGCGCCAGCGCCAGATCCTCGGCCGACTTGCCGTCGAAGTACCCCGACAGGCCCACCCGGTCGTAGGCGAGCCGCGGTTCCTCGCCGATCACGGTCACGTCGAAGGGCGCGTGGCCCGACGCGGTGACCCGTTCCCCGTAGAAGTCGAGGAACCGGTGGCCGACCATACCGTTGCCGACAACGACCAGCCGGTCGCGACCACCGCCTTGCATGCCTCCAGGCTACCGGTCGGCCTGTTTCGCGTTGGTCAAGCGATGGTCAAATATCGGTATCCGCTTGTTTTCTCGCCCGCGTCAGCGATCGCCGGAGACGGCGAAGCCCAGGATGATGGATGAAGTGAGGACGACGCCGATCGCGGTCAGCAGCGGCCAGTGGTCGCGCGCCCACGCGGCCGGATCCTCGTTCAGCTTGGCCTTGGTGGTCGGCTGCCCGATCAGCACGGGCGGCGCGAGCGCGCCGGCGTCACCGGCGGCGACCGGCGGCGGCGCGCCCGATTGCAGCTCGGCCTGCGCCAGCCGGCGGGCCGTCTCGTCGAGGCGCATGACCGCGGAGTCGATCATCCCGCCCTCGCCACCCGCCGCGACGATCACGGCGTCGCGTTCCTGCCCCGACGTATCGATCAGGCGCAGGCCGACGGGCGCGTGCGCGCCGCCCTTCGGCTCCAGCACCAGCGCGAAGCGCGCCCCCATCCGGCGCGCGTGCGCGGCGGCGGTCGCCCCGTCCAGCCCCAGCAGCGCGCGCGAAGGGATGGCGACGTCCTGGGCCGGCTGGTTGAACACGATCACCGCGCCCCAGCCCACGTGGCCGAGCTCCTCGACGCGGATCAGGTGTTCGCCGTGGACGAGGTCGCGCAGCACCAGGCCGCCCGCCACGGGCATCGGCGCGCCGCCGTCCAGCGCGACCTGCGCGTCCACCGCACCGCTGATGCTCAGCGTGCCGCGCGGCCGCTGGCGCACCTCGGCCACCGCGCGGGCGAAGTCGGCGATCGCCTGGGGCGGGATGTCGTGCGTGTTCAGCGTGCGCGCCGGCGTGAGCGTCGCGGCGCGCAGGTAGTCGGTGTACGCGCGCGTGCGCGCCTCGGTCGGGGGCGCGGCGGCGGTCGCGTTCCAGTCGGCGTGTGCGGTCGCGATCGCGCGGTGAAGATAGAGATCCGACAGATCGTCGGTCGACAGCCCGGCGCCGCCCGTCGTCGCGGCCTCCGCGGCGGCGGCATCGAGGTCGTGCAGCGCCTCGCCGAACGCGATCTTCGTGGTGTTGAGGATGCCGGACTTCAGCAGGTCGGGCGCGCGCGGCGCGGCCGGCGCGGGGATGTCGACGACCTCGACCGGGCGCAGCTTGTAGCGCGCGGCCGCCGCGGTGAACACGCGGCGGAGGGCGTCGTCCTCGGGCGCGTCAGGCAGATGCACCCACAGCGGGTGGACGATCGGCAGCGGTTCGTCAGCGCGGGCGGCGCGCGCCGCCAGCAGCGACGCTGCGGCCCAGAAGACAAAACCGAAGGACGGGGCGAGACGGCGGCTGCGGCGGACCATCGCGCAATTCTGACCCCGCCGTCAGCCCCGTCAATTTACTCCGGGGAGATCAGACGGTGGTCTTGACCTTGAACGAACGCTTGATCATCCCGAACCAGAAACCGATGCCCAGGATCAGGATCAGCAGCATTCCGGCGTGGCTCCAGCCCGAGTAGTTGTTCGGGACGATCATCGCGAACAGCATCGGACCCGACGCGTAGGTGTTGAAGCGCGACGCCTTGCCCGCGGTCGCCGCCAGCTTGGCGGCATCCGGGTGCGGCGTGCCCGCCGCCATCCCGCCCAGGATCAGCTTCTGGCGCGGCCAGATCACGAACCAGACGTTGAACCACATGATCAGCGCGACAAGCATGCCGAACATGATCCAGCCGGCCCGCACGCTGACGCTGCCGGTCTGCGGATCGCGGAACAGTCCCTGGTAGGTGTACTTGTAGAAGAACAGGGCCAGCCCGAAGATCAGCGTGTACATCGCGCCCCAGCGGAACCACCAGAACGCGCGCAGCAGCAGCTTCGGATTCACCTTCGGCTTCAGCTCCTTGTCCAGATCGCCCTGGAACGGAACGTTCACCAGGTTGAAGAAGTACAGGTGTCCCAGCCACACGATGCCGAACATGATGTGGCCGAAACGGAGAAGGACGCTGACCAGCGATGGGATGTCGTCGAACATGGGGTGCTCTTTACACCCAATCGCCGGGAGGGTCTACCTGCGCGTGCGGCGGCGCGGCTTCCCGGAGAGCGGCGACGGCGACGAGCCGTTGTCGGCGGCGCGGGCGGCGGCGGATTCGGCGGGCCAGTAGCGCGCGTAGAGATCGGACTTGAGGTACTCGGTGCGCAGCGCCTCTTCCATCTCGCCCAGGCGCTTGTAGAGGCGGCGCGGCTTGCGCGGCTTGCAGCGCGCGAGCACGTACGACGCGATCAGCGGCATCGCGATGGTCGAATCGACGTAGCAGACCACGGTGTCGGGAAGCAGATCCGGATCGATCTTCCCCCACGACACCGCCTCCGCCGGCGTCGCGCCCGACAGGCCGCCCGTGTCGGGGCGGGCGTCGGTGATCTGGATGAAGTAATCGTGGCCGCGTTCGGACACGCCCAGGATCTCCTGCAGCTGCGGTTCGGTCTGCAGCAGGAAGTTCTTGGGCGCGCCGCCGCCGAAGATCACGACGCCCGACTTGCCGCCCGGCTGGCGCTTGGCGTCCAGCACCAGCGCCGACATCTCGGTGACGTCCGCGGCCGGATCCAGGTGCGGCCCGCGCTCGGGCGACGCCGTGTAGATGGCGGCCAGGTTGAGACCGATGGTCGAATCGCCGGGCGACGCCACCCAGATCGGCAGATCCAGGTCGTGCGCGGTCGCCAGCAGCGACGGCTTCTCGACGCCCAGCTTGCGCGCCGTCTCCAGCGCGTACTTGCCGATCAGATGATGCAGCTCCGATCCGGAGATCCGCTTGCGGAACTCGGTCGACATCATCACGCGGTAGAGCCATTCGTCCGTCTTGTAGAGGACGTCGGCCGGGAACAGCACGTCGTAGACCCGGATGATGCCGTCCTTGCGCAGCGCCACGTCCTGCGCGCCCGAGACCACGTCCGGCTGGCCACGGTAGAGCGGCAGGTCCAGGTCGAAGTGGAGGTCGTGGTAGAGGTTCGCGCCTGTGGACGACAGATAGTCGATGAAGCCCGCCTGCATGAGCGGCACGATCACCGACGACAGCCCGGCCGGTGTGAGCGCGCCCGCGATCGAAACGCCGATGGTCGTGCCGTCGTCGATCATGCGCGCGAAGGTCTGACAGGCTTCGCGCAAGCGCGCGCTGTTGTATGCGTTGTAGTAGTTGTCGATCAGGTCGACGACTTCGGCTGAGCCCTTCACGAGGGGCGCGGGCCGGATGCGGCGCTTAGGGTGCAGCATGGACGGTGAAACTAACACAACCTTCCGGGTGCGCGTGTGCGATCCGCGTTATGCTACGGCGCGTTCCAGTGCGCGTCCCTTCATCCGTTCGTCTCGCGTTCATCGTTGCATGCGCCGGTTGCGCGGCTGCTGGGCAGCCGACGAAAACGCCGACGCCCGACAGTCCACCCGGATTGCCCGCGTCACCACCGCGCGTCGTGCGCGTCGAACCGCTGGCGGGTGGCGGCGCCGTCAAGCCCGCCGGGCTGTCGGCGCTGGAAGAGGAATTGCGACGCGGGATGCGCGAGCTGGGCGGCAAGGGCAAACCGCCGCCGTACTACATCGCCTACGAGATTCACGATCGCAACGACGTGACCGTCGCGGCCAGCTACGGCGCGCTCGTGCAGTCGTCGGTGCGTCACTCGCGCATCCTGGACACGGACGTTCGCGTCGGCGACTACAAGCTCGACTCGACGCACACCATCCGCTCCAACGATTTCGACTTCTCGTCCGTGACCGCCGGGCATCCGGTGGCGCTGCCGCTGTCCGACGACGCGTCGGCGTTGCGAACGGTGGCGTGGCGCGAGACCGACCGCCGCTACCACGACGCCGCCGAGCGGCTGGTCAAGATCCGGACCCAGCGCGCCTTGAAGGTCGCGGACGAAGATCCTTCCGATGACTTCTCGCGCGAGAAGTCGGCCAGCTACCTGGGAAGCCCGGCGACGCTGTCGGTCGACGTCCCGGGCTGGGAACAGCGCATCCGGCAGCTGTCCGCGAAGTTCCGCGGCCAGGCGGAGCTGCTCGATTCGGGCGTGACGCTGCAGGCGTCCAGCCTGACGCGCTGGCTGGTCAATTCCGAAGGGACGGTGGTGCAGACGGGGCGCAACTACGTGCGCGTCTACCTCGAGGCCAACACGCGCGCCGACGACGGCATGGAGCTGGAGCGCTTCGAGACGTTCGACGCCGCCACCCTGGACGGCCTAGGCGGCAACGCCGAGATGGAGAAGGCCGCCGACGCGATCATCACCGACCTGCGCGCGCTGCGGCGGGCGCCGCTGGCCGATCCTTACATCGGGCCGGCGATCCTCGAGGGCCGCGCGGCCGGCGTGTTCTTCCACGAGATCTTCGGCCACCGCGTCGAGGGGCACCGCCAGAAGAACGAGGAAGAGGGGCAGACGTTCGCCAAGAAGATCGGCGAGCCGATCATGCCGGCGTTCGTCTCCGTGTACGACGATCCCACGCTGTCGCGGCTGGGCAGCGCCGACCTGAACGGCTTCTACCGCTTCGATGACGAGGGCGTGGTCGCGCAGCGCGCGACGCTGGTGTCGGACGGCGTGCTGCGCGGGTTCTTGCTCAGCCGATCGCCGACGCGCGGCTTCGCGCAATCGAACGGGCACGGGCGGCGCCAGGAGGGGCGGGCGATCGTCTCGCGGCAGGGAAACCTGGTGGTCGAACCGAGGCGGTTCGTTCCCGTGAACGAGCTGCGCGAGCTGCTGCGCGCCGAGGCGAAGCGGCAGGGAAAGCTGTACGGGCTGTCGTTCCGCGACATCTCGGGCGGCTTCACCAACACGCAGCGCGGCGGCCCGCAGGCGTTCAAGGTGCTGCCCATCCTGGTCTACCGGGTGTGGGTCGACGGCCGTCCCGACGAGCTGGTGCGCGGTGTCGACCTGGTGGGCACGCCGCTGGCGGCGCTGTCGCGCATCATCGCCGCGTCGGACGACTACCAGACCTTCAACGGCTATTGCGGCGCCGAGTCGGGCTTCGTGCCCGTGTCGGCCACCAGCCCCAGCTTGCTGGTGCAGCAGATCGAGGTCGAGCGGCGCGACAAGGGGAACGACAAGCCGCCGCTGCTTCCGGCGCCGGCGCTGATGCGGACGAAGGAACCCGCGTCGCCGCCGGCGGCGTCGAAACCGGGGGCGCCATGATCGCGCGGCGCTGGCCGGGGGCGGTCGTGCTGCTGATCGCGGGCGCGGCGGGGACGGACGCGGGGGCCGATTCGCTCGCCAAGCCGGCCGACGCCCCGGGGGTCACCGCGCTACGGGTCAATCCCGCCAGCGTACGCCAGGCGATGGAGGACGAGCTGGCGCGGTCGATGAAGGACCTTCACATGGGCGAGGACGAGCCGCACCCGTACTTCATCGCCTACACGATCTCCGACATGGATCAGGCGACGACAAGCGCGACGCTGGGCGCGGTGACGGCGGCGCACGCCTACCGCGGGCGGCTGCTGCGCACCGAGATTCGGGTGGGCGACGCGAACTTCGACAACACCAACTTCGAGGGCGGCGCGAACGTCGAGGCGATCCCGATCGAGGACGACTACGCGGCGCTGCGGCGCGAGATCTGGCTGCGCAGCGACGAGTCCTACAAGAACGCGGTCGAGACGCTGGCGCGCAAGCGCTCGGCGGCGGCCGGGCAGGCCAGCGCGGATGAGGACGACGGCGTCGGCGACTTCTCGCCGCAGACGGCGGCGCACGTCGAGGTTCCTTTCAGCGCCAGCACCGCCGATCCCGGGGAGCTGCGCGAGACCGTGCGCAAGCTGTCGTTGATCCTGGCGTCGTTCCCCGAGATCTACGGGTCGCACGTCATCGGGACCACCGCCATCGTGCGGCGGCGGCTGGCGACCAGCGAGGGCAGCTGGGTCGACGACAACCAGCGGACGGTGCGCATCGACGTCGTCGCCGACACGCAGGCCGACGACGGCATGAAGCTGCGCAGCTTCGTGCCGTTCTCGGCGATGGACATGGCCGGTCTGCCGCCCATCGCGGAGATGGAGAAGGCGGTGCGCGCGATGGCGAAGGAGCTGGTCGCCTCCCGCCAGGCGCCCATCGCGACGTCGGGCGCGGGCGCGGTGCTGTTCGAGGGGCCGGCCGCGGCGCAGATCGTGAAGATCCTGCTGGGCGATCAGCTGGGCGGGACGCCGCCCCCCAAGACCGCGTCGGCGGGCAGCGACGACGGCGGCCAGCAGAGCGTGCTCGCCGGCAAGCTGGGCCAGCGGGTGGCGTCGCCCATGCTGTCGCTGGTCGACGATCCGCTGCTGGCGTCGGCGCCGGGCAAGGCGGCGATGTTCGGCAGCTACCGCGTCGACGACGAGGGCGTCGCGGCGCAGCGCGTGTCGCTGATCGAGAACGGGCTGCTGAAGTCGTTGCTGATGTCGCGCACGCCGCGCAAGGAGATCACGCGGTCGAACGGGCACGGGCGCGCGCCTCGATTTGCGGGCGTGCGTGCCCACGTCGGGACGCTGGTGCTGACCGGCGCCAAGGGGCAGAAGCGCGCCGATCTGATGACCACCCTCGACAAGATCGCGAAGGGCGGCGGGATCACGACCTACGTCGTCCGCTTGCTCGACGACGGATCGATCCCGGGCGGCGACGCCGACGATCTGGCGGCGCTGTTCTCGTTCGGCGGCGGCAGCCACGGCCCGCCGCCCATCCGGCCGCTGGTGGTCTATCGGGTGGCGCACGGCAAGGAGACGCTGGTGCGGGGCGTGACCCTGGAGAACCTGCTGCCGCGCTCGTTCAAGGAAGTGGCGGCGACGGGCAACGAACCGGTCGTCTACAACTACCAGGATGGTGGGGGCGGCTTCTCGGGGGTGCCATCGACCATCATCGCGCCCGCGCTGCTGTTCCCGGACGTCGACGTCCGGCGTCAGCCCGGCAAGCACCGCAAGCCTCCGGTGTATCCGTCGCCGCTTGGGCTGTCTAAATAACAGCCGCCCCCCCGCGCTACGCGCGGTGCGGCTGCGTTGCCGTCGCCGTCCCAGTCGCCGCCGTCGCCACGATAAGGTAAGTTAGCGCCCCACCATGGCTCGCTCGCATTTCTCTGTCGGTGACGTCGAGGCGTTGATCCCGGCGCTGGAACGGATCTTCACCGACGTGCTGCAGCTGCGGGCGGCGTTGCGCAGCATCGAGGAGAAGCTGGAGCGTGCCGGCGTGAAGATGAGCCGCGAGGAGCTGCTGGAGAGCGACGACGGCTCGACCGACGTGCGGCGCGCGAAGGCGCTGTTCCGCGGATTCTACGAAGCGCTCTCGGACGAGATTGAACAGATCCGCGCCCTGGGCGGCGAGGTGAAGGACATCGAGCAGGGGCTGGTCGACTTTCCGGCGCGCCGCCGCGGCGAGGACATCCTGCTGTGCTGGCGGCTGGGCGAGAAGACGATCGGTTTCTGGCACGGGCTGGAGTCCGGGTACGCGGGCCGCCGTCCCATCGATGACGACGTCGCGCGCGCCCCACAACCGCTGGACTGAGGGAGGCAGCGGCGTTGTCGCGCGAGCCGGCACTGCGAGCGGCCCTGGAGGCGTTGCTGAAGGCGTCGGGCCTGGACCCGGCGCGCGAACCGGATCTGGGCGAAACGCCCACGCGCGTGGCGCGGCTGTGGGAGTCCGAGTTCCTGGCCGGCTACGACATGGACCCGGCGAAGATCCTCGGCGATCCCGTGCAGGGCGAGGCCGATCCCGACGTCGTGGTCGTGGGTGGCCTGCGCTTCCACGCCATGTGCCCGCATCATCTACTGCCCTACCGCGGCGTCGCGCACGTCGCCTACCTGCCCGCGGGCAAGCTGGTCGGGTTCGGCCGGCTCGCCGAGCTGGTCGACTGCTTCACCAAGCGGCTGACGCTGCAGGAACGCGCGACGCACCAGATCGCGGACGCGCTGTGCCGCCATCTCGGCGCGCGCGGCGCCGGCTGCGTGATCGAAGCCGAGCACCTGTGCCTGGCGCTGCCCGCCGAGAAGCACGATCAGTCGGGCGTCGTCACCAGCGCCTTCGTGGGCGAGATGCGCGAGCGCCCCGATCTGAAGACGCGCCTGCTGGAGGCGGCGAAGCTGGGAGGACGGGCGCGGTGACGCTGGCGGGCAAGACCGCGGTCGTCACCGGCGCCTCGCGCGGCATCGGGCGCGCGGTCGCCGCGGCGCTGGCGAGCGCGGGGGCGCGGGTGGCCGGGTGCGCGCGCAACCCGGAGGCGGGCAGCGACGTCTTCCGCTGCGACGTCGGACGTGCGGACGACGTCGCGCGCTTCGCCGCGGACGTTCTCGGGCGGATGGGTCCGCCCGATCTGCTGGTGAACAACGCGGGCATCGCCGCGCGCGCCCGCCTCGACGAGACGGCGATCGAGACGTGGGACGCCGTCGTCAACTCGAACCTGAAGGGGACGTTCCTGGTGACGCGGGCGTTCCTCCCCGCCATGCGCGCGCGGCGGGGCGGACGGATCGTCAACATCGCCTCGATCTCGGGCCGGCAGGGAACGGCGCTGCTGTCCGCGTACTGCGCGGCCAAGCACGGCGTCGTCGGCCTCACGCGATCGCTGGCCGAGGAGCTGCGCGCCGACGGCATCGCCGTGAACGCGGTGTGCCCCGGCTCGGTCGATACCCCGATGCTGCAAGTCGGGATGCCCGGCGCGAAGCCGGACATGTCGCCCGAAGACGTGGCGGGCGTGGTCCTGTACCTCGCGGCGGAGGCGCCGGCCGCGCTGACGGGATCCTGCGTCGACGTGTTCGGCTAAGGCGAGTCCCTCAAAGACGCGCGCGATGACCGCCGCGCGGCGGAGGCGCGCTATGCTCACACCCATGACCGCGGATCCGGGCGAGGTGCGGCTGGCGACGGCGTTGAGGCGGCTGCCGCTGTTCCCGCTCCCCAACGTCGTGCTGTTCCCGCACGCGTCGTTGCGGCTGCACATCTTCGAGGACCGCTACCGCGCGATGACGCGCGACATTCTGGCGGGCGAAAGATTTCTGGCGATGGGCCTGATCGTCGAGAGCGCGACGCCCGCCGACGAGCGGCCGGCCGTGGAGCCGATCGCGGGCGTGGGCGAGGTGATCATGGCGCACGAGCTGCCCGACGGGCGCTTCAACCTGGTCTTGCGCGGGCACACGCGCGTCCACATCGACGAGGAGCTGGCGTCGGATCACCCGTATCGGCTGGTGTCCGCGTCGGTCCTGCCCGACCTGCCCATTTCGAACCGCGACGAGCTGCGCGACGCCGAGCAGACACTGCGCGTGCTCATCGGGCAGCTCGCGGACGCGATCCCGGAGGGCGGCGAGCCGTTGCGCCAGATCGTCGCCGGGCTGGAGACGCCGGCCGCGCTGGCCAACGTGGCGGCCGCCGAGCTGATCGCGGACGTGGGCACCCGCCAGCAGTTGCTCGAGATCCGCGACGTCGGCAAGCGCCTGGAGCGCGTCACCGCGGAGATCGTCGGGATGATGGCGCGCCTGGTGGCGCCGGGCGTGCTCAATTGAAATTGACTCGCTAGGCCACGGGCGTTCGTACTTCTGGACGGCGCGCCCGGCGTCTATATATTTCCCCGTCATGTCTCCCCGACACATGCAGGACCTCAGGTTCGGTTTTCGATTTCTGGTGATCGCCGCGGTGCTGGGCGGCGGCACGGTTGGCGTGTCGATGCTGGCCCAGGCGAAGAGGGGTGGGGGCGGCGCGAAGCGCGCGCCGGCGGACAACCGCGACTGCAAGACCGACAAGGATTGCGTGATCGTCGCCGACGACTGCTGCCCGTGCAGTGAGGGCGGGAAGGCGCGCGCGATTCCGAAGAAGCAGAAGGACACTTACGAGAAGGATCGCAAGAAGCGCTGCGCCGACACCGCCTGCACCGAGATGATGTCGACGGACCCGAGCTGCATGCAGGTGCCGTTCTGCGGCGCGGGGATCTGCGAGCTGGGCGAACCACCGGGCAGCGGCGGCGCCAAGCCGGACGACGCTCCCAAGGCGGACGACAAGCCGAAGGCGGACGAGGCGCCCAAGGCGGACAAGCCGAAGGCGGGCGACAAGAAATCCGGGGCGGGAGAGAAGGCCAAGCCCGACGACAAGCCGTCGAGCGGCATCGAATTCTAGGCGCGTCCCCGGGCGCGCGGCGCGGGCTCGCTAGTTGGTGCCCACGCAGAAGTCGCCGCTGTCCATCGGAATGCAATTCGCGCGTGTTCCCGGATTGACGCAGGCGATCGCGGGGCACGCAATGCCGCCCGTGCAGCCCGCCGCGTCCCACTGCGCGTGAATGGCGTCGAGCTCGGTCGTGT
>Ga0207651_10001390_pt1 | contig 10967 bp, 9 predicted proteins | sample KBSM23metaG_FD_184328 | JGI IMG/M metagenome (GOLD analysis project Ga0207651, IMG submission 184328) | Miscanthus rhizosphere microbial communities from Kellogg Biological Station, Michigan, USA - KBS M2-3 metaG (SPAdes) (version 2) | ecosystem: Host-associated > Plants > Roots > Rhizosphere >... | reverse complement strand
TCGACGCCGCAGTGCTGCCGCTCGCCCTCGGGCTCGTCATCTGGCTGGTCCTCGAGGCCACCGCCGTCTGGGTCGCGCGTTCGGGACGCACGAAGGGCGTTGCTCCGGAGATGATGGCGGTGCAAGCGACCATCGTCCGGGCGGCCAGCCTGGGCGTGTCGCTCCTGATCGGCGGCCTCACGATCGGTTTGCCGCTGCTGCGCCCGCGGTCGTCCCTGCCGATCGTCGCCGCCGCGTGGTTGGACCTGGGGTTGGTCCTGACCGTCGCGATCGCCTGGGCGGCGCGGCGAGTGCGCCGCCTGCGCGCCGCGGGCGTCACGCTGCCCGAGGGGTACGGCGGTCTCGTCTACAAGAACCCGCGCGATTCGCGCCTCTGGGTTCCCAAGCTGGCGGGCACCGGGTGGACGATCAACTTCGCGCACCGGCTGGCCTGGCCCGTGATGATCGCTCTGGTCGGCGTGCCGCTGGGCATCGTCTTGATTGTCACGCTCGCCACCGCGCGCTGAGGCGATCGATGGCGGCTGCCCTGCTCCTGGTCGCCTATCTCACCAGCGAGGCGCCGGACTTTTCGCGGCCCCTGCTCGCTTGCCCGAAGACGCCGTCGCAGTCCGAGGTCGCCGTGCGCGACCACCACAAGGCGGTCGCCTTCGTCGAGGCCGTGAAGGGCGCTGGTTTGGAATTCTCCGAAGAGCGGCCGTTCGACTGCGGCCTGGAGCTGCGCGCGCGATGCGGCCCCGATCTCGACGGAGACGGCAAGAGCGACATCATCGTCCGCGCGAGCTGGGACCAGCGCTACGTCGGCAACGACGAGGCTGACTTCGCCGCCTGCCACGACCCTGGCTTTCGCGGTCCGGGATCTCTTTATGGCTCGCTGTTTGTGTTTCTGAGCCGAGGCGCCCCCTCCCCGCTCGGCATCGTGCAGGTGCTCGAGGATCAGACCGGGTCCGGACGCGAGGGACCGACGCCCGTCGACTTCACCCGCTGGCAGGGCCAGCCCGCGCTGACGCTGCGCCTCACCTTCTATCCGTCGGAAGGCGGAATCACGAAGCGCCACGAGCGCACCGTGATCGCTCGCGACGGTCGACTGGTCGTCGTCGACGAGACGCCGGTCCGGATTGAGCGGGAGTAACCCCGCTCGCGTCGCGGGGCGAGACCGTCTATTTTCCCGGCATGCGCGCCCGGACGCTGCTGGCCATCGCCATCGCCGCCTCGAGCCCTACGGCGTGCCACCGTGGTGACGGCGACGAGAATCGCTACCAGGGCGTCGTCGAGTACGAGGAGCGTGACCTGGCGTTCGAGGTGCTGGGGCGCCTGGTCGAGCGGCCGGTCGTCGAGGGTCAGTCCGTCAAGGCGGGCGATCTGCTGGCGCGCCTGGACGACACGCTGGCGAAGAGCGCCCGCGACGCGCGCGCCGCCGAGGCGCAGGCGATGCACGATCAGCTGGGCCTGCTGAAGTCCGGCGCGCGCGCCGAGGACATCCGCGCGATGGAGGCGCAGGTGCGGGCGGCGCGCGCCAGCGAAGGGCTGCTGCGCACCAACCTGCAGCGCATGCGCAAGCTGCAAGAGGGCCAGGCGGCGCCGCCGGCTTCGGTCGACCAGCTGGAATCGGATCTCGGGCGGTCCACCGCGCAGCGCGAGGGTCTGGAACAGAACCTGAGCGCGCTTCGGCACGGCGCGCGCCCGCAGGAGATCGGGATGGCGCTGCATCGTCTCGCGTCGGCGGAGGCGGAGGTCGCGCTGGAGGAGACGCGCCTCGGCCGCTATGCGCTGCGCGCGGACAGCCCCGGCGAGGTGCTGCACGTCCACTTCGAGCTGGGCGAGATGGCGGCGGTCGGCGCGCCGGCCGTCACGCTGGCCGACACCAACCACCCGTACACGGACGTCTTCGTCCCCGAGGCCGAGATCGGCGGCATCCGCGTGGGCGCGCCGGCGCGCATCCGCGTCGACGCCGTCGCCCACGAGCTGGACGGCAAGGTCGAACGCATCTCGCGCCGCACCGAGTTCACGCCGCGCTACCTGTTCAGCCGCGGCGAGCGCACGAACCTGAGCATCCGCGTCCGCGTCCGCGTCGACGATCCCGGGCACGAGCTGCACGCCGGGCCGCCCGCGTTCGTTCGCATCACGCGCGCCGGCGCCGGGGCGCCGCCGTGACCGCGCCCGAGCCGGTCATCGTCACCGATCGCCTGTCGCGGCGGTTCGGTCCGCTGGTGGCGGTGCGTGACGTGTCGCTGACCGTGAACCGCGGCGAGATCTTCGGCGTGCTGGGACCCAACGGCGCCGGCAAGTCGACCACCATCCGGATGCTGTGCGGGATCCTCGACCCGACCGGCGGCAGCGGCCGCGTGGTCGGCTTCGACATCGCCCGCGACGCCGAGCGCATCAAGGAGCGCATCGGCTACATGACCCAGCGCTTCAGCTTGTACGAGGACCTGACCGTCGCCGAGAACCTGCGCTTCTACGCCGGCATCTACGGCGTGCCGCGCGCCGAACGCCGCGCGCGCGTCAGCGAGACGATGCAGCGGGCGGGTCTGGTCGACCGCCGCGATCAGATCGCCGGCACGCTGTCGGGCGGCTGGAAGCAGCGGGTCGCGCTGGCCAGCGCCACGATCCATCGGCCGCCGCTGCTGTTCCTGGACGAACCGACCGCCGGCGTCGACCCGGTCAGCCGCCGCGAATTCTGGGACGAGATCTACCGGCTGTCCGCCGAGGGGACCACCGTCCTGATGACGACCCACTACATGGACGAGGCGGCGCGGTGCCACCGGCTGGCGTTCATCTTCCGCGGCGTCCTGCTGGACACCGGCACACCCGACGAGGTGGTGACCCGGCGGCGCCTGCGCGCCGTCGAATTCGAAGTCGCGGACGCGGCCCAGGGAATCGAAGCCGCGGCGCTGCTGCGGGCGGCACCCAAGGTCGAGGAGGTCGAGCACTACGGGAACTTGCTGCGCGTGGCGGTGCGCGGCGGCGCCGATCCGTCCGAGATCGTCCGGCGCGTGCTGGAACCGCGCGGGCTGACCGCCGCCGACGTGCGCGAGGTGCGCATCACCGTCGAGGACGCGTTCGTATCGATGGTCCGCGATCAGGAGCGGGCGGACGCGACGAAAGCAATGGGCGGACAGGCGGCATGATCGGCCGGCCGCTCATCATCGCCTGGAAGGAGCTGGTGCAGCTGCGCCGCGATCGCCTGACGCTGGCCATGATGGTGGCGCTGCCGCTGGTCCAGCTGCTGCTGTTCGGCTACGCGATCAACAACGACGTCCGTCACATGCCCACCCTCGTTTACGATCAGGACGGCAGCAGCGCGTCGCGCGAGCTGGCCAGCACGCTGGCCGCGACCGGAACGTACGATCTGGTCGGCGCCGTCCGGAACTACGACGAGATCGACCGCGCGCTGCGCGGCGGGCGCGCGCGCGTCGCGCTGGTGATCCCACCCCGCTACGCGTCGGACCTGGCGCGCGGGCAGACCGCGCGGCTGCAGCTGATCGTCGACGGCAGCGATCCGCAGACCGTCGCCGCGGCGACCAGCGGCGCGTCGTCGCTGGTGCTGGCGCGCGCCAACGCCATCACCCTCGCCCGTCTGCGCGCGGTCGGGCCCGCGCTCGCGACCGAGCCGGTGACGATCGAACCGAACACCTGGTACAACCCCGAGCTGAAGACCGCCGTCTACATCGTGCCCGGCCTGGTCGGCGTGATCCTGACGATGACGATGGTGATGCTGACGTCGATGGCGATCGCGCGCGAGCGCGAGCGCGGCACGCTGGAGCAGCTGATCGTCTCGCCGGTACGGCGCGTGGAGCTGATCGTCGGCAAGATCCTGCCCTACGTCGTCATCGGCTACGTGCAGATGACGCTGATCCTGGCGGCCGGTCTGTTCGTGTTCGACGTGTCGCTGGTCGGCTCGCTGCCGCTGCTCTACGCGCTGGCGTTCCTGTTCATCGCCGCCAACCTGGCGCTGGGCCTGTTCTTCTCGACGCTGGCGAAGACACAGCAGCAGGCGATGCAGATGTCGATGTTCTTCCTGCTGCCCAACATCCTGCTGTCCGGGTTCATGTTTCCGTTCGAGGCGATGCCGCGCGCGGCGCAGTTCCTGGCCCAGCTGCTGCCGCTCACCCACTTCCTGCGCATCGTCCGGGGCATCACGCTGAAGGGCGCGCACGCCGACGACGTCGCCTCCGAGGTGGTCTGGCTGTGCGCGATCCTGTTCGCGCTCGTCGCGCTGTCGTCGCTGCGCTTCCGGAAGAAGATCGCCTGACCGCCGCGGCGCGCGGCCCGCGCCTACTTGACGCGCGGGTCGGGTTTCTTCAGCCCGAAGTACGTGTAGACCTTGGACGTCGCGCCGATCACCGGCAGCGGCGCGCAGGCCGCGACGCCCCCGCCGGCGCCGCCGTCGCTCGCCCCGCCGTCCGCCGACGACGCGCCGACGTTCGCCGGGCAGAAGGTCATCGACACGATGCCCGAGCCGTAGGCGTGGCCATCTCCGGGATCGTGCTCGCTCAGCGGATTGGGAAACGCCGTAGACGACAGCGCCTTCATCATCGCGCCGCCGTAGACGGTGACCCGTCCCGCCGCGTCCTTGCCGCCGACCTTGGCGTCGGGATCGCCGACGAACATCTCGTCGCCGGCCGTGCCGTCGATGTTCAGCGCCGCGACCGCCGTGCCGAACGCGGTCGACCCCGTCTCCGTCACCATCGCCGCCGGCGCCTGCCCGGTCGACAGCGGCAGCGTGTAGAGGTACGCGTGCGTCGGCGGCGCGCCCACCAGCAGATGGTCGGGTCCGCCCTGCCCGTCGAGATCGACCAGCGCCATCGAGCGCCCGAAGCGCACGTCCGACGCGGTCAGCGTCGCCGCGCAGGTGAAGGTGCCCGTCGCGACGTCGACGTCGAACACCGAAACGTGCCCGACGCCGGTCTTCACCGGCGAGCCCACCGCGATCTGCGTGCCCGTCGCCGTCAGCGGCGCGACGATCACCGCGCGATTCACCTGATCGCGATCGTCCAGGTTCGACGAGAACTCGATCGGGCACGGATCGGCAGCGCCCGCCGACCCATGCGTCTTCTCGTTGGTCACCTGGCTGTCGACGTAGACGTGGATGATGGTCGACGACACCACGACGATCTCCGGCGCCGCCCCGCCCCCCAGGTGCCCGCCCGCGACGCCGACGCCGAACCAGGGGTCGGGGACCAGCGGCGCGAAGGTCCGGATCGGGTACTGGGCAGGCTCACCGGGAAGGTGAGGTATCTCGAGGTCCATCAACAAGACGTCTCCGCCCGAGGCGGTGGGCGCGCCCATGACCACCTGCGATGTGTCGGGCACGTAGCCGAGCGCCTTGATCGGCCCCTGTTTCAGCTGCTCGATGGCGTCGCTGCTGGTGACGCCCACGCCGTTCGGCGCGCCCGAGGCGTCGAACGAGACGATCGCCGCGGACGCCGTGTGCGTCGCCGTCGCCACAAAGCGCGCGGCCGACGTGTGGTCCTTCGGCGGCGGCACCGCCAGCAGGATCGCGCCGAATTCTTCCTTGGTCGGATAGTCCGACGGCGCGTCGATGCTGACGACCGGCGTCTTCTTCTTGAGGTCGTCGAACTCGCGCCAGTCGCAGCCCGCCGCCGCCGCGGCCAGCACCAGCACGGTCATCGCGGTCGACCGGCGCATCAGAACCGTCCCCACAGCGACAGCCCGCCGCCGTCGGACCCCATCGTGGGCGCCAGGCTGACCTTCTTGCTGTCGGTCACGCCCGTGCTCTCGGGCCCGTGCGAAAAGAATCCGAACACCGCGGTGACGGCGACGATGGCGCCCACGCCGTAGAGCACGTCGGCGCCGATCGCCTCGACCTTGCCGCGCAGGAAGCGGGGATCGTTGTTGTCGACGAGCGCCCCGCTGTTGATGTCGGCGTTGATCGAATCCTTGTTCGATTGCGACAGGTGGCCGACGTACGCGCCGCCGCCGATCAGCAGGGCCGCCACCACCGCGGTCGTGATCGCGCGCGTGCGCGGCGGGCGCGGCGACATCTTCACCTCGATGTTGGTCTCGACGCCCTGCGGGACCTCGAGGTCGGACTCGTAGTCCTCCATCCCGTTCTTCTCGACGAGGATCTCGTGCTTCCCGGGGGTGACCTCGAATCGGCACGGCACCGCGCACGCGAACTTCTCGTCGATGATCAGGCGGCCGCCCGAGATGCCGCGACCGTTGATGGCCACCCAGCCCTTCGCCGACCCCTTCATGTCGAAGGTGTGCTGCGTGGCCGTGCCGGGCGCGACGTCGATGTCGCGCCGGACCGGTTCGTAGCCGAAACGCTCGACGAAGATGGTGTGCTTGCCCGGCTTCAGGTGGCCGGTGAACGGCGTGCGGCCGATGGCGCCGATCTCCTTGCGATCGATGAACACGTCGGCGCCGGGGACGTTCGACACGATCTCGACCCAGCCGAGGTAGTGCTCCTCGGACAGCGCGATGTAGACGTCGATCAGCTTGTCGGAGCGCGGGCTGATCGCGCGCTCCTCCGGCTTCCAGCCCTTCTGCTCCAGGATCAGGCGCACCGGCTTCGATTCCAGTGAGCCCTGCCAGGGCGTCTTGCCGAACGCGCCCTGGCGCTTGTCGTTGAGGTAGATCGTCGCGCCCTGCGGCTTCGAGTCGATGACGACCAGGCCCTTCGTCTCGATCTCGGTCAGGACGGGCGGCGGTGTCACGGCCGGCGGGGGAGGAGGAGGCGGCGGCGCCGCGGACGTGCCTGCGTCGGGACCCGGTGGCGGCGTTCCGCCGTCGGGACCCGGTGGCGGCGGCGGGGGCGGAGGCGGAGGGGGTGGCGGCGCCGGCGGCGCGAGCAGCTGGTTTATGACGTCCAGCCGCAGCTTCACCTGCGCGGCGTCGCTCGCGTTCGGATCCATCGCGAGATACTTCGTGAAGTAGTCGCGCGCCTTCTCCAGCTGCTTCGCCTTCTCGTAGGAGACGGCGACGTTGAACAGGAACGCCGGGTAAGGCTTGTGCTCGTACGCCGACAGGAACCGCTCCGCCGCGACCAGGTAGTCACCGCGCACGAACGAGTTCTGCGCCGACTCGAACGCCTCCTTCGCGGCGCCCAGCGACTTGTCGGGCGTCGACTCCTCGGCCGGGGCGGCCGCGCCCGGGCGCGCGGCGGTCAGGACCAATATCGCGGCCAGGACCGGGGCGAGGCGCCTCAGGCTCAATCTCATCCAGGCGCGATTAGACGGCATAACCCCGATCGGGATCAAGATCCGCGTCGTGCGCAAAACACTCAAAGGCCTTGGAGCAGGTCGTCGCTGCCGTCCAGGACGCACCCCCGGCTCTTCATATGGACGACGGGGGCCGAGGCCGATGCCCCTCCACATCCAGACGGCTGGCCCTGGGTGACCGCTGTCCTCGCCTCGGCGAAGGCGGTCCGGAGCCGATTCCTCTCCTCGTCGGTGCGGGCCCGGGCCAGCTGCTCCTGGAATGCTTTGTCGACGGACGCGAGCTTCTCGAACAGCTGGTGGCACGCGCTCGCGTGCGCGCGCGCGACGGCTGCCCGTTCCGCCGCCGCCTCGTCAGCCTGCAATCGAGCATGGCGGGCGTCGACCGCCACCAGCGAAACTCCGCCCGCGACCGTCACCACGGCGCACAACGCCGCGAAGGTACGCCAGCGCGTGTCGCGCGCGAGGCGCCGCGCGCTCTCCTCGCGGAGCCGCCGGACGACCTCGTCGCTGCGACCTTCAGTAGACAATCCAGACATCCGACACCGGGAAGACCGTTGGCCGCGGCGGTGGAGGTAGAGGTGGGAGCGGAGGGACCACGCAGCCCTGCTCCAGCGCGAACCGGTGGGCGGTCTCCAGCTGCGCGCGCGACCGCGCGTCGATGCGACGGACCTCCTCGGCGTCGAACGCGCTGGCGAGCTGCTCGCGCTTCACGCCCTCGATCTCGCTCTGGCGGCGCGCGAAGCTCGCGCAGGCTCGCTCGGCCTCCGCTTGCGCGTTCCACGCCCTCGCGACGTAGCATTGCCGCCGCGCTTCCAGCGTGACGAACAGCAGCATCGAGATCATCGTGCCAAGCATGCAGACGGACATGCCGGGCGTGCGTTGCGCGACGCGCCGCCGGCTCTCCTCGCGAAGGCGCCTGACCGCGTCGTCGTTTCGGCGGCGGGCCTCATCAGCGATCGCCTCCGACTTCACATTTTCATCGTACCACTTCCGACGAGCGCTTTTGAAGGCGCTATGCTTATCCGCATGCATCGCGTCCCGCTGGTATCCGTCATCGCCGCGTGCATCGTGGTCGGACACGTCGTGCCGCACCTGCTGGCGCACCGGGCCCTCTCCCCCGCGCACCCACACGCCGTCGTGGTCCCCCGCCCTGCCCGGGAAACGCCGCCGCTTCTGCCACCAAGCTGTCGCCTCGAACCGCCGCTGGCCGACGCGGATAAAGAGCCGATGCTCGCGGCCCTGCGGCAGCTCATCGCGCGCGACGAGCGCCGCTACCCCCGGCTCGACGTCGCCCGCTGCTTCGCTCTTTAGGGCTGACCCCGACACCGCCGCCGCACGCCCGGCCTCGACCGCGGCGCGGCGAGACGTTATCGTGTTCTCATGCCCTCCGAGCCGATCCGCGAAGTGACGGTACTGGGAGCAGGCGTGATGGGGGCGGCCATCGCGGCGCACCTCGCCAACGCCGGCCTCCGCGTACGCCTGCTCGACATTCCCGCCAAGGACGCGCCCGCCGGTGACAAGGCCGCCCGCAACAAGATCGCCGCCGCCGGCCTGGAGGGCGCGCGCAAGGCGAAACCCGCGGCGTTCTTCTCACCGCGCTTCGACACGCTGGTCAGCGTCGGCAACCTGGAAGACGACCTCGGCGCCGCCGTCGCCGCCAGCGACGTCGTCATCGAGGCGATCATCGAGAACCTGGCCATCAAGCAGGCGCTGTACACCCGCATCGACGAGATGGGCGGGCGCGCCGTCATCACCTCGAACACGTCGGGCCTGCGCATCGCCGACCTGATGCAGGGCCGCAGCGCCGACTTCCGCGGCCGCTTCTGCATCACGCACTTCTTCAACCCGCCCCGCTACCTGAAGCTGGTCGAGATCGTCGCGGGCGCCGACACGAAGCCCGAGACCATCGCGCGCGCCGAGGCGCTGTGCGGCGGCATCCTGGGCAAGGGGCTGGTCCGCGCGAAGGACACGCCCAACTTCATCGCCAACCGGATCGGCACGTTCGCGATGATGCGCACCCTGGGCGAGGCGATCGCCAAGGGCTACACCGTCGAGGAGGTCGACATGGTGTTCGGGCCCGCCACCGGCCGCCCCAAGAGCGCCGTGTTCCGGACCGCCGACGTCGTCGGCCTGGACACCCTCCTGCACGTGACCAACAACTGCTACGACGCGCTCCCCGACGACGAGCGGCGCGACGTGTTCGCCCCCTCCCCCGTCCTGCAGCAGCTGATCGCCAAGAAGTGGCTGGGCGCCAAGACCAAGCAGGGCTTCTACAAGAAGGTCGGCGACGACATCCTGCAGATCGACCTGAAGACGCTGGAGTACGGGCCGCAGAAGAAACCGCGCTTCGATTCGATCGGCGCGACCCGCGGCGTCGACGACGTCGACGAGAAGACGCGGCGCATGGTCAACGGAAACGATCGCGCTTCCGAGCTCGCGCGCACCGTCATCTACGAGACCCTCATCTATTCGGCGAACCGCATGGGCGAGATCTCCGACAGCGTGGCGGACATCGACCGCGCGCTGCGCTGGGGCTTCGGCTGGGAGCGCGGGCCGTTCGAGACCTGGGACGCGCTGGGCGTGAAGGCGACCGCCGCGAAGATGGAGGCGGCCGGCTACACCGTCCCCGGGTGGGTCAAGGAGCAGATCGCGGCGCAAGGCGAAGGCATGCGCTTCTACCGGGCGGAGGGCGGGAAGGTCGGTCAGCTGGGCCAGCTGGGCCAGCGCGGCGGCTTCACGCCGATCCCCGTCGACCCGCGCGCGCTGTCGCTGGACGCGATCCGCGCCGCCGGCGGCGAAGTGGAGCGCAACGGCAGCGCGTCGATCCTCGACCTGGGCGACGGCGTCTTCTGCCTCGAGTTCCACGCCAAGTTGAACGCGCTCGATCAGGACATCTTTGCGATGATGACGACGGCGGTCGACCGCGCCGAACGCGACGGCGTCGCGCTGGTGATCGGCAACGACGCGCCCGACGCGTTCTGCGCGGGCGCCAACCTGTTCGGCCTGATGGTCGCGCTCGGCCAGGGGAACATCAAGGTGATCGACCAGATGGTGGTCGACTTCCAGGGGGCCTGCCAGCGCACGCGCTACGCGCGCGTCCCGGTCGTCGCCGCGCCGTTCGGCCTGGCCCTGGGCGGCGGCGCCGAGGTCGTGCTTGGCTGCCAGGTCGTCCGCGCCGCGGCCGAGCTTTACGTCGGCTGCGTCGAGGTCGGCGTCGGCCTGATCCCGGCCGGCGGCGGCTGCATGGAGATGGCGGCGCGCGCTTCGGCGCGCGCGGCGGACGATCCGCAATTCGACATGCTGTCGCTGATCCGCGCGCCGTTCCTCGCCCTCGCGACCGCGCGCGTCTCGACCAGCGCCGAGGAGGGGCGGGACATCGGCTACCTGCGCCAGGCGGACGGCGTCTCGATGGCGCGCGAGACGCTGATCGCCGACGCAAAGGCGACCGCGCTGGGCTTGGCCCGCGCCGGCTACCGCCCGCCCCCGCCGCGCCGCATCCGCGTCATCGGCGACGCGGGCCAGGCGACCCTCAAGCAAGCGCTGATCAACCTGCAGGGCGCACACCAGATCACCGCCCACGACGCCGTCGTCTCCGGCCACCTCGCCCGCGCCCTGTCAGGCGGGTCGGTCCCGGCGGGCGCGCTGGTCAGCGAGCAGCACATCCTCGACCTCGAGCGCGAGGGATTCCTGTCGCTGTGCGGGGAACCGAAGACCCGCGACCGCATCCAACACATGTTGCAGAAGAGCAAGCCTCTTCGGAACTGAGGGCACGACCATGCGCGA
>Ga0207651_10001389_pt1 | contig 10971 bp, 10 predicted proteins | sample KBSM23metaG_FD_184328 | JGI IMG/M metagenome (GOLD analysis project Ga0207651, IMG submission 184328) | Miscanthus rhizosphere microbial communities from Kellogg Biological Station, Michigan, USA - KBS M2-3 metaG (SPAdes) (version 2) | ecosystem: Host-associated > Plants > Roots > Rhizosphere >... | reverse complement strand
GCGCGTCGGCGAGCTGGTCGGGCTCGACGTCGTCGCCAGCGGGGCGGCCGCAGGCTGGATCGACGCTGCCGACGGCAGCGCGCACGTCCTCGGCAAGGGCAGGAAGCGTCGCGCTGTTCCGGTCGGTGCGCCGGCGTTAGGTGCGCTCGCCGAGTGGCTCGCGCTGCGCGGCGAGATGGCGCGCGGCGACGAAGCCGCGCTCTTCGTCGGCAGCCATGGCACTCGCCTGAGCGCGAGCCAGGTGCGCTCGCGACTGAAGGCGAACGCGATCGCCGCCGGCGTACCGACGCACGTGCATCCGCACATGCTGCGCCACTCGTTCGCGTCGCACGTGCTGCAGTCGAGCGGCGACCTGCGCGCGGTGCAGGAGCTGCTCGGCCACGCCAACATCACGACGACGCAGGTCTATACCAAGCTCGACTTCGGCCATCTCTCGAAGGTCTACGACTCGGCCCATCCGCGAGCGCGAAAGCGCAGCTGACGCCGCCCTGTCAGAGAAGCTCGCGCGACGGGCCCGCGGGCAGCCGCAGCCAGGCGCGCCGCACCGCGGCCTCGATCGCATCGACGGCCTGCGGGTCGTGCAGCCGGCACGACGACGTCACCTGAGCCAGGGGCAGGCTTGCATGCTCGAGACAGACCGAGCGCCAGAACCACGGCAGTGCTTCGTCCTTGGCGCTCTTCAGCAGCGTGCTCAGCATGCGCAGCTGGACCGCGAGAGCGGGCCGGTCGTCGCGGCGGGCGAGCTTGCGGCCCATGTGGAGATAGAGCTGGAGATAGGCCGGCTCGCGCGGCGCCAGGCCGCAGCGGACGTGGAGCTCGGCACGCTGCCAGCGTTGGACGAGCGAGCCGACACCGTTCATGGCACCAGCGGGATCGAGGTCCAGACGTAGGCCGCGGCAGCCGCGATGCCGATCCAGTAAGCAACGCCACGCAGTAAATCGTTCAGGCCATTTCTCATGCGCTACTCTAATGCGAACGATTCGCATTTGCAAACATGAGGGCGATCACCGGCGCCCCGCTCCTGCGCATCGACAATGATCGAGTGAAAAGCGTTCGAGTTCGGCCGGGCAAGGAACGATCGCTGCTGCGTCGCCATCCGTGGGTGTTCGAAGGCAGCATCGGCAGCGGCAAGGCCGACAGCGGCGAGACCGTCCGGGTCGAAGGCAGCGACGGTCGCTTTCTCGCCTGGGCGGCGTACAGCCCGTTGTCGTCGATCCGCGCGCGCGCCTGGAGCTTCGACGAGAGCGAGCGCATCGACGCCGCGTTCTTCGCCCGCCGCATCGCCGCCGCGGTGGCCATGCGTGAGCGCCTGGCACCGGCGAGCGACGGCGTCCGCCTCGTTCACGGCGAGGCCGACGGACTGCCGGGGCTGGTCGTCGATCGCTACGGCGACACGCTCTGCGCGCAGTTCCTCTCGGCCGGCAGCGAGCGCTGGAAGGCGGTGATCGCCGATGCCTTGATCGAGATCACCGGCGCGTCGCGCCTGTACGAGCGCAGCGACACGTCGGCGCGCCAGCGAGAAGGGTTGCCGGCAACGCTCGGCTGGCTGCGGCCGGCTAGCGCGACCGCGGCCACGGCACTGACGATCCGCGAGCACGACTGGCGCTTCGCGCTCGACGTCGCGACCGGCCACAAGACCGGCTTCTATCTCGACCAGCGCGACAACCGCAAGTTGTTCGCCGAGACGGTGCGCCACTTCGGCTTCGCGCGCGTGCTCAACTGCTACTGCTACAGCGGCGGCTTCAGCGTAGCCGCGCTCGCCGGCGGCGCGGCCGAGGTAACGGCTATCGACTCGTCGGCGCCGGCGTTGGCGCTGGCCGAAGGCAACGTCGCCCTGAACGGCTTCGACGCCGCGCGCCACGGCACGATCGACGGCGACGTCAACCAGACGCTACGCGCGTATCTCGATGCGCGCCGGAGCTTCGATGCGATCGTCCTCGATCCGCCGAAGCTGGCGCCGACAGTCGCCCACGCCGAGCGCGCGGCGCGTGCCTACAAGGACATCAATCGCCTGGCGCTGTCGCTGCTGGCGCAAGGCGGGGCACTCTTCACCTTCTCGTGCTCGGGCGGCATCGACGCCGACCTGTTCCACAAGATCGTCGCCGGCGCCGGCCTCGATGCCGGCGTCGACGCCTTCATCCATGCGCGGCTCGGCGCCGCGCCCGACCACCCGATGACCGTGAACTTCCCCGAGGGCGGCTACCTCAAGGGCCTGGTCCTGATCAAGCGCTGAGCGGCAACGCGATCCGGGTCTCGAACTTCGCTCGGCGGATGCTGAAGAACGCCTTGACGTTGCGAACGTTCGCGTCTTCGGTGAAGAGCCGGGCGACCAGCGCGTCGTAGCTCGCCATGTCGGCGACCTGGACGACGAGGACGAAGTCGGGGCCGGGCGAGACGCGATGGCATTGCTGCACCGTGTCCTCGGCGACCGCGCGCGCCTCGAACGCGGCCATCGCCTCGGCCGACTGGCGGTCGAGCGAGACCTCGGCGATCGCGGTCAGGCCATGGCCGAGCGCTTGGGGCGAGAGCAGCGCAACCCGGCGCTCGATGACACCCCGGTCGACGAGCTGCTTGACTCGCCTCAGGCACGTCGCGGGGGACACGTGGACACGCGCCGCGAGTGCCTGATTTGTGAGCGAGGCGTCGATCTGAAGGACGGCGAGGATCTTCATGTCCGTCGAATCTAGTTCCGCCAGCTTCGCGTTTGTTCCAGAATTGTGGGACATTTGAATTAATACTGCAATGCCTATCCGACCCAACCGATTATTTCAAAGCTACGCTCATTTGGCAATTTAACTTCTTGACCACTGGCCTAGAGTCGCTCTCCCCCGTCGTCTCGAAAGCCCTTGCCATGTGTGGAATCGTCGGCGCCGTCAGTTCGCGCAACATCGTCCCCGTGCTCGTCGAGGGTCTGCGCCGACTCGAGTACCGCGGCTACGACTCGTGCGGCGTCGCCGTGCACCAGGGCGGTCGCCTGCAGCGCGCACGCAGCACTGCGCGCGTCGCCGAGCTCGCCGCCAACGTGGTCACCGACCACCTCGAGAGCGGCACTGGCATTGCGCACACGCGCTGGGCGACGCACGGCGCGCCGCTGGTCCACAACGCCCATCCGCATTTCTCCCACGGACCGGCGGCGCGCGTGGCCGATGGCGGCGAGGCGTCGGGCCTGGCCGCCGCAGGCCGGATCGGCCTGGTCCACAACGGCATCATCGAGAACCACGACGAGCTGCGCGACGAGCTGACGGCCAGGGGCTACGTCTTCGTCACCCAGACCGATACCGAGGTCATCGCCCACCTGATCGACCACCTCAACCAGGGCGACATCCTCGAGGCCGTGCAGCGCGCACTGCCGCGCCTACGCGGCGCCTATGCGATCGCCGTCGTCTCGCGCGACGAACCGCATCGCGTCATCGGCGCGCGCCAGGGGTCGCCGCTGGTGCTCGGCGTCGGCAGCGTCGCCGGAGCGAACGAGAATTTCCTCGCTTCCGATGCAATGGCGCTGGCCGGCGTCACCGATCGCATCGTCTACCTCGAGGAAGGCGACGTCGTCGACCTGCAGCTCGGCAAGTACTGGATCAGCCACGTCGACGCGAAGGGCGACTTCAAGGCGGTGCAGCGGCCGGTCAGGACGGTCGTCGCGCATACCGGCGCGGCCGAGCTCGGCCCCTATCGGCACTACATGCAGAAGGAGATCTTCGAGCAGCCGAAGGCGATCGCCGACACGCTGGACGCCGTCCCCGGCGTCTCGCCCGAGCTGTTCGGCGACGGCGCCTACCGCGTTTTCAAGGAGATCGACTCGGTCCTGATCCTCGCCTGCGGAACGAGCTACTACAGCGGCTCGGTCGCGAAGTACTGGCTCGAATCGATGGCCAGGATCCCGACCTCGGTCGAGGTGGCGAGCGAGTACCGCTATCGCGACAGCGTGCCGAATCCGCGCACGCTCGTCGTCACGATCTCGCAGAGCGGCGAGACCGCCGACACGCTGGCCGCTCTCAAGCACGCGCGATCGCTCGGCATGGCGCACACGCTGACGGTGTGCAACGTCGCCACCAGCGCGATGGTGCGCGAGTGCGCGATGGCCTACATCACGCGCGCCGGAGTCGAGATCGGCGTCGCCTCGACCAAGGCGTTCACGACCCAGCTCGTTGGCCTGTTCCTGCTGAGCCTGGCGCTGGCACAGGTGCGCGGGCGACTGGGCGATGCCGACGAAGCCCGGCATCTGAAAGCGCTCCGCCACCTGCCGGTGGCGGTGCAGGCGGTGCTCGCGCTCGAGCCGCAGATCATCGCCTGGAGCGAAGAGTTCGCGGCCAAGGAGAACGCGCTCTTCCTCGGTCGCGGCATGCACTACCCGGTTGCGCTCGAAGGGGCGCTCAAGCTGAAGGAAATCAGCTACATCCACGCTGAGGCATACCCGGCGGGCGAGCTCAAGCACGGGCCGCTCGCGCTTGTCACCTCGCAGATGCCAGTGGTCGCGATCGCGCCCAACGACGCATTGCTGGAAAAGCTCGAGAGCAACCTGCACGAGGTCCGCGCACGCGGCGGCGAATTGTTCGTCTTCGCCGATGCCGACACGCGCATACGCTCCGGCGAAGGCGTTCGGGTCATCCGCATGCCCGAGCACTATGGCGCGCTCTCGCCGATCCTGCACGTCGTGCCGCTGCAGCTGCTCGCGTATCACACGGCGGTGGCGCGCGGCACCGATGTCGACAAGCCGAGGAACCTGGCCAAGAGTGTGACGGTCGAGTGAGCGAGGCTGATGGTTTGTCGCCGTCCTCTCGAAGTTTGCACGGCGGGCCGATGACGACGTGCTCTTCGAAGTCGAGGCGCTTGGCGAGCCAAGTCGACGACCGCGGACGTTCGAGCATGCCGACGATCTTCGCGGCGAGCGCTGCGTGCGGGTTTGTTGGATACGACAGGCCGTGCCGGCGCGCTCGCTCCGCCGGCCACTCGATGACTGTGAAAAACGGTGTCCGAAGGTTGGCGATCGAGGAGGTCCAAGGGTCGAGTACTGGCGCCAACTGCAGTTGCTGCTCTTCCTGCACCCCGGATTCGTCAGCGCCAGCGCTCATCGCCCCGACTTGCCTGGCTCGCCCTCGCCGATGTTCTCGCCAAGCAGGTGCCTGAGCGCCGAGAGATAGTGGCGGCGGACTTCCTTCAGGCGTTCGAGGCCAGCAGTGAGGGTGGGAACAAGCTGGCCCATCTCGGCGGCGAACTTAACGTTGGCCGTCTGGTCTTCCATGATCTGATCAAGTTCGGTCAGGTGAGCGATCAGCTCTGCTCGTTTGACGTTGCTCAAGCCGTTGGGCATTGCGGGATCTATCAAGATGGTTGGAGGCGGCCTCCCGCGAACGCAGCGCGAATACGGGGTCGCGGTACGGGAGCTTGTTGGAGATGACGGGCGCGACCGCGACTCCGAGGTCAACCAAGGATCATCAACGGCTCCGGCGGTTCGGACCCCTTCGTGACGGGGGGCGGTGACAGGCCCGCCCGAAGCTGACCAGCTAGCCGGCGGCTGCTTACGCGTTTCGGCGGAATTTGGCACCACAGCGCAGCTCGAGCGCTCAGCTCGAGACCAAGTCGAATTCCATCCACAAAGTCAGTCATGTCCCGTTCGTCGGAAGAACCCGACGGTGTGGGTGCTTGGGGCTACATTGCACCTAACCTCGGCTGGGGCAAAGGTTCACGGGAGCACGCATGCGGCTCGCAGACTTCATCCTCCAACACATGGAGGAGATTCTGGGTCGGTGGGAGGAGTTCGCCGGCTCGCTCCGCAATGCTCGATCCATGGGCTTGACCGAGCTCCGGGACCACGCCGAACAGATCCTCGGAGCCATCTGCCAGGACCTCGCGCGTCCTCAGACCACGGAAGAGCGAGATCTCAAGGGCAAGGGTCGTCGACCGCCGATGGACGCACGGGAGACCGCGGCGCAAACGCATGCTCTCCTGCGCGCCCGGGCCGGCTTCGACATCAACGAGATGGCGGCAGAGTACCGGGCACTGCGTGCCTCGGTGCTCGGCCTGTGGGTCGACGCCGGCGATCCGCAAGCGACAGACCTGGCGGACATGCTTCGCTTCAACGAGGCCATCGATCAAGCGATCTGCGAGTCGGTCGCCTTCTTCTACGCGGAACAGGAGCGAGCCCGGAATCTGCTGCTGGGAATCCTGGGTCACGATTTGAGAACACCCCTGAGCGCCATTCAATTGACGGCTCATCACCTGAAGAACCTCAACGCAGGCGATGCCGTCTCCTCCGCCGCCGGCATGCTCATCAGGAGCGGAGCGAGGATGAGAGTGCTGCTGGACGACCTCACGGATTTCAACCGGCACCGGCTGGGAATCGGCTTGCACGTGGCGCCCTCGGAGAGCGACTTGCGAGCCATCCTGAAGGAGGAGGTGCAAGAGCTGCGAAGTGCCCACCCGGGCCGCGACATCGAGCTGGACATGACCGGCGATCTGCGCGGCAAATGGGACCCGGGACGCCTGCAGCAGGTGATCAGCAACCTGGTCGTGAACGCTTTGAGGTACGGCTTGCCCGGGTCGAGGGTGCGCGTGAGCGCGACGGGTCTCGACGACGATGTCTTCTTTGCGGTCGAGAACGAGGGAGCGCCCATCACGCCATCGGAGCTGGCGAATCTGTTCGACCCGCTGCGCCGCGGTCCCGAGCGCCCTCCTGAGGAGGGAAGCCTCGGTCTCGGACTGTTCATTTGCAACGAGGTTGCCGAGGCGCACGGAGGCGAGGTCAAGGCCACGTCGGCTGCCGGTACGACGACGTTCACCGTGCGGTTGCCGCGGGCGCACATCGGGCCGGTTGCCGCGGAAGGTGAACTCGGTAGCAGTGGTCACCATTTGGCGTAGCGGGAGCGGTGGAGTCGCCTGACCGCGCTGCGCCTGCAGTCAACCCCGCGGTCTGGATGCTCCGAAAAGCTTGCCTCTCGCTGCAACGCGCGCTGCTTCGCGCAGCAGCCCGTGAAGCGGAGCAGCTGTCGAGCCTCGACCATCGGCAGCACCCCTCGACAATCTCGGTGTCGCAAAGCGCTCCTGAGCCTCTATCGTCACTCAGGCGTCCGGGGCGACACTGCCGAGTCTCGAATCAACTGGACCGCAGGCGAAAGGGATCAACATGGAAGAGGCACCACAGCCGAAGCACTTCCGTCCTGGTGCGGGCACGACGTACCAGATTGGACGGATGAGCATGACGTTCAAGACAACTGCGGGCGAGGGCTGGAACGCTTACACCGTTTGTGAAGCGATCGAGCCGCCCGGATCCGGCGCGGGCAATCATCGCCACCTGACCTATGACGAGACCTTTGTCATCTGCGAAGGCCACTACGACTTTCGCCTCGATGGGAACCTGCTCAAGCTCGGTCCCGGCGACGTGGTCTTCGTGCCGCGAGGAACGCCGCATGGGTTCGTCAGCATGGGTCCAGAAGTAGGACGCCAGATCATCATCAGTTCCCCTGGTGGCATCTTCGACGCCATGATCGCCGAGGTGACGGTGCTCGATACCGGCAGCCCAACACGTCCCGCCTCGGAGGAAGCGAGAGCTGTCGCGACGAAGTACGGACTCGAGTTCATTCCTTCATGAGGTAGGCACGCGGAGGAGCGCTTCGCAATCGTTCTGCTACATAGCAGTCGCTGAGGGACGGCTGCCCCTAGGCCCGGTTTGGTCGTGCGCCAATCTCCGCCGCTCTGCGTGTCGCTGATCAACTCCCGTCGGCGCTCTGCAAAGACGTGGCCCGGCGGAGCCGGTCGGAGAGGTGGATCGAGATGTTGCGATACAGGCGAGCGCCGATCTCGGGCTCGCTGCCGGCGAGCGTGTCCAGGGCGGATTGCGTGAGCGCGTAGATCTCGGTATCGGTGTCTGCGGTCGCGTCCGCCGAACGACCGCCGCGGTCGAGCATCGCTGTCTCGCCGAGCATGACTCCAGGCGAGAACGCGGCGAAGCGCCGCGACACGCGAGTCCCGCCGGAATGCGCCACGATCGAGATGGATCCTCGAGTCAGCACGTACAGCCGATCGCCCGGGTCGTTCTGCCGGAAGAGTTGCTCGCCACGCGCCAGCCGCATGCAGACCATGTGCTCACGAACCGTGGAAACCTGCGACGGGTCGAGCTCCCTGAAGAGCGTGCACGTCTCGAGCGGCACGCCGGCGTCGCCTTCCCATTGGGTGCCCGCCCGCGCAAGTAGCGCCTGCTCAGCGGCTTCGGTCGCGTAGTCGACATCGGCGAACCAGTCGTCGCGCGGAGCTTCGCGAAAGCAGCCGAACGCGCGCAGTCGCAAGCCATGACGATTGCGGTCTGTCACGCCGGCCATCAGCAGCGAGATGCCGCGGCGACTCAGGCGAATCGACAGTTGCTGCAGCAGGACAGCGCCGGAATCGTCGATCGTGCTGACGCGCTTGAAGTCGAGCACGAAGTAACGGCAGCGCGAGTCGAGCGCATCTGCTTCGACCGCCAGTCGGTCGGCGCTGCCGAAGAACAGCGCGCCTTCGAGCTCTCTGATTTCAATCCAGCGGCGAGCTTCGGCGAGGAACCGTTCCTGATGGTCGGAATACACACGGCGAGACGGTCGGGCCGCGCTGGTAAAGCGCGCCCGTATCAAGGATCGGTTCATGCTGTGGATGAACACCATGAGCGACGCGAGGACGCCGACGCCGACGCCGATCACGAAGCCTTGCCAGATCGTGACGCCACAGACGACAGCGACGACCAGCAGACTTTGCTTCACGTCGGCGGAGCGTTCGCCGGCGCTCACCTGCTTGACCAACTGGTGTGTCCACCGGTCGACGAGACCGAAGGCAATCACGAGCATGATGCCGGCGAGGACGGCTTTCGGAAGCAAGGCTAGCGCGGGGCCACACAAGTACAGCACCCCGAAGAACGCGGTGCCAGCGAGTGCCGCACCACGTCCTGTACCGCCTGCGCGCAACGTCGCCAACGCTCGCGCGCGAAGCAACACCAGCGGCAGTCCGCCGAACAGCCCCGCCACCAGGTTGCTGGCGCCGATCGCCACCAATTCGCGGCCCGCGTCGTGACGAGAGTTGACTTGCTGATCGATCGACAAGGCGCCCAGCACCGTTTCCAGCGAGCTGATGAGGGCGAGGACCAACGCAGTCGTCACAACATCGCCAGCGTGGCGCCATGCGAAAGCGGCGGTTTGCGGAGTCAACAGGCGGGCCGCAGCGTCGGGCGAGGGGATCGCGTGCGGCAACGGGCCGATCACGTCTCCAAGTGCAACGTTCGGGAATAGCGCTCTGACCATTGCGTACAGCGAGAGGCCGCCGGCCAAACCGATCAGCGGCGCGGGCAGCCGTGGCCAGCGGCGCCCGGCCAAGGCGGTGATCGTCACGGTCGCGACGCCAAGGACAAGGGCCAACGGATGCATTCGCTCGAGAACCGATCCCGATCCGAGGTCGAGCGACGCCACGCCGAGCAACGGCGGCAACTGCGAGACCACGATGAGCACCGCGACCCCGTTCATGAAGCCCGCGAGGACGGGCTGTGGAACGAACTTCGCGAGCTTGCCCAGGCCGGCGATGCCCATTGCGACCTGCATCGCGCCCATCAACATGACGGTCGCGCAGAGCAGCGAGATTACTGAAGCGAGGTCGGACGCGTTCGTTGCGGATACGTGAGCATCGCCCACGAGCTGTGCCGCGAGCGAAGCGAAGATCAGAGCGGTTGCTGAACTGGGCCCGCTGACGGGCATCGCGCTGCCACCGAGCAAGCCGTAGGCGAGGCCGCCCAAAACGACGGAGACAAAAGCTGCTGTGATTCCCAGTGACGAGGCTTGCCCACCGAGGGGAGCGAAGCCAACCAATCCCAGGGTGAGAATTACGGCGAGCGTCGCGATGGATGCGACAGCTCCGGCGAGTATCTCCTTGTGCCAGATTGCCGAGCCTGGCGCCCGATCGGCGCGCCACTGATCTACGGGAATGGTCTGCTGGACTTGCGTGGCGGGCAGGCGGTCGGTGCGGCTCATCTGCGGCAAGACTAACGCAGAAGGACTCGGTGACAGAGGTCACTATCGGTCCGGCCGGTTGCGCATGGCCGTCGAAAGACACTCTTGGATGCGCGCTGGATAGCGGCGCCGCCGGCGTTGTTCAGCCCTCGGCTCGCCTAAGGTGATGTGGCCTTGGTAGACCGAATGCCAGGAGAACCCAGCTGGCGAACGGGCTCGTGTTAGCGTGTCTCGATAACCTCGTATGCCTGAGCGTTCGACTGCTTCATAGCAGTCGTTGGCAGCCGGCCGTTTTTGGCCGATCGCGTCGAACTCGAAGGCTGGCGCACTGGCTACTCGACATTGATGTCCGCTTCGAGGCGAAGTGTTCTGGGCTCAGAAGGCGCTCGCCGACCAATCTCGGACGGCGCACCGTCTGCAGCTCGTCGGCGAGCCCGATTTCGCCGACGTGCGCTCGATGTGCCGCATCGCTCGCGCTAACCGCGCCAGGGCTTGACGCGAGGCACCACCTGCAAGTCGGCTGGTCTACCTCTTTGCGCGGTCAGGCACGGCATGACGGCTGGCCCGTCTGTGCACTTGGTCATACTGGGCAACGACGGAGTCCTGGTTGACAGTGAACTCGTTGCTCGCGAGGCGGTAGCCGAGGCGCTTGTGGCACGAGGCGTGGCGGTGACGGCGCTGGATATCTGCGCGAGTTGCATTGGCCTGAGCGCCGCCTCGATGTTCCGCGATAACGTGGCCCACTATGGCCTCGCCGTCGCGGCGGCCGATCGCGAGGTGATCGACCGCACCGTCGACCACCGGCCACCAGGGTGCCTGCCATGGGGGAGCGTCGCCCTAACAAGCGGACACGCGACCGATCAACAACGTCGGGCGTCGCTTCCGCAGTACAGCTACCTCTTAAACAGAGGCGACCAAGATCAAGGCCACGGCGACTGACCGTGGGTCGGCGTTTCCCGGGCGGTTGCCGCGGGGCGGTCAGGATCGGTTGCTGTTATGGGCTTGCCAGAGA
>Ga0207651_10001385_pt1 | contig 10984 bp, 8 predicted proteins | sample KBSM23metaG_FD_184328 | JGI IMG/M metagenome (GOLD analysis project Ga0207651, IMG submission 184328) | Miscanthus rhizosphere microbial communities from Kellogg Biological Station, Michigan, USA - KBS M2-3 metaG (SPAdes) (version 2) | ecosystem: Host-associated > Plants > Roots > Rhizosphere >... | reverse complement strand
GCGAACAGAAAACGGGCGCCGTCGGCGAGTTCGTTGAGCGTGTGCGCCCGCGCTTTGAGCTCGGGCATGGCGCGGACAAGCAGCGCTACGTCGATCGATTCAATTCCCAGACGGCGGGCGACCAGGTCCGCAAGACGCTCATCATCCGCCTCCCGGATGTAATGGCCGTTGAGGTTCTCGAGCTTCTTGAAGTCGAAGCGCGACGGAGACTTGCCGACCTGCGGCAGGTCGAACCATTCGATGGCCTGCTCGCGGCTGATGATCTCGTCGTCGCCATGGCCCCAGCCTAGCCGCAGTAGATAATTGTCGACGGCCTCGGGAAGCAGGCCAAGCTCATCGCGATAGGCGTCGACGCCCATCGCTCCATGGCGTTTGCTGAGCTTGGCGCCGTCGGGCCCGTGGATCAGTGGGACGTGGGCGTAGGTCGGCTCAGGCCAGCCCATTGCGCGGATGATCGCCAGTTGCCGGAAGGCGTTGTTGAGATGGTCGTCGCCGCGGATCACGTGAGTGACCCCCATGTCGTGATCGTCGACGACCACCGCAAGCATGTACGTCGGCGTTCCATCCGAGCGAAGCAGGATGAAATCGTCGATCTCCGCATTCTGGACGGTGACCCGGCCCTGAACCTGGTCGTCGATGACCGTTTCGCCATCGCGAGGCGCCTTCAGGCGAATGACGTAAGGCTTGCCCTGCTCCTCACTGACGTCTCGCCACGGACTGTTGATGCGGAAGGGCTTGCGCTCGGCCTTGGCCTTCTCGCGCTGCTCGGCCAGTTCGTCCTGCGTCATGTAGCAGCGATAGGCGGCACCCCGCTCGAGCAGGCGGTGAGCGACCTCGGCGTGGCGGGCCCAGAATTGCGACTGGTAATATTCGTGCCCGTCCCAATCGAGGCCCAGCCAGCGCATGCCGTCGATGATGGCCTCGATCGCCTCCTTCGTCGACCGAGCCCGGTCCGTATCCTCGATCCTCAGCAGAAACTTGCCGCCGGTGTGGCGGGCGTAGAGCCAGTTGAACAACGCAGTGCGCGCCCCGCCAATGTGCAGGTAACCAGTGGGGGAGGGCGCGAAACGGGTAACGACGGGCCGCGAAACGGTGCTTGCGCTCAAGCGCGCTTTCCTCTTCTCTTATTGTGCAATGCAATGGACGAGCGCCCCTAACATAGGGGAAGCGCCTCTTCCACAGCGTGCTCGGGGCTATTGGAAGGCGCGGATTTCCGCGGCGAGTGAGGCGTTGGAACAGCGCCTGGAGGCGGAGCGCGCGCAGCTTCCGCCTTGGTTCGTCATCGGCTTCGGCTCGGGCATCGCCACCTGGTTCGCACTTGGCTCGCCAGTCGAATGGCGGGCGTTCCTGTGTGTTGCTGCCGCCTGCGCGCTGGCGGGGTTCGTTCTCGGCAGCGGAAGGGCGGGCAGCGCAATCGGCTGGTTCGCGCTGGCGGCCATGCTCGGCTGTGCCCTGGTGTGGGCCCGATCCGGATGGGTTGCCCAGCCGCGATTGGAGCGGCCAGTGGTGGCCGAGTTCAGCGCCAAGGTTGATTCCGTCGAGCATCTCGCTGCCCGCGATACGGTCCGCCTGCTGCTGAGACCTGACGATCCGTCTCTCCCGCCGCACGTTCGAGTCTCGGTCGACGAGGACAAATTCCCCGGCGGGATTGCACCCGGCGCCGAAATTCGCCTCCGCGCACGGCTCGCTCCCCCGCCGCCGATGGCGCTTCCCGGGACCTATGATTTCGCCCGCGATGCCTGGTTCAATGGCATTGGTGCAGTCGGCAAGTCGATGGGCGCGCTATCGGTCACGCAGGCCGCCCGTCCAAGGGGCCTCGACCGCGTCCGCGAAAATCTGCGCGGGCTCGTCGCCGAGCGCCTGCCGTCGAAGTCGGCAGGTATCGCCATCGCGCTGGTGACCGGTGATCAGAATGCCGTCGATCAGGACGATGCCGACGCCATGCGGCGGAGCGGCCTTACGCACCTGCTGTCCGTGAGCGGCCTTCATATTGCTGCCGTCGTCGCATTCACCATGCTCGTCACACTTCGGCTGTTGGCGCTGAGCGAGACGCTTGCGCTTCGATTCAACCTCGTTCTGGTCGCAGCGGCGGCGGCGGCAGCAGCGGGGATTGGCTATACGGTGCTGACCGGGATGCAGGTGCCGACGGTACGAAGCTGCGTCGCGGCGCTCCTCATTCTCGCCGGAATCGCGCTGGGCCGCGACGCAATCAGCATCCGCCTCATCGCAACGGGCGCGCTGGTGGTGCTGATCTTCCGCCCCGAGGCCCTGGCCGGACCGAGCTTCCAGATGAGCTTCGCCGCCGTGACGTCGATCGTCGCGCTTCATTCGACCGCCTGGGCACGAAGACTTCTGCAGCGGCGCGAGGAGGGCCTGGTCGCACGCAGCTTGCGAGCGGTGCTCGGAATCGTTGTCAGCGGCCTTGCGGTGGAGATCGCGCTGATGCCGCTCGCCCTCTATCATTTCCACCGCTCAGGCCTGTACGGCGTCGGGGCGAACATCATCGCCATCCCGCTTACGACTTTCGTGATCATGCCGCTCGAAGCCGCGGCGCTGGCGCTCGACCCGCTCGGTATTGCCGCGCCTTTTTGGTGGCTTTGCGGCCGGTCCATCGACCTGCTCCTCACTCTCGCGCATGCGGTCGGCTCGATGCGGGGAGCGGTGGCGCTGCTCCCGTCGATGCCGGGTTGGGCCTTCGGCTCGATGGTCGCCGGCGGGATCTGGCTCTGCTTGTGGACCAGGGCCTGGCGCCTCCTCGGCGTCTTCCCGATCGCTATCGGTGCCGCGGCGGCGGCGTTTGCGCCGGCGCCGGACTTGCTCGTCACCGGTGACGGACGCCACCTGGCAATCGTCGACCATGGCATCCCGTACATCCTGCGGGACCGCGCAGGTGATTATGTCCGAAGCCTGCTTGCCGAGGCCTCGGGGTACGACAGCGATCCTGACAGCATCGACGAGCAGCCGGCGAGCGACTGCTCGCGCGATGCCTGCGTCGCTGTCATCCGCCATGGCAGTAACGAGTGGCGCTTGCTGGCTACCCGGTCAGCCTATCGGATTGATTGGAGTGAGTTTGTCGCCGCCTGCGCGTCCGCAGATATCGTCGTCGCCGACCGTCGGCTTCCTATCGGCTGCCGGCCGCGCTGGCTAAAGCTCGACTCCCAGGCCTTGCGACGCACTGGTGGCCTTGCGATCTATCTCGGTGGCCACCCCCGGATCGACAGCGTCGCCGATCATGTCGGCAGCCATCCGTGGGCCGAGGTCGGCGGTCAGTAGCGGCGGATCAGGCCGGCAAGCCGTCCCTGGATCTGGACCCGCCGCGGATCGTAGCGCTGCGGCTCGTAATTGCGGTTGGCTGGGTCGAGCCGGACCATGCTGCCTTCGTGGCGGAAGGTCTTGAGCGTCGCTTCCTCATTGTCGATCAGTGCGACCACGATCTCGCCGTCGCGCGCAGTGTCGACCTTGCGTATCAGCGCGAAATCGCCGTCGAGAATGCCTTCGTCGACCATTGAATCGCCCGACACTTCGAGCGCGTAATGCTCACCCGGGCCAAGCAATGCAGCGGGCACCGCGAAATTCTCGGTTCCCTGCAGCGCCTCGATCGGAGTTCCGGCGGCGATCCGGCCGTGAAGCGGAATCTCCATCGTATCGTTGGCCGGAGCCGCGACCGCTGGCCGGATGGGAGTAACCGTCGCGGCGGGCCGCACCTCGGGCAGCTTCACGACCTCGAGCGCTCGCGCCCGATTGGGCAGGCGGCGGATGAACCCGCGTTCCTCGAGCGCCGAGATGAGCCGGTGGACCCCGGACTTCGACTTGAGGTCCAGAGCCTCGCGCATTTCATCGAAGCTTGGGCTGATCCCGCTCTCGTTGAGGCGGTTGTCGATGAAGAGCAGCAACTCGCGCTGCTTGGCGGTGAGCATCGGACCTTCACTCCCCATAAGGAACGAACGGGGAACTTTTAGGCAACAAATATGCTCAGGTCAAGCCGAGCCTCAGCTGCCGGTTGTGGCCAGCCTCGTCCGGAAGGCTTCGATCGCGCTGTTGTTGCGCTTCAGCTTCATCTGGCGCTTGATCGCGGCAAGGAACTGTTCGGCGTAATCCTGCGACGCTGCCCGCCCGAGCTCGCCTTGGACCTGGGTGATCAGGTTGGGGGCGACGATCGCGTTGCCCGGGGTGACCTTGTTGACTTTCACGACGAAGAAGCCGCCGCCCTCGGGGATCGCGGCAAAGCTGCTTTTTCCGGTGCCCAGCGTGAACAACATCTTCAGCGCGGGTGAGACCGGCCCCTGCGAAGTCGCGATCTGGATCCGGCGCGCGGTCATTGCGCGAACCGGCGGAAGCGCGGCGCCGAGGCTCTTCAGGGCGTCGGCAACCGACAGACCTGACGAGGCCTTGCTTGCAACCTGGGCTGCCGCCGCGCTTGCCCGCTTCATGGCCTGGTCCTGGGTCCAGTCGGCAACGACCTGCGACCGAATTGCCGCGATCGGGGACGGGGCAGCCGGAACGATCTCGGCCGGCGAAACCACGGCATAGCCGGCATTGTTCGCGAGCGTGACGATCTCGGGCTCGTCGTTCTGCGCCATCTGGAAACCGCTTTGCAGTACCGGAGCCAGTTCCGCAGGCAGCTTGAAGGATGGATCGGCGCGCGAGGCACCCGCGGCGGTGAGGAGCGGCGTCGTCGAGACGGGCAGCTTCGCTTCTGCGACCGCCTCGGTGAAGTTGGCGCCGCCGTCGAGCGCGTTCTGTACCTTGTTGACGAGCTCCTCGATGCCGCCCTTGCGCTTCTCATCGCTCAGCTTCGTCGCGATCTCGGCCTTGGCTTGAGCGAGCGTCTTCCCGCCGCCTGCCTTGACCGAATCGACCTTCACCACGACCCAGCCGAAGTCGGAGTGGACCGGGCCGACGATGGCGCCCGACGCCGCCGCGAATACCGCGTTGGCGGTCTGGTCGCCGGCAACGCCAGCGTAGGCCTGGCGGGTCTGGTCGGCGAGCGTTGTGACGGCGGCATTGGCGCCCGCCGGAGCGGCTGCCGCGGCAAGAGTGGCGCCACTTTTCGCTCGCGCGGCGATGGCGTTGGCTGTCGCCTGGTCCGGAACCACGACCTGGCTCAGCGAGCGCGTGTCGGTCGGAGCGTAGGTTGCCTTGTTGGCGTTGTAATAGGCCATCACCTCCTGATCGGTGGCGGCGAGGCCGGCGACCTGCTCAGGACCGATCCTGGCGATTCGGAGCGCGCGCTGTTCGGGGATCATGTAGCGCGCGCGGTTGGCGGTGTAATATTGCTGAAGCTGCGCGTCTGTCGGCTGGAGCCCCACTTTGAAGGCGTCGACAGGGATGACGGCCGCATCGCCGACGCGCTCCTCGAGGAGCATCGAGGCATAGGTGGTGGCCATGCCTAGCGGGGCGTGGCCCGATGCCGCGACCGGCGTAAGCAGCAGCCGGCGGGCGAGGCTGGCGGCGAGCAGCTGGCGAACCTGCGAATCGGTCATGTGCTGCTGTGCCAGGAAGGTCCGGTAAGACTGCTCGCTGAATTGTCCGTTCAGCCCCTTCGTGCTCGGGATCTGTGCGATTTCCGCGTCGATCAGGCGCTTCGACAATGGAAAGTCATATTTGTTTGCGAACGCCATCAAGCTGCGTTCGTCGATCAACTCCTCGAGGATCGGGCTGAAATCGGACATGATGCTCGGATAGTCGGCATCCCCGCGCTCCTGCCGGACCTGTTGCAGGCGACGCTGCATGGCGTCGCTCATATCGCGCTCGGTGACGGTCTCGCCGCCGGCGCTGGCCAACGTCCCGCTACTCATCCCGAAGCCGAGCGTCCCGCTCCCGAAATTCGAGATGTCGGCCATCGCGAAGCCGCCCATGATGGCAACCACCACCAGGGCCATGATCCACGTGCCGATCTTGGACTTTGAGGCGCGACGAAAGAAGCTGAGCATCGATTTCCAGCAAACGTTGGGGAGAACGAGTGCCGCTTTAGGGGGCGGGCTGGCGCGCATCAAGCGCCGCCGCTAGGGCGCTCGAAAGGGGAGATCATGGCGCTCAGGAAACTCGTCGCGGGCAATTGGAAGATGCATGGCTTGTCGGCCGATCTCGAAGAGATTCGGACGATCGCGGAGGCGTCGCGCGCGTATCCGACAGTCGACGTCGCTTTGTGCGTGCCTGCGATCCTGATCGAACGTGCGGCGCGCGCGGTGCCCGGCTTCGCGATCGGCGGCCAGGACGTCCACCAGGCGGAAAAAGGCGCCCACACCGGCTGCACGTCGGCGCTGATGCTTCTCGACGCGGGCGCCAGCTTGACGATCGTTGGCCACTCCGAGCGGCGCGAAGCCCAGCGCGAAAACGATGGAGAGGTGAAGGCCAAGGCTGAATCGGCCCTTGGCGTCGGGCTCAATGTCATCCTTTGCGTCGGCGAAAGCCTCGAGGTGCGCGAGGCTGGCGGAGCCGTGGCGACGGTCATAGCGCAGCTGGATGGCTCGCTTCCCGACAATCTCGATGCCGAAGCCGAGCTGTCCATCGCATATGAGCCGATCTGGGCGATCGGTACCGGCAAAATCCCGACCGTTCCGGAGATCGGCGAGATGCATGCGTCGATCCGCCGACGGCTCGTCGAGCGCTTTGGCGCGGACGGGCGAAGCATGCGGATCCTTTACGGCGGGTCGGTCAAGGCCTCCAATGCCACGGAAATCTTTGGCATTGCCGATGTCGATGGAGCTCTGGTCGGCGGCGCCAGCCTCAGGGTGGCGGATTTCGTGCCGATCGTGGCTGCAGCCGCGGCGGTTGAAGGCTGAGGCTTCATCGCCTAAGTCGCCGCGACCCAAGTTACCGGAAAGCCCGAAATGTTCGCCTTCTTGCTGATCGTTCAGACCATGATTGCCGTTGCGCTGATCGCCGTGATCCTGATGCAACGCTCGGAGGGCGGCGGGCTTGGCGTTGGCGGCAGCTCGTCCGGTTTCATGACGGCTCGCGGCGCAGCCGACTTCCTCACGCGCTCGACGGCGGTCCTCGGCGGTCTGTTCATCGTGCTTTCGATCGTCATGGCCGCGATCGCCGGCGCGACCCGTGAGCCGGTCAAGATCGACACGTCGCTGGCCAATAAGGTTGGTTCGACCCAGCAGCAGCCGCAACAGGCCCAGCCTGTGCAGCCAGCTCCGGCTCCGACCAATAACCAGCAGGCCCCGGCAGTCCCGCTCGCGCAATAGTTCGCTTCTGCGAAAACTTTTTTGCGTTGGCGGGTTGCGTCCCCGCCGGTAGTCCCCCTAAGCCTCAACTCCCATGGCGCGGTTCATTTTTGTCACCGGCGGCGTGGTTTCATCGCTTGGAAAAGGCTTGCTTTCGGCGTCCCTCGGGGCGCTTCTCCAGGCGCGTGGCTACCAGGTCCGGATCCGGAAATTCGATCCCTATCTGAACGTCGATCCGGGGACGATGTCCCCGTATCAGCACGGCGAAGTCTATGTGACGGACGATGGGGCCGAGACCGACCTCGACCTCGGCCACTACGAGCGCTTCACCGGCGTTTCGTCCAAACAGTCCGACAATGTCACCACCGGGCGCATCTACCGCGACATCATCGCGAAGGAGCGGCGCGGCGACTATCTCGGCGCGACCGTCCAGGTCATTCCGCACGTCACCAATGCGATCAAGGAGTTTGCGCTGGCCGATATCGACGGCCTCGACTTCGTCATCTGCGAGATCGGCGGGACCGTCGGCGACATCGAAAGTCTGCCGTTCATCGAATCGATCCGGCAACTTCGCAACGAACTTGGGCGTGGGAACAGCGTCAGCGTCCACACCACGCTCGTGCCCTGGATCGCTGCGGCGGGCGAGCTCAAGACCAAGCCGACCCAGCAGTCGGTGCGCGAGCTCTCGAGCCTCGGAGTGCAGCCCGAGGTCCTGTTGTGCCGCTGCGACCGGCCATTGCCCGAGGCGGAGCGCGAGAAGATCGCCTTGTTCTGCAACGTCAGGAAGTCCGCGGTCATTCCGGCGCTCGATGCGCGCAACATCTACGATGTGCCGCTGCAATATCATGAGGCCGGCCTGGATGATGAGGTGCTCTACGCCTTCGGCATTACCGACGCGCCGCGGCCCGATGTTGCCCGCTGGCACGAGATCATGGACCGCATCGACCATTACGAGAGCGAGGTGACGATCGGCGTCGTCGGCAAATATGTCGGCCTTCCCGACGCCTACAAGAGCCTCCGCGAAGCGCTGGTCCACGGCGGCATCGCCCACAAGGTCAAGGTCAACATCGAATGGCTCGACGCCGAGCTTTTCGAGCATCCGGACGCCGAGATCACCGCTGAGCTTGAGCCGCTGCACGGGATCCTTGTCCCGGGCGGTTTTGGTGAGCGCGGCAGCGAAGGGAAGATCGCCAGCGTCAAGTTCGCTCGGGAACGGGAGATTCCGTTCTTCGGTATTTGCCTCGGAATGCAGATGGCCTGCATCGAGGCGGCGCGGAACCAGGCGGGGATCGAAGAGGCTTCGACGACCGAGTTTGGCGACACGCCTGAGCCGGTGGTCGGCATGATCACTGAGTGGATGAGCGAGGAGGGGCTGCAACAGCGCGCCGCCGACGGCGACCTCGGCGGGACCATGCGGCTCGGCGCCTATCCGGCCAAGCTCGCCGGCAATAGCGTCGTCCACTCAATCTACGGTCTGGACCTGATCAGCGAGCGGCACCGCCACCGATATGAGGTCAATATCCATTACCGCGATGCGCTGGAGGGCAGCGGCCTGATCTTCTCGGGAATGTCACCCGACGGCGAGTTGCCGGAGATTGTCGAGCGGCCCGACCATCCCTGGTTCATCGGAGTCCAGTTCCATCCCGAGCTCAAGAGCCGCCCGTTCGAGCCGCATCCCTTGTTCGCCGGGTTTATTGGGGCAGCGGTCAAACAGAGCCGGTTGGTGTAGCAGCTTTAGGAACAGCCTTCCTTTCGGTTGGTTACGACCCCGTATCCGATTACGGAGGAGGACGCTCATGCTTCTGACCATTGCCATCATCCTGCTCATCCTCTGGGCGTTGGGCTTTTTCGCCTTCCACGTCGCCGGCGGCCTCATCCATCTCTTGCTGGTGATCGGCGTCATCGTGCTGATCTGGAACTTCGTCGCCGGCCGGCGCACGGTCTAGGCGCGAATTTCTCGCCGTTGCGGGGCGTGTTAAGCGCCCCTAAATGCGGCAAATGACGAACAGCATTTCGACGCGTGTGGCGGTGCTGGGCTCCGGCCCGGCCGGCTACACCGCCGCCATCTACGCCGCCCGCGCCGGCCTGAGCCCGGTCCTCATCCAGGGGATCGTTCCCGGCGGCCAGCTCACGACCACGACCGACGTCGAAAACTATCCCGGTTTCCGCGACGTCATCCAAGGCCCTTGGCTGATGGAGGAGATGCAGGCCCAGGCCGAGCATGTCGGGACCAAGGTCGTATGGGACCATATCGCGAGCGTCGACCTGTCGCGCCGGCCGTTTCGGCTGACCGGCGACAGCGGTGCTCAATATGTCGCCGACGCCCTTGTCATCGCGACTGGCGCCCAGGCGCGTTGGCTCGGCCTCCCCTCGGAAGAGCATATGAAGGGCAGGGGCGCCTCGGCTTGTGCGACCTGCGACGGCTTCTTCTATCGCGGCAAGAAGGTCGCGGTGATCGGCGGCGGCAATACCGCGGTCGAGGAGGCGCTGTACCTCACCAACCACAGCCATGACGTCACCTTGATCCACCGCCGCGATTCGCTCCGCGCCGAGAAAATCCTTCAGGACCGGTTGTTCGCGAACCCGAACATCAAGGTCATCTGGGACAGCGAGGTCGTCGAGTTCGTCGGCGGCGGCGAGCCTGAGGCGCTGATCGGCCTCGACATCCGTAACAAGCGCAGCGGCGAAGTAAGCCGGATCGAGGTCGAAGGCGCGTTCGTCGCGATCGGCCATTCGCCCGCTACCGAGTTGTTCAAGGGCCAGCTCAATCTCGATGGCGACGGCTATATCGAGGTCGCTCCGGGAAGCACCCGGACCAGCATCGATGGCGTGTTCGCCTGCGGCGACGTGATGGACAAGATCTACCGCCAGGCCGTGACGGCCGCAGGCACGGGCTGCATGGCCGCGCTCGACGCCGAGAAATATCTCGCCGCCATGGAATTTGAGGCGATCGCAGCTGAATGATTGCGCGCAGGCCATCCGGGGGATGGCTGAGCACGGTCATGGCAACAGGGGGGTGACCGCGAGTGAAGCCGACCGGACCGATCCCGCAACATTTCGCCGCGATCGACGGCCGGCTGTTCATCGGCGGGATGCCTGCGGATGAACTGGTAGAGGAGGCGGGTGGGACGCCTCTCTTCGTCTACGACAATAATATCGTCGGCGCACAAGTCGCCCGTTTCAAAGGCGCAATGGCTGACGGGATTGCGCTCCATTATTCCGTCACTGCAAACCCTTACGAGCCGTTGCTCGAATTCCTTGGAAGATATGTCGACGGCTTCCGAATCGTCTCGGACGGCGAGCTGCAGCGCCTGCAGGCGGCAGGCCTGGCGGGTATCCCGATCAACTTCGCTGGCCCCGGCAAGCGTGATGCAGAGCTCGAGGCGGCGGTCAGGGCGATGGCCACCATCAGCGTCGAAAGCGAAAGCGAAGCGGCGCGCGCTATCCGCGCAGCCGAGCATGTCGGCATTCGGCCGAAGATCTCCGTGCGCGTCACGCCGCCGTTCGCGATCGAGGAGGGCAGGGTCTCGATCGGCAGTCGGCCGAGCCCCTTCGGTGTCGATGCTGATCGCGTTCCCGCCCTTGTCCACGGTCTCCTCGAAGCCGGAGTCGACTGGCGGGGCCTCCACATGTTCGCCGGCGTCCAGTGCCTCGATGCGGAGGCACTGGCGGAGGTGCACCGGGTCACCGTTGCTCACGCCGGAGAGATCGCTGACGCCATCGGCGAGCCGCTTCCCGAGCTCAACCTCGGCAGCGGGTTCGACATCGCCTGCCGCCCCGGTGAGACGCCCCTCGAAATCGATCGTGTT
>Ga0207651_10001383_pt1 | contig 10988 bp, 10 predicted proteins | sample KBSM23metaG_FD_184328 | JGI IMG/M metagenome (GOLD analysis project Ga0207651, IMG submission 184328) | Miscanthus rhizosphere microbial communities from Kellogg Biological Station, Michigan, USA - KBS M2-3 metaG (SPAdes) (version 2) | ecosystem: Host-associated > Plants > Roots > Rhizosphere >... | reverse complement strand
TCAAGCTGCCGACGCCGACGTGGGCCGGAGTCATGGCGACCGCCGGCGGGCTCGTCTTCAGCGGATCGAATGAAGGCAATTTCTTCGCGCTCGACGCGAACAACGGCAAGCCGCTCTGGCAGTTCCAGACCGGTGGCGCGATCCGGTCGGGATCGCTGCGCCTGGAGGCCCTCTGGCCGCCGCCGGCCCTCCTCGCCGAGCCGCTTGCCGGAGCCGATCCCAACGACCAGGCGCTCGTGCTCCTCGCCCGCTGGCACGACTTCTCGATGCTGCTCACCGCCGACGCGGAGGCCGAGGCCGTGCCGCTCGATCCCGGCCCGGTCGACGTGCTCAAGCTCGCCCACCATGGCAGCGACGACGCCGGGCTCTCCGCGCTGCTCGAGCGGACGGTGCCGAGCCTGGGCGTGATCTCGGTCGGCTCCGGCAATCCTTACGGCCATCCGACCGCGACCACGCTGGCGACGCTCGCCGCTCACGGCGTGCCCACGCTGCGCACGGACCGCGACGGGACCGTCACGCTCGAGGTCCGCCGCGGCGCGGTCACGGTCACGACCGACCGGTGATCTTCCTTTCGGTGCGCTTTATGCCAGCTATAGGCACATAAAGCGCACCGGAAGAGGCTAAACGAATCGTCGAGGCAAAAGTGGGTCTTTCGGGCTCAACCCCTCTATTCGGCGGCGCGCCTGTCGATGGTCGTAAAGGTGGCTTCCAGGCTTGGACAAGCGATCTCGCGGGCCTTCTCGGTCTCGAACGTCGTGGGCGACGGGATGCTCGTGCGCCTGCGCAGCACCACGATCGGCATCCTCGGTCTGGTCGCCGCCGTCGGCCTCGGTCTGGTCGGGTTCGTCTCCCAGCAGGGATGGCCGGAAGTCGCCAGCGGTCCGCCTCCTCAGGTGCCGAGGCTCGAGCAGAACGACTCGATCGCGATGCCGCGTTCCGTCGCGGGCAGGGCGGTCGAGCCACGGCGCCGATCGCGGCCGATCGCGAGCACCGGCTCGCCAGTGTCGGTCGCCACGCCGCCGAGCACCGGCGCCGGAGTCGGCGGCGTACCAGCCGGCAACGTCGTCAGGACCGACCAGCCGAAGACGGGGGGCAACCAGGCACAGCCTCCGTCGCAACCCACTTCACCGACCGTCGCGATCGAGACGCCGAGCGAGGAAGACGCTCCCGCCGAGGGCTCCTCGCTGCCCGAACCGGGCGGAGCGCCCGCCTCCGCGCCGGGTCACTCCGGCGAATCGCACGGCCACAACGGCGAATCGCACGGCAACTCGAGCGCGGCCCCCGGCCACGCGAGCGAAGCTCCGGGACATTCCGGCGAATCGCACGGCGGCGGTCACTAGACTCGGCCGCGTGGCCGAGAGCCTTGCAACGCTCTACCTGATCGCCGGCACCGACCACGCGAAGATCGACGCTACCCGTGCCCGGCTGCGGGCTCGTGCGGAGGCCGACGGCGGCGTGGCCGCGCTCGAGGTGTTCGAGCCGAGCGAGGGCAGGGGGGCGCCCGACCACGAGGCGCTGCTCGGCGCGATCCCGGCGATGTCCTTGACAGAGTCCCGCCGCTATCTGCTCGTCGACGGCGTCGAGCGCTGGCGCGATCGACAGCTCGAAGCCGTGATCGCGGCCCTGGCGGATCTGCCACCGGACCTGACAGTCGTCCTCGTCGCCCGGGCCAAGGCGCCGCCGAAGCTGGCGAAGGCGGTCAAGTCGGCAGGGGGGGAGCTGCACGAGTTCGAGGCGCCCAAGCCGCGCGACCTGCCACCCCTCCTGGTCCGCGAAGCGAGCCAGCTCGGCTTCGCTCTGGAGCCGGCCGCCGCGCGCATCCTCGTCGACCGCATGGGCGTCGGTCGCGTCCGCCTGCGCAACGAGCTCGAGCGCCTCGCGCTCTGGGCCGGCAGCGAGGGGACGGTACGCGCCGCCGATCTCGAAGCGATGATCGCCGACACCTCCGAGACGGCGGTCTGGGCCCTCTCGGACGCGCTGCTGGAGCACGATGCCGCCCGCGCGGCGGCCATCGCCGAGCGGCTCGTCTCGCAGGGCGAGAACGTGACCGGGCTCGTCTACGGTCTTGCCTCGCGCCTGCGCAAGGCGCGCAGCGCCGCGGCGCAGATCGAGGAGGGAGTGCCGCCGAAGCAGGTGGAGGCCGGCCTCGGGATGCACCCCTACGCGGCGCGACAACTGGTCGCACGGGTGGGGGGGACCAGCCGCGAGGCGCTCGAGCAGGCGACTATCGCTCTTGCCGATCTAGAGGTCTGGTGCCGCGGCGGCGCCGAGTACGGGGACGAGCTGGCGCTGACGCTGACGCTGCGCCGCTAGACGCTGGCGATTCGGGCGGCGCGGGACTTCTTGCGGGCGCCGGTGTTCCTGTGCATGGCGCCCTTCTGCACGGCCTTGTCGACCTTCGAGACGAGTGCGCGGTGCTCGGCCTCGATCTTGCTCGCGTCGCTCGCGTCGACCGCCGCCTCGAGCCGGCGGAAGTAGGTCTTGACCGTGCTGGTGAGCAGGCGGTTCTCCGTCCGCTCGCGCTCGCTGCGTAGGATCCGCTTCTTCTGTGAGGCTATGTTGGCCATGAGTCGGGCGGGGGACTATACCGAGCCTGAGCGTCGCCCCGGCCGGATAGCCCGTTCGACCGCGTTCTTCTCTGTCGCAACGGCGGCCTCGCGGGTCGCCGGGCTGGTGCGTGAGATCGTCGCCGCCTCCTACTACGGCGTCTACGGACCGATGTCCGCCTTCACGATCGCCTTCCAGGTGCCGAACCTGGTTCGGGCCCTGTTTGCCGACGCCGCCCTGCAGCCGGCCTTCGTCCCGGTCTTCACCGAGCAGCTCGAGCGCAAGAACTACCGCGAGGCGTTCCGCCTCGCCTCGACGCTGTTGCTGCTCGTCACGCTCGTCCTCGGCGCGATCACCGCCCTCTTCGTGCTCCTGGCGCCGGTCGTGATGCCGCTCTTCGCACCCGGCTTCGAAGGCGAGATCCTCGACCTCACCGTCACCCTCTCGCAGATCCTCTTCCCGATCCTGATCCTGCTCGGGGTCAGCGGGGTGGTCGTCGGCGTCCTCAACAGCTACGACCGCTTCGGCGCCTTCGCGATCTCGCCGCTGTTCTGGAACCTGACGATCATCGCCGTCGTCGTCGCCCTGGCGCCGGCATTCCACGGCCAGGACCGCATCTACGCCTACGCGATCGGCATCCTCGCCGGGACCGTCGTGCAGCTGGCGATCCCGGCCTTCGACCTGCGCAACACGCCGTTCAGGTTCGAATGGAGCTTCGAATGGCGCAACCCCGACGTGCGCCGGGTGCTGCTCCTGATGCTGCCGGTGACGATCAGCCTCGGCCTGATCAACTTCAACATGCTGATCAACAGCCTCTTCGGCAGCCTCGTCAGCACCCAGTCGCCGGCGGCGATCGACAAGGCGTTCCGCATCTACCAGCTGCCGCAGGGCATCTTCTCGGTGGCGATCGCGACCGTGCTGTTCCCGACGCTCGCCCGCTTCGCCGCCCGCGGCGCGACCGAGGACCTGAGGGCGACGATGGCCAACGGCATGCGCCAGATCCTCTTCGTCCTCGTTCCCGCGGCCGCCGCCGTGCTCGTCCTCTCCGAGCCGATGATCCGGCTCGTCTACCAGCGGGGCGAGTTCACCCCGGAGCAGACGACGCTCGTCGCCACCGCGCTCTTCTGGTTTGCCTTTTCGCTGCCGACCAACGGCCTCTACCTGCTGCAGACGCGCACCTTCTTCAGCCTGCAGCGCCCGTGGATGGCGACGGGCCTGGCCGGCCTCGACCTCGTCGTATCGGCCCTCGGCGCCCTCGTCCTCTACAAGCCTTTCGGCACCGGCGGCATCGTCGCCGGGACGGGCATCGGGACCACCGCCGCGGTCGTCGCCCAAGCCGTGATCCTGCGGCGCGAGCTCGACGGGTTGGAGCTGCGGCGGCTGCTCGCCACCACGGTCAAGATCGCGATCGCCGCCGGCGCTCTCGCCGCCGTGGCCTTCGGCGTCTGGGACCTGCTCGACAACGCGCTCGGGCGGGGACTCGGCGGCCAGCTCGTCTCGCTCGGCGCCGGCCTCGGCCTCGGCGGGCTGACGTACCTGGGAATGGCGAAGCTGCTGCGTATCGCCGAGCTCGACCAGATCACGCGCCTCGTGCGCCGCCGCTAGATGCTCGGCGCCGGCCGCTATCTCCTCGGGGCCGTCGAGATCTTCCTGCTCGTCGGCTTCGCATGGTTGGGGGCAGCACCGGTGCGCAGGCGGATGGTGCCGACGCTTGACGGGCTGACGGCGCAGCTGGCGACGGCGGTGCTGGCGATTGCTCTGTTGCTCGGGATGGCCGAGCTGCTCGGGACGTTCGGTTGGTTCGAGGTGGTGCCGTATTGCGTCGCGGTGGTCGTTGTAGGGCTAGGGCTCCGGCTGGGGGTGGATGGACGGCGGGGGGGTCCCTCCGTCTTGCTGGGTTTTTCGCGTGGAGAGGGGGAGGCTGGCCGTCGTTGGAGTTGGGGCGAAAAACAGGACGCCGCTGCGCCGGAGGGACCCCCCCGCCGTCCATCCATAGCCGGATTGGTTGCCCTTCTGATCGCGGCCGTGGCGGTGATCCATTTCGCCCTAGGCGTCAAGACGAGGCTGTCGACCGGGATGACCGGTTTCGATTCGACTTGGTACCACGGGCCTTTCGCGGCCGGGTTCTTCCAGGGTGGCGATACGTGGGGGCTGCACTTCATTGCCCCTCAATTCTTGGCTTGGTTCTACCCGGCGAATTCGGAAGTGCTGCACGGAGTGGGGATGCTCGCGTTCGGGCGCGACTTGCTTTCACCGCTGCTCAACCTTGGGTGGTTCATTGGCTGCTTGGGGGCTGCGTGGTGCATAGGGAGGCCATACAAGGTCGCGCCGTGGTCGATGGCTCTCGCTGCCATCGCTCTGCGCGTGCCGGCGTTGAGCGACCAGGCGGGGGAGGCGCGCAACGACGTCGTCGGGATCTTCTTTCTCCTTGCTGGTGTGGCGTTTGCCCTGGCCCAGCGTGAACGCGGTTCCTACCTGCCAGCAAGTGGAACCGCGTTCGCGCTGGGCCCGGCGGCGGTCGTTGGTCTGGCGGCGGGCCTGGCCGCCGGAACAAAGCTCAATTTCCTCCTGCCTGCTGTGGTGCTCGTGGCCGGAGCAGCTCTTATCGCTCCGCGTGGGTTTCGCTGGCGAGCCCTGGTGGCGGCAGGTGCCGGTGCCCTGGTCGGCGGTGGCTACTGGTACCTCCGCAACCTCGCCCACACGGGCAACCCGCTGCCCTGGGTCAAGCACCTCGGCCCGATCGCGCTGCCGGCGCCGGAGCAGGCGCTGGGGGGGAGGGAAGGCCACAGCGTCCTCGGTTACCTCACCGACGGTTTGGCCTGGACCGACTGGTTCCTGCCCGGTCTGCATCACGGCCTGACCATCTTCTGGCCGCTCCTGCTTGTCGCTGCTACCGCTGGCTTGTTCCTCTGCCTCGGCCGCCGCTCCGACCCCGCTCTTCGCGTGGCAGCTGCTGTCGGCCTCGCAGCGGCGTTCGCCTGGCTGATCGCCCCCACCTCCGCCTCCGGCCCCGACGGCGTGCCCCGCGGCTTCGAGTCCGGTCTCCGCTACCTCGCCCCAGCACTCGTCCTCGGCCTCGCCCTGCTCCCGACCGCTCCCCAACTCCGCAACCGCCTCGCCTCTCTTTTGCTGACTTCGTCGTTTCCGGTGCATACGGACTGGAAAAGGCGAAGTCAGCGGATGGGGGGGAGGGAGTTGGCCTTGCTTGCGGCGGGAACCGCACTGCTGTTGGTCGCGGTTGGCTATCCGATCCAACGCCACTACCTACAGAACCGCTACGCGGATCCGACCTTCACGACCCCCGGCCTCAACGCCGCCTTCGAGTGGGCGCAGGAAATTGACGACGCACGTATAGCCACGACCAGCACCCGCCAGTACCCGCTGTTCGGCCGCGACCTCAGCAACCGCGTCACATACATCGGCGAAGAGCAACCGCACGGCGGCTTCACCGCGCCGACCACCTGCCGCCGCTGGCGCCAGCTCCTGAACGCCGGCAACTACGACTACGTCATCACCAGTCGCGACCGTCTCGAACCCGGCAAGCCCCCATATCCACCCACCGCCCGCTGGACCGCTGCCCCCGGAGCCACGGTCATCTTGAGAACGCCGCCGACAGTCGTCTACGAGCTCGGGAAGCCGCTCGATCCCTCGGCGTGTTGATGATTTCGTTCTCCCGCGGGTGGCGCCGTAGGGGGAACCGCCCCCGAGGAAGCTTTAGCTACCGCAGGGGGCGGTGGGTCCCCTGCGGTGACAGGACCCGCGGGCCACACGCGACAGGACCCGCCGGTCAATCGCCATACTCACCATCCGCCGATGGACCGCATCCGCAACTTCTCGATCATCGCCCACATCGACCACGGCAAGTCGACCCTGGCCGACCGCATCCTCGAGATCACCGGCGCCGTCGACCCGAAGAAAATGCGCGCCCAGGTGCTCGACTCGATGGACCTCGAGCGCGAGCGAGGGATCACGATCAAGGCCCAGGCCGTCCGCGTCGAGTACGAGGCCGCCGACGGCCAGACCTACCACCTTCACCTGATCGACACTCCCGGCCACGTCGACTTCTCCTACGAGGTCTCGCGCAGCCTCGCCGCCTGCGAGGGCGCCCTGCTCGTCGTCGACGCCGCCCAGGGGGTCGAGGCGCAGACCGTCGCCAACACCTACCTGGCGATCGAGAACGGGCTCGAGCTGATCCCGGTGATGAACAAGGTCGACCTGCCCGGCGCCGAACCGGACCGCGTCGGTGCCGAAATCGCCGACCTGCTCGGCGGCGACTCCGGCGACGCGATGCCGATCTCGGCCAAGACCGGCGAGGGGGTGGTCGACGTGCTGGAGGCCATCGTCGCCCGCGTGCCGCCGCCCGAGGGCGACCCGGCCGCGTCGCCGCGCGCCCTGATCTTCGACTCGGAGTTCGACCAGTACCGCGGCGTGATCGCCTATGTGCGGATGGTCGACGGCGCCTTCCGCAAGCACGGCCGCATCCTCGCGATGCAAAACGGCACCGAGGCCGACATCGACGACATCGGCTTCTTCCGCCCGGAGATGACGGGCGTGCAGGGGATGGAAGCGGGCGATGTCGGCTACCTGATCACCGGCATCAAGGACGTCGCCAAGCTGCGCGTCGGCGACACGCTCACGGCGCAGGAGCGGCCCGCGAGCGAGGCGCTCGAGGGCTACCGCGAGGTGCGGCCGATGGTCTTCTGCGGCCTCTTCCCGATCGACACCGACCGCTTCGAAGACCTGCGCGAGGCGCTCGAGAAGCTCGCCCTCAACGACGCCGCCCTCTCCTGGGAGCCGGAGACCTCCGAGGCGCTCGGCTTCGGATTTCGCTGCGGCTTCCTCGGCCTGCTCCACATGGAGATCGTGCGCGAGCGCCTCGAGCGTGAGTACGACCTCGACCTGCTGGCGACGACGCCGAACGTGCGCTACGAGGTCCACCTCACCAACGGCGAGGAGGTCGAGGTCCGCAGCCCGACCGAGCTGCCCGACCCCGCCCGGATCGAGGCGATCGAAGAGCCCTACATCCGCGCCACGATCATCTGCCCGACCGAGCAGGTCGGCGCCGTGATGGAGCTCTGCCAGACACGGCGCGGCACCCATGTCGACATGCACTACCTGAGCCCCCAACGGGTGCAGATCCGCTACGACATGCCGCTCGCCGAGATCGTCCTCGACTTCTTCGATCTGCTCAAGTCCTCGACCAAGGGCTACGCCTCGCTCGACTACGAGCCGATCGGCAACCGCGCCTCCGACTTGGTCAAGGTCGACATCCTGCTCGCCGGCGACCGGGTCGACGCGCTCTCGATCATCGTCCACCGCGACTTCGCCTACGAGCAGGGCAAGAAGCTCGTCGGGCGCCTGCGCAAGACGATCCCGCGCCAGCTCTTCGACGTGCCGGTGCAGGCGGCGATCGGCTCCAACATCCTCGCCCGCGAGACCGTCAAGGCGCTGCGCAAGGACGTCACCGCGAAGCTCTACGGCGGCGACGTCACCCGCAAGCAGAAGCTGCTGAAGAAGCAGAAGGCGGGCAAGAAGCGGATGAAGTCGGTCGGCCGCGTGGAAGTGCCGCAGGAGGCGTTCCTGGCTGTTCTGGAGATCGACGAGTAAGCGTTGGCAGGCGGGTCCTGTCGCCGCAGGGGACCCACCGCCCCCTGCGGTCGCTAAAGCGTCCTCGCGGGCGGTTCCCCCTACGGCGCCACCCGCCCGAGACACCGTGCTGGCCAGACGACCAGGATTGCGGGGCGTCTCTAGACTGCCGCGCCATGACCGTCAAGACAGAAGCTGTTGGTAGGGAATGGCCCGCCACGACCTACGAGGTGGGCAAGGAGAAGATCGGCGAGTACGCGCGGGTGATCGGGCTCGACAACCCCGTCTACTTCGACCGCGAGGCGGCCAGGGCCGCCGGCTACCGCGACGTCGTCGCGCCGCCGATGTTCGCGGTCGTCTACAGCTCGCCGGCGGTGGGCCCGGCGATGCTCGACCCCGACGTCGGCATGAACTTCGCCGCGATGGTCCACGGCGGCCAGGAGTTCGAGTGGAACGAGCCCGCCTGCTCCGGCGACGAGATCACGACCACGGCCAAGTGCCTGGACATCTCCGAGAAGGACGGCAAGGGCTTCTACGTCTTCGAGACGAACGCGGTCAACCAGAACGGCGACCTGGTCGCGCGCGGTACCTGGACGCTGATCGTGAGAGGGGTCTGAGATGGCGGACTTGAACGTCGGGGACGCGATCCCCGAGCTGAAGGTGACTCCGGACAAGTACCTGCCGCACCGCTACGCGGGCGCGTCGGGCGACTTCAACCCGATCCACATCGATCCGGAGCTGGCCAAGGCCGTCGGCCTGCCCGGCACGATCCTGCACGGTCTCTACATGATGGGCCTCGTCGCCCGCGCGGCCACGGACCTGGCCGACGGCGATCCAGGGAAGCTCAAGCGGCTCTCGGTCCAGTTCCGCGGCATGGGAGCTCCCGAGACCGAGATCGCGGTCACCGGCACGGTCAAGGAGGCCGGCGACGGCAAGGTCACGGTCGACGTCGTCGCCGCCCAGGGCGACAACCAGACGATCCGCAACGCCGAGGCCGAAGTCCAGCTCTGACGGCTCCTAGAATGGGGCCGATGCTTTCCGCCAGGCAGGAGCTCATCCTCAAGCTTGTCGTTGACGCGTATCTCGCGTCGGGACGGCCGGTGCCGTCGAAGGAGATCGCCGCGGAGGTCGAGTGGGGGCCGTCGACCGTGCGGGCGGAGCTGGCGGCGCTCGAGGCGGCCGGCTATCTGACTCACCCGCACACGTCGGCGGGGCGGGTGCCGACCGAGACCGGCTACCGGCTGCACGTCGACGCCCTGATGGCGGCCGGCGGTCCGCCGGCGGAGAAAGCCGTCGAGCTCGAGCTGCGCCGCGAGATCGACGAGGCGATGCGGGAGACGACCGCGGCGCTGGCCCAGGTGACCGATCTGATGGCGCTGGTCACGGCGCCGCCGGAGACGGTGGCGGCGACGATCCACCGCGTGGAGGTGCTGCGGCTGCAGTCCAGCCGCGTGATGGTGGTCGCGATCGCCTCCAACGGCGCCGTCGCCAAGCGGGTCTTCGACTTCTCCGGGCCGGTCGATCCCGGCCTGGTCGAGTGGGCGTCGAGCTACCTGAACGAGTCGCTCAACGGTCTCGGGCTCGGGGCCCGCATGATCGCCAGCCGCCTTGCCGACCCCGAGCTGGGAATGACCGAGGCCAAGTTCATCGCGACCCTCGGCGCCGCTTTCACCGAACTCGAGAACGAGCAGTCGGCGGACACCCTCTACACGGAGGGCGCTTCGCGCCTGCTCTCGGAAGCGCATTCCGGCGACCTGCCGCGCGCGGACCTGCTGATGACGGCGCTGGAGGAGCGGGCGACGCTGCTCGCCATGCTGCGGTCCGCCCTGGACCGCCGCTCGGTCTTCCTCTGGATCGGCGCCGAGAACCCGCGCCCCGAGCTGCGCTCGGTCAGCTTCGTCGGCGCCAACTACGGGCTCGCGCACCGCAACCTGGGCTCCGTCGGCGTGGTCGGGCCGCTGCGGATGGACTACGCGACCGCGATCGCCTCCGTGCGCGCGGCGGCACGCGAGCTGTCCCGTTACTGCGAGTCGGCCTACGACGGCTGAAGCCGATGCCACGCGACTACTACGAAGTGCTCGGCGTCGAGCGCGGCGCATCGGAGACCGAGGTGAAGCGGGCCTTCCGCAAGCTCGCCCGCGAGCTGCACCCCGATGTCAACGACCACGATCCCGAGGCCGAGGAGAAGTTCAAGGCGGCGGCGGAGGCCTACGAGGTGCTCTCGGACCCCGAGCGGCGGGCGACGTACGACCGCTTCGGCCACGAGGGCCTGCGCTCCGGGGGCTTCTCGCCGGCCGGCGCCGCCTTCGGCTCGGTCGAGGACATCTTCCAGGCCTTCTTCGGCAACGCCTTCGGCTTCGAAGTCCGACGCGGCCCGATCCGCGGCCAGGACCTCGTGCACGCGATCGAGCTCTCGGCGGTGCAGGCCATGCTCGGCACGAGCGTGAAGATCCCCAGCCACGAGGGGGAGCGGGAGATCGAGCTGCCGCCCGGCATCCAGCACGGCGCCCAATTCGCCCTGCGCGGCCATGGCCTGCCGGGCTCGGGCGGCGGCCCGCCCGGCGATCTGCGCATAGTCGTCCACGTGATCGTGCCCACCGACCTCTCGGAGGAGCAGCGCGAGCTGGCGGAGAAGCTCGAGGAGTCGCTCGAGCCGCACAACCTGCGCTCGCGGGGCGAGGGCGACGGCTTCTTCTCCCGCGTGCGCCGCGCCTTCCATTGATCCGGCTCGCGGTCCGCTGCGCTCCCGAGCAGGCCGAGATCGTGCTAGCCGAGCTGACGGTCCTGGCCCCCAACGGGGTGGAGGAGGACCACGGCCCCGGCTACGTCGAGTACGCGATCTACGGCGGCGAGGG
>Ga0207651_10001376_pt1 | contig 11011 bp, 10 predicted proteins | sample KBSM23metaG_FD_184328 | JGI IMG/M metagenome (GOLD analysis project Ga0207651, IMG submission 184328) | Miscanthus rhizosphere microbial communities from Kellogg Biological Station, Michigan, USA - KBS M2-3 metaG (SPAdes) (version 2) | ecosystem: Host-associated > Plants > Roots > Rhizosphere >... | reverse complement strand
GCTCACGCTCGATCAGCTCGATCTGACGTTCAATCCGCTGGCCCGCTTCTACGAGGCGCCGCTGCAGCTGCGCGCCAACGGCGGCGTGTTCCTGGTGGACGACTTCGGCCGCCAGCGCATCCGGCCCGACGAACTGCTCAACCGCTGGATCGTGCCGCTCGAAAGCCGCGTGGACTTCCTGACCCTGCATACGGGCAAGAAGTTCGAGGTGCCGTTCGACGTGCTGACGGTGTTTGCCACCAACCTCGACCCGGCGTCGCTGGCCGACGAGGCGTTCCTGCGCCGCATTCCCTACAAGATCCCGGTCGAGGACCCGTCGCTCGAGGACTTCATCCGCATCTTCGAGCTCAATTGCCGGCATCGCAACCTTGGCTTCCACAAGGTGATGATTTCCTACCTCCAGCGCCGTCACTACAAGCCGCTGGGGCGCCCGCTGCGCGCCTGCCATCCCCGGGATCTGCTCGACCAGGTGCTGGCACTCTGTCGCTACCGGGGCGTCGAACCGACAATCAATCGGGAGCTCCTCGACGCGGCGTGCGCGTCGTATTTCGTCCACAACGAGCTGGCCCCCACGACGTTGCCGCCGCGAAAGGCGCCGGTGGGCCGCCGTTCGGTGGGCGTGCACTGACGGGAAGCCCCACAAGGGGCAAGTAGCGAGCCGGCGTTGAGCCGGTTTGCCAGACACTGGTCGTGGCCAACATCGCCAAGCGGGGCTCTCAGAGCCAACCCACGAAAACCCCGACGGTCGAAGGGGACAAGTACACCGTTCTGCTGCTGGACGAAGATCAGCTCGACCGATTTCTGAACCGCTCCAGTCTCAAGACGCTCGGGTCGCAGCTGTCTCGCACCGTGGACGTGTGGCCGCGCGGGCACCGCGCCCGCATCTGGGCCACGGCGGCGGCCGTCGTGGTCCTTGCTCTCACCGTGGTGTGGCTGCGGGCCGGCGATCCGAAGGCGGTCGAGTCCGCGCGCCCCGCCGCACGCCGCATCGTGAACGGACCGCCGCTCGCGACCGGCGCCAGCTTCAGCGTCAACGTCACCTCGTTCTCCCACGACGCCGACGCGCGGATCATGGCGGGACGGCTCACCAAGGCCGGCCTGCCGTCGTTTGCATGGCGGCTCAACGGCTCGTTCCGCGACGTGCTCGTGGGGCCGTTCGTCTCGATCGACGAGGCGGAGGCCGCGCAGCGCGACGTCGCCCGGCTCGGCTACCCGCGCACGCGCCTGCACGTGGACGAGCGGCTGCGCGGCACCACCGGCGTGGCGCCGGTGGCCGACGCGAAAAGCAATCCGGCGGTGGTCCTGGTGGCCGCTCCGGGCCGTCTGGCCGTCGCGTTCGAGCTGTCGGAAGAACCGCAGCAGGTGAGCGGCCGCCGCATCGATTCGACGACATTTGCCGTTACCACCAGCGCCGGCCCGGCCATCGCCGCGCAGGAGTGGAACGCGCCGTCCGACGTGCAGCTCGTGAAGCATGTCAGCGTGGCGGCCGACCCGCGCGGCCTGCAGGGGCTCGAGGCGTTCGTCACCGTGGCCGAGAACGCCATCGCCACCGTGCGCCTGCAGGGCACGCGCGTGTATGTGGACGTGTCGCGCGCGCAGCTCGAGTTCGACGAGCATCCGGCCGCACCGGCCCTGGCTCCGCCGGCCTTGGAACCTGTACCCGCGCCGGCGCGTGCGGCGGCTCCGGCCGTGGCGCCGCCCGCGCGGTCGGTTGCCGTTCCCCGTCCGTCCGCACCCGCACCGGCGGGGCCGCAGGCGTTGGCCGCCGCCGGGCCGCGCGTGGGCGCGGCTTCAGCGGGCGACGTCAACCAGTATCGCCAGGCCATCGGCCCGGTATTCGCGCGGTTCGAGGAGATTCAGCCGTTCCTGCGCTCGGCGGTGGCGACGCCCACGCCCGAGGTCCTGGCCGCCGTGGCCGGCACGTTTGCGGAGCTCGAACAGACGCTGCGCGCCACCGACGTGCCGCGCACGGCGCTGGCTGCTCACGGGCTGCTCGTCTCGGCCGTCCAGCTCGCTCGCGGCGCCGTGAGCCCTTCCTTCACCGGCGATCGCATGACGCAGGTGCGCGAAGCGATGGCGCAGTTCCAGGCGGCCAAAGCGCAACTTCGCTGAGCCGTGTCTCGCCGGATTCTGCTGGCGCTTTCGTTCGGCCTGGCGTCGATGGCGCCTGCGGGTGCCGGACGCACACCGGGCGCGCAGGCCGCCCCCTCGCCACGACTCGACATCGTCGAACAGCGGCGGCGCCTCTGCTGCAATGCCGTCGCGATCGACAACGAAGGCCGCCTGTTGGCGACCGTCTCCAACAATGTCCTGACGTTGTGGGACCTCGAGTCCGGATTGGAGTTGCGCACGCTGGTGGCGCGGGCGCGAGCCATTGCGCGTAAACCGGATGAGGCGGTCGACTCGGTGTCGGCCAGCAGCTACACCGGCCTTGCCTTCGATCCGTCTGGACGCTACGTGGCCCTGACCGCCGTCGACAATCTCAACCCGCGCACGTCCGATCGCGGACGGCATCTGGCGTTCCCGCATGTGTGGGAGGTCGAGACCGGACGCGACCTGAGCGCCGTCGACTGGACCCACGATGCGGCCACCCAGCGAACGGTGAGCGCGGCGTTTCCGTTCGACCCGCGTGCGGTCCTGTTCTGGCAGGCGACAACAGATCCCTCGGTTGTCGCGAAACTGGCTCGTTATGCCGGACCCGCCACGACGTTCAGCCCGGACGGCGGGCTCGGCATCGGGTTCGTACTCGAAGGCGGCCCGGACTATGCGTATCGCCTGACCAGCTTCGACCTCGAGTCGAATCGGGCACTCTGGACGATTCGTAACGAAGAGAGCGCTCCGCCGGTGGCCACATTCAGTCCCGACGGCCATTGGGTTGCCCTTGGGTCGTGGAAGGGCACGCGCATTCTCGACGCCCGCACCGGCACGCAGGCGGCCACGGTGGCTGGTTCGAACGGGGCCGGCGTCCCGGTCGCGTTCAGCCGTGATTCGCGTCGACTGATCGTGGCGCGGGCGAATCAAGCCCAGATCTTCAGCGCGCCCGACTGGCGATCCGGCTCGGAGATGCGATTCCCGGATGAGGAGTTCATTCAGGCGGTGACGTTCACGCCGAATGGCGACCGCGCGCTGGCGATCGGCGGCGACGCGATTCACGTTGTGGATGCCGTGGGGGCTCGGGAGCTGCGTCGAATCTCGATGGACGGCGCCCGTCCGCTGCAGACGATGGCCGTCAGCCCGCGAGGCCGATGGCTTGCAGTGAGTACGTCAAAGACCCCGCCGGCCCTGTCGGACAGAACCGAAGAGGCCACCGTGTTCGCGTGGCCACTGTCCGGTGACGGCGTCCCACGCTCGCTGTCAACCGCGGCATTCGGGTCGATTCCCGCGCTCGCGTTCAGCCCGGATGAGGCGCGGCTCGGCAACGTCAGCCTCGTCGAGCACCTCTCCAGGGGCGGGCCGATGTTTGACGGCGACATCGAGTGGGTGGACCTGGCGAACGCGACGAGGCAGTCACTGACGTTCGAGACCGACGAGGTCAGGCAGGGGCGCTACGACGTCATTCCTCGCGCGGCCGCGAAGGAACTGGCGTTCACGAACGACGGCTCGACGATCGTGGCGGGCATGCTTGGCCTGCGAGCGTTTCATTCGGACAGCAATCACGAATTCGAGCCGTTCCCGCAACTGGTGTTCTACGACGCCGCGACGATGAAGCCTCGTCGAACGGTCGATCTCGGTGGTGCGGACTTCACGGCGCTGGCCACGAACGCCGACGGCTCGCTGCTGGCCACGGGGCACGACCTCAACACCGTACGGCTGTGGACGACAGCCACCGCCCGCCAGCGCTCCTTCTATCTGTGGCCGGCTGTCGATCGCCGCGACGCACTTGGATACTTTCAGTACGGCGGTTCGATCACCGGGCTCGCGTTTCACCCGGACGGACGCCGCCTGGCGGTGGCACGACACGACGGCGCCGCCGTCGTCGATGTCATGCGGGGCACGCGGCAGGAAATTGCGGCCGCCAGCGACCAAGGTTATTCAGCGGTGGCGTTCAGCCCGGACGGAGCGTCGCTGCTCTACGCCAGCGGAACCCTGCAGAACAGGGGGTTCATCGAGGCGCGGGTCTCCCAATGGGTGACCGCGACCGGGAAACAGGGTTGGACGGTCGAGCTCGGCACCACCGACGTGCCTCGGCTGGCATTCGCACCAAACGGGAAATGGTTCGCGGCAGCGACGAGCGGTGGCGTGTCGATACACGACGCGAGCACCGGTCTGCGTTTGGTGTCGCTGGCCGTTCTCGGTACGGACGATTGGTTCGTGTGGACTCCCGACGGGCGATACGCCGGCAGCCCCGCCGGCATCGCCCGCCTCGGCGCCGTCCGGCAGGGGCGCCGCGTCGTGCCGATCGCGGCGGTGGGACGGAAACTCGAGCTGCCCGATCTCCTCGCGCAAGTGCTCCCGTAGATCCGCGACGAGGCCGCGGTGCTATCCTCCGCGGTATGAGCTCACCCAGAGTCCTTGGCGCGCTGCTGCTCGCGTGTGCCGCCGGCATGCCGGCGCTGCTGTCGTCGCAAGCGCGTCGACCCGCGCTCTGGTTCGAGGGCGCGCGCCTCATCGTTGGCGACCGCACGCCGGTCATCGAGAGCTCCGCGTTCCTCGTCGAGGGCGACTCCTTCACGTGGGTCGGCCGCAAGGGCGACCGGATGCCGCCAGCCAGCGCGATGCGGGTCGATCTCACGGGCAAGACCGTCATTCCGGCGCTCATCGACGGCCACAACCACATCGGCCTGGTGAACGAGAAGGACGGCAGCAACGCGAAGGCGAACTACACCCGCGACAACCTGATCGATCAGCTTCAGCGCTATGTCTACTACGGCACGGCGGCGGCCATGAGCATGGGGCTCGAGGCCAACCAGGACGTGGCCTTCGCGCTGCGGGACAGTGTGACGCCGAACGCCGCGAAGTTCCTGACGGTGGGCAAGGGGATTGCGGCAACGCCGATGGCGGGGCCGACCGGCGAGGCGCGCCTGGGCATTCCATACGGCGCGGCCACGCCCGAAGAAGGGCGGCAGCACGTGCGCGAGCTGCTCGCGCGCAAGGTCCACTTCGTGAAGATCTGGGTGGACGACCGCGACGCCACCGTGCCGAAACTGAAGCCCGAGGTCTACCGCGCCATCATCGATGAAGCACACAAGAACCGGATGGAGGTGCTGGCCCACTTGAGCCGCACGTCCGCGTTGGCCGACGCCAAGGATCTGCTGCGCGCCGGCGTCGACGGCTTCGTGCACACCGTGCGCGATCGCGACGTCGACGACGAGTACATCGCACTCGTCAAGGCGCACCCGAAGGTGTGGACCGGTCCGAATATTCCCAGTCCCGGTGAATCCGAGGAGGAGATTGCCGCCCTCGCCGAAACGCTGCCGGCCTCGACGATTGCCGGTCTCCGGAAGCAGCTGGCGCAGCGGGTCGCGGCGGGCAACCCGGCCAACGCCCTCTTCGATCTCCACTGCCGCAACCTGAAGCGAATTCACGAGGCCGGCATGATCATCGGCGTCGGGACCGACGGCACCGGCGACGGCTTCGGCGTGCATCAGCAGATGGAGTACTACGTCCGCTGCGCCGGGTTCACGCCTGCCCAGGCGCTGGAAGCGGGCACATCGATCAACGCGCGGGTGCTGGGGCTGACGCGGAAGGGAACGGTGGCGGCCGGCAAGGAGGCCGACTTCGTGGTGCTCGCCGCCAACCCGCTCGAGCGGATCACCAACAGCCGGCGGATCGACAAGGTCTATCTGCGCGGCGCCGACGTCGACCGCGCGGCGCTGCGCGCGAAGTTCCTGGCGGGGACGAAATAGCGGCCGGCAGGCGGACCTGGAGGTCCGCCTCTACGAGTGAAGAATCCAGACGCAGCCGACCGCGATGGCCGCAATGCCGGTACCGGCCATCAGGCGGTGATGCGACAGGGTGAAACCGCGCGCGCCGAGACCGCCGATCGCGCCGGCGAACACCGTCATCGCGGCCACCGTGCCGACGCCGAAGGCGGCGATGTAGCTGAACGACGCAGCCGCCGTGGGCAGCGCCAGCGCGGGGAGCACGCCGAAGAAGTGCGAGCTGCCGGCGACGCCGTGCAGCACGCCCACCGCGAACGCCGCGTGCCCGCGCCCCAGCCGGCGCAGCCAGTGCGGGCCTCGCTGCACGTGCAGGTGCTCGTGCGCGCTGGCGCCATGGGTGTGCGGCGCGCGACGCACCCGCGCCGCGTGCGACAGGCTCCACAGGCCCAGCGCGATCAGCGCGCCACCCACCAGCCGCTCGCCCCACGCGGAGATGTCGGCCAGCGGCGGCAGCGCGTCGCGCAGCAGCACCGCCAGCGCCGCCACCACCATGACCCCAGACGCGTGGCCGGCCCCCCAGGTCCAGCCCGCCCGCACACTGCGACCGCGATCCGATGCGGCCAGCGGTGCCACCGCCGCCAGGTGATCAGGACCGGACACGACGTGGAACACGCCGGCCACCACACCCGAGAGTGCCGTCAGCATCATTTCGGCGCCATCCGGATCGCGCCGTCGAGGCGGATCACCTCGCCGTTCAGCATCTGATTCTCGAAGATGTGGCGCACCAGCGCCGCGAACTCCTGCGGCTTGCCGAGCCGCGACGGAAACGGCACCTGCTGCGCCAGCGACTGGCGCGCGGCGTCGGGCAACGCCGCCAGCAGGGGGGTGTCGAACGTGCCCGGCGCGATGGTCATCACCCGGATGCCGACCCGCGCGAACTCGCGTGCGATCGGCAGCGTCATGCCGACGATGCCGCCCTTCGAGGCCGAGTAGGCCGCCTGGCCGATCTGCCCGTCGAACGCCGCCACCGACGCGGTGTTGACGATGACGCCGCGCTCGCCGTCTTCGCCCGGAGTGTTTTCGGCCATGCACTCGGCGGCGAGCCGGATCATGTTGAAGGTGCCGATCAGATTCACCGTGACGACGCGGGTGAAGTGCGCCAGCGGCTGCACGCCCTCCTTGCCGAGGACGCGCTCGGCGGCGGGGATCCCCGCCGCGTTCACCAGGCCGTCGATGCGCCCGAAGGCGGCCGTCGCCTCGTGGATGGCGCGCTTGACGTCGGCATCGGACGTAACGTCGGCCTGCACGAACCGCGCGCTCGACCCATGCTGCGCCGCTCTGGCCCGGCCGGCGTCGGCGTTGACATCGAGGACGACCGCGCGCCCTCCGGCCGCCGCAATCATGTCCACCGTGGCGCCTCCCAGGCCGGACGCGCCGCCGGTCACGAGTACGGTGCGGTCGCGAAGGAGCATGTCGAGGATTCTATCTGTCTTTCGTCCGCCATCCGGTTGGAGTACGCTCGAGGGCAATAGTAGGAGGAAATCATGAGTCTCGCAGTACAAGATGGCGGTCTCCGGATCGGCTCCGTGGCGCCCGATTTCGAGGCGGACACGACAGAGGGCCGCATCAAGTTCCACGACTGGATCGGTACTTCGTGGGCGGTCATCTTTTCGCATCCCAAGGACTTCACGCCGGTGTGCACGACCGAGCTCGGCTACATGGCCAAGCTCAAGCCCGAATTCGACAAGCGCAACGTGAAGATCATCGGGCTCAGCGTCGACCCGGTGGCGAATCACAGCCGCTGGGCGGATGACATCAAGGAGACGCAAGGCACGGCGCCGAACTATCCGATGATCGGCGACACGGATCTGTCGATCTCGAAGGCTTACGGGATGCTGCCGGCGGAAGCGGGCACGACCGCCGAAGGGCGGACGGCCATGGACAACATGACCGTGCGCACCGTCTACGTGATCGGGCCAGACAAGAAGATCAAGCTGATGATCAGCTACCCGATGACCACGGGGCGCAACTTCGACGAGGTGCTGCGCGTGATCGACTCGCTCCAGCTCACCGCCAAGCACCGCGTGGCGACGCCGGTGAACTGGAAACAGGGCGAGGACGTGATCATCGCGGGCTCGGTGTCGAACGACGAGGCGAAGACGATCTATCCGAACGGGTGGAAGGAACCCAAGCCGTACATCCGTATCGTGCCGCAGCCCAAGTAGGGAAGCGGAGCGGGCCGGCGATGCAGATCGCCGGCCCCGTGCGTTCCGTGAGTCTCTGCCCGGAGGTCCCAATGGCCGACCAGCCCGACCGCCCGCGAACCGAGTCCAACTCTCCCCGAGCTGAAGACCGCCCGCTCGACGACCCCGCACTCGATCCCTCGGGAGGCATCGGCGACCTTGGCGAGGAGTCTGGCACCGCGCCGTGGCAGCCGGCGCGCGGCACGCGTGCCGTCGCGCCGAGCGCCGGAGAGGGGCTGTGGGTCGGCTGAACGGGTGCGCGACGCCCACGCGATGAAGACCGGAGTCGAGACGACGCTGCTGGCGGCCGTCAGCGACCTCTCGTCGGCGCGCGATCTGGCGAGCGTCACCGCCGTCGTGCGCGTGGCGGCGCGGAGGCTCACTGGCGCCGACGGCGTGACGTTCGTGCTGAAGGAGCACGACCAGTGCTTCTACGCGGACGAGGACGCCGTCTCGCCGCTGTGGAAAGGCCGGCGTTTTCCCCTGCGGACCTGCATTTCCGGCTGGGTGATGCGGCACCGCACGCCGGTGGCCATTCGCGACATCTACCAGGACGACCGCATCCCGCACGACGCGTATCGCCCGACGTTCGTGAAGAGCCTGCTGATGGTGCCGGTCCGCGCCGACGATCCGGTGGCGGCGATCGGTGCCTATTGGGCCGACGAGCACGACGCGACAGACGCCGAGCAATCGACGTTGGAGGCGCTGGCCCGCGCGGCCTCGCTCGCGCTGGTCAACGTTCAGCTCTGGTCCGATCTGACCTCGGCGCTCGAGCGCGAACAGCAGGCCCGCGTGGAGGCCGAGCGCGCGCAGGCGGTGGCCGAAACCGCCAACCAGCTGAAGGACCAGTTTTTATCAACTGTCTCGCACGAGCTGCGGACACCGCTGAACGTGATGCAGGGCTGGCTGTGGCAGCTCGATCGCGGTGTGCCGCCGCCCGACCGCTACAAGACGGCGGTCAGCTCGTTGCAGCGCAACACGGCCTTGCAGGTGCGGCTGGTGGAAGACCTGCTCGACGTGTCGCGCGCCGTCAGCGGCAGGCTGACGCTCGACCTGCAGACCGTCGACCTGTCGTGGGCGGTACGCGGCGCCGTCGCCAATCTCGAAAGCGAGGCGGCGAAGAAGGAGCTCGAGCTGACGTGCGACATCGAGGCGCCTCTCCCGCTGGTCCGGGCCGACGCCGAGCGCGTGGGCCAGATTGCGCGCCACCTGCTGTCGAACGCCATCAAGTTCACCCCCTCGGGCGGACGGATCAACGTGAGCCTCGCATCCAGTCCGGCGGCGGTGGTGCTGACCGTGCGCGACACCGGCGTGGGGATTCCGTCCGACTTTCTGCCCTTCGTCTTCGAGCAGTTCCGCCAGGCCGATGCCCGCCGGACGCGCCGTTTCGGCGGTCTTGGCATCGGGCTCACCATCGTGCATGAGCTGGTGGCGCTCCACGGCGGCGCCGTCAGCGCTTCGAGCGATGGCCCGCTCCGGGGTACTGCGGTGCGCGTGGAGTTCCCGATTCCCGTGTCACACTCTGCCCAGGCGGTGTAGATGTCACAGGTACTGATCGTCGAGGACTACGACGATGCACGCTTGATGGTGGAGATGATTCTCGAGGACGCGGGCTACCACGTGCTGCTGGCGGCCGATGGCGTCGAGGGCGTGACGCTGGCGCGCGCGCATCACCCCGACGCCATCCTGATGGACATCTTCATGCCCGGTCTCGACGGCATCGAGGCGGCGCGGCGGATCAAGGCCGACCCCATCACCGCGGACGTTCCCGTCATCGCCTACACGGCGAAGCCGGCGTCGGTGCGCGACGGAGAGGAACTCTTTGCCGCGGTCTGTTCGAAGCCGTGTCCGCCGGACGAACTGCTGAAAATCATCGGCGAGTTCGCACCCCTCAAGTAGAGGGCGGTTTTCAGAGCGGCCTGAACCTACGTCAGGACGCCCCGTCGGGTCATCGCCCTGGCATACATCGACTGCAGCAGCGCGATGAGCATGATCACGGCCTGCAACGCTTGCCAGTCCCGGTCCACGAGCGCCAGCGACGTCCCCGCGGCAACATCGTAGACGTTGTTCAGGACGATCATCCCGAAAGACAGCACGAACAGCCAGGCCGCAAAGCGGCTGCGCAGCAGCAGGGCCACACCCGCCGCGATGGGAAGCCACGTCGCGAGATCGGTGGTGAGGACGAACCATCGCGGCTGCTGGGCGTAGTACGCGATCTCGTGCGCATCCATGTCGAGACGGTTGCCCATCTGCGCCATCGCGATCGTGACGGCGCCCGAACCGTTCCAGATCAACGTCAGGACGGCGACCATCCACAGGTGCCAGGGCGTTGCGCGTGGAGGAGTGGCATTCATCGCCGCAGATCTTGCCGCAAGGTCGAGCCGGTTGTCCTGACGATTCTTGCGATTGCGGCGGGTCTAAAGACCCGCAACTACGTACAAGAAAAAGGGCCGGCGATGTGAATCGCCGGCCCTCTGAACGGGCCGCCTGAAGGCGGCCCCTACGTCTGGGGGCTACACCACGTCCTTGTGCGTGACTTCCTGGACGCCCTGCTTCTTCGGGCGGCCCAGCCCCTGGATCTGGATCGTCGGCTGCTCCTTGAGCACCTGCTGCCGGTAGAGCCGCTCCATCTCCATGTGCTGCTTGATCTCTTCGGGCGTCATGTTCGACTTCTTGCGCGCGGCGATCTTTTCCTCGCGGGCGTTCTTGGCGACGCCGATGTCGTCGAGGTCGGTCTGCGCCCCGGCGGCGACGGCCTCGGCGTTGAGGATCAGCGAGTGGTCCTTGCTGGCCATCGGCACGTTCTTGTTGCCGGCGAAGATCTCGTGGCGGCCGTGGTCCTCGTACCACTTGGTGAGCGTGGCCGTCATGTGCATCTTCTCGAGGATGTTCCGCCAGCCGATGCCGGTGTTGTAGGCGCAGAAGGAGATCTCGCCCTGCTGCGTG
>Ga0207651_10001373_pt1 | contig 11014 bp, 10 predicted proteins | sample KBSM23metaG_FD_184328 | JGI IMG/M metagenome (GOLD analysis project Ga0207651, IMG submission 184328) | Miscanthus rhizosphere microbial communities from Kellogg Biological Station, Michigan, USA - KBS M2-3 metaG (SPAdes) (version 2) | ecosystem: Host-associated > Plants > Roots > Rhizosphere >... | reverse complement strand
TTTCGCATCGGCTGTCCTTTTTGAATTGACATCAATTCTGCCGTGGGCAGGAAAGCAGGTCTGACTGATGAAAAGCTACAAGCACTCGGGCACGAAGATGTTTCTGTCTTCAATGACAAAGAGCGATTGGTGATTGAGCTCGCAGATCAAATGGCGAACACACCAGCAAATATTTCAGACGATTTGTATGGGCGCTTGTTGAAAGAGTTTTCTGAAGAACAGTTGTTGGAGCTGTCGGCGCAAATCGCTTTTGAGAATTACCGAGCGCGCCTGAATCGAGTCTTTGATGTAAAGAGCGACGAGTTGTACAAGCCCGGCGCAGCGGTGTGAGTTTTCTTTCGCGCGCTACACGCACGCGCAGTTATTCAAATGGGGTGGATCGCGCTACCTTTCGGCCCTCCCCTAACCCCTCCCAAATGGAGGGGAACAAGCAAAACAGGCGAGGAGGTCTGGCTACCGGATCAAACATTCGTCTATTTCATGAATTGCGCAGCACTACTGCTGGATCGGTTCGCGCCGCACGACGCGCAGGCGAATACGATGCAATTACAGTCACGATGATCAATAAAATCGCCGTTCCTGTAAAGATCGTCGCGTCGGTTGTACTCACGCCAAACAACTGAGTAGCAATCGCTCGAGTCAAAGCCCACGATCCTGCTAGTCCTAGCAAGGTACCCAATCCCGCCAGCCACAGACCCTGCTTTAAGACTGAATTTAGCAGGCTTCCTGGAGTGGCGCCGAGCGCGCCTCGAATCGCGAACTCTGAAGCCCGGCTACTGACGAACAGCGACATCACACCGTAAGTTCCTATCGCGGCCAACAAGAGTGCGATGACGCTGAAACTTGTCAGCAAGAAGTTGATCAAGCGTTGAGATTCTAATTTCTTGTTGATGACTTCAGTCATGGTATTGACCGCGTACATCGGCACGTTCTGGTCCACCATTCGAATACGTTCACGAATGGAAGGAACAATGCCGCTCGGATTATCCGTGTTGACGACTAAATACATGCGTCGCTGATCTCGTCCTGGACCATAGGCGAATCCGATTTGCTGGTAAGAAAAGTAAATGTGAGGATCGAATTCTTCGGCAAGATTCTGGTCCTTCACCGGCGATACGATTCCGATAATCGTGTACCACTCCGGATCGCCCGTTCGAATGCGTTTACCGATGGCGTCGCCGTTGGGAAAGTATTGATGCGCTATCGTCTCATCGACGAGTGCGACGAGCGGCGCTCCGTCACGGTCCGAATCCTGAAAGTCACGACCTTCTAACAGCGAGATGCCCATCGATTTAAAGTAGCCGGGGCTGACGACGGTCATGTGAGCTTGCGGCGCCTCTTCGCCCTTCGGCTCGTGTCCTTCAACGAAGTGCGAGTCGCTGTTGACGAAACCGCTAAAAGGAACAGTCGAGGTGATGGCTGCGTTGCGGATGCCAGGCACCGACTTCAGGTTCTCGAGCAACTTCTCGTAGAACTGCAATGCCACAGTCTCTTTTCCTTTGTTTGGAGAAACCGGAACGATCATGGTCAATACATTTTCTGTTTCAAAGCCAGGATTGATCGCCATCAGCCTCTTGAAACTTTTCAGCATGAGGCTCGCGCCAATCAACAACACTAGTGAGAGGGCGAGTTGAACCACGACAAGGGAGGAATTCAATCTACGGTTTGCGAAGCCTGCGATTGATCGTTGAGCATCATTCAGGCCGGATTTCAAACCGAGCGCGTAGGTTCGAAGGGCTGGAATAGAGCCAAACAAAAGACCGGTGAATACAGTCGCAGCCAGTGTCGCCAGCAATACGTTGCCCGTGATTCGCGCTTCATCGATGCGCGGAATGCCCTGGCCAAATAGACGCGTAACGGTGCGCAAGCTACACCACGCGACAGTGACGCCGAGGGCAGCGCCAAACGTAGCGAGCAACAAACTCTCCGTTAGTAATTGTCTGATAATCCGACTTGGTGCTGCGCCCAAAGCGAGTCGCACAGAGATCTCTTGCGTACGTTTTGTGGCGCGACTCAGTAAGAGATTCGCGACGTTCGCGCATGCGATGAGAAGCACAAAGCCCACCGCAATTTGAAGGACCAGCAGTGGTCGTTCAATTTTTCCGACGATGTATTCCTTCATCGGAGTGACGATCGTCTTCAGGCCCGCACCAGCCGGCGGTGGCGCTTTGCGCGAGATGATTTCGGGAGTCTCAGTCGCGGCATTGAACAATACTCGAGTTGTATCAGCTGTTGCCGACGCGGGTGACACGTTCAGTTTCAATCTCCCGACTCCCGTCAACATGAAGGGATGCATTGCCTGCGGATCGAGCGTGATCGGCAGCCACATTTCCGTAGTGGGTGAGGGAAAACGAAACGAGGCAGGCATCACACCGATCACTTGCGTGGGCACGTCGGCGATCGTCAACCATCTGCCCACGATTTGAGAGTCGCTGCCAAATCTTCTTTGCCAAAGTCCGTAACTCAGGACCACAACGTTCTTACCTGCCTTCTCTTCATCCGGCGCGAACGTTCTGCCCAATATTGGATTGACTCCGAAGACTTTGAAGAAGTCTGCAGTCACTCGAGCAGTTTGCAGATACTCGGGCTTCTCCGATCCAGTCATGACGGCGCCCGCATTCATGTAAGCGGCGAAGCTTTCAAACGATTGGTTGCCATCGCGCAATCTTGCAAAAGTCGCGTGTGACAACCCCCAGGTAGCCAGGCCATTCTCAGGATATGCCTGGATGAGACGTACCAGACGATAAGATTCGGGATATGGAAGCGAGCTCAGGAGGATCCTTTCCACCAGCGAAAAGATGAGCACGTTTGCGCCGATGCCGACGGCGATGGTTAACACGGCTACGAGCGAGAAAGTCGGATTCCGTCGCATCCCTCGCAGCGCGAAGCGAACATCTGGCCCAATGTCCATGAGAAAGTTGCGAGCTTTCTTCTCACCGAGCACGATGGGTTCAACCCCGCGTCGTTCCGTGCGCTCAAGCTGCCGAATGAGAATATTTCCTTCACAAACCTCGGCCACGGCAGCGCGTGCGGCTTCCTTCTGATTAAGGCCGGAGGTGGTCAACTCTTGATAGCGATCTTCAACGTGAAGCAATAGCTCTTCAAGAATTTCAGCCTCACGAGCAGCTGGTAGATTGAGTTTGGTGAGCCGTTCTTTGATCGCCTTCTTGAAATTGAGCATGGCGAAATACCTCAAGCATTACTGATTCCTGCAACGCGATTCAGGGCAACAAAGAAGTCAGCCCAAGTGCGACGCTGCTCGGCCAATATTTTCTGACCCGCGGCGGTCAGCTTGTAATAACGACGGCGCCGCTGGCCCGCCTTTTCCACCCAGCGACCGCGAATGAGCCCGCGCTTCTCCATCCGGTACAGCAGCGGATAAAGCGAGGCGGCATGAAACTGCAGCACGCCTTCGGACCGGCTTTCGATCAGCTTGGCGATTTCGTAGCCGTGCCGAGGCCGATCCTCAACGAGCGCGAGGATCAGCATTTCAGTACTGCCGCGCTTGAGTTCTTGTTCGTTCATAGTGGTGCGTCCATATATGGTGCCGCCACATATACAACAGGACGGAGGGCGAAGGCAAGCAAAAAAGTCAAGCGATTTTAGATTGATGATTGTAGATTGAAGATTGGTGTGGCAATGAGGGCTGAGACGGTTACGGGCTAGGTGCAATTACGAATGTAGGGAAGCTCTGAAAAGTTCTCATATGAATTCATGATCTACAGGGTGAAGAAGCTGACGGTTGAACTCAGACTTGCGTAGCTCGCACAACCTCGAGCCGCACACTCAACCCCGGCAAAGCACCAATCTAAAATCAGCAATCTACAATCTACAATCTCTTCCCCGGTCCCCAGAGCGCGCGGCCAGGCGTTGCGTTCGTGTGCTCACCGTTGCGCAACACCGGAACGCCGTTGACGATCACGTCTCGCATTCCGACTGAATACTGGTGAGGCTTCTCAAAAGTTGCTCGATCAGCGATCGTCTGCGGATCGAAAACCACGACATCAGCGAACATGCCTTGCCTCAAAAAGCCGCGATGATCCAGCCCGAGATTCGTTGCGGGCAATCCTGATAATCGCCTGACTCCTTCCGCGAGCGACATCAATTTTTCATCGCGCACATACTTACCAAGGAAGCGACTAAAGTTTCCATAAGCACGCGGATGCGGATTTGATTTTAAGAACACTCCCTCCGGCGCCTGTGAGGCTTCGTCCGAACCGAGTGATACCCACGGCTGGCGCAATTGCTTGCTGATGTTTTCTTCCGACATCAAAAAGTAAATCGTCCCGACGCGTGATTGATCTTCCAGCATCAGATCAAGGATGGTTTCCGCCGGTTCTTTGCCACGAAGCTTCGCGACCTCAGCCAGCGTCTTTCCCGTCAACGGTTTTAACTTCTCATTCTTGAAGCCAACGAGCAGCACTCGCTCCGGTGATCCGGACGCGAGGTACAAGTTCTCCCACTCATTAGTGGGAGTATTGATCGCCGTGATCATCTTCTGTCGCGTAGCCGGATCCTGAATTCGCTTGTAGAGGGCTTCGTAACCGCCGTCGAGCGCCCATGGTGGAATCGAAGCATCGAGACCGGTCGCGCCGGCTGGATACGTGTACATGTCGGCAGTAATTTTCAGCCCTTGTCTGCGCGCATCGTTCACCATCTGCAGCACCTGGTCCATCTTTGCCCAGTTTGGTTTACCGGCTGCTTTCAGGTGGTAAATCTCCGCAGGTAGGCCAGCTTCACGGCTAATCCGAATTAGTTCCTGAACCGCTTCGATCAGGCGATTACCTTCGCTGCGCATGTGCGAGATGTATTTGCCCTGGTACTTCGCTGCGACTTTACACAGCTCGATTAGTTCGTCTGTCTTCGCATAAAACGCCGGCGAATAAATCAGCGACGAACCAATGCCGAGAGCGCCCGCTTCCATTTCCTGCCGCACTAGTTCTCGCATTTGTTCAAGTTGCGCGGGCGTTGGAGGTTTGTCTTCTAACCCGATGACATACTCGCGAATTGTTGTAGCGCCAATAAACGATGCCACGTTCTGCGCAATGCCACGTTTCTGAAGGTAGTTGAGATAGTCAGTTAAGCTGGTCCATTCGATGTCATATTTCAAATCTCCCTGATCCGCTTTGTGTCGTTGTTTCATCACGTCACTCAGCGGTCCCATCGAATCGCCTTCACCCATGATCTGCGTGGTGATGCCCTGACGGATTTCGCTTTGCGATCGTGGATCGATAATGAGGGATTCGGTGGACCAGGACAGCATGTTGATAAATCCTGGAGCTACCGCGAGGCCTTTGGCATCGATGACGGTCTCTGCATCAGTCGCGTGCAATTGACCAATTGCCACGATGCGATCACCTTTGATTCCGACATCCGCCTGTAATGGAGCTTCGCCGGTGCCGTCGTAAATCGTGCCGCCTTTTATGAGCAGATCGAACTTCTTTTCTTTCGCTTGCGCGAGAACCGAGATCGAGAGAACCAAGACGGCCAGGATTGCGAAAAGTAATTTCATGTTTTCTCCGATGAAAGCAGTATTCAGTAATCAGCAATCAGTAGTCAGCAAAATAGCAGAATTGCGACCCCTTCGTCCTTCGAACATCAACGAGTGAATCGATCACCAAAAAAAGCGGTGTCGCGCTGCGCTTGCCGCCGCACTCCATAGCACTACTCCTTGGCTGGGTTCGTGAGCGGTACATTTGCTCGGCAGGCAGGACAATCCTCTGGATGCCAAAGGTTGAACTCTCGACGTGACACAGCGGCGATGGGAATGCCGAGTTGCGAGAAGTAGTTCTCAGTTGCCTCTCCCAACAACATAAGAGATCCAATCGCTACAATCTGAGCATCGGACTTCTTCAGTGACTCACAGGTCGCCCGCACTGAAGAACCCGCGCTGATTACGTCATCGACCACCGCAACTCGTTCTCCACTTAGGTCGAGACCTGAAGGCAACGAATACACTGCCTGATAAAGGGTGCCCTGCTTCCCATTTTGTTGCTGCCGCGTGAAGTAAAATTTCAGTTTGAGTTCGCGCGCGATTGCGAGCGCAAGAAAAGCTCCGCCAAGTAACGGCCCGCAGATCGCAGTCGGCTCATAGGGCCGCAACTGATTCGCCAACGCCCGGATCAACGGTGCAATTCGTTCCGTGTCGACGAATAAAGCATCGAGATCAAACCACAGATCGCTGTGGTAACCCGACTCCAATAGAAAATGGCCCTCGCGGCACGGCAGCGCCGCGAAAAAATTTTCAACCATAAGACTTAACGAAGTGATAATTTATATAGCGCTGCGCGAGTATTTTCTGTTGGTTGCATTGCCAACCCAAACGCTAATCTCGACATCTATGATTTTCCGCAAAAAACCCTAGGGAGTTTCCATGTTCAATTTACGATTACCACGATTTTTCATGACCTTGAGCTGCGCGCTTTTTATTATCGCAGTTTGTTCCGTCTCTTCATTCGCCCAACTCGGCGGCCTTGGCGGGCTGGGCGACAAACTGAAAAAGAAGACACCAAACTTACTCGGCGACAAAGCGCCGATCACCACTAGTCTCCCTGATGCGAAATGGGGCGATGCTACCAAAGACGGCTTTACTCCGCGCGAGCCGGAGCGCTCGCTGATGACTCTGCAGCGTACTCCAAACGGTGGTTTCGTGCTGCAGCCCGGTTACTACATGCTTCAGGATCAAAGCTACTGCCTCAAAGCGGGGACGCACGGTCCCGGAGGTGGTGACGGCTATTTGTATGCTCCGCCGAAAGGTCCTGCTGAGGATGCGGTGATGACCATCGTTCGCAACTCGGTGAACCATCCTGAGATTCATCAACACGACATTCAGGTATTGCTTTGGGCAATCATCGCACGCGCGAAGTTTGAAGATTTGGATTCTCAATTAAAGGCCACTGCCTCGCGGTTACTAACGCCGCGACAACTGGCTGCGCTGAACCGCAGCGCACTCGATGCCTTGTCGGGAAATGCTTTGACCGATGCGCTCGGTGGTGTTCCTGAACCATTGCGGCAAGTGGCACAGGCGGAAGCGAACTTGAGACAGATGCTGACGACGCCAGGCGCATCGTTCGCTGACATGGAACGTGTAGCTGTGTTGTCCGGTGCAGCGCCGCGCGGCGAAGGCAGTATCGACATTCCGTCGGGTCGTTGGTCCATACACCCGGATGGCTACTATGTGCGTTACATCCCTAGCGGCTACAGTTCTACTCGTGTCGAAATTTGGGTGCCGCAAGGCAGTCCGGCGGTGGGTAAGGAATACGATCCAGCCACACACATCGCTGTTCCCGGTAACACGGCCCGGCAGCGTTTGATTCAATCAGGACGGGCGCAACAAAGCCAATAGGTTTCGAGTCTGGGAAATAGGAACGCCGGTTCAACTTTGCTTGAAGTTGGACCGGCGTTGATCTTTGTTCCGCTGCTACTACTCGTGATTTTCTTCTTCGCAGTTCACCATCCACGGAATCCCGAACTTGTCGATACACATGCCGAAGCCGGCCGCCCAAAAAGTTTTTTGATAAGGCATCTTCACTTCTCCGCCTGCTGCAAGGTCGTTGAAAATGCGTTCAGCTTCAGCCTTGTCAGATATGCTCACCGATACGGAAAAGCCTTGAGGCTTACTGAAGTATGCGGGCGGTGAATCGGCGCCCATCAAAACACCATCGCCGACGCGAAGCGTCGTGTGCATGATCGACTTGTGCGTCTCCGCCGGCATTTGCTCAGCCATCGGCGACTCGCCCCAGGTCATGGAAAAAACGACTTGGCCGCCAAGCACCTGCTCGTAAAACTTGAAGGCTGCTTCACACTGGCCGTTAAAACTCAGGTACGTATTCAGTTTCACTTGTTCACTCCTTATAGCTTGTCTTACGCCGAAGGCGTTTGCGAATTGCAGCCTGGGGTTGCAGCAACCCCAGGACCCAAGAACAAAAGAAAATAAAGTAACACTGAAAGTGTTGGCAAATTGAGACCAATCAACTCGCGAACTCTTTCAGTCTGAGGCTCATGAAAAGTGAGCCCCAGGGCTGTAGCAACCCTGGGGCTAAGATTCGAAATCGGATTCTATATCACTCGTGCCGGCCAACCCCAATCTTTCTTTGCACCAGCGTGTCCACTTCCATCGGTACACCATTCGCCCGTGCTTCACGAATGTAGTTCGCATCAATCTTGAAGATTCGCATCTGCACCAATTCCTCGATCGATATGTTCGTGAAACCTTCGCCTCGCACTTCGCTGATGAACTCAGGAGTGATCTTGAAGATGCGCATTTGCACGAGGCCTTCGAATGGTTGCTTGTTGAAACCCATCTGGCTCACATCGTTTACAAATTGAGGATCAATTTTGAAGATGCGCGCTTTGACGAGGTCATCCATGCCGAGATTGGGAAAACCAGTTGCCTTCATCTCGCGCATGAACTTCGAATCGATCTTGAAGATTGCTGCTTCAAAAAGATTCTCAATCTTGAGCTTGCCGAACCCTGATGAGATGAGGTCGTCCGCCAGTGCCGTCGTTACGTTTAGGGCTGCTGCTGAGAACAGTCGTTCATTCACACTCTGCGGGTCGCGATCGCTGAACTCTTTTTCAAAGTCGAAACCACGGCTCCGCATGCCTGTAATGAAGGCGGCGTTCGGAGTAAAACGAAACGTGCCCGAACCCTTGTTGTTATCAAACCGGCCTTCACATTCGATGGTCCCGGCTTCACGCACCAGGCTGAACTTCACCGGCCCCCCGGCGGTGACTTGTTCGCGCGTCAGTCCCTGAAAGTCGCTGAACTCATAACTTTGGCCGACTGAATGGCGATTACCCTTTTCAGTGTTCAGTTGGAGATTCAGGTGGAATTTTTCTGAAGTATCTACGTTCTTCGTGTCGCTCCACTCAGGGTTGTGCCTGCGGGCGTCTTCTCGACCTAAGGATGCGGTCCATTGGCCATCGATCGCGTTCTGAGCGGCAACGCGCGATTGCGGCAGTGAAAGCACGAGCGCGAGGCTGAAAACAAAGGCCGAAGTAACGATGAAGCCCATCCATCTTGTCTTGAACATAACGATTTTCCTCTCAATCAGAATCTGCTTTGAAGAGGAACACCGGGGAGGAGGGTTTTGTGGCAAACGGTTTTGGGAGGCCGGCGGAAAGGATGAAAGATACCACCGGCTTTAGCCGGTGGAGTTTCAGTTTCGGCCTATACAACGTATGAAACGACTGACCGCCCATGGCCTGCCGGCCGTGGGCGGTAAAAACTAATAGGGCATCATTGGGTAGGTTGAAAATGACACTCCCCCGGCTGAAGCCCGGGGGTCTGATCAGTCGATTAACCCTTGACCGAACCATCGGTAAACTCAACTCAACTTCCGAAGCTGTACAGCGCGCTGCGGGTGCGGATGTAGATGCGGCCGTCGGCGATCGCAGGCGTGGCGAACACTTCATCATCCAACTCATTCACTGCCAACACTTCCCATTCAGCGCCGGCTTTCAACACGGAGACGGCTCCTCCTTCGCCCACCAGGAAAACTTTGTCGTCGGCGGCTACCGGCGATGAAAAGTATTTGTCGATCGCGCCCTGCAATCGTCCCTGCTTGAGTACCTTGCCTGTCGCTGGATCGAACGAAAGCAAAATGCCGCTATCGTTGATCATGTAGAGCACGCCTTTGTACAAAAGCGTAGAAGGAACCTGTGGCACCGGCTTTTGATAACGCCAGCGAATCGCGGTGTCGGTCTGATCGCCTTTGCCTCCCATCTTGATCGCAAGCAGACCGTTCTCCGAAGCCATCATCGCGCGAAACACTTCCCAGTCGCGATCGTTCAACTTCTCATCGCGATTCATATCGAAGGCTTCGAAAGCGGCCTTCAACATCTTGTCCATGATCTCGGTGCCGGAGATTTCCGTTTTCGCGATTTGATGGTCGCCATCCTTGTCGTAACGGGCCAGGCCTTCTTCAAAGGAAATTGTCTTCACCTGTTGGCCGGGTTGATTCTGCGGAAAACCCCAACCGTTGATGTAGAGATATTCGCTGTCGTGACTAGCAATCGATTTCATTTCGCAAGCAAGACCGCGCACCCACCACACGCGTTTGCCGTCCGCCACTGAATAAGCGGAGAGCTGAAATGATTCAGGAACGATGATCTGTTTCGGACCTTCCTTCGGCTGATAAACGATCGGTGTCGAATAGCCGGAGATAACCACCGGCCGCTCGATGCGCCAACGCAGGCGTCCCGAATTCTTATCGACAGCAATCATGTAGGACGATGGATTGTCCTGGTCCACCGGCAAGATAACTTTATCGTCCACGAGAATGGGAGAGGCGCCAAATCCGTAGAACATATTGAAAGGCCCGAGTGGCAGCCGCCAGCGCTCTTTACCGGACGCGTCATAGGAGAGCAATCCAAACTCTTGAAAGAAAACATAAACGTTCGCGCCGTCGGTAACGGGACTGGGTGAAGCTGGTCCATTCACATTCTGCAAACGCCCCTGGTGGGAGCGCGGCACTTCACGCTGCCACAACTGCTTTCCCGTCTTGCGATCTATACAGATGACCAGCAGCTTGTAATGTTCTTTGTCCGCGGTATGCGCAGTGACAAAGATGCGATCACGAGCGATTACGGGAGATGAATGTCCCGGCGGCAAATCCGTTTTCCAGATCACATTCTTCTTTGGACCAAACTGCGACGGTAATCCGGTGCTATCGGATACTCCCGTTCCATTCGGCCCGCGAAATTGTGACCAGTCCTCAGCGAGGGTGGTCGTGAAACCGAATGAAGCCGATGCGGCGACGATTACGATTAGAGCGGCTTTTATTTTTAAGTTATGCATAGTGATTTGAATTTTAGAGAGAGGAAAAATTTTTCTTTCCGCAGATTACGCCGATTACACGGATTACATGCGTAGGAATTGAGCTGATGGACAATGCTCAATGACGTCTTGTATCGGAAATCCGTCGAATCTGCGGAATCTGCGGATAGTCATCAGCCATTGTTTAGCAAAATCAATGCACAGTGGTCGGCTCGGCAGAACTCATATCTTGTT
>Ga0207651_10001372_pt1 | contig 11017 bp, 6 predicted proteins | sample KBSM23metaG_FD_184328 | JGI IMG/M metagenome (GOLD analysis project Ga0207651, IMG submission 184328) | Miscanthus rhizosphere microbial communities from Kellogg Biological Station, Michigan, USA - KBS M2-3 metaG (SPAdes) (version 2) | ecosystem: Host-associated > Plants > Roots > Rhizosphere >... | reverse complement strand
GCACAGCGCCTCCAGCTCGGGCCGCAGCGCCGCGAACGTCGCGTCGCTGTTCGGCGCCGCCAGACGGTCGTTCACCCGGAACAGCAACTCGTTGGTCGCGAACTTGATCTTGCCGGTCAGCGCCAGGTCCTTCTCCAGCAGCGACGCCGCGTGCAGCGTCCGCCGCGCCAGATCGCCGAGCCGCTCGCCCGCGGCCAGCCCCGCGCGCTTGCGGTTGTGGAGCAGGCCGGGACGTCCTTCGCCCTCGTCCAGGAAGTAGTCCGCGCCATGCCCGATCAGCACCACGCCCGGGCCGTTCGGCACGTGCCGATAGTTGGCGACGTCGATGGTCAGCTCGGGCAGCGCGCGCTGCTTGATCCAGCGGTGAAACACCGGGATCAGCGCCTCCACGTCGAGCGTGCGAGCCGTCTCCGGTGTCAGGTAAATCTTCAGCTGAAGTTTGTGTGCGTCCATTGGGGTCTTCGTTGAACGGGACTACGCGGCCGGCGCCGCGGGCGTCGGGTCCTTCAGCCCCGAGCCGAAACGCGTATAGCACTGATGGGCGGCGTCCACGAACAGCGTCGCCTCCTCGATCAGCTGGTGCACGCCCTCGGCGCTGGACGTCTTTCCGTGCTCGTCGTGGGCGCGGAAGAAGTACTCCGCGAACTTGCCGCCCGCGAAGTCGTCCCAGAACAGCTTCGTGTCGTAGTAGTGCTTCTTGAACTCGCTGACGATCTCACCCGCTGCGGTGCCGACGTTGAAGTTCTTCTCCTTCGTCAGCGCGCGCGCCGCGATGAGCATCGCCGAGAACGCCCGCCCCGCCGCGCCGTCGATCTTCTTCTCGTCCAGCAGAATCTGCGATTCGAACAGCTCGCGCTCCGCGGAGGCCAGCTCCACCTCGACGTAGGGGACGATCTCGCCGGCGCACTCGCCCTCGCCCATGTCGGAGATCGTGTACTCGCGCGGGTCGCCCCAGTCGCTGTAGAAGCTGGGGTCCTGATCGTAGGTCGGGATGGCCTGCAGCTCCTCGACCATCGCACGGATCGTCTTCTTGCCGATGCGGTTGGCGAAGTCCGCGAACGACTCTTTGCCCTGGCGCTCCTTCGCGAACCGCTCGGTCAGCCGCTTCACGACCTCGGGGACGCGCTTCGAAGGCACCGCGCCGATCGCCAGGCCGTACGAGCCGCCGTTGTTCTCCCACTGGCCGCCGACCACCAGCTGGAAGTGCGGCACGCGGCGCCCGCCCACGTTGCGGCTGACGCCCAGGAAGCCGAGGTCGGCCACGTGGTGCTGTGCGCACGAGTTGAAGCAGCCGCTCGCCTTGATGTGGAGGCCCTTCGCGTTCGCATCCTTGTCGATGCCCGACGCGCGCAGCTGCTTGCCCAGCTCGGCAGCTAGCGACCGCGACGACGAAATCCCGAGCTTGCACGTGTCGGTCCCCGGGCAAGCGCAGATGTCGCTGATCGTCCCGGCTCCCGGCGCGGCGAGCCCGATCGCCTTCAACGCCGAATAGACGTCGGGCAGATCCGCTTCGCTCACCCAGCGCAGCAGCATGTTCTGGTCGGCGGTCGTGCGCATCGTGTCGCCCGTGAACTTGCGCGTGACGTCCGCGAGCGCGCGGGCCTGCTCGCTCGTGAGATCGCCGAGCGGCAGCGTGATCAGCGCCATCACGTAACCGGCCTGGCGCTGTGCGAGCACGTTGTTCTCGCGCCACGCTTCGAACCCGTCGGGGTGCGGTCCTGCCGGCAGCTTGCCCGCCGGACGGAGCGGCTTCTCGTCGACGTTGTGCAGGTCGGCGAGGAACGCCGTCCAGCGCGGGTCGGGGCGCAGCTTCGCGCGCTCCTCCAGCACCAGCCGCTTCGTCTCCTCGATCCCGATCTTCTTCACCACGAACTTGAAGCGTGCCTTCGCGCGGTTCGCCCGCTCGCCCAGACGCGAGAACACGCGGCTCATCGCCTGCGAGATCGGCAGCAGCTCCTCCTCGGGCAGGAACTCGTCGAACACCTGCGCGTTCTGCGGCACCGCCCCGAGCCCGCCGCCCACGACCAGCTCGAAGCCGCGCACGGTCTTGCCGTTCACCTCGCGCGTGCGCGCGATGGCGCCGATGTCGTGGAAGTTCGTCAGGCCGCACGCGTTGTCCTTGCAACCCGAGAACGCGACCTTGAATTTGCGGCCGAAGTCCTGGGTGTCGTCGTGGCCGAGCAGGAAGAACGTCAGGGCGTGCGCGTAGGGCGCGACGTCGAACGCTTCCGTGCGGCAGACGCCCGCCTGCGGGCATGCGGTGACGTTGCGGACGGTGTTGCCGCACGCCTCGCGCGTCGTGATGCCCGCCGCGGCGAGCCGCCGATGCATGTCCGGCGTGTCCTCGATGTGGACGAAGTGGAGCTGGAAGTCCTGGCGGGTGGTGACGTGCAGGATGCGGTCGGAGTATTCCTCGGCGCATTCGGCCAGGACGTCGAGCTGATCCGCCGTCAGCTGGCCGCGCGGGATCTTGATCCGCTGCATGCCCGGCGCGTCCCACATCGTGCTCGGTCCTTTGGTGGCGTCCTTCGCCGGGAACACCAGCGCCTGCGCCTTCTCGCCGTCGTGCCGCTGGCCGTTGTCGTAGCGCTGGCCGTAGGCCCCGCGCCGCAGCCGCGTCTCCGCGAACAGCTTCTCCTCGATCTTGCCGCGCTTCCGCAGCTCCATCTGCGTCTCGAAGATGTCGATCTCGCGGCCCCAGGCTTCCGGGATGCGGGCGCCGAGGGTTTGCTTCCAGGTCCTGCTGCTTTCGCTCATCAATTCACCAGGGGGCAGTATGCCGAAGAAAGAGTGACGAAAGTGTCTTTTATACAAGACACAGCCGTTGCGGCAAGCCTTTTTACAGGGCTTCGCGAGCTAGATCACGCGACGCGCTTGCGCCTGAGCTTCTCGACGAGCGTCGTGCGGTTGAGGCCCAGCAGCTCGGCGGCGCGGTTCTTGTTGCCGTTGGTCCGCTCCAGCGCTTCCTCGATCATGCGCGCCTCGACCGCCTCCAGCATCGCGCGCAGGTCGGTGCCGTCCTCGGGCAGGCCGACGATCGGCGTCTCCTTGGGCGTGGGCGTACGCGGCGACCGGATCGCGGGCGGCAGATCGGCGACGCCGATCGTCCCGCGGCCTTTCACGATCACCGCGCGCTCGATGACGTTCTCCAGCTCGCGGATGTTCCCGGGCCAGCGGTAGCTCTCCAGCAGCGTCAGCGCGGGCGGATCGAACCCGGCCACCGCGCGCTTGTTGCGCTCGTTGGCGCGCGCCATGAAATGCTGGGCGAGCGGCACGATGTCGGACGCGCGATCGCGCAGCGGCGGCAGCTCCACCGGGATCACGTTGAGGCGCCAAAAAAGGTCGGCGCGGAAGCGGCCCGCCGCCACCTCGCGTTCCAGGTCCCTGTTGGTTGCGGCCAGCACCCGGACGTCGATCTGCGTCGGGGTCTCTTCACCGACGGGATAAAGCTCGCCGTCCTGGATCAGGCGCAGCAGCTTGGCCTGGACGCCTGGCTCCATCTCGCCGATCTCGTCGAGGAGGATGGTGCCGCCGTCGGCCTGCGCGAAGCGCCCGACCCGCGCGTTGGTGGCGCCCGTGAACGACCCGCGCGCGTGCCCGAACAGCTCGGACTCGACCAGGTTGGCGGGGATCGCGGCGCAGTTCACCGCGACGAATGGCTTCTTCGCGCGCGCCGAGCCTGCGTGCAGCGATCGCGCCGCCAGCTCCTTGCCCGTGCCCGATTCGCCGGTGATCAATACGGTGCAGCCCGCATCGGCCACCTTCGCCAGCATCGACAGCGCGGGCAGCAGCGCCGCGTCGCTGCCCAGCATCGACGGCGCAAACTCGTCGCGCCAGGCCAGCGCGTCGGTCTCGGGCTCGTTCGGGGGCGTGGGCTTCAGCACCGCCGCGACCGCTTCTTCCAGCGTCCGGACCTCGAACGGCTTGATGAGGAAGTCGCGCGCGCCGGCGTGCATTGCGCGAACAGCATCCGGTATCTCGGCGCTGCCGCTCATCGCGATGACCGGCGTCCCGGGCGCGTACATGCGCGCGGCGGCCAGGATCTCGAAGCCGTTGACCTCGGGCATCCGGATGTCCGTCAGGATCAGGTCGAAGCGCTCTTCCTTCAGGCGCGCGTAGCCGCGGGCGCCGTCCATCGCGACAACTTCATGACCCGCGGCGCGGAGGATGCGCCCCAGGCTCCTGCACAGGGAGTCTTCATCGTCGCAGAGGAGGATCTTGCCCATATGGGTCACCCGGGCGGGAAGGTCGCTCGGATGCCGCTAAAGTTTCTCACGGTTCGGCCGATTTGAGCGAGCTTTTTTTGCATCTTTTCCTGCAACTTGGACTACAGATCAAATGCCGTCTGGATTTTCGGAAAGCCTCGAAGGAAGTGGGCCCGCCGCGCTTGCTTGTCAGGTGCCTCCGGTCTAGATACGCGGCATGCGGGAGCCGGCTCAGACACTGGTGGGGGAGCTTGAACGCATCGTGTCGGCGCTTCCGGATGCGGTTCTGTTCCCTCCACCTGGACCGGACGGTCAGCGGCGGTTCGCGGCCGCGATGGCGGTGCCGCCGCCTCCGGGCCTCGCGACGCTTCTCGCGGCGCATGATGGTGGAATCCTTGGTCCCGACACGCGCCTGCTGACGATCGATGAGGCCGCTTCGCGCGTGGCCGGCCGGTCCGGCATCGGCGCCGGGGCCGGGGCGGGGCGCTGGCAGGTCGGGCTGTGGCCGGTCGCGGAGCGCGCCGGGCGCCGGTACGCGCTGGACGCCGAGGAGGCGAGCGGCGACGGCGAATGGCCGGTCGTCGAGGTGACCGAGCACGGGGTCGACCGCGTCGGGACGTCGTTCCTGCGGTTCCTGCACGTGCTGTGCGCCGAGCTGGCGGCGGGGAGCGCCGCCGGCGACGCGGCCATCGCGCTCGCCGAGACGCGCTGCCGTCGCGATCCCGGCCATGCCGATCACTGGCTGGACCTCGCCGAGCTGCTGGAGGCCGCGGGGCGCGCCGGCGAGATCGACGCCACGCTGGCGGCCGCATTGCGCGCGGCGACGCCGCCGACGCCGGCGCTGATGCTCGCGATCGGCATGCGCGCGGTGCGCGCGGCGGAACATGAAGGCGCGCTTCGCCCCGACAACGCCGAGAAAGCGCTTCGCGCCGACGGTGAGGAGAAGGCGCTTCGCGCCGACGGTGAGGAGAAGGCGCTTCGCGCCGACGGTGAGGAGAAGGCGCTTCGCGCCTTCAAGGATGCCATCGCGCTGGAGCCGGTGGGCGCGCGCGACGACGACGCGCGCCTGGACGCGGCCGCGCTGGTGTTCGTGCTGGCCGCCGAGCGGGGCGACACCGCGACGGCGACGGGCGCGCGCGCGCTGCTGGGCGAGTCGACCTCTGCGACGGCGGCGTTCTGGCGGGGTGAGGCGCTGGCGGCGCTGGCGGAGGATTCGCCCGCCGCGGACGACGCGACTATTTCCTCGGGACCCTCAAAGGGTCCCGAACCCCCCGCGATGGTACGCGGCGAGCAGAGCTCGCCGGCTCCCCACGCGATCCCGATGTCGCCGGTCGGTGCGCTGGCGTTGCGCATCGTCGCGATGCTGGAGCCCGACGATCGCGATCTGCCTCGGCTGCAGGCGCCGTCGCGCGAGCTGCGCGCGGGTTTGCGCCGGCTGAAGGAAGGGCGCGACGCGCTGGAAGCGGGACAGATCGAGGCGGCCGTCCGCGCGGCGCGCGCGGCGATGGCGATGCCCGAGGTCGGGGAGCTGGGTGCGGCGCAGGCGTTCCTGGCCGAGACGCTGAACGCCGCGCGCGATCCGGGCGCGGTGGCGGCCGCGAAGCGCGCGACCGAGATCAACCCGACGCTGGTCGACGGCTGGCGGGAGCTGGGCGACGGACAGCTCGAGGCGGGTGAGCTGAAGGAGGCGGAGGCAGCGTTCCGGCGCGTGGTCGCCATGGACACGACCTACGGCCTCGGCTACGCAAAGCTGGCGCAGGTGCTGCTGGAGCAGGCGCGCACGCTGGAGGCGCTGGAGGCGATCGGCGAGGCGGCGCGGCGGGGCGGCGATCCGTTCTTCATCGCGGCGATTCGCGGCGACATCTACGCCGAGATGGAGCGCCATCCGGAAGCGGCGGAGGCGTACGACATGGCGCTGGCGATCGATCCCGAGGATCACTGGGCGCTGCACCAGGCGGCGCTGGAGCACGGCTTCGCGGGCCACCAGGGACGCGCGTCGGAGCTGTTCCAGGCTGCGCTGGACCACGATCGCGACGGCTGTCATCAGACGCTGGTCGACTACGGCGATCACCTGCGCCGCATGGGCCGCATCGGCGACGCCGTGAAGCTGTACCGGCGCGCGGTCGCCGCCGTTCCCGGCGAGCAGGACTGGAAGCAGACGCTGCGCGAGGCCGAGCGCGAATTGCTGGCGGCGCCCAACTAGCCGCTCGCGCGGTTAGCTCGACGGCGGAAACACGACGCGGAAGAGCGTCCCCGCGGTGGGCGGGAAGAGGACGATGACGTCGCCGCCCGACAGGCGCGCGAGCTGGCGCGAGATCGCCAGGCCCAGGCCCGAGCCGGTCGTCCGCCCGGTGTGACCGGGCTCGAAGAGGTGTCGTCGCGCCTCGGGGGCCAGGCCGGGACCGTTGTCGCGCACCTCGATGACCACGCGGCCGTCCGCGGTCTCGAGTCGCACCTCGACGAGGTTGGCGCTCCAGGGGCGGTCCGCGAGCGCGTCCGCCGCGTTCAGCAGCAGGTTGAGAACGATCTGCGTGATGCGCGTGGCCGGGATGCGCACCGGCGGCGCTTCGCCCAGCTCGACGGACACGGGCGTCACGGCCGAGAGGCGGGCGCGCGCCATCTGCAGCGCGCGCTCTACCGCCGGCTTGACCTCGGCGGTGCCGACCAGCGGCGTGATCTCGTCGGGACGGAGGAACAGCTGGAAGTCCCGCACCAGCGCGGTGATGGTCTGCGCGCTCACCAGCGCCAGCTGCACGTCGGGCACGAGGCGGTCGATCTGGGTGGCGTCGGCCCCGCCCCGCAGGCGCTGGACGCGCTCGTTCGTCCAGTCGAGCGCCGCCAGCAACGTCGACAGCGGGTTGGCGATCTCGTGCGCCAGGCCCGCGGCGAGCAAGCTGGCCGTGGCGAAACGGTCGAGCCGGGCGAGCGCCTGCGTTGGAACCGGCGTTACGTGGTGCTCGAACGGCGTGGCGTCAGCTTGCGCGTGGTCCTCGTGCTGGGAGACGAGAGCGGTCAGTCCCATGTCTTTGTCCTCCTCCATTCGACTCGACGACGCCGAACGGTTGAGCAAGGGATGTACCAGCCGCGGATCCGCGTTTTTTCTGCGCTTTCACCACGACCCGCCGTTGGAGCGCGCCACGATCCCACGAGTGCTCGTGGGCGCGTGCAGCGCGGTCGAGCTCGCCTTAGCCGCCCCCACGCGAAGCGCGGGCTCGCGGCTACCAGAAAAACCGTGGTCGCACACCGCACCTGCGGCGCGGAGCGACTAATTCGCATTGTGCGGGCGCATGACGCCCCAGCGCTTGAGGCGCGAGCGCAGCGTGTTCGGGTGCAGTCCGAGCCGGCGCGCGGCGCCGCGTTCACCCTCGATCACCCAGCGGGTCTCGGCCAGCACTTGCTCGACGTACCAGCGTTCAACCTCCGCGATGGTCCGCGGCGGCGACATGTCCGCCGGGACGGCGGCCACCGCGGCGACGGGCAAGGGCGACGGCGCCGCCGACAGATCGGGCAGGGCGTCCATGTCCAGCACGTGGCGCCGCACGAACACGACGGCGCGTTCGATCACGTTCTGCAGCTCGCGCACGTTGCCGGGCCACTTGTAGGCGAGCAGCTTCCACATCGCCTCGGGCGAGATCTCTTCGATGCGCTTGCCGGCCTGGCGCGCGTAGCGCTGGAGGAACGCGTTCACCAGCGGCGGGATGTCCTCGGCGCGCTCGCGCAGCGGCGGCAAGGCCACCGGGAAGACGTTCAGCCGGTAATAGAGGTCCTCGCGGAACTGTCCGCGTGCGACCAGCTGGGGCAGGTTGCGGTTGGTCGCGGCGACCACGCGCACGTCGACGCGGATGGTTTCGTTGCCGCCCACGCGCTCGAACTCGCGCTCCTGCAGCACGCGCAGCAGCTTGACCTGCGTCTCCAGCGGCAGCTCGCCGATCTCGTCGAGGAACAGCGTTCCACCGTGCGCCAGCTCGAAGCGGCCCTTGTGCTTTCCGACCGCGCCCGTGAACGCGCCCTTCTCGTGCCCGAACAGCTCGCTCTCGACCAGGCCGGCGGAGATCGCCGCGCAGTTGACCTTCACCAGCAGGCGTTCGCGCCGCGGGCTGGCTTCGTGGATCGCGCGCGCGACCAGCTCCTTGCCGGTTCCGGTCTCGCCCGTGATCAGCACGGTGGTGTTCGTGCCCGCCACCATCGCCACGCGTTCCTTCATGTGACGGATGCCGGACGACGTCCCCACCATCTCCGACGCCGCGTCGCCGCCGAGCTCGCGGCGCAGGTAGTCGCGGTCGCTCGTGAGCTGCTCCTCGTGGCGCTTGCGGTCGTGGATGTCCTCGAAGAAGAACGAAACACCCGTCTGAGACGGGTACAGGCGCACCTCGAACAGACGTCCGCAGCATTGCGTCTCGACCGTCATCGCGCGCTGCTCCGCCACCGCGCGTTCGAAGGCGGGGCGCAGCGGCCCCTCGGCGAACTGCGGGTTTGCGACCCACGCGACCTGTCCGATCATCTGATCGCGGTTGTGCCCGCACAGCGCCATGGCGCGCTCGTTCGCGTAGGTGAAGCGCCCTTCGCGATCGAGCGCGATGAACGCGTCGGAGATGCGCGACAGGATCGCGGCGACGTCGGCGCGCGCCGCTTCGGCCTCCTGTCGCGCCGCCTCGGTGCGCGCCAGCAAGTTCTGCCGTTCCTGCTCGTTCTGGAGTCGCACGGTCACGTCCTCGAGGATGCCGACGAAGGTCAGCCCGTGCGGCTGGCCGGCGATGGGCAGCGCCCGGACCTCGACCGAGCGGACCTCGCCGTTCTGGTGGACGAAGCGATGGACCGGTGTCTTGTAGGCGCTGCGCGTCTCGACCGCCGAGCCCCAGCGCGCGGCGACCCGCTCGCGATCCTCGGGGTGCAGCGCGTTCATCCAGCCGTGTCCCAGCGAGTCGCTGTGTGTCAGGCCCATGATGGCTTCGCCGGCCGGGTTGATGTAGAGGCACTGGCCCTTTTCACCGGCGATGAAGATCCCCAGCGGCGAAGCGTCGCACATCGTGCGGAAGCGAGCCTCCGCGGCATGCAGCGCGCCGTCGACGCGCTTGCGTTCCACGGTTCGCGCCACGCCCTGCGACACCAGCTGCAGCAGATCCAGATCACCCTGCTCCCAGGTCGTCCCGACGCGCGCCGCGAACCCCGCGATCCCGATCAGCACGCCGTCGACGACGACCGGCATCAGCACGAGCGAGCGATCGCCGTCGGCCGCGACCAGGTTCTCCACCGGCGCTGCCAGGTACTGGTGCGTGCGCGGGACGCGCACCACGCCGCCGCGCCGCAAGCTGGCCAGGAACGGCGCCGGCAGGACGTCGAGCTGGATGCTCGCGAACTTGGACACCGGTTTCATCGGCCGCAGCGTCGGCGCGTGCCACTCGTGCGCGAGCGCCAGCGTCCCCGCGGCCTCGTTCAGCTCGTAATAGAAGGCGCGGTCGACGCCGCGTTGCAGGCCGACCGCCGCGAGCGCACGCCTGATCGCCTCGTCGGCCGCCTGCGATGGCAGGCCCAGCAGGGCGGTGGCCACGATGGCGGCGACGCGATCGTCGGCGACACCGTCGAAAATTTCGCTGCCGCTCCCCAGCGGCAGAATTCCGGCGAGCCACTGGAGCTCGCGCGCGAGCGCAGCGCGATGTTCGCTGCTTGCATCGATCGCCGTCATTCCGATCCTCCCTCCGTCGTTGTCCCTCAGCTGGTTTCGGTCGCGCGTGTCCGGGTCGTCGTCTTCGCGATGGCCGCCGGCAACAGATCGGCGAGCTGGGCCTTGTCGAGCAGCTCGTCCGCGCCCGCTTCCGCCGCCAGGCCCGCCGGAATGGCGGTGGCGTGGTTCGTGAGCAAGAGGATCCGCGGCTTCTCGAGCCCGGCGCGAATCCGGCGCGTGGCCTCGAGGCCGTCCATGCGGGGCATCCTGACGTCCATCAGCACGACGTCGGGGTGCAGGCGCTGCACCTCGGCGACGGCCTGCTCACCGTCGGTCGCCTCGGCGACGATCTCGACCTGTGGAAGCGTTCCCAGGTACCACTGCATGAGCCCCCGAAAAGCGGGCGAGTCATCGACCAGCAGCACGCGCCGTTTTCGTTCCGTGTCCATGTGCGCCAGCTTCGCGCGCGCGGCCGGCACCGGCCATCAGGGCGTTACCGGAGGAACGCGGGAACGAACCCTTAGAAAGGGCGAATTGACTAGCGATCGGAAGAGACGAGCCCGGTGCGGATGGCGTAACGGACGAGGCCGGCGAGGTCGTGGATGCCCAGCCGCTCCATGATCTGGCCGCGGTGGGTCTCGACGGTCTTGGCGCTGACGTCGAGCAGTTGCGCAACCTCCTTGGTCGACTTCCCCTCGGCGACGAGCTGCAGGATCTCCCGCTGCCGCGGCGTGAGCACATCGGCCGTGACGTTGTCGCCGGCGGCGGCGGCGGGTGGTGCGGTCCGGCCGAGATAGCCGTCGACCACCTGCTTCGAGATCGCGGGCGAAAGGTACGTTTCACCGCGCATGACGGCGCGCAGCAGCACGGGCAGCTCGTCCGCGGCGGCGTCCTTCAGCAGATAACCGCTGACGCCGGCGCGCAGCGCCTGAGCGACGTGCGCGGGCGTTCCGTGCATGGAGAGGATCACCAGACGGGTCCCCGGCGCCTCGCGGGCGACGCGCGCCGCCAGCTCCAGGCCGTTGAGGCCGGGCATGGCGATGTCGATCAGCGCGAGGTCGGGCTTCGTTTCCCGAAGCACGGCCAGCGCTTCTTGCCCGTCGCCCGCCTCGACCACGGTCTCTACGTCCGGGAGGCCCGCCAGCAGCGC
>Ga0207651_10001371_pt1 | contig 11026 bp, 9 predicted proteins | sample KBSM23metaG_FD_184328 | JGI IMG/M metagenome (GOLD analysis project Ga0207651, IMG submission 184328) | Miscanthus rhizosphere microbial communities from Kellogg Biological Station, Michigan, USA - KBS M2-3 metaG (SPAdes) (version 2) | ecosystem: Host-associated > Plants > Roots > Rhizosphere >... | reverse complement strand
CCCGGGACCAGCCTGTCGCCCATCTCAATAACCAGCACCCGCGGCTCACCGTGGAGGGCACGACGTCGAAAGGCGTCATTTAAGAGGTCAGCTATCTTCGTTGAAAGCTCAACTCCGCTAGCACCGCCTCCGACGACGGCAAACGTCAGCGCTTCTCTCGCATCCTGCGGTGGAAGATTTGGCGCTACAGCATCGAGCGCCGAGGTCATGCGGTCACGTAGACGATCCGCATCTTCAAGTTGACGAAAAGGGAGGGCGTACTCAGCGGCACCGGGCACGCCGGCGTAGTTAGTAGTAGCGCCGACGGCGAGCACAAGGCTGTCATATGGGAGCTTATGACCATCGCTCAATTGAACTTCGCGATTCTCGAAATCAACTGCAGCGACCTCTCCAGCTTTGATTTGGATATGGGAATCAACTAACTCATCGTAACGAGGTGCGATATGCCAGCTTTCAACTTCGCCGCTCAGGTATTCGTACAGCAGCGGCTTAAAAAGAAAATGATCGGTCTCACTGACAAGAGTGACCTCCACATCTGACCCGAGTTCCAGAGCCGTAAAGAGACCGCCAAAGCCTCCACCTACGATTACTACTCGTTTCTTCGCCACCGCGTAAGGATAAAGGATGAAGGCGGAAGGATAAAGGATAAAGGCAGAAAGGCAGAAGGCAGAGGGCAGAAAGCAGAAAGCAGCAGGCAGCAGGCAGCAGGCAGAAGGCAGCAGGCAGAAGGCAGGAAGCAGCAAGCGGAAAGCAGAGAGCAGAAAGGGTCGCAGTTGGTTGAACAACGATCAACGATCAAAGACCAAAGGCCTAAGACCAAAGACCTAAGATCAAAGACCAAAGGCCAAAGAAATTACGTCTGCCTTCTGCCCGCTGCTTTCTGCGTTCTGGTCTCCCTTCCGCTGGACACTCCCGATCCTGCATGTTAAATTGCCACGTACTTTAACTTTAGCGGTTTTTCTGGCTTGCCGGATTTACTGCATCCGAGGAGGATCATCGTAAGCAATGGCGTTAGCGAAAGAAGCAAAGGAACAAATAGTCAGCGATTTCCGGACTCATGAGGCCGATACCGGCTCACCCGAAGTTCAGGTGGCGTTGCTGAGTAAACGTATTAACGATTTAACGGAGCATTTCAAGACACACAAGAAAGACAACCACTCGCGGCGCGGTTTGCTGAAGATGGTCTCTCAACGGCGAAGTCTGTTGGATTATCTTAAACGCATCGATATCGAGCGTTATCACGCAGTTGTCGGTCGTCTAGGATTACGTCGCTAGAAAACCACCGTGGGCACAGTCGCCCACCTTGAGACCTTCGATCTCAGCACAACGCCCGCGTCTCTCGAAGAGCTTGCAAATGGTGCCGAACGTGACGGCGATAGTCCGGAAGCAGGCTGACGCGAACAACCTTCAGGAAATTTAAGGCGGCAAGAGCTTCACGGCAACGAGGCTCTTGCCGCCTTTATTGCTTTTACAACTTTCAACCTCATCACGTGAACGGTTGAAGCAGATCCAAATTCAAAGCGAGCGGATGAGACGACTCGCGCGCCAACACGGCGTTATCGTTACGAAGGAGAGTAACTAAATGGCAGTTAAGAAATATTTGAAAGAGTCCATCAAGCTGGGCGACCGGGAGCTCACTGTTGAGACCGGAAAAATTGCGAAACAAGCTGATGGCTCGGTGATCATTCGCTATGGCGACACAATGGTGCTCTGCGCCGCAGTAGGTGCGTCCACTGCGCGAGAAGGAGTGGATTTCTTTCCGCTCACGGTTGAGTATCGCGAGTCTAATTATGCGGCGGGACGCATTCCCGGAAACTATTTTCGACGTGAAGGTCGCCCCAACGAAAAGGAAATCCTCACCAGTCGCTTGATCGATCGTCCTTGCCGGCCGTTGTTTGCCGAAGGCTATCGCAACGAAACACAGGTCATCGCTTCCGTAATTTCCGCCGATCCTGACAACAATCCCGATGTCGTGGCTATTACAGGTGCTTCATGCGCGCTTTACCTGTCGGATATTCCTTTCATGAATCCGATTGCCGGCGTTCGCATTGGTTTGATCGAAGGCCGCTACATCGTGAATCCGACCTATGATGAAGTGCGCGAGTCGCGTCTGAATCTTGTGGTTGCCGGCACTGAAGAAGCAATCGTCATGGTTGAAGCGGGCGCCTCAGAGGTCTCGGAAGAAATCATGGTCGAAGCGCTGATGCTGGCGCACAAGGAAATCAATCGCGTCTGTCGCTGGCAGAAAGAGCTTTACAAGGCACTCGACATTCAGAAGCGCGAAGTTGTTGCTCCCGAGTTAAACGCGGAGATGCTGGGTGAGATTGAACGAAATTACTCTGAACGTTTGAGAAGTTCGCTCGACACCACCGACCAGGAAAAGCGCGACAGCTACGCAGCGGTCGATGCGCTCAAGAAAGAAGTGGTTGAGGGTTATCCCGAGGATGAGCCGGAAAAACGCCGCATGGCGAAGACGATCTTCGATCATCTGAAGGAAACGATCTTCCGCGACGATATTCTCAACAAACGCCGCCGTCCGGATGGTCGTCGTTTTTCAGAGATTCGTCCGGTCTCGTGTGAAGTAGGCTGGCTGCCGCGCGTTCACGGTTCAGCTTTGTTCACCCGAGGTGAGACTCAAGCAATCGTTACCACCACGCTTGGCACCAAAGAGGACGAACAGTACATCGACGATTTGGAGAAGGGCGAGGTTAAACGCCGATTCCTGCTCCACTACAACTTCCCACATTACTCGGTCGGTGAAGTTGGTCGCTTCGGCTCATCAAGTCGTCGCGAGATAGGCCACGGTGCGCTCGCGCGTCGCGCGTTGGAAGCGGTCCTTCCGGAGGACGCTGACTTTCCGTATACGCTTCGCATCGTCTCCGATATCACCGAATCCAATGGCTCGTCATCGATGGCCACGGTCTGCGGCGGCACTCTGTCGTTGATGGATGCGGGCGTGCCTTTGAAAGCGCCGGTTGCCGGAGTGGCAATGGGTCTGGTGATGGAAGGAAACAAGTACGCGATTCTGACCGACATCGCCGGCGCTGAAGATCACTACGGTGATATGGATTTCAAAGTCACCGGCACGTCCGAAGGAATCACAGCGCTGCAGATGGATATCAAAATCGGCGGCATCAATGCGCAGATTCTCGCCGAAGCTTTGGAACAGGCGAAGAAGGGCCGCATGTACATCCTTGGCATCATGGAGAAGACGCTGGCGGAACCTCGCACAGCCATTTCTGCTCATGCACCGCGCATCGTTCAGATCAAGATCAACCCTGACAAGATTCGCGACGTCATTGGACCAGGCGGCAAGATGATTCGCTCTATCGTGGAAGAGACTGGCGCCAAGATTGATGTGTCCGACGACGGTACCATCTCAATTGCGAGCTCGAGCGGTGAGTCCACTGACGCAGCCATCAATAAGATTCGAGGCCTGACGGCGGAAGCTGAAATCAACCAGACCTACCTCGGCACTGTTTCTCGGATCGTGGATTTCGGCGCCTTCGTTGAAATCTTTCCTGGCACTGATGGCCTCCTGCATATTTCTGAGATTGCAGATCGCCGTGTAAAAGATGTGCGTGACGAACTAAAGGAAGGTCAGCAGATTTTGGTCAAATGCATTGGCAAGGAAGGCAACAAGATTAAGCTTTCACGCAAAGCCGTGCTGCGTGACGAGCAGCGTCAGGCTGATGCTGCTGCCGGCGCGACTGAGTAAAAACTAATTCACTTCAAATCATGAGGAGGTCGGCTAAACGCCGGCCTCTTTTCTTTTGGTCTTAGGTCTTTGGTCTTTGTAGCCATCACATCAACGACCAAAAACCGTTCCTAGGCAAGGGCAAAGTCCAAAGTGGAATACCATACACGGCAGTGTGTGGATAGTTGAATTCCAATCTACAACAAGGACGCTGAAAAATGTTTACGCGCTGCGAACAAACATTGAGTCAAACCTCTCACCATTGTTCGCAAGCGCGTAGAAATTCTTGTGCGATCTTTTCGTAGGTCGGATCTGAAACAATCCACACACTGCCCGTGTGTGGTATTCTTCTCAACGTACCAATTTCATTTCCTCGGGAATTCCAGAAGTTTTTTTGTAAGCAGACTCACTGAAGATTTACAAATAAAACTCTGACAACTTCGTAATGCGGTGCAGATCAGTTTTATCGTCTCCGGGCCAAGCTGGTCCAAGTATCCGACCCTCAAAACACAGCAATTCCCTCGCCAAATCGGCCTGAAAGTGGAATAGCCCAGTAATTACCCCTTTTTCTATCAAGCAGGGAAAAGCTACCCGGCTTTTCAGTGCCCCTGCTGAGTCCTTAGGTAGTTAGCCCTGAAAACAATTTTTAAATCTTCCCAATGGGGAAGATCGAGGAGGAAGTTCTTCAATAATGAGAAATCGAGTTTTGCGCCCCATAGCTACGATGCTCAGTTTACTCCTGGCGGCGGGCACTACGGTGCAGGCTGGTCCAATCTCTATCAGCCAGGTTGTTCAAGTGATTAATACGAACAACCGCAACGCCGACCTTCGAATTCGTGACGTGCCTCAAACTGGTCCATTGGTTTCCACCACTGTCTCGACGAAGGTTTCAACCAGTCCGAGTTCAGCATCATCGGATCAACCCTCCTCGGTTGACGTAGTTGACACTAGCAACACGGTTGTGGCCGCCCCAGACACACCACTCTCGGGCATCGCTATCAGCTCAGATAACGGACAAACGATCGACGTCATCAGCCAGGGGGATCTCGAAGGATCAATCTGTGACTGCGGAGAAATTCCAGTGGTCGCGGGTCACTTTCCCAAATGGCCACTTCTTTTCCTTGCGGCCATTCCATTCTTCTTCATTCACCACCACGATTGCGACACTTGTCCAACGCCTACACCCCAACCGCCTTGCGAAAACTGCAATGTGGTTCCCGAGCCTGCTTCACTGTTGTTGATGGGTTCAGGGCTGGCGGCATTGGGAGCTGGCCTGCGGCGACGCTACTCGCGTGGCAAATTCGACAAAGCAATTGCAGCTACTGAGGAGGCGTAGAAGATAATGTTAAGAGCAACCCCGACACTGACCGGAAACGGTTTGAAATACGGAAAGCTCGCCTTCGCGGTGTTGATTGCGATTGCTTTCTGTCTGGTTCATCCGGCTTCCTCAGCATTTGCCAAAGATAAGAAGAAAAAGAATTCGAACGCGGGCACGATTAAGATCCGAACGACCCCGGCCGGCTTTCCCCTTTCGATTGATGGCCGACCTGAAGGTCAGACCACGAGCGACTACACAGAGTTCACTCTCGACCCAGGTGTTCACACAGTCGAAGTGACGTTGCCCAACGGCCAACGATGGACGCGAGAGATCAACGTCGCCACTCGTCGTCGCACCTGTGTTGATTTGAACTACCGTCCCCCAGTTGTTGTCACCAAGTCTCCTTGCCCCTACCCCGTGATAGTTTCAGCGCCGCCGACGGTTGCTGAAGGAGATTTGATCACTTTCACAGCCGACGTTGCGTACAGCGGAACCTCGTCACTCAACTACAGTTGGACCGTGACTCCGGCTGAAGCGAAGATCATCGGTGGACTCGGAACGCCGACTTTAACCGTTGACTCAACCAACGTACCCGGCAAACGCGTGACTGCAGTGCTGGTTGTCGATGATGGCTCAGGTGAGGCAGCCTGCCGCCAAACGGCGCAGGCAAGCACCATGATTCCGGCGCCGCCGATACGTGAGAATCCTCCGCGCGAATTTGACGTCTGTTGCAGTTGTACGTTCGACGATCAGAAAGCACGTCTGGACAACCTGGGCATTGAGCTCCAAAACGATCCGACAACGACGTCTTACGTGATCGCCTACGCCGGCCGCACCAGCCGCGCAGGAGAGGCAGACCGGCTGTTGAATCGCGCCAAGCAATACCTGGTCGAACGACGCGCAATCGATCCGGCGAGAATCGTTACCTTGAATGGTGGCTATCGCGAGGAAGACTGTGTGGAGATATGGATTGTTCCTCAAGGCGCCACACTGCCGCAGGCGACGCCTACTGTTCCGGCAGGAGAAGCCCATCCGGCCGCGAACAAGCCAGCTCCGCGGAAACATGGTCGCCGTTAATAATACCGGGCGGCACGTGACCAACACTTGCCGCTCTGCTCTAAATCTTAAGGAGGGTGGAAGATGAGTCCAGAACGAATGATGGTCAACGCCATGCAACAGCAACCGATTTTATTGTTGCCGATCTTCTTGACGATTTGCTTTATGAAGAATGCAATCAAGCAGATTGCAGCTGCGTTGCTGACTAACAACACCTTCAACACGCGGCTGATGCAATAGCTTTTTTTAAAACTTTTCTCACCTCAACACCTCGTTTCGGCGAGGTGTTTTGCTGTCTGCTTTTGAATTTTTCTTCTCACTGCTAGACTCAGACCTTCAAGTTCAATCCAGCAATTACAATCACCGGCGCAAAGAATTCGCGGATTAGCTTCGAAAAATCTCCTGTTAACTAAAGAGGCAGCGTGGCGGCACCAAACATCGAAACAATAGTTTCCCTTTCAAAGCGGCGTGGCTTTGTTTACCCCTCGTCGGAAATCTACGGCGGGCTTGGCAGCGCGTGGGACTACGGTCCACTCGGCGTTGAACTTTCCCACAACGTCAAGGATGCCTGGTGGCGTTGGATGGTCCACGAGCGCGATGACATCGAAGGCATCGACTCGTCCATCATTCTGAATCGACTCGCGTGGAAATACTCAGGCCATGAAGATACCTTCAGCGATCCGTTGGTCGATTGCCGCGAGTGCAATTTCCGAATGCGTGCTGACAAGATCGATCTACCTGACGGCGCTGCTTCGATCACTGAAGCTATTCGCGCTAAGACCGTGAGTTGTCCGCAGTGCGGTTCGAAGAATCTTACAGAGCCACGACCATTTAATTTGATGTTTCGTACGCACGTTGGCGCGACCGCCGAAGACGATCCGTCTGCGCTCGTTTATCTTCGGCCTGAGACCGCGCAGGGGATTTTCATAAACTTCCTGAACGTGCTCACGACCAGCCGTCGAAAGTTACCCTTCGGGATTGCGCAAATCGGAAAGTCGTTTCGCAACGAAGTGACACCCGGCAACTTCATCTTCCGTACACGCGAATTCGAACAGATGGAGATGGAATACTTCGTTCGTCCCGGAGAAGATGAACAAGTTCACGAGGAGTGGATAGAGCAATGCCACCAATGGTTTCTTAAGCTGGGAATCTCCGCCTCGAACCTGCGCTTGTATGAACAACCGAAGGAAGAGTTGGCGCACTACGCAAAGCGAACTGTCGATATTCATTACCGCTTCTTCCCGGAGCGGGAGGATGAAGAGAAGCAGTGGGATGAGCTGATGGGAATCGCCAATCGAACTGACTTTGATTTGCGAACTCATTCGAAGAAGCCGGAAGACGCCGAAGGCAAACGGTTGAACCCGGATTCGACTGAAGACTTGTCGTACTTTGATGAAGCGACAAAGCAGCGATTCTATCCCTATGTGATCGAACCCGCGGCTGGTGTTAATCGCACCGTGTTGTCGTTATTGATGGACGCGTATTCGGAACGAACGAATGACAAAGGCGAGACGCGTGTGATTTTGAAACTTCATCCGTCGCTCGCGCCTATCAAAGCTGCGATTCTTCCGTTGGCGAAAAACAAACCTGAGATCGTTGGCATGGCGAAAGCCATCAAGCGTTCACTACAACCGAGGTTCCGCGCTGTGTATGACGATACCGGCGGCATAGGAAAGTTGTATGCGCGGCAGGATGAAATCGGAACCCCGTTTTGCGTCACCGTCGATCATCAATCGCTGGAAGATGAGGCCGTAACCGTGCGCGATCGCGACACGTGGGAACAGGAACGCGTGAAAGTTGCGGATCTGCCCGAGCATCTGATGGCGCGGTTGGTTTCTTAAACTGTAGGACTTATGAGGCGACAGACGTTAGCCGGAATCTGCGTTTTCATCGGCCTTGCCGTCGGGCTGGGGCTCTCTTTCACGACGCTAACGCTGCCCTTCGGTTTGTCGACGTTAGCTCTCAGCTTGCTGGTGATTCCGATTCTGCTCTTGGTGATGACACCGCTGAATGAGCGACTACTAGCTAGACGCGGGCGAAATCTTGATGACGAAGAGCGCCACGAACTTAAGGATGCGGATATGATTAGCCTGCGACGAACCGAGAAGACCGAAGAGGATCATATTCGCTATTACGACAGACGTTCTCGTTAGTAGTCTGTCTCTAGACCACCATGCCTGTCGTAAAGAAACGAAACCAGCAAACTGAAACGCGGCTGTTGCTTGAATCGGATGAGCCGGTCGAGTTGCCGCCCGCCGAGATCGATGAGCGCGCAGTACTCGCTCAGTTCGATACTATCAAGCCGTACATTCCCGAGTTGGTTGCGGCGTTGCGACAAGGGACCATTGCAGAACCTGTGCCGGTTATGCTCGACGGCGCCACCTTTGCGATTCATGGAGAGACCCGCACGTTTTGGGTGAAGCTCTGGCACACGAACGGCAGCGACATGACCCGCATCGAGCGCGCGCAAATTTTAAGTTGTCTTCCGTCCACTCGAGGCGTGCAGGTGATAGTCGATGATCTCGATGAAGAATTTGATGACGACCTCGATGATGAAGATTTCGACGACGAACTATCCGCAGATTACGCTGATGACACAGATTAAAAAGCAGAATGAGAAATAGTTAAGCGACGCGAGATGTGGGTGGGCGGCGATCGTCAAGGGCGCGGTACCGAAAAACTCAACCAGCCGTTTTTACTTCTTATAATCCGTGTAATCTGCGGAATCTGTGGACGTTCTTCCATTGTCTAATCTGCGGACCTCTTCCGTGTTCACGATACCAAACAATATCCTTGAGCTAGCCACCGCCATCCGCGCGGCAGGCGGGCGGGCCTTGCTTGTCGGCGGGTGTGTGCGCGATCAACTGATGGGAACTGAGCCGAAGGACTGGGACCTTGAAGTCTATCAGCTCGAGCCAACTCGCCTGCGAGAAGTGTTGGACCAGTTCGGCACAGTCAATGTAGTTGGCGAAGCATTCACTGTTTATAAACTCGACGGGCACCTCGACGTTTCAATTCCGCGGCGTGAGCGTAAGTCGGGTTCAGGCCATCGCGGATTCGTCATTGAAGGCGATCCAGCGATGACGGTCGAGGAAGCCACGCGCCGTCGTGACTTTACGATCAACGCCATCCTGCTCGATCCCTTCACTCACGAAGTGTTCGATCCCTTTGATGGCCAACGTGATCTAAAAAACAAAATTCTGCGTGCGGTTTCCGTCGACACGTTTGCAGAAGACAGCTTGCGAGTTTTGCGAGCGGCGCAGTTTGCGGCGCGTTTCGAATTCAATATTGACCCTGAAACCGTTTCGCTGTGTCAGGAGATTGATCTTTCAGATCTCCCTGCCGAACGAATCTGGGGCGAGATGGAAAAGCTTCTGCTTCGTGCGCAACGCCCATCGCTTGGCTTGGAGTGGCTGCGCAAACTTGGTGTGCTGAACAAAATCTTTCCGGAGATTGACGCATTGATTGACGTGAAGCAAGACCCGGAGTGGCACCCGGAAGGCGACGTGTTTGTTCACACGAAACTTGTAATCGACGGCGCCCGCAAGGCGATCGACGATTTACCTTACGCCAAAAAGATCACTGTGATGCTGGCGGCGCTGGCCCATGATTTCGGCAAGCCTGAGACCACGGAATTTATTGACGGTCGTATCCGTTCTCGCGGTCATGAAGAAGCCGGCGTCTCGCCCACGAAGAGTTTTCTTGATCGTCTTAACATTCACACGCTTGAGGGGTACGACGTGCGTTCGCAGGTTATTGCGCTGGTGCGCGATCACTTAAAGCCGGGCGAGTTTTACAAGAAGCGCGAAGAGGTTGGCGATGGCGCCTTTCGAAGATTGGCTCGGAAATGCGAATTGGATTTGTTATATCGCGTTGCGAAGGCCGACTCGCTCGGGCGTAACGGTGAAAACGTGCCGCGAGAAAAGTGGTATGGAGCAGAAGCGCAGGAATGGTTCATTGAAAAAGCGCGCGAGCTTTCCGTTGAGCGGCAGCCGCCACCGCCCTTGCTCATGGGTCGTCACCTTCTCGATGTGGGCCTTAAGCCCGGCCCAGAAATGGGAGAGATATTAGCAGCGGTTTACGAGATGCAGCTCGACGGCCGCGTGCGCACTCTGGAAGAAGCAAAGAACGCAGCAAAAGAAATACTATCCGCAGATTCCGCAGATTACAGTGATATCTAGTTGATGCTCACGAAAGTTGTCGCCGAATATCTTAAGTAGGTTGTAAGAGTCTAATCCCCTCATTAATTTCCTGGTACTTAGGCATGTGAACACGAACCAATCGAATCGCCTTTTGCTCGATTGCTCTCTACTTTCTATACTGACTTAACTTTGTCAGACAAATGCAAAAACGATGAGTGAATCAGCAAGCTTGCCTTTCAATTTCGGCGGTGTCAGCGAAGAGCTGGCGGACTTCGAACGCGCGACCGTTCTCATCTGGCCGGTGCCTTTTGAGAAGACCGTCAGTTATGGCGGAGGCACCAAGGACGGGCCACACGCAATCATCGACGCTTCGCGCAACATGGAATTGTTCGACGAAGAAATCGGCGGGGAGACTGCTGAGATTGGTATTCACACATTAGAGCCGATCGATGCTGACCGCGAAGTCAACGACATGATGAAGGCGCTGTACGATGAGACTCATCGTTTGCTGAAGCTCAATAAGTTTATCTGCATGCTGGGCGGAGAACATTCAATTTCTTCACCAGTGATCAAGGCCCATCACGACCTATATCCAAAGCTCTCCGTGCTCCAGATCGACGCTCATGCTGATCTTCGCGATCAATATGACGGCACCCCTTTCAGTCATGCTTCAATCATGAGGCGCGTAGTGGAGTTCTGTCCCGCGGTTCAAGTCGGCATTCGTTCGTTATCCGCCGACGAGGCGCGCGTGATTCCTTCACTGCCGACGAAAATTTTTTATGCGAAAGATATTGTTGGTCGCACGGACTGGAT
>Ga0207651_10001369_pt1 | contig 11031 bp, 10 predicted proteins | sample KBSM23metaG_FD_184328 | JGI IMG/M metagenome (GOLD analysis project Ga0207651, IMG submission 184328) | Miscanthus rhizosphere microbial communities from Kellogg Biological Station, Michigan, USA - KBS M2-3 metaG (SPAdes) (version 2) | ecosystem: Host-associated > Plants > Roots > Rhizosphere >... | reverse complement strand
CGCAATGACCTCCTGACGGCTCATCCCTATCCCGTTGTCGTGTACCGTTACTGTCTGGTTCTTAGAATCCGTTTCGACAACGATTTCCAAACGATCGTCGGCCCCGATCAACGACGGATCGCTGAGGGCTTCAAATCTCAAACGATCGGTAGCGTCCGATGCGTTGGATATCAGCTCCCGAAGAAAGATCTCCTTGTTCGTGTAAAGAGAATGAATCATCAGGTCCAGGACCTGGCGAGCCTCGGCCTGGAATTGAAATGTTTCTACGCTCCCGCTCATTCAATAACCTCCCGGTCAAAAGGGAAAGTTTAGCCATGCCGGGAACGGGGTAGCAAGGGGTGAAGGTTTTGAGGGCCTCGCGGCGCGTCCTTTTACTTTAAAAAAGCTCGAAAACGCGCCGGGCAACGGGTTGGTTTTAGGGGGAAATTCAACCAACTTGATGGAACGTCGTCAAGAAACTTTAGACTTCTTGGAAGCCTGCCAGCGCTCGAAATCCGCGCCGAGAATGAAGAATTTGCGTCCGATCTGAACGATCCTAATCTGTTCTTCTTCAATGATTCTGCGGAAATGACGTACGGAAAAACCTGCCAACCCTGCGGCGTTGGGAATATCGAGAAACATCCTTTTCGTGGCTCCTGATTCCTGCAAACTCATGCGAAACCTCCTTTGCGGGGAGGTATTTGGCATGTTCGCTGCCAAAGTTTTGGCGTGGCGGAAGCAGGCTAGTCCGGATTCATGAACGGGTACCGGTAATCGGCCGGTGGCACGAAGGTCTCCTTGATTGCTCTTGCGCTGACCCACCGCAAGAGATTGGTCATGGAGCCGGCCTTATCGTTCGTGCCACTGGCTCTGGCCCCTCCAAAAGGCTGCTGGCCAACGACGGCGCCTGTTGGCTTATCGTTGATATAGAAATTGCCGGCCGCAAAGCGCAACGCTGCGCGAACTTCATCGATGGCCTTCCTGTCATTCGCAAATACCGCCCCGGTCAGTCCGTAAGGGGAAGTTCGATCGATGAGTGCGAGCGTAGGAGTCCAGTCCCTTTCGGGATAGACGTAAACGCTGACGACCGGACCGAAGATTTCTTCGGTCATCGTGCGGTAATCCGGCCTCTTCGCGCGGACGAGAACCGGGCGGATGAAGTAGCCTTCGGAGTCGTCTATCTGGCCTCCTACGACGAGCTCTGCATCGGACGAGTTCTTCGCTTCCTGGACATATCCGGAAATCTTCTGGAAGGCTCGAGCGTCGATAACGGCTCCCATAAAATTTCGAAAATCCGAAATGTCCCCTATGGGTATCGATTGAATCTCGTCAACCAGCCGGTCTCGCAGTTGGGGCCACATCGAATCCGGAACATAGATCCGCGACGCCGCGCTGCACTTCTGGCCCTGAAATTCATAGCCGCCCCGCACGATTGCGGTTGCAACAGCCCCGATGTCGGCACTGACATGCACGATGACGAAATTCTTTCCGCCGGTTTCTCCGACAAGGCGGGGATAGGTTCGATACGCGGCGATGTTCTCTCCGACCTTCCGCCACATCCCCTGAAAGACCTCTGTCGAACCCGTGAAATGGATGCCCGCAAGCGCGGGATGAGTGAGCAGAACGTCACTGATCGTCCTTGCATCTCCTGGCACGAAGTTGATGACGCCGGGAGGAAGACCCGCTTCATCAAAAACTTTCGCCATTTGATAGTTGCTGTAGACCGTGCTGCTCGCGCACTTCCATACGACCGCGTTTCCCATCAGCGCCGCTACTGATGGAAGGTTGCTCGCAATCGAAGTGAAGTTGAAGGGGGTGACCGCAAAGACAAAACCTTCCAGCGGCCGGTAATCTACTTGATTCCAGGTTCCGGCGGGCGAGAGTGGCTGGTCTCGATAGATTCTCTCGGCGAAGTAAACGTTGAATCGGAGAAAGTCGATGGCCTCGCAAACAGCATCGATTTCCGATTGGTGCGCCGTCTTGCTCTGATTGAGCATTGTCGCCGCGCTAATGTCGTCGCGTCTTACTGTTGCCATGAGTTCCGCGGCTCGGAGAAAGACTCCGGCACGGTCTTCAAACTTCCAGGACGACCATTCCTCCCGCGCCTTGAGCGCTGCCTCGACAGCCTGCGTGGCTTCTTTCGCGCCACCCTCGTGCCACGTCGCAAGAACATGCTTATGCCTGTGCGGCATGATCGCTTTCGCGATCTTTCCCGTGCGTACTTCCTTGCCTCCGATAAGCAGGGGTATTTCCGTTTGCTGGCTGGATTGCCTGGCCAAGGCATCTCGAAGCGTTTGGCGTTCCGGCGTGCCGGGGGCGAAGAGGCGGACAGGCTGGTTCACAGGCCTCGGAACTTTCATGAGGAAATTATAAGCCGCCGGATTGCCTGGGACAGACTCTTGAGAGATAACTGTCGAGTCCTTGCTTGGAATCGGTGAAAAAGATCGGAATCCGTCCCTTACGATACGCTTCGACAACATCGCATACGCGTGTCCATCCGTTATCGTTCGGAGGGTTCTGAAGCCAGTGGGGATTTCCTGCGCTGGAAAACTCGAGCAGCGTGATGGGACCGCCGATCGTGGAATCGAGATCGGCTGCTTCGCGGATTGCCTTCTCGAGCGCCGCGGATGCCTCTCGCGCGGTTCCCACCTGCCCGCGACGCGAATCGAACCAGCGACGCAGGCCCGGTGAGTTCTTGTTGGTCAAGTATCCGGACTTGCGGCAGGACGGCGGCTCGAGGGGGACCTTCGCGCAAATCATCGGCTCGCCGCTCGAAAAGCCTGCAGAAAGCATCAGCACGTTATTGGTATTGCGAAGGGGAAGCTTCAAGGCAACATCGGAGAGAATATCCTCGACAGAGCTGTCCAGGAGGTAATCGTTCCGGCGAATGAAGGAACTGAGCAGTTCGTCTTCGACGCTGGTGAGCCCTGCCACGGCAAGCGCAGCGCCGCCCTTGACATAGATCTTTGGCATCCTGTCTACATATCCCACGGGCTTGTCTGCACTGTCGACGAACGTCGAGCGAGAGTCCGACCCCATGACAATGCCGTCTTCGGCAACGATCGCTCCTATAAATGTTCCGCCGAACCGTCCTTTGTTCGCGGTTGAAGCCGGAACCATTACGAGGAATCCGCTGATGAAAAGAATCGATATAAACCGCTTCATCAACGGCAGTCTCACATTGGGCCACCACTGCGGCAACGCCGGAGTGCGTGATAAGCTCTCGGCCCGGGCACAACCCGTAAGAGAGCCAGAAGACCCTGACAGTGCAAACTCCAACAGCTCACGACGCCTACGCGGCGTTCAGAATTCCCGCTTACAGGCGCTATTTCAGCGGCAATCTTGTCTTCATTCTCGGTCTGCAGATGCTGAAGGTTGCAGTCGGATGGGAAATGTATGAGCGCACAGGATCTGCTCTGAACCTGGGCCTGGTTGGACTCGTTCAATTTTTGCCGCAACTGCTGCTGGTGGGTGTCGCAGGACACATTACGGATATCCATAACCGAAAGCATGTTCTGATGGCCGCCGTCTCCCTGAGCGCCACAGCAGCCCTCGTGCTGGGGATCAATGCGGCAGTGAAGGGACCCATTTTCATAATGTATGCCTGCCTGTTCGCGGCGGGTACAGCGCGGGCATTCTGGATGCCTGCGAGGAGTGCGTTACTCCCGCGCATCGTTCCCCTCTCGATATTCAGCAATGCGGTGTCGTGGAACACGAGCGGGTTTGAGATCTCCTCATTCGTCGGACCTGCGATCGGAGGATTTCTTATTTATTACGTTGGTGTCACAGCCGTCTACGTGTTCAACGCAGTGCTGATGGTGTCCTTCGTCCTCCTGCTCCTCCGTATTTCATACACGCATGAGCCTCCCGCACGCAGCGCGCTGACTCTGAGTTCGCTGCTGGCAGGAGTTCGCTTTATCTGGAAAACGAAGGTTGTCTTGTCGGTCATGTGCCTGGACATGTTCGGAGTGCTCCTGGGAGGCGCGACAGCGCTCATGCCCATCTATGCCAAGGACATCCTGCATGTAGGCGCCAACGGTCTGGGCTGGCTTCTCGCGGCCCCTTCTGCGGGCGCATTCAGTTCCGCCCTCATACAGGCCCATCGTGGCCCTCTTAGAAGAGCGGGCAGGACCATCCTCCTTGCAGTGACGTGTTTCGGCGCAGCGACCATCGTCTTCGGCATTTCGACATTCTTTCCGCTGTCCCTTGCGATGCTCTTTGCGCTGGGCGTTTGCGACAACATCAGCGTCGTTGTGCGATCGACACTGGTTCAAATCACAACTCCCGACGACATGCGTGGGCGCGTCTCCGCCCTGAACGGCCTGTTCATCGGCACTTCGAATGAGCTTGGCGCTTTTGAGTCTGGAGCCGTCGCGAATTTGGTCGGTCCCGTGGCTTCAGTCGTTCTCGGGGGGATAGGCACGATCGTGGTCGCGGGGATTACGGCATGGCTTTCGCCGTCACTCCGGCAATACGGCCGGCTCGGCGGACATGGGGGATAAGACAGTTTTGAGTTGTATACTGGAGGCCACTTTCCGGGAGGAGTGATGCGACGACGGCTTTGGCACCTCACAATCATCGGAGGCTTTCTACCTGCGGCACTGGCAATACAGACGCGATCGGTGGCGCAGTCCGCCACACCGACTTTTTCAAAAGATGTCGCGCCGATTCTTTATAAGAACTGCGTCAGCTGTCACCGGCCCGGCGAGATGGCTCCAATGTCGCTGATGACCTACGAACTGGCGCGGCCTTATGCTCGCTCGATCCAGGCCCGAGTGGAACTCGGCGTGATGCCCCCATGGCACGCCGAAGCTCCCAAAGGCACGTTCATTAACGACAGGCGTCTGACTCCCGCAGAGAAACAAACCCTGATTCAGTGGGCCGCAAATGGCGCGCCGGAAGGCGATCCAAAAGATCTTCCGCCACCTCCAATCTTTCCGACAGGCTGGACAATCGGGAAACCGGATGCAGTCGTCAGCATGGCTGAACCCTTCGAGGTGCCCGCATCAGGGACGATCGCGTACCAATACTTCCAGGTGCCGACAAACTTTGTGGAAGATAAGTGGATTCAAGCCCTGGAAATTCGGCCTGGCGCGCGCCGCGTCGTGCATCACGTTCTCGTTTTTGCGAGTGAGCCGGGCGGTGCTGCGCGTCAACAGCCTTTCATTCAGCGTAACGATGGCGGTCGAGGAGCACAGATTGCGCCGGCTGCTGCGACAGCTCTTGCGCAGGCCGTCCGCGGACGCGTTCAGAGCGCCGCAGTGACACGCGGTCCGCTAATCGCCACAACAGCGCCGGGCACCAACGCTCAGATCTTCGAAGCCGGAAGGGCTCTCCTTATCAAGGCGGGATCGGTTTTAACTCTGCAAGTTCACTACACCGCGACAGGAAAGGCGGAGAGCGACCGCACGTCCGTCGGCTTCATCTTCGCCAAAGAACCTGCGAAACAGGAAGTGCGCAGTGCATCCTTCATCAACCTGCAGCTGGCGATTCCCCCGCGCGCCGGCGATTACCGCCTCGATGCCCAGATCGAATTCACGCAGGACACCCACATAACGGCCCTGTTTCCGCACACGCATCTTCGCGGAAAAAGCTGGGAGTATCGTATGACGTATCCGGATGGACGTGAAGAAGTGGTCCTTTCGGTGCCCAACTACGACTTCAACTGGCAGACATATTACGAATTCACGAAGCCTCTAGCCGCGCCGAAAGGATCCCGGCTCGTGGCGATTGCCCACTACGACAATTCAGCGAATAACAAATCAAACCCGAATCCGAATGCGGAAGTCCGGTGGGGCGATCAGACGTGGGAAGAAATGCAGTACTCCGGCATCACGTATACGGTCGATTGAGGGAACTGAAAGAACTCCGATGGGCAAGCTGAATTAGGAGATCCTGAAGATCCCTCATCCCGCGCGCCGCGCCACCTTCTCCCGGGGGGAGAAGGACTATCCGCAGGGCGGGTGAGGGATCTTCAGCCTCAGGCGACCATCGCGACTTCGGTGGTCTCCAGGGCGAGGCCCAACACTTCTTCGACAGACCGGACGGGATAGAACTTCATCTGGTTGCGAACATCCGCCGGCAGATCGTCGAGGTCCGCTTCATTGCGTTCCGGAAGGATCACTTCGGTTAGGCCGGCAGCCTGCGCAGCCATCACCTTTTGCTTCAAGCCCCCGATGGGTAGAACCCGGCCCTGAAGCGTAACTTCTCCCGTCATGCCGATGGTGCTTTTCACCGGTCGGCCCGTAAGCAGAGAAGCCAGCGCAGTAACCATCGTGATGCCGGCGCTGGGCCCATCTTTCGGAATTGCGCCCGCCGGTACATGGAGATGAAACTCACGTCCTTTGAACGCATCGTCAGTGATCTCCAGTTGCGATGCATGGCTCTCGATGTAGCTCAGTGCGATGCGTGCAGATTCGCGCATGACATCTCCAAGCTGGCCTGTCAGGACAAGCCCGCCGTTGCCCGACATCGAAGCGGCCTCCACGAACAACACGTCGCCGCCTTCGCCTGTTACCGCGAGCCCGGTAGCGACACCCGGGACAGCAGTACGGGCTGCTGCCTCATGATGAACCTTCGCTCGGCCCAGGGCCTCACGTACGCCCGTCACATCAATGGCGATCGGAGGCTGCCGGTCCTGAGAAGCGATTGCGGTCGCCGTCTTTCGCAGCACCGTGCCAAGTTCGCGCTCGAGCTGGCGAACCCCAGCTTCACGCGTGTAGTTCGTGATGATCGTTCGCAGCACAGTATCGTCAACGGTGACCTCCTCCTTCCGCAAGCCATTCTGTTCAATCTGTCGTGGCCACAGATAGTCACGTGCGATCGCGACTTTCTCGTCGGTTGTGTAGCCATTGAATCGAATGACTTCCATCCGATCCAGCAGCGCCGTCGGAATCATCTCCGCGATATTGGCGGTTGCGATGAAGAGGACGTGCGAGAGATCGAGCTCCACATCGAGATAATGGTCCTGGAACGCGTGATTTTGCGCGGGATCCAGAACTTCGAGCAACGCAGCAGATGGATCACCTCGCCAGTCGGCGCCAAGCTTGTCCACTTCATCGAGCATGATGACGGGGTTCATCGCCCCGGCATCGCGCAAGGCCCGAACTAGCCGGCCAGGCAGAGCGCCGATATAGGTGCGCCGGTGCCCTCGAATTTCAGCTTCATCACGCACACCACCTAAAGACATGCGGACAAACTTCCGGCCGGTGGCGCGAGCAATGGATTCGCCTATCGACGTCTTGCCGGTGCCCGGGGGGCCGACGAGCGTCAATATCGCGCCGGAGCGACGCGTGTCGGTCAATCCACGCTCAGATCTCAGTTTGCGAACCGCAAGATACTCCGTGATGCGCCGCTTCACATCGTCAAGTCCCGCATGGTCCTTATCGAGGACTTCTCGCGCATATTTCGGATCAAGACGCTCTTCCGAGCGTTTCGACCATGGCACCGCGAGCAGCCAATCGAGATAGGTTCGTATCATCGAAGCTTCCGCATTCGAATCACCCATGCGCTCGAGCCGTGCAAGTTCGCGCTCAGCCTGTTTCTGGGTGGCTTCGGGCATCTGGGCTTCGGCAATCTTCTTTCGATACTCCTCGACGACCGAACCCTCGTTTTCTCCGAGCTCCTTTCGAATCGCGTCCATCTGTCGGCGAAGCAGGTACTCGCGCTGCTGTTTCTGCGCACCGGATTCGACTTCCTCGCGAATGCGCCGGCGGAGGTGCAGTTCGGTAAGACGCTCCTGCTGAAGACGCAGTGCCAGCTTCAGCCGCTCGACAACATCGAGCGTTTCAAGCAGCTCGATCTTCTGTGTAACGTTCAGGTCGGGCGAATAGCCGGCCGTATCCGCGAGTGCCCCCACGCTGGTGATCGAGCGGACAAACGCGCTAAGGCGTCCATCGTCGCCGCGAAGTTCGAGAATTTCCTCGACCACAGCCCGATATTGACGCTCGATTTCATGGGTCAGCATCGCGGGCGGGATAACGTCGGGCCGTTCTTCGATGTCCACCCGCAGACGGCCGTCGCGGTCTGTTTCTGCAGCGCCAGGGATTGCCCGATGCAGACCAAGCAGGGACACCGCTGTGCCTCGCCCTGGAAGCTGAACACGCTCGTTTACCTCGGCAACCACGCCGACTTTGGCATACCTGCCCCCATGACGCGGCACCAGCAGCACCTGCTTGTCGCTACCAGGATCAAACGAAAGGGTTATCGGCATTCCGGGGAATACCACACCGTCATCAAGAGATACGAGCATTAGTCTTTGCATGAGACCAACGATATGCATATAGTTGAGCCTGTCAACTATTGAAGAAATAAACGATTTGGCAACTATATGAAAGAAACAGCCTGTGAGGCCTGGGAGTTACTTCTAAAATTCTTCTTTTCGCAGCGTGCGGGATTGCCGGGAATGGCTGCAGAATTCGAACTTTCGCCGGCCCAATGCCATGTCCTTCATCTGATTGAGCCTGGGCGTCCGATCGCTATGGGGGAGCTCGCCGATACCCTTGCGTGTGACAAGTCGAATGTGACGGGGTTGATCGATCGGCTGGAGTCCCGGGGCCTCATTCGTAGAAAGCCATCGATTGAGGACCGCCGCCTGAAGGTCCTTGATCTGACCCCGGCGGGAGCCCGCCTGCGAGCCATTGTGCTGGAACGCATGGGGAAACCTCCAGAGACGCTGGCCCGCCTTTCCCCGGAGGAACAGCAGGCCCTGGTGAGGATCCTGAAGCATCTGCTGGACTGAGGGCGGTTCCCTTCAATTCTCCAGAATTCTGCCGTTGATCACGAGAATGACGGCCTTGACTGCACCTTGTCGTGTAGGTGTAGCTTTTCCGATGACGACGAAGGTTCCGACAGGGACCTCGACACTTGTCTGGAACGACGCTTGTCTTTCGCCGTTGGGACTACTGGTATCGACCCTCAGGTTGTCGAGACGGATTACCGGCCCATTGTTTCCTTCTCGGAGCACCGCAGACCCGAAGAGGTTCGTGCTGCCCGTTACGGAAAGTGTCGACCGATCAATGCCTCTTGCGACAAAGGTATCCGAAAGAAACAGCGTTGCATTCGGCAGGATGCTCTTCAGCTGATTTGCAACGGGCTCCAACGCCTTCGGAAGCGGTTGCATCTGGGGATCGGGAGGTTCCATTGCTACGACGACGTAGCCGGTCAGCTCAACTCCTTTGGTGAGTACGGCCGGCGGAGGCGGCACATCCAGTTTCTTAATCGCTTCTTCGATCTCAGACATCAGTTCCTTGGGCGCTCGCACTTGAACCATGCGCAAGCTGGGCTGAAAGACAACTTCGACCCTGAAGATACAAAGCGCGCCCAGCGGGTTATTCGCAGGAGTGATGTTCTTGACCTGAAACATCTTTACCTCCCACCCTCGACGCTCGACCTCACGCTGGGCGCGTTCTGCCGCGTCAATACGAAGCTGCTCCGCTCGCGCCTCATTGGGAACGGAGGGGAGTGGCTGGACGCACAGGTCCGACTGCGCAAACCCTGCTGACGGTATGATGATGAATAGAATCATCCAGAAAAAAACGTTACGCCTGAACATCGACTAGTCTCCCTTCTCGTCGCCCAGCCAATAAATGATGACGTTCGGATCGTCGGTCAGCAGCTTTATGGTCACTTGCGTCACTTGAGGTTGTGGCTCGGGCGAAACAACAACCTGACGCGGCGTCTGACGGCGTGCGCGCCTGACCTCCGGTTTTGGAGGTGGAACAGGTGAGGGCGGTGTTGGCGCAACAACGAATTCCGGTTCCGGAGTCGGTATTCGGACGACAGCCACCGGATCGGTAGCGTTACTACGGGGACCAGTCTGTCTGTAAGAAAGCCAGAACAGTGCACCACTCACAAGGAGCACCGCGATTCCCGCGAGTGTCGCTCTCTGACGGAATCCACCCCAGAACAACCTCTCGAACAAACTGCGGGATTCCATACCCGCAACGTCCGCAAGCACACGCGCCCGGACGCTCGAAAGCGTCGACTGATCCGCAACGTCCTGCCGCATCGCTTTGAACGCCGCCTGGCTTTCCCGGAGTTCATCGGCCAGCGACTGGCAATCCAGGCATCCGTGCAAATGCGACTCCACGCGCTGCTGTTCCGTTCCGTCAAGGTCTCCTTCGACATGCAGGGCAATGAGCCCTTCGAATTCACGACAAGACATCACGGCCTCCTTTCATTCGAGCGATAGCCTTGCGCATCTTCAACCGCGCCACGCTGATCTGCGATCGCACAGTTGCCTCTGCAGAACCGAGGATTTCCGCGACCTCGGCCGTCGTGAGTCCTTCCAGGTCGCGCAGCACCAGCGCCGTGCGTTCCTTTTCGGCGAGACCGGCCAGGGCCTCGTGTACCACACGCTTTTGTTCCTCCACTCTCAGTTGAAGGTAGGGATTGTTCCCCGGATCCACGTATTGAGCGTCCTCCCGGTGGACAAACATCAACCGGTTTCTGGAGCGCTTGCGCCCGGAACCGCGGCACACGTTTACGGTCATTCGAACCAGCCACGGTTCGAGCGGCTTGCTCGTATCGAATCGACGGAGGTACTTGAATGCGCGAAGGAAAACTTCCTGTGCAGCGTCCTGCGCGTCTTCTGAGGTACCCAACAATCGAAGCGCAAGGGTCAGCACACGCCGTTCATGCAGCAGCACAATTTCCTCGAACGCTGTCCGGTCTCCGGTGATTGCTCTGGCAATGAGCTTCGAAGTGACTCCAATGTCCTCTGAAGGAGAGGACATCCATAATTGGCTTGCGCTTAGTTCCATTCGAGCTGCCTTTCCAAACCGTAATACCCTTGCCTTGGACTTTCCGTGTAGAAGAAAGTGACATCGCCACCCAGCGAATATAGGCTATCCCTCAGCGATGCTCCGTAACGCACCTCTTGTCGCAGTCTTTCTTCTCGTAGCGGCGGCCCTGGCCGCCCAGGAGACACTTCCGCCGATCCGCCAGCTTGGATCTCCTGTCGAGATCGGCGCGCGTGAGAAGAACACACCGGCAAAGCCTGCGCCACGTTGGCCCGACGGGCGCGTCAACATGGGCGCATCTCCAGGCGAG
>Ga0207651_10001359_pt1 | contig 11078 bp, 12 predicted proteins | sample KBSM23metaG_FD_184328 | JGI IMG/M metagenome (GOLD analysis project Ga0207651, IMG submission 184328) | Miscanthus rhizosphere microbial communities from Kellogg Biological Station, Michigan, USA - KBS M2-3 metaG (SPAdes) (version 2) | ecosystem: Host-associated > Plants > Roots > Rhizosphere >... | reverse complement strand
CCCGGCGCCTGCTGGTAAGTGCCGCGCATGGCATGGGCATCCGCGTTGTGCCGCACAGCGGGCCGACGTCGATGATGCTCGCGCTCATGGCGGCGGGCTTCAACGGCCAGCGCTTTGCGTTTAACGGTTACCTGCCGGTGGCGAAACAGGACTGCCGACGCGCTATTTCTGACCACGAACGGCAGTCTCGCGCGCAGGACAGCACGCAGATATTCATCGAGACCCCCTATCGCAACGATGCGCTGATGCAGGCGTTCGCGGAGACGTGCGACGCGAGCACACGTCTTTGCATTGCAGCCGACCTTACGCTCGAAACGGAATGGATTTGCAGCCGGACAATCGCGGAATGGCGAACGCACCGGAAATCGATCGGCCGGCGGCCCTGCGTTTTCCTGCTTTACGCGCGCTGATCAGCGCAACTGGCCAACCCCTGTCGTAGTGAGCTTGACCAGGGCTTCCGCCATTGTGGCGCCAAACCTGCGTGCTACGCGTTCCGCTATGTTTTCGCGAGGCGTGAAATCGACAACGTCCTCAGCCTTGATCACATCGCGCGCCACTGAATCCACGTTGCCTATCGCGTCGGCAAGGCCAAGCTCGACGCTCTTGGAGCCGACCCACACCAGCCCACTGAACATGTCGGGACTTTCCTTGAGACGCTTGCCGCGCCCTTCCTTCACGACCGATATGAACTGTTGGTGAATTTCGCCGAGCATTTTTTCAGCGTATTCCTTATGCGCGGGATTGATTGGCGAGAATGGATCAAGGAATTTTTTGTTTTCGCCGGCGGTGATGGCGCGCCGTTCAACGCCAAGCTTCTCCATCGTCCCGGTAAAACCGAAACTGTCCATGACGACGCCGATCGATCCCACGATGCTGGCCTTATCAACGTAAATCTTGTCGGCCGCAACTGCGACGTAATATCCGCCCGACGCGCAGATATCTTCCACGACCACGTAAAGCGGAATGTTCGGATACAGCCCGCGCAGACGTTTCATCTCGTCATTGATATAGCCCGCCTGCACCGGACTTCCGCCGGGGCTGTTAACGCGCAGGATCACGCCTTGAGTATTAGTATCCTTGAACGCGGCCTGCAGTCCTGACGTCACGTTATCGGCGCTCGCCTGGCTCTCCGCTGATATGACACCGCGCAATTCCACGAGAGCGGTATGCTTGCCGGAAGACTTATCTCCGCCGCGCTTAATCCAGCCCATGCCCGCTGCGAGAACAAGAAACAGATAAAGCAGTATCAAGCCCTTGAACAGCATTCCCCAGCGGCGCGCGGCGCGTTGTTCGGCCACCGCCGCAAGCGCAACCTTTTGCAGCACATTGCGTTCCCAGCCATCACGACCGTCGCCGGGAGTCAGTTCAGCCATACTTGTTTTCGCTTTCCACGATGTAGACGTTGCCGCCGTGCTCTTCCACTGTGACAGGCGTCAGCCGCTGTCCCTTGCACGGTCCCATGATGCATTGACCCGTCGCGGGATCATACGTTGCACCATGCGTTGCGCAGATCAAGTATAACCCCGATCGATCGAAGAACTCGCCTTCCATCCAGTCGAGCTCGATCGGTACGTGCGCGCAACTGTTCAGATATGCGTATACCTTGTTGTCGTATCGAATCGCAAACGCGGCTGCGGGGTGGCCATGATCATCGACGGTGAAACGGATACCGCGGCCGCCTTCCGCGAGTGCAGAAGCATCGCAGATCAGGCGTTGTTTCTCAGCCAATGCCATAGCTCCTGCGGATTGTCGGCGCATGCAAGCGGATTCAACGCCATCAGCTGTTCGCGCGGATGCGCGCCGTACGCCGCAGCGACGCTGGGCACGTTCGCGTTTTTGGCCATTTGCAAGTCGTGCGTGGTGTCGCCGATCATGAGCGTGCGCTCCGGCTGTGTGCCGAAAATCTCGATCAGGTGATGGAGCATGCCGGGATGCGGCTTGCTCGACGATTCCTCGCCGCAGCGCGTCGCATGAAATATCGCCGCGAGACCGGTTTTTGTCAGCGCTCGATTCAGACCGCGACGGCTTTTGCCCGTGGCGACCGCCAGATGGTGACCGCGGACGTTCAAGTCGCGCAGCAAATCTTCGGCGCCGTCGAACAGAGGAGTCGCCGGATCGCCAATGCGGAAATGGTGCCCGTAGCGTTCGGCGACGCTCGGATACAGCGCAGAGTCAACGTCCGGCAGTACATGCGTCAACGCGTCATGCAGTCCCAGCCCGATAATGTGGCGGGCGCGCTCATCTGTCGGTACCGGCAGACCAAGATCGGCACAAGCCGCCTGCAAGGACGCGGTGATGACCGCTGTAGAGTCCATGAGGGTCCCGTCCCAATCAAACACCAGCAAATCGAAGCGCTTCGACATGTACTCAGTACAAAGTCTTGAGGAAGTTTGCAAGCTCCGCTGGCAGCGGTGCTTCAACAGTCAGTTTTGCGCCGCTTGAAGGGTGACGGAAACCGAGGCTGGCGGCATGCAGGAACATGCGTTTCAAGCGTCCTCCGGCCAGTTGCCGGTTCAGCTCGAAGTCTCCGTACTTGTCGTCACCTGCGACCGGAAAACCCAGATGCGCAAGGTGGACGCGAATCTGATGGGTGCGGCCGGTTTTGAGTTCCGCGCTCAGGAGGCTGAAATCGGACCACGTTTTTTCGAGCCGGAATATCGTTTTTGATTCCTGGCCATCGGCGCGGACGGCGACCCGGCGCTCCCAGACGGTAGTACATACTTGTGCAGGTTGAGCTCGACGCTCTGACTCCGATTGCGCCACTTGCCTTTGACCAGTACCAGATACAGTTTTTTTACCTGGCCTTCACGTAACGCCGCATGCAGAGCGGTCAGCGCGCTTCGTTTTTTCGCCAACAGCAAGACGCCGGACGTGTCGCGGTCCAGCCGGTGCACGAGTTCGAGGAACCGGGCGTTAGGGCGCTGCGCGCGTAACTGTTCGATAACGCCGAAATTCACGCCGCTGCCTCCATGGACGGCAAGGCCGGCTGGTTTGTCGAGCGCAAGCAGAAATTCGTCTTCGAGCAGCACCGCCTCTTCGAGCGCTTCGCTGCGCGGCGGCGACGTTTGCGCGGGCCGTGTTGCGACACGCACGGGCGGCAGGCGCAATTCGTCGCCGGCCTGGATGCGGTAATCAGGTTTCGTGCGGCCGCCGTTGACCCGCACCTCGCCGCTGCGCAGGATCCGGTAGACATGGCTCTTCGGCACGCCCTTGAGTATCTTGACCAGGTAATTGTCGACGCGCTGGCCGCCGGCGTCTTGCGTCACCGTGTGGCGGGAAACGGAATTTTTGCTCAAACCCGTCATTTTGCTTATACTTACCGCTGGTTAGCAGACTTCAGGACAGATGTCCCAAGCCACGCGCTGAACCGCGGAATACCGCAGGTAACGCGAGGCAGGTTGGCCCGGCGCCACGTAGTCGCTGTCCAGGTGCGGAAGGTCGCGGTGCGGAATCGATCCCGATACTGCGAATGACCGGTCACCGAAACCCAATGGTTAATATCGCTCACCACAAAAAGTAGCGATGGTAGTCGAAATACGCGCTCACAGCACACGGAACGCTTTGTTGCAGCAGCGATGCGGCAACGGTGCATATGCACCCCCACAATCACTACGCTGCTCACTAACGAATACTACCGGCAAACAGCGGACTTCTTTCCAGCAGTCACCATAGAATGGGTTTGATTTCTTGACTGAATGATTCAGCAGTAGCGCGCGGCTTAGCTGTCGCGCGTTAGTTTGCCCATCCCGTGACACTGAGCGCGGGAGAAGAAAAAAATGAAACGCATGTTGTTCAACGCGACGCAGTCTGAAGAGCTGCGCGTAGCAATTGTCGATGGTCAGAAGCTGCTGGACCTCGACATCGAATCAGCCGGCAAAGAACAGCGCAAGAGCAACATCTACAAGGGTGTTATCACCCGCATCGAACCGAGTCTGGAAGCCGCTTTTATAGATTACGGCGGCGAGCGGCACGGTTTTCTCCCCTTCAAGGAAGTCGCCCGGTCATATTTCAAGCCGGGTGTCGACGTCGGCCGCGCGCGCATTCAGGACGCATTGACCGAGGGGCAGGAACTGATCGTCCAGGTGGACAAAGACGAGCGCGGCACCAAGGGCGCAGCGCTTACGACCTTCATCAGTCTCGCGGGCCGTTGCCTGGTGCTGATGCCCAATAATCCGCGCGGCGGTGGCGTCTCGCGGCGGGTCGAAGGTGAAGAGCGCGCCGAGCTGCGCGAAGCCATCGATCAGCTCGAAGTCCCGGCAGGCATGAGTGTCATCGCACGCACTGCCGGCATCGGCCGCAGCGTCGAGGAGCTGACCTGGGACCTCAATTACCTGCTGCAGTTGTGGCGCGAGATCGAGAACGCTTCGACCGGACAGAGCGGCGCGTTTCTGATCTATCAGGAATCAAGCCTCGTCATACGGGCAATACGCGATCACTTTCATCAGGATATCGGTGAGATTCTGATCGATACCGAAGACATCTACGAGCAGGCCCGCGCATTCATGGGCCACGTGATGCCCGCCAATGTGAATCGCGTGAAACTTTATCGTGATGATGTCCCGTTGTTCTCGCGCTTCCAGATTGAGCATCAGATCGAAACCGCGTTCTCGCGTCAGGTGTCATTGCCCTCCGGCGGTGCTATCGTCATCGATCACACCGAAGCCCTCGTCTCAATCGATGTGAACTCGGCGCGTTCCACCCGCGGCGCGGACATCGAAGAAACCGCGTTTCGAACCAACCTGGAAGCGGCCGACGAAACAGCGCGGCAGCTTCGTCTGCGCGACCTTGGCGGCTTGATCGTCATCGATTTCATTGACATGGAAAGCGGGCGCAATCAGCGTGAAGTCGAGAACCGGCTGCGCGACGCGCTGCATGTTGACCGTGCCCGTGTGCAGACGGGAAAGATCTCGCGTTTCGGGCTGCTAGAGCTATCGCGACAGCGTCTGCGCCCGGCACTTGCAGAAGGCAGTCATATCCCCTGCCCTCGTTGCCATGGTACCGGTCATATCCGCGGAATTGAATCGACCGCGCTGCATATTCTTCGGATCCTGCAAGAGGAAGCGATGAAGGAAAACACCGGCGCCGTTCACGCGCAGGTACCAATCGATGTTGCGACCTATCTATTAAACGAGAAGCGAGCCGAGTTTCATTCCATCGAATCGCGGCTGAAAGTGAATGTCGTGCTGATCCCGAACATACATCTGGAGACGCCGAACTATACCGTGACGCGCCTGAAGCACGAAGAGCTCAATCAGGCTGACGTGCCGCCGCCAAGCTACGAAATGGTCGCGGTGCCGGAGAAAGCCGCCACCGAACTGCCGTCTGCTCAGGTCGAGCCGCCGCCGCGCCAGGAAGCAGCCGTCAAGGGCGTCCCGCAAGGTGAGCCGGCGCCTATCGTCGAGCGTAAGCCGAAGGACGCCGTTGACCAAAAAGAGCAAACAGAGCTTTCAATCATCAGCAAGATCTTCGGCTGGTTCAAACGGGTCCCGGCACAACCTACGGTAGAAGCTAAGCCGCAGATGGCGGGGGAACGCACCGAGCGCAGTGAGCGGCCTGAGCGCGGTCAACGACGCGGGCGTCCGAATGGACCGCGCCGCGATCACCGGCGCGACGAGCATCGCGGAGACGGCCAGGCAGCGCGGTCCGAAGGCGCAAGCGAAAACCGCGGACCACGGAACGATCAAAGAGGCCGCCCGCCCGAGCACCGACCGCCGCGTCCGCCGCGCGAACCGCGGCCACCGAGAGATGGTCAGGAGCCGCGGCGCGAAGGACAGCAGCAAAGAACGCCGAGACCCGAGCGGGCGGAGCAGATGACAGCGGACGCCGGCGTAACAACCGCACCTCCACCGCGCGACCATCCGCCGCGGGGCGAAGGTGAGGGACGCGGCGAGGGCCGGGGACGACGCCGTCGCGGCCGTGGCGGTCGTGACCGGTCCGAGTCGCGGGAATCTCACGCCGGAGTAACCGGGCACGAACAACCAGCGCAGCCCCTGGAAGCGCAGCAGACCGCGGTCGCAGCGGCTGAACAACATGCCTCACCGGCGATTGTCGTTGAGACTGTTGGCGTATTCGCAACGGAGACAACCGAGACGATGGCGCCAGCGCCCCAGCCGGCACTCGGCGAAGAACCGGCGCGGGAATATGTCGAGTCGATTCCGCAGCGCGCGCCAGACATGGAGAGAGTTGTTGAGCATCCATCGATCGCCGCGCTGAGTGCGGATGACAAGGGTCTCGTCGAATCGATTCAACTGCCGCCGGGACTTGTGCAAATCGAAACCGATTCGGAAAAAGTGCGCGAGGCCGCCAGCCGCGTAGAGCCGGAGCCACCACCACGCCCGCCTCGAGTGCGGCCGCCGCTCGCAGCGATCAGTGACGAGCCGCTGGTGCAGATAGAAACGAGGAAATAGGAAAGTGCCGGGTCCTTGCCCGGCATTTTTTATGCGCCGGATAGATTCTGCAGTCGATCGACGAGGCGTTCGTTGATGGCCTCGATCATGTCGAGCACCTGCTCGAATCCCTGTCCGCTGCCGTAGTACGGGTCTGGCACTTCGCGTCCGGCATGCTCAGGATGAAAATCGCCAAACAGAAAGAGCTTGTCCCCGAAGTCGCCCGGACACATCCGCCTGAGCGATTCAAGGTTATGCCGGTCCATTGCGATGATGTAGTCGAAGTGCGCGAAGTCATCGCCGCCGACTTTGCGGCCGCGGCGTTTGCTCATATCGTAGCCGCGGCGTAGCGCTGCACGCTGTGCGCGTTCGTCCGGCGGCTCGCCGATATGAAAACCATGCGTGCCTGCAGAGTCGCACTCAACATTCTTGTCGAGGCCTCTCTGCTCCAGTGCCCGCCTGAACACGGCTTCGGCCGTTGGCGACCTGCAGATATTGCCCATGCAGACGAATAGGACACGTGTCTTCTTATTTTTCATGCTAATTCTGTCGTATCTATGTTTCTGCCTTACGTCCTAGCTAGCATATTCGGGAGCCGGACTGTCTGCAATGAGACGCAACTTAACGGGGCGTTTATAGCCGCGCAAGGAAATCGCGCACTGTTGCCGTTCGTCAGTCTGTTCATCATTGAGCGCTCCCATGCTACGCACAGCACTCGCGCGGCATTCGAGCGTCTCTACCATTGCACAAGCACAGACAAACTGCGAGGCGCCTGTCCCTCTTACAACATAGGCCATCTAATGGCGCTATGCGCTCGGGGCACTGATGTGATTGAAAGCGAGCGCTCGAACGCCGTTGAACGTGCGACGCGCGTTGACCTGCTAGAGCGGCATATGCAGCACCGCCGCCATCAATCCCAAGCAGCTCTTGTTGCTCCGGCGCTCGTCCCGTGATTTGCAACCTAGAACCTGCGTCGTCCCATGAAGCGCAGGTAACCAAAGACCGCTTCAACTGGCGGCTTTTCTTGTGGTCCCGGGGGCCTAGCCTCGTGACTGCTACACAGTCTCGTCCAATGGCGGCGCAGTTATAGTCTTACGATCGGATAGGACTCCTGCGACTGCTCGCATCTGGCCGCAGGATTAGTATTAGTCCTGCACTGTAGCGGAGACAAACGCTAGGCCTAGAAAAGGTGGCAATGTCGTTATGTGACGCTCGTCCGCCATGTCGCGCCTTTCAATCGATAGCCTAGTCGGCTGGCTTAATGCTATGGGTGGACCGGTGATCGTGTGGCTTGTAATCAACATCGTCGCCCTTGTGGCTGTCATCCTCTGGCGCTGGCGTGATTCTCGACGTCGTTAACATCATCAAGCGCACGGCACTCTAAATGCCGGCGCTGCAACGTATTGCCGCAGTAGTGCCGCACGCGTTAACAAGCTCGCCGACGCTTAGCCGCGGAGTGTCCTTCCGAACGCGTTTCGCGCTTAGGCCTGCGTTACATAAGCGAATCGGTTTAGGCTGCAACGCCACGCAGTACTTGCGTAAATTGATACCACCAGTCATACAGCGTTGCCACTTTAAAATCATCAGTCGTCCGCCAATAAAAAACCCGCCGAAGCGGGTCTTTCGGGACCTGCTGCGATCAGGTGCTTACGCCGGCTTGCGCCTGGTGAATCCGAGTCCAGCCAACGCAATTCCGAGAAGCGACAGCGTCGAGGGTAAAGGAATCGAAGTGGGCGGAATGGGGCGGTCTTGAGTTCGTAGCGCCCACGCCTGGGCGCCCGTGTTTTGGCCGTTAGAGAGATCTGCCGAAAAGTAACTGCCGCCGGCAATCGGGTCATTATCAGCATTCCGCACGAAATCATTGGTATCCAGCCCACCCACCCGGTTCAACGTGAACAGCAGGTCACCGAAGTAGCCGTTCCCCGAGCCGTTGCCTGCGTTGCTGTTGAGGGCAATGCCGAAGGTGCCATAAGGCGTATTGTCGCCACCGCCAGTGTTCAAACTGAATACGCTAGTCGCATCATAGATGCCGCCCGCGGGCGTGGTAAATGGCGAGATGCTCAGCGCCCCGGAGCCAGTAAGGTTGAATGCAAAGGGCGTGTGCGGACCGCCTGTGTTGATGAAGCCGTAGCCGGGCAGCAAGTCCACGCCTATTTGCACCGAGTCGGAGTCGACTTGCGTCAGCGTGATAGTGCCGACACCGGTCGGCTGCGTCCCTTCGCTGACGCTGAACGTGTAGATCGGCCCCGCCATGGCAGACGTTGCCGCGAGGCTAATCGTCGCGGCAAGCGCCACGGTAACAAGCGACTTCATTTTCTGCGTCATTTTCATAAAGCATTGCTTTGTGCGCATGGAACCCTCGTGTTGTACCCGCCGCGGCGGGTTTATTGTTTGGACTTCGTTTTGTTTCAAGCGGCGTTGCGCTTCCCGCGACGTGCTACAAAACCCATCGGTCCTTTCGGATTAAAGAGAGAACGATATGGTTGTCGGTCAATCTCCGCCGCCGTTTTCAGTAATCAACAGACGACACCGGAGACTATGTGGCACTCTCATAACTGAGCCAATAGCTAGTAATGACCATTTTCGTTGGCTCAACCGCAGACGAGCGTTGGTCCTACACCCGGGAAATCGGAAACAGTGGTACAAGTCACGCCCGCGATGACGAGCCCCGGCGCGGCGGTGCTTTTTAACTCAGGACGTTGCAGCGGTGACCTGCTTGCCTATCGGGATGCGGACATTATGCAGTTGCTCGCGGAGCGGATTTATCTGTCCATGCGAAAAGCTGAATCTATGGCTAGTTCAAAATCGTGAAGCTGGTGTGCTACTGCGATGAAACCATCTCTAAACAGCAACATCTGCGGAATGTCGAATTGCCGATTCGTCGCCAGTGGGTTGTATATTGTTGGCGATAACCGGTAGCTCGTTGCTCCGCCTTTAGCGGTGTGTGACACGACATTAAAATGTGCCAGATTATTGCGATTAGCGGCGCGTGCAGTGACCAGATCGCTAAGGGGCGGCCATTGTGCTGCTAGTTTCGTGTGCTTGTTTAACCCAATCTTGACCGCCGAACTTATCATCCTCAGTCGGATGTTGAGAGTAAGCACTGAATGATATGCCGCTGATACGGCGGCCTGCGATGGTCCTGCGCACAGAAGCAGGAAAATGGCGGAAAGGTTTTGCTCTACAAATTGCCGCGATAAAAACGTTCTGGCGAAGGTTCCTAGGAACTTTTCTTCCTCCGATGCGTTTTCATCGACATTGTTTGTTGATAGCTCATAACTGAGAAACAAATTATCTATCACCCCTTTAAGCATTCCGAAATCTCCTTAACTGGCGGCTTTTTTTGCGCTGACGATACGACCGTCAATGCTCGTACGCGTCCCATCTTTCGTCACGCGGTGCGCAGCATCCCTTCGGTCTCGATAAATCGCACAATATCATCCAGACCGGCGTTGGTTTTCAGATTGCTGAATACGAACGGCCGCTCGCCGCGCATCTTCTTCGCATCCCTTGCCATCACCTCGAGCGACGCGCCCACCATCGGTGCGAGATCTATTTTGTTGATTATTAGTAGATCGGATTTTGTGATTCCCGGCCCGCCTTTGCGCGGTATCTTGTCGCCCGCGGCAACGTCGATGACATAGAGCGTGAGGTCGGACAATTCCGGACTAAATGTCGCAGCTAGATTATCACCGCCGCTCTCCACAAATATGATGTCGAGATCATTGAAATGGTTTGTCAATCGCGAGATCGCCTCCAGATTGATCGATGCGTCTTCGCGAATAGCAGTATGCGGGCACCCTCCTGTCTCAACGCCGATGATGCGGTCGGCCGTGAGTGCTTCGTGCGTCACGAGGAACTTTGCGTCCTCTTCGGTATAGATGTCGTTAGTCACCACAGCGATCTGATATCGATCGCGCAGAGTACGACAGAGGCCAAGCGTGAGCGCGGTCTTGCCCGAGCCTACCGGACCTCCGATACCAACGCGCAGAGGCGATTTAGACGACACAGGATATCTCGTTGGCATCAGGATCGAAAAAGCCGGCTGTATTGTGTCTCATGGCGGCAACTGGCGATTGCAAGACCCGGCGCGAAATTGCTGAGATCGTCGTCCGCGAGCGTCGTTGCCGACCGCGCTATCTGCGCTACGTTCCCCGCAAGTTCTGCGAGCAGGCGCTGGCCGGCGCTTTGGCCAAGGGGAACGGCCTTCAGTGCCGCCATGACCTGGTTCTCGAGCCAGCTCCAAACGTACCCGACCAGCGCGTTGTGGCGGTCGACTCCCATACCATGCGCCGCAAAGCTAAATGCGGCTGGAAAAGTCAGCGCCGCAATCTCGTTCAGCCGTTTCAAATCGACGGCGTTCGTTAACGGCAAGTCCTCCATCAATACCCTGAGCGCGTGTCCCATCTGCAGCGTCTCGGCGCGTAGCTCCGCGGTTTCCCGCCCGCTCCGGAATTGCGCGTTCCAGTGCACGAACAGTTTGTAATCGTCTTCGATCAACGCGCCGGACAGCCGCCACAGGAGCGGTGCTTCGAAGCTGGCGATGCTGAAACACAAAACATCGCTTATCCACACGCGGGCACTTGCCTCGTCGCTTACTAATCCCGTCTCAATCGCCGATTCGAGACCCTGCGAGTAGCTGTATGCGCCCACGGGCAACATCGGGCTTGCGAGCTGTAGCAGGCGCGTTAG
>Ga0207651_10001357_pt1 | contig 11080 bp, 4 predicted proteins | sample KBSM23metaG_FD_184328 | JGI IMG/M metagenome (GOLD analysis project Ga0207651, IMG submission 184328) | Miscanthus rhizosphere microbial communities from Kellogg Biological Station, Michigan, USA - KBS M2-3 metaG (SPAdes) (version 2) | ecosystem: Host-associated > Plants > Roots > Rhizosphere >... | reverse complement strand
GTTCTGGTGGGTCTCGTTGAACTCATTGAACGAGGCGAGCTCGATCACCGCTTTCACTTCGTCCTCGAACAAGGCCGGAAGGATGTTCACGTTGGCGGGCTTGGCGTGGCCGAGCCCGGACCCGATGCGGATGAAGTCGGGCGGCACGTCCTTGAGGAGTATCGGCCGGCGGTCGGCCGCGGCTTGCCCGATCAGCCCTTCGCGCAGCTGAAACTCCTGCTTTAGCTCCTTGGCGGTCTCGGCGCCGTAGCTCGCAACCAGCTCGAGCTTGGTCTCGTCTTCTTCGCGCTTGGTGACGTAGAACACGCCGTACTGCGCGTTCACCAGCGGCGCGAGCTCCGACATGATGAGATTCGACACGGTCGCAAGGTCGCGTTCACCCTGAAGCATTCGGCTGAAGCGAGCTAGGTTGGTCTTGAGCCAGTCCTGCTCAGCATTCTTCAGCGTCTGCTCCTTGAGGTTCGAGATCATCTCGTTGATCGTGTCCTTGAGCGCGGCCATTTCACCCGACGCCTCGACGGCGATGGAGCGCGTCAAGTCGCCCTTGGTCACCGCCGTCGCCACTTCGGCGATCGATCGCACCTGGTTGGTCAAGTTCGCCGCGAGCTGGTTCACGTTGTCGGTGAGATCGCGCCACAAACCGGCGGCACCGGGCACGCGCGCCTGGCCGCCGAGCTTACCCTCGATGCCGACCTCGCGGGCCATGTTCGTGACCTGGTCGCCGAAGGTCGACAGCGTGTCGATCATGAAGTTGATCGTGTCGGCCAGCGCCGCGATCTCGCCCTTGGCGTCGAGCGTGAGCTTCCGCTTGAGATTGCCCTGCGCAACCGCAGTCACGACCTCGGCGATTCCGCGCACCTGATTGGTGAGATTGGTCGCCATCAGGTTGACGTTGTCGGTCAAGTCCTTCCACGTTCCGCCGACGCCCGGCACCTGCGCCTGGCCGCCGAGGCTGCCTTCGGTACCCACCTCGCGGGCGACGCGAGTCACCTCGCTGGCAAACGCGTTGAGCTGGTCGACCATGACGTTGATCGTGTTCTTGAGCTGAAGGATCTCGCCCTTCACCTCGACTGTGATCTTCTTTGAAAGGTCGCCCTTCGCCACGGCGGTGGTCACGTCGGCGATGTTGCGGACCTGGCCCGTGAGGTTCGCCGCCATGAGGTTCACGTTGTCGGTCAAGTCCTTCCACGTGCCGGCCACGCCGCGCACCTGCGCCTGCCCGCCGAGCTTTCCTTCGGTGCCGACCTCGCGCGCCACACGGGTCACTTCCGACGCGAAGCCGTTGAGCTGGTCCACCATGACGTTGATGGTGTTCTTAAGCTCGAGGATCTCGCCCTTCACGTCGACGGTGATCTTCTTGGAAAGGTCGCCCAGCGCCACCGCAGTCGTGACCTCGGCGATGTTGCGGACCTGACCGGTCAGGTTCTCGGCCATGGCGTTGACGTTGTCGGTGAGGTCCTTCCAGGTTCCGCCGACGCCGGGCACCTGCGCCTGGCCGCCGAGCTTACCTTCAGTGCCGACTTCGCGCGCCACGCGGGTCACTTCGGACGCGAACGCATTCAGCTGGTCCACCATGGTGTTGATGGTGTTCTTCAGCGCGAGGATCTCGCCCTTCACGTCCACCGTAATCTTGCGCGATAGATCGCCCTTGGCGACGGCGGTAGTCACGTCGGCGATGTTGCGGACCTGTCCGGTCAGATTTCCTGCCATCAGATTCACGCTGTCGGTCAAGTCGGCCCAGGTGCCGGCGACGCCTTCCACCTGCGCCTGGCCGCCGAGCTTTCCTTCCGAGCCCACTTCGCGCGCCACGCGGGTCACTTCGGACGCGAATGAGTTCAGCTGATCGACCATCGTGTTGATGGTGTTTTTGAGCTCGAGGATCTCGCCGCGGACGTCCACGGTGATTTTCTTCGACAAGTCGCCCTTGGCGATTGCAGTGGTCACCTCCGCGATATTGCGCACCTGACCGGTCAGATTGTTGGCGAGCTGGTTCACGTTGTCGGTGAGGTCGGCCCAGGTGCCGGCGACACCTTCCACCTGCGCCTGGCCGCCGAGCTTTCCTTCCGAGCCCACCTCGCGCGCCACGCGCGTCACTTCCGAGGCGAATGAGTTCAGCTGATCGACCATCGTATTGATGGTGTTCTTCAGCTCGAGGATCTCGCCCTTCACGTCGACGGTGATCTTCTTCGACAAGTCGCCCTTAGCGACTGCCGTGGTCACCTCGGCGATGTTGCGGACCTGGCCGGTGAGGTTGTTGGCGAGCTGGTTGACGTTGTCGGTGAGGTCCTTCCACGTTCCGCCGACGCCGGGCACCTGCGCCTGGCCGCCAAGCTTTCCTTCGGTGCCGACCTCGCGGGCGACGCGGGTCACTTCCGACGCGAAGCCGTTGAGCTGGTCGACCATGGTGTTGATGGTGTTCTTGAGCTCGAGGATTTCGCCCTTCACGTCGACGGTGATCTTCTTTGAAAGGTCGCCCTTAGCGATGGCGGTCGTCACCTCGGCGATGTTGCGCACCTGGCCGGTCAGATTGTCGGCCATCAGGTTCACGTTGTCGGTGAGGTCCTTCCAGGTGCCGGCGACGCCTTCCACGCGAGCCTGACCGCCCAGTTTTCCTTCGGTGCCCACTTCGCGGGCCACGCGCGTCACTTCCGATGCGAAGCCGTTGAGCTGGTCGACCATGGTGTTGATGGTGTTCTTGAGCTCGAGGATTTCGCCCTTCACCTCCACGGTGATCTTCTTTGACAGGTCGCCGCGGGCAACGGCGGTCGTCACCTCGGCGATGTTGCGCACCTGGCCGGTGAGGTTGGTGGCCATCGCGTTGACGTTATCGGTGAGGTCCTTCCACGTCCCCGCGACGCCCTTCACGCGCGCCTGGCCACCGAGCTTGCCCTCGGTGCCGACCTCGCGCGCAACGCGGGTCACTTCCGACGCGAAGCCGTTGAGCTGGTCGACCATGGTGTTGACGACCTTGCCGATGCGCAGGAACTCGCCACGCAGCGGTCGCCCGTCGATCTCGACCGTCATGCTTTGCGAAAGGTCGCCCTTGGCAACCGCGCCAATGACGCGGGACACTTCCGCGGTCGGCTGGACCATGTCTTCGATGAGCTCGTTGACCGAGCGGATCGCGGTTTCCCACCCGCCGCGCGCATTCTTCACGCGCCCGCGCTGGCTGATCTTGCCTTCCTTGCCGACGACCTTGGAGAGCCGCTCAAACTCCTGGGTCATCTCCTCATTGAGTGAGACTACCTCGTTGAATATGCTGGCGATTTCGCCATCGGGGCCGTCGACGTCTTCGGGCAGGCGGACAGTGAAATCGCCACGGCGCAACGCGCGAAGCGCGCTGACGAGCTGGCGGCGATCGATGTAGTCCCGCGGGGCTTGGATGTTCACGTCTTACTCCGGTGGCTACTCTCCCCCCACCCGTGGTTGATCCAAGCGCAGCCCCCCGGCTGCGGACGTTCATCTTATCAAATGATTCGGTTTATGCTTCCTGAAAAATGAAGGTTGAAATTTGCCTACGCCAGAGAGGTTTACGCTCGTTTCACCTATCCTTCGCAACGGCGACCGGCGGCCCTATGAATCGGCCTGAATGACCGACCGCCCCTCCAGGCTGCGCCTCTTGCTGTTCGCTGCCGGCGACTTTGCCTTCAACCTGTTCTGGCAGAGCATCATGCTCTTCCTGCTGTTTTATTATACGGACGCTCTCGGATTACCGATCGCGGTCGCGGCCACGACCTACCTGGTGGCGTCGGTTTGGGACGGGGTCGCCAACTTCATCGCCGGCATCCTGATCGACAGGAAGCACGACCGCTTCCGCTACGGACCACTGCTTGTTGCCGGCGCGGTTCCCCTCGGACTTACCTTCGTCCTCACTTACATGCCGCCGCCCGTCAGCGGTGCTGCAGCAGTGGTCATCATTTTCGTCGCGCACTTGCTGTTCAGGACCGCCTACGCGGCAGTAAACGTTCCATACCTGGCGATGAGCGCGCGGGTTAGCGCAGATCCCGGTGACCGCGCCTTCGTCGCCGGCATGCGGATGCTGTTCGGGACCGCAGCGGCAGCTATGGTCGCGCTGACCACAGTGCCGGTTGGGCGCTGGCTCACCGGCACGAGCGCGGCACAGGCCTATTTCGGTGCTGCGGTTGTCTTTGCGATTTTCGGGGCTGCGATCCTCGTGCTTGTCGGCGCGACCTATCGCGATGGCACCCTGCCGCACCGTCCTCAGCCGCACGATCTGAAAGCAATGATTGTCAGCCTTGCGCGTAACCGCGCCTTCGTCGCGCTCAACGCCGCGATGATGGCAATGATCGTCGCCATCACGATGCTCAGCAAATCGGTGCTCTATTATTTCAAATATTTGCTCAACGATCCGGACGCAGGGCAGCTGGCGCTCGCCTCGATGGGCCTCGTCAGCGGCATTGCGATCCCGATCTGGATGCTGGTCGGCCGCTATGTCGGACTGCGCGCCTTGTGGCTGATCGCGGCGGGGCTCGGCATGGCGGGGCTTGTCATTTTCAGCGCAGTGCACTTCGATGGCGCACGGACCATGCAGCTGTTCCTGGTCGGGATGCAGGTGACGGTGGTCGGCCTCAATTTCGTGTTCTGGGCAATGCTTCCGAATACGATCGAATATGGCGAGCAGGCGACCGGCCTGCATGTCGAGGGGACCGTGTTCGGGATGGCTGCGCTGCTGCAGCGGATCGCGATCGGGATTGCGACCGCGATCCTCGGCTGGAGCTTCGCATCGGCCGGCTATGTCGCCAACGTCCAGCAGACTTCAGCGACATTGGACCGAATGCGCGAGACCGTCGCCATCGTTCCCTTGATATTCCTCGCGCTTTCCTGTGTCGCGATGGTGTTCAATCCGCTCGGCCGGGAGCGGCGCCGATCAGGCGGTAAGGTCGAAGGTCCCGTGGACGCCGTCAGTCTCGGCTGAGGGCGCGATCCAGACGTCGAACGTCCCCGGCTCGGTCCTGAGCCTGCCATCGCGGCCATAGAAGCTGAGGTCGGCCGATCGCAGCGTGAACCGGACGACCTCCGACTGGCCAGGCGCAAGCGCGACCTTGCGAAATGCCTTGAGCTCGCGAACCGGCCGCGTGACGCTGGCAGTGCGCTGGTGGGTGTAGAGCTGGACGACCTCTTCGGCGGCCCGGCGCCCGCGATTAGTCACGGTCGCAACCACTTCGATGGTGCCGTTCGTCGCCAGCGAAGGCCCGCTCTGGCTGAACCCCGAATAATTGATCTTGCCGTAGGTCAGCCCGTGGCCGAACGGATAGAGCGCGCTGTTGGGTATGCCGCGGAAATGCGCCTTGTAGGGCTGAAGATCGCCCGGCGGGTTCGGCCGCCCTGTAGGCTTGTGCGCGTAATAATAGGGCTCCTGGCCCGACGCGCGCGGGAAGCTTGCCGGCAGGCGGCCCGAGGGGCTGTACGCGCCGAATAGCACGTCTGCGATGGCATTACCGGTCTCGGTCCCAAGGAACCACGTGGCCAGGATGGCCTGTGCATTGGCAACCGCGCCCTCCAACGCGAGCGCGCGCCCATGTTTCAGAATGACAATGACCGGCTTGCCGACCGCGGCAACGGCTTCGGCGAGTAGCTGCTGCGGCTCCGGAATCACGATCTCGGTACGCGACTGCGCCTCGCCCGACATGCCGGCTCCTTCGCCGATCGCGAGAATGACCACATCCGCCTGCTTTGCGGCCGCAACCGCCTGTGCGATTCCGCCAGCAATTGGAGCTTCGACGTCCGAACCCTGCGCGACAATGACCGAGTGCTTGTCGGCAAGCGCGCCGCGGACTCCCGTCGCGAGATCGATCGCCTTCGCATCGTCCCCATAGACGACCCACGGCCCGACGAGATCGTGCTGGCCGGCTGCAAACGGGCCGATCAGGGCGATCGTCTTGCCCGAGCGCGGCAGGGGCAAGAGATCACCGTCATTCTTCAAGAGAACGATCGCCTTGCGTCCCGCCTCACGCGCAAGAGCTCGGGTTTTCGGAAGCAGCGAACGGGCGGTTTCGCGCTTCACGTCGATTCGCCGGAACGGGTCGTCGAACAGCCCGAGCATGGCTTTGAGCGTCAGCACTCGCCGCACGGACTCGTCGACCTGGGCCTGGGGGACCGCGCCGCTGCGGACGAGGTCTGGCAAATGCTGGCGGTAGAGCCCGCTCTGCATGCTCATGTCGACCCCGGCGAGGAAGGCGAGCCGCGCCGCGTCACGACCGTCCTTCGCGAACCCGCCGAGGATCATCTCCTCGTCGCCAGTGTAGTCAGACACGACGAAGCCCTGGAAACCCCATTCGCCGCGCAGCAGGTCGGTCATCAGCCAGTGATTGCCGGTCGACGGCACGCCGTTGATCTCATTGAACGAGGCCATGGCCGACAATGCACCAGCATCGAAGCCCGCCTTGTACGGTTGCAAATAAACCTCGCGAAGGCGCGCTTCGGACATGTCGGCGACGTTGTAGTCGAGCCCGGATTCAGCGGCGCCATAGGCCGCGAAATGCTTGATGCAGGCAAGCATGTGCTCGGTCGATTTGAGGTCGCTGCCCTGGAAGCCGCGAACCCGAGCTGCCGCGAACAGACGGCCGAGAAGCACATCTTCGCCGCCGCCCTCGACGCCCCTGCCCCAGCGCTGGTCCCGGGCGACGTCGACCATCGGCGAGAAGGTCCAATCGATGCCCGCGCCCGCCGCCTCATAGGCCGCGGCCTCGGCGGTCCGCCGGGCAAGTTCAGGCTCGAAGCTGGCGACCTCAGCCAAGGGCACTGGAAAGATCGTGCGGTGGCCGTGGATGATATCGGCCGCGAAGATCAGCGGGATCTTGAGCCGCGATTCCCTTACTGCGGCGGTCTGCAGGATGCGCGCCATGGTCGCGCCATTGCCGTTGAACACGCCGGTCAGCTGACCTTTGCGGGCTTCGTCGACTTGGCGGGGGAAATCCGAATTACCCTGCGGGGGATTGAGCGCGAGAGCAGCTCCGCCGCCCCAGGCCGACGCCATCAATTGCAGCTGGCCCGCTTTCTCCTCGATTGTCATGCGGCCAATGAGGTCGGTGACGAGCGCCGGGGTCGGCACTTTGCCGGCAGCCTGGAGAAGCGCCCGCGCGGGACTGGAAAGCCACGCGGCGATCGCGCCGCCGCCAAGAAGCGCCGCCCGCCGCGAGATGCGCGTGTTCAACATGAACTTCCCCTCCATCCGCTTCGGCTGCGGCGCAGATGCGCCCTTAGCACGAATTCTCGATGTCTTGACGTGTGATGTAACCGGTTACATGAGCCAGCGCCCAGGCGAAAGCAATCATCCTGCTCGTGACTTTTCGCCATAGTGCTGCCGATAAGGAATCGAATGGCCGAAGCGACCATCCGTGACGTGGCGCGCCGAGCGCAATTGTCGGTTGCGACGGTGTCGCGCGCGCTCAACGGATTCGAAAATGTGAGCGACGCTGCGCGCGAGCGAATCTCAGCTGCCGTCGCCGAGCTCCGCTATGTTCCGCACGCCGGAGCGCGCAGCCTCAGCCTAGCCCGCAACATGGCCATCGGCGTGGTGCTGCCGGACCTGCACGGCGAGTTCTTCTCCGAGATCGTGCGCGGAATGGACCGGGAAGCGAGCCGGCGCGGTTATTTGCTGCTGCTGTCGAACCTCCACGCCGGTGGGCGACAGGCGGCCCATGCGCTGCGTGCGATGCGTGGGCGGGTTGACGGGCTGATCGTCATGGCGCCGCATCTCGGTGCGGAGGAGCTGTCGGCGGCCCTGCCCAAGGGGCTGCCGTCGATGCTGATCAACACACGCGCGGGTACTGGCGAGCATTCGTCGATCCACCTCGACAATGCCGCCGGAGTGCGCGCGGTCGTCGACCATCTCGCCGCGCTCGGGCGCAAGCGGCTGGTCCATATTGCCGGGCCGGCGGACAATATCGATGCGCAGGAACGGGCCGCGGCCGTCGCCGCTGCTGCGAAATCAAAGGGGATGGATCTCGTCACGATCGAAGGCGATTTCGAGGAAGAATCCGGGCTTGCCGCTGTCGCCAGGCTGCATGAGGACGGCGTCGAATTCGACGCGATTTTCGCGGCCAACGACAATATGGCGATTGGCGCGCTGGAAGCGCTGCGCAAATTCGGAATTCGGGTGCCCGATGACGTGGCGGTTGCCGGTTTCGACGACATCCCGCTCGCGCGACACTTGGGAATTACGACCGTCAGGGTGCGCATCGCGGAGCTCGGTGAGCGGGCACTGCAACGCTTGGTCGACGGTTTCTCCCGCGACCAGGGTGGCGACGAACTTCACGCTCCCGAACTCGTCGTCCGATCGACAACCGACCCGAAAGCGAATCGCTAATGCAACTCGATCGGCGAAGCGTGCTCAAAGGCTTCTCCCTGGTTGCGGCCGGTGTGAACCTACCAAGCTGGGTGGGCGCATTTAAGACATCCGACCCGTCGCTCCCCGCCTACTACGAGGAGATCGAGCGTCGGACGTTTGAATGGTTTTGGGAGACCGCCAACCCACTCAACGGGCTGGTGCCGGATCGGTGGCCGACGCCGAGCTTCTCGAGCATTGCCGCCGTCGGCTATGGCCTCGCGGCTTATGCGATCGGCGTCGAGCGCGGCTGGGTAAGTCGCTCCGATGCGCGCAACCGGACGCTGACCACCCTGCGCTTTTTCTGGAACGCGCCACAAGGCGCCGACCGAGCCGGAACCACGGGCTACAAGGGCTTCTTCTACCACTTCCTCGACATGGGCACCGGCGCTCGCTTCAAGGACGTCGAGCTGTCCAGCGTCGACACGACAATCCTTTTGATGGGCGTCCTGTTCGCGGGCCAATATTTCGACCGAAGCGACGCCAGCGAGCGCGAAATCCGCGACCTCTCGCAAAAGCTCTACGAGCGCGCGGACTGGAATTTCTTCCGCAGCGACGGGCGCGCGGCCGTCTCGATGGGCTGGCATCCGGAACAGGGCCTGATCCCCGCCAACTGGGTCGGCTTCAACGAGGGCATGTTCGTCAACATCCTCGCGCTCGGGTCGCCGACGCACCCTGGGCCGCCGAACCTCTGGGGTCAGTGGACGGCTCGCTACCCCGAGTTCTGGCGTGGCGAAGGCCCGACGCGCCATATCGGCTTCGCGCCGCTCTTCGGTCATCAGTACAGCCACATCTGGATCGACTTCCGCGGCATCCACGACGCGGTCATGGCCGAGGAAGGCTTCGACTATTTCGAGAATAGCCGCCGGGCGACGTTCACCAACTGGGCCTGGTGCAGCACCAACCGGATGAAGTGGGAAGGCTATTCGCAGAAGCTCTGGGGAATCACGGCTTGCGACGGGCCCGGCGATTTCCGGCTCCCCTACAAGGGCGAAACAAGGCAGTTCTTCGGTTATTCTGCGCGCGGACCGCTGATTGAGCCCGAGGGCCGTGACGATGGCACGCTGGCGCCGACCGCGGCGCTCGGATCGCTGCCGTTCGCGCCGGAAATCGTCCTCCCATGCGCGGAAACAATGCTCAAATGGCCGAAGCTGTTCGATCATTACGGTTTCAAGGATAGCTTCAACCCGAGCTTCACTTACACCAGCGTCAAGCAAGACACCGGGTCAATCGACGCGAAGAACGGCTGGGTTGCGAAGGACTATCTCGGTATCGACCAGGGACCGATCCTGCTTCAGGCCGCAAATTACCGCGACGACTTCATCTGGCGACACATGCGGCGGGTTCCTGCGATCCGACGAGGGCTAGAACGGGCAGGCTTCACCGGTGGATGGCTGGCTAGCGGACGCGCCGAACGCGGCTGAGCTTCGAAACGCCGCTCTCGTCGAAGGCCTCGACCGCGACATAATAAGACACGCCGACGTTGAGCGAGCGCAGCTCCTTCTCGAGCATCGCGCTGTTGCCGAGCTCGTCCGCCCACAACTGGTGGGTCAGGGTCAAACGGTCGGGCCTGATTCCGAAGCGGATATTGTATCCGACTGCGTCGGGTACTCTTGCCCAGCGGATTGTGGCGTCGCGCTGGTCACTGTGACGCACTGCGTAGAGCCCGGCGGGCGTGGCCGGTGCGCGCCCATCGGCGTGGCCAAAGACACGAATGTCGCTGATCGCAAGATTGGCAGCGCCGACATGGCCGTGAACGTAGCGCACAAAGCGCGCCCGCACTGGTCGGGCGAGCTCGAAATAGGCATTGGTACGGTCGCGCCGCGGCGGCTCCGTCCGCGCAACTTCCTGCCAATGCTGCCCGTCCGCAGATGCCTGCAGGACGAACTCGGTATAAATGTCGGGCGCGTCACCAAATCGGCCAGACTTATAATCGGCGAAATTGACCTGGACGGCGCGCAACGTGTCAACCCGGCCAAGGTCCACGGTCAAAGTCTCGCCGGGCCTGTTTTGCTCCGCCACCCAGAACGTCTGCGGATTTTCGTCGGTGACTCGCTGAGCTGCGAATTCGCCCATCGTCGATGAAGCAGTCGCGGGCTTGCGGTACGATAGGAGCATCCAGCCAGTGAACAGGCTGTCGGAATCGTCGATCTTTGAAGTCGGCACGAAGTAAGGAAAGTCGGCGAAGCGCGATGTGAACGCCATCTGCCCGTCCGCGTAGATTTTGCCGGGAATGAGGTCGATTCGACGTTCGAACGTCCAGTTGTAACCGATCCACGGCGTGCCGGTGTTCCACCAATTGCCGTAGCGGTCCTGGAAGCTCGAGCCGTGACCGGCGCCATGGACGAACCCGCCGGGCTTGTAAGCGACGGGGTTGTAAGGCGCGTAGGTGAATGGGCCGAGCGGCTTGTTGGATACATAGAGGCCGTTGGCGTAGGCGTTGAACTCGGTCCCTGGCGCTCCGTATTGCAGGTAATAACGGCCGCCGGCCTTGTTCATCCAGGCGCCTTCGACATAGGGCGCGGTCGGTTGTCCGTTGGCGAGCAGCCCGCTGTGGTCCTGCCCAAACCGCTCCCAGCCATGCTCGTCCGGATGGAGCTTGAACAACGGTTGGGCGTGCGTCTGGTAGATGAGTTTGCCATCCTCGAACGCGATCTTCTGGCCATAGATCGGGAACACGTTCGACGATCCCCAATAGAGGTACCATTGGTTGTCGTCGTCCTTGAGCAGGCC
>Ga0207651_10001351_pt1 | contig 11094 bp, 8 predicted proteins | sample KBSM23metaG_FD_184328 | JGI IMG/M metagenome (GOLD analysis project Ga0207651, IMG submission 184328) | Miscanthus rhizosphere microbial communities from Kellogg Biological Station, Michigan, USA - KBS M2-3 metaG (SPAdes) (version 2) | ecosystem: Host-associated > Plants > Roots > Rhizosphere >... | reverse complement strand
GTCGCCGACGACCACGATCTCGTGGCCGGCGTCCGCACTCGCCGCCGCCGCACCGAGGCCGGCTGCCAGCGCCGCCGCGACGCTCGCGCTAAAGTGCAGGAACCTGCGGCGCGTCGGCCGCGCCCCGAAAAGTGAATGCATGTCAGAACCCATCATCGTCGTCGACCGGCTCACCCGACAGGTGAGCGACGCCACCGGAACCCTGACGATTCTCCATGACATCTCGTTCACGCTGAATGCCCGCGAATCGGCGGCCATCGTCGGCGCCTCCGGATCGGGCAAGAGCACGCTGCTTGGACTGCTCGCGGGGCTGGACGTTCCCACCTCCGGCGCGGTGCGCATGGCCGGCAGCGACCTGTTCTCGCTGAGCGAGGACGCGCGCGCCGCCGTGCGCGCCGAGCACGTCGGCTTCGTGTTCCAGAGCTTCCAGCTGCTGGCGCACCGCACCGCCCTGGAGAACGTGATGCTGCCGCTGGAGCTCGCGGGCGCCCGCGACGCCCGTACCCGTGCGACCGAGATGCTGGCCCGCGTCGGCCTCGCCGCGCGCCTGAACCACTATCCGCGCGTGCTGTCCGGCGGCGAGCAGCAACGCGTGGCGCTGGCCCGCGCGTTCGTCGTGCGCCCGCAGGTCCTGCTGGCCGACGAGCCCACCGGCAGCCTCGACTTCGCCACCGGCGAGACGGTCATGCAGCTGATGTTCGACCTCAACCGCGAGGTCGGCACGACGCTGGTGCTGGTGACGCACGACACGGCGATCGCCGCGCGCTGCGATCGGCAGCTGCACATCGAGGCGGGGCGCTTGCTGGATTCCGTGCCGACCTGAGAAGAGCAAGACCCGGTACCGGAGACAAAGGCACCAGGGATAATCTGCCCTCCTGCAGATGTCCGGTCATCTGCCGATGGGGTCATGCCAATGGGGTCAGGTCTTGCCTTTTGCCCCCCCATGCCTGGCTGATTTCCAATTCCTGGCGTTTGGTGACCCAAACCTGCCTGGACAAGGTGGCACGCCTAGGCAAAAGGCAAGACCTGACCCCGTTCACGTGACCCCATTCACGGGTGCTAGATCGGTTGGAAATCGTCGCGTCGACGTTCGAAGACTCGCTCAAAGGCATCGACTAAGGTCTGGTCGGCCGGGACATGCGTTGCATAGCGATCCTCAAGGGCGGGCTCCAGGCGATCAATTTCCTCGGGATCATCACCTCGGGCCTGAATTTCCTGCAGCTCCGCAAGCGCGGCTTCAATGACGTTGGCCACTTCTGCTAGACCGAAGAATCGATATCCGGCAGTTGCAGCACCAATGTCCACCCCCGAGCATGCTTCGAGCGCATGGAGCACGCCGCCGTTCATCGCGACGCCGTGGAAGGCCAGGAGTGCAGCAAGCGCCGAATCGCCAACCCCGGGATTGTCGCAATCGCCTTGACCGCAAGCGCGGTTCCAAACCCTGTCAGCTTCGGTGAACTGATACACGTACTGCTCCCACTCGAAATTCAAGTCGAAGAATTCGAAATTCAAAATGCCGACGTCAATCTGCGACGCGATTCCGGTTCTTGCTTGCCGAACGATGAAAGGCAAGAGCCGGTACCGTCGTAAGACTCATTCTGCTTGAGATGCGATGCAATCCCTCGGACGTCGGGTTGAGCGGGCGCGGTGCTAGGTCAACGGCGGCTCTGAGATGCATTGCGGCCACTCGTTCGCGGTGCTGGCGAGACTGCGAACGACCCGAAGCTGCCCCACGCGCCGTGTGATTCGGCGTCCGAAACTTGACGTTCAGGTGAGACGGCGGGGAACGGCAGTTCCGCAACAGCCGACATCTGCCGGGCCAGTTTGAACGCCCTGAAGTTGAAGTTGGTACCGTCGAGCCGTGACCTTCGATCTCGGATCTCCGGCTCTCAAGATGGCCGTCGCGCCTGGAAACGGACCTTCGCTGGCAAGTTCGGGCTATTGCAGCGCCCGCTGCGGCAGCTCTATCGTGAACACGCAGCCAGCTCCCGGCACGTCGCGAGCGGTCAACATGCCGCCGTCCGCCTCGACGCTGCGGCGGGCGATTGAGAGCCCGAGCCCCAGGCCGCTGCGATCCTCGCCCGACTGCGTGAACGGACGGAACATGGCCTCGGTGGCACCGTGCGGCAGGCCGCCGCAATGGTCGGACACCTCGATGAAGATCCGCTTGCCGTCGGCCCGCGTATCCAATCCGACCGCGGTTCGGGGATGCGTGAACTTGAAGGCATTCTGGAGGATGTTGGCCAGCGCCGCCATAATCTTCGCGCGGTTTCCCGAGACGCCAAGAATCGGGTCGACATCTCCCACGTTGAACGCGCAGCCTCGCGCCGCCGCGTCGTAGCCCGCGGCCCGCGCGGCGTCGGCGACGAGCTCGGCAACCGAGAAGACCTCGTCGGCCATCTCGTGGGCAGAGCCACGCACCTGCGCCATGGAATCGCCCAGCATTGCGGCCATCGCCGCGTGGCTGCGCGCGACCAGGCCACCGGTTGCTCCCCCGACGGGAAGCAGCCCCATCTCCAAGGCCTGGAAGGCGAGCGTCGCGGTCTGAAGGACGTTGCGCAGCTCGTGCACCAGCACGCCCAGCCGCTCGTTCTCCTCGACGGTCCTCGCGCGGGCCACGCGCGCGTCGCGCTGGGCGCCGAACTCGCTCACAGCGTCGGCGATCGCATTGTCGAGGCAGCGGTTGAGGGTGCGGAACTCGTCGACCGTGAATGGCGCATCGCGTTCGACGGCGAGGTCGGTGATGGCCTGGCAGAGGTCACCGTAGTCGTGCACGACTGCTTCCACGGTGAAGCCAAGTTGCAGCAGTTCGGCACCATGCGCGGCGGCGCTCACGCCGATCTCCGAGAGTGCAGCGCTGTCGCCGCCGGAAGCGCCTGAAATCCTGAGGCTCTCGTCGGCCAGGCCTAGCTCCTCGGCGCCGAGGGTCCGGGCGAGCTGGTCGAGAAACATCGGGACGCCATTGGCGAGTTGGGCTGCCGTGGCGGCGCGTCTCGGACGCTTGGCGACCTTCGCCTTGCAACGCTCGATCAAGTCCGCGCGGTTGTCCAACAAAAACTGATGCATGGAATTCAAATGGGGTGAGCGGCAGGGCCCGCGGATCGTTCGGCTCACGCGGTCTCGTGTCGTCGCCCAAGGATGGACTTACGCGGAGTCTGCTCCTTTGCGAGGCCCGAGTATGTGCGCTACCGAACCCAATGACCGCTTGGCGAAATAGTGGCACAGCGGGCTCCGATGGGACTGCGCATTGCCGATATCCCGTCCACACTTTGAGGCGTTTCATGAGCTCCAACTGCAGCGTCGTCGTCGCCGGTGACAACCACGAGGCCGCCGACACGCTCGTCGAACTACTGGGCGCGATGGGCTACGCCGCGGTCGCCGCCTACGACGGCCGTGAGGCGGTCGAGGCGTGCTCTGCTTTGCAGCCCGAGCTGGCCATCCTCGACGTCGAGATCCCATTGCTCGATGGGTGCGCCGCGGCTCGGCTCGTTACGCAGCTGGCATTGCCCGCGCTTCCAGAAACGCGCTCGCGCAATCGCGAACTCACTTGGCGCCATCGGCGACAAGAGTGTGACGGAAGTGCTCGACCCCGTCGCGTGCGTTGAACTCGCTGAGGTCATCGTCTGAATGCGGTTGTCACGAGCAGGAGCCTTGAGCGACTCAAGCCAGCTGCGGAGGGTACGTGAGGATCTCTTGTGTGGTTGCAGCCTCGTGGCGCCCGAGATCTCGCAGGCCACGTGCCCGCACACCAGCAGCGCGTCTGCGATGAGCGAGCGATGGCAGCGCCAGGGCACGGCCTCCGCGCACATGAGCGCGACGCGGTCGGTCTTCAGAAGCTCGAGCACGGCGAGCAGGCTCTCGTTGAATTACGGTGCAAGCATGTAGTCGGCGTATCCGCGGAAGGATAGGTTGCGCCGAGCGCCGTTAGGCGACTCTTGCTTGCGCGCCGGAAGCCGACGAGGCCGGGTGCCAGCGCATAGTCGATGCGGGCGCCCGCCAGTGACCTCGCGAGCGCATGCGTCTCGAACTGCGGGTTGAGACGCGAATTGGGGACGGTGCGCACATCGTGGGCGAGCGCACAGACAAGAGGTATCCGGCAATTCCAGCATGGGGGCTGGAACGAGCGCTCAGGGGAGCGCATTGACGAATTCGGCCGTCGGAGTCCGCGCTACAAGGAGATAGGGGATGAGCGTCGCTGCGCAACCGTTGACCGAAGACGACGGCCCGCTGTCGCCATGGTGGCTACGAACCATCGCCGTCGTGATGCTGCTCGGATTTGCCGGGTTGATCATGATCACCTTGCTGTCCTATCGGAACGCGCCGCCGATTCCCGAGCGAGTCGTCGATGAACAAGGCACTCTGGTGTTCAGCGGCGACGACATCCGCGATGGCCAGGCGATATTCCTCAAGTACGGCCTGATGGCCAATGGCAGCATCTGGGGTCATGGCGCCTATCTCGGGCCGGACTATTCGGCCTATGCGCTGCACCAGACGGGTGAGCTGACCTCGGATGCGATTGCCCAGGATCACTACCAGCGCCCATGGTCCGCTCTCACACCGGCACGACAAGCGGCGGTGCGCGCGGAGGCGTCTGTGGCGCTGAAGAGCAATCGGTACGACGACACCACCTCGACGCTGCAGGCGACGGACGCCGAAGCGTCGGCGTATCGAGCGCTGGTCGCGCATTGGACGGACTACTTCCATGACCCGTCGCGCAACGGCGGACTGAAGGCCGACCTCATCACCGATACGACCGAGTTGCGCCAGTTCAGCGCCTTCGTCACCTGGGCTGCCTGGGCTTCGGTGGTCAACCGCCCTGGCGAGAATCATTCCTACACCAACAACTTCCCTTACGACCCGACCGTCGGCAACGTCCCCACTTCAGGTGCGCTACTGTGGAGCGCGCTCAGCCTCACCGTCCTGTTGGCAGGCATCGCCGCGGTTCTGCTGGCCTTCGGACGGTTCGACTACCTGGGCTGGATCACGCGTGACCGCCACCTCCATCCACAACTGCTGCCCGGTCGATCCAGCAAGGGCCAGCAGGCACTCGTGAAGTACTTCGTGGTGGTCTCCTTGCTCCTGCTCGGCCAATCGCTGGTCGGCGCCGCGGTGGCCCACTACCGCGCCGACCCGAGCACGTTCTACGGCATCGACCTCGCGCGCGTCTTTCCCAGCAACCTGATGCGCACCTGGCATCTGCAACTCGCGATCTTCTGGATCGCCACCGCCTACGTGGCCGCGGCGCTGTTTCTCGGTCGCTCCTTGCGCAACGACGAGCCGCGCTGGCTGGCCGGCTGGACACACGTCCTCTTCGGCGCCTTCGCGATCGTCATCGGCGGCAGCCTGCTCGGCGAGTGGCTGGGGATTTCGCAGATGCTGGGGCGCTGGTGGTTCTGGCTCGGCGACCAGGGCTGGGAGTACCTGGAGCTCGGCCGCATCTGGCAGTATCTGCTGGTGGCCGGCTTGTCGATATGGTTCGTGCTGCTCTGGACGCTGGTACGGCCGCGCGCGCTGGCCCAGTCCGCGGCCCGGCCCATCGTCCGGATGTTTCTGGTGGCCGCGCTGGCGATCCCCGTTTTCTATGTCCCCGCATTGTTCTTCGGCGCCCGGACCAACTTCACGATCGTCGATACGTGGCGCTTCTGGATCATCCACTTGTGGGTGGAAGGCTTCTTCGAGTTTTTTGCGACGACGGTGGTGGCGCTGACGTTCTTCCAGCTCGGATTGACGCGCCGCAACGTCGCACTGCGGGTGATCTACCTCGACGCGATCCTGTACTTCCTGGGCGGGTTGATCGGCACCGGCCATCACTGGTACTTCACTGGTCAGGGCAACGTCAACATGGCGTTGTCGGCGCTGTTCTCGGTGCTCGAGGTGGTGCCGCTGACCTTGCTGACCCTGGACGCCTGGGACTTCGTCCGCACGACGCGCGGCGACTGCGACGAGTGCGGCAAGGCGATCGCGATCCCGCACAAGTGGACGTTCTATTTCCTGATGGCGGTAGGATTCTGGAACTTCGTGGGCGCGGGGATTTTCGGCTTCCTGATCAACCTGCCCATCGTCAGCTACTACGAGGTGGGCACGCTGCTGACGCCCAACCACGGCCACGCCGCCATGATGGGCGTCTTTGGCATGCTGGCCATTGCACTGATGGTGTTCGTGCTGCGCCAGACGTGCGACGAGGCGCGCTGGCCGGGCATCGAGAAATACATCCGGGTCGCTTTCTGGGGCACCAACATCGGCTTGGCGCTGATGGTCACGATGAGTCTCTTTCCGAGCGGTATCCTGCAGGTCTGGGACGTGCTCCAGCACGGGTACTGGCATGCGCGCAGCCTCGACTACATCGGCAGCGACCGGTCGCGTCTGATCGAATGGCTGCGGATGCCCGGCGACGTCGTGTTCATCCTATTCGGCGCCGTACCCCTTGTGATCGCGGCGACAAGGGCCTACCTCAACGTCCTGGCTGCTCCGGGACGAGAAGCCGAGAGCCATGAGTCGATCGGGTATGGCGGCGTCGGTGCCGCGAGCGCCGCTCTCGCGACGTCCGCGGATGGAGGCGCGGTCGAGTAACCGTCGGTCGTGTCTATCGCATCGGGAAGACCATCATGAGCCCTGCATTCAAGGTTGGCGACCACGTGCGCTGGAACTCCGAGGCCGGCCGGGTCAGCGGCGTCATCATCAAGATTCACACGCGAGACACCGACTACAAGGGCTATACCCACCATTGCAGCCCGGACGATCCGCAGTACGAGATCCAGAGCGACAAGACGGATCACATCGCTCTTCACAAGGGATCGGCACTGGAAAAATGCAACAGCTCTCGAGATTGAAGGAGCCCGCCGTTCATCACTTCAAGATCTACCGCTTCGACCCCGACAGTGACGCTGCACCACGCATGCAGACCTACGATCTCGAGATCGGTGACGGCGAGCGCATGCTGCTCGATGCGCTGATCAGGCTCAAGGCGCTCGATCCGAGCCTCAGCTTTCGTCGCTCCTGCCGCGAAGGCATCTGCGGCTCGGACGCGATGAACATCAACGGCAAGAATGGCCTGGCCTGCATCACCAACATGCGTTCTCTGCCGAGCACCGTGGTTCTGAAGCCGCTGCCCGGTCTGCCGGTGATTCGCGACCTGTTCGTCGACATGACCGGGTTCTTCATGCAGTACCACTCGATCAAGCCTTGGCTCGTCAACGATGATCCACCGCCCGAGAAGGAGCGACTCCAATCGCCCGAGGCGCGGGATGAACTCAATGGCCTCTACGAATGCATCCTGTGCGGCTGTTGTTCCAGCGCGTGTCCGAGCTTCTGGTGGAACCCCGACAAGTACGTCGGTCCAGCGGGGCTGCTGCAGGCCTATCGCTTCCTGGTGGACAGTCGCGACCAAGCGACCGGTGAACGGCTGGACGACTTGGAGGATCCCTACCGGCTGTTTCGCTGCCGAACGATCTTGAACTGCACCGATGTCTGTCCCAAGGGCTTGAATCCGGCCTATGCGATCGGAAAGATCAAGGAAATGATGATTCGGCGCGCTTCATAAGTCCGCAGGCAACCGTCGGGTCGTAGGAGGACCGACGCAATACCGGGTCTTGCCCGACGCAATACCGGGTCTTGCTTGTCGGATGGTGAGAGGCAAGACCCGGTACCGGAGACAAAGGTCACCGGGGATAATCTGCCCTCTTGCAGATCCCCGGTCATCGAGATGCCGCCCACCAACATATTCCAGCCACGCGGACCGCGCATTCCCACCGCTCCGATGCACGTCGTGCTGGTCCAGGTGCAACAGGCGATGGCGCTGCATCAGGCGGGAAAGCTGGACGATGCCGCGGCGATCTATGCGAGGGTCCTTGCCCTGGACCCCAATCAGTTCGAGTGCGTCCACTACCTCGGCGTTGCCAAGTTGCAGAAGGGCCACTCGGAGGAGGCGCTCGTGCTGTTCGATCGGGCCCTGCGCATCCGGGCGACCGATGCCTCGCTGCACTCGAACAAGGGGCTGGCCCTCCAGAATCTCGGGCGCGTGCAGGAGTCGTTGGCATCGACCGAGCGAGCGCTGGTTCTGAATCCTCGGCTTGCGGAGGCGTTGAATGTGCGAGGGTGGGCCCTGAGGACGCTCGGGCGTCTTCCTGAAGCCCTCGAGTCCCTCGACAAGGCGCTCGCCGAACGCCCGAAGTTCGCCGAGGCTCACCGCCGCCGCGCGGTGGTGCTGAGCGCGCTCAACCGCTTCGATGAGGCCCTGCTTGCGTTCGAACGGGCCCTGGAGCTCGAGCCAAATGACGCGGACGCGCATGGAAATCTTGGAACGTTGCTGACCCTCATGGGCCGAGGAGCGCAGGCCAGGACGGCGCTGGATCGGGCGATCGAGCTTGCGCCTGATTCCGTGACGCTCAGGCTGAAGCACGCCATTGCGTGGGTTCCGCTGGTTCGAAGCGAATCCGACGACATCGGTCTGTCTCGCACCTCGTTCGAAAGCGAGATCAAGGCCCTCCTGGATCTGGTGCGGACGGTCGATGTGCCCGGGCCGGAGGAGGTGGTCGGCGCGGCGCAGCCGTTCTACCTGGCCTACCAGGAGACCAACAACGAGCCTTTGCTGTCACTGTACGGCGACCTGTGCGTCGAGTTGATGAGGCAATGGCAGGCGCGTCGAGCTCCCGCAGGTGGAATCGCGCCGACGGGAGCGACCGGCTCCGGAAAGACCCGCGTCGGGATCGTCTCTTCCCACATCTACGCCCACTCCGTCTGGTGGGCGATCGTCCGAGGTTGGGTGGCGGAACTGGATCAGGACCAATTCGAGATCCACATCTTCCACCTGGGCAGCGCATGCGACCCGGAGACGGAGTTCGCCAAGGGGCGGGCGCAGTCCTTTGTCGCCGGCGAGCGCTCGCTTGACGAGTGGGTTGGCCAGATCCTGGACGCCCGCATGGACGTCCTGCTCTATCCGGAGCTGGGAATGGATGCGTTGACGCCCAAGCTTGCCTCATTGCGCCTGGCGCCTGTGCAAGCCGCCAGCTGGGGGCATCCCGAGACGACGGGCCTGTCGACCATCGATCACTACCTGTCGGCCGAGCGCTTCGAGGACGAACGGTCTCCGGCGAACTATCGCGAGGCCCTGGTGACCTTGCCGGGCCTGGGATGTTGCGTCGCCCCTGGGTCGGTGCGGCCTGCGCAAGAAGCGGCAACGGTCTCGTTGGGCGAGCTCGGAGTCACTGCAGGATCGACGCTCTTCATCTGCGGCGGGACGCCGTTCAAGTACACACCCGAGCACGACGGCGCACTGGTCAGCATCGCGCGCGCAGTGCCGTCGGCGCAGTTCCTCTTCTTCCAGACCAGGCTGGCTGGCCCGCTCAGTGCGAAGCTGTTGGAACGGCTGGCTCGCGCCTTCACGCAGGCGGGGCTTGATCCGGCCAGGCACCTGGTTCTTGCGCCCTGGCTCGACCGGGGACGATTCCTGGGCGCGATGGCTCTTGCGGATGTCTTCCTGGACACCGCCGGCTTCTCGGGCTTCAACACGGTCATGCAGGCGGTGGAGAGCGGATTGCCGGTGGCGACCCAGCGAGGGGACTTCATGCGCGGCAGGTTTGGAAGCGCGATCCTCGAGCACCTCGGCCTGGACGATCTTGTGGCGCAAGGAGACGAGGCCTGGGTCCGCCTTGCAGTGAGGCTGGCAACGGACGCCGCACTGGCGTCGGACGTGCGTGCGCGCATGGCGGCGACGCGCGGGCGCCTCTATGAGGACAAGGCCCCCATCAGGGCGTTGGAGCGGCACATGCTGCAGTGGACAGGTCGCGGCGAGGCAGACTAGCTTGCGGCGCGCTGTGCCGAAAAGGCCCCTCAGCGCCCGAAGTACGCGTCCACAGCCCCCAGCATCGCCGCCGTCTCCCGGCTCCACAAATGGAAGCTGTGGCCCCCGGGCTCCTCGGCATAGTCGAAGGCCGCCCCGCGCCGCTTCAGCGCCGCGACCAGGTCGCGATTGGTCGGCAGCAGGTCGTCCTGGCCGCCGCAGCGCAGGAACAGCTTCGTGGGCAGCAGCGGCGCCTTGTCGATTTCCTGCAGGAGCGCCGGCGGGTACCAGCCGCTGAGCGCGGCGCCGAAGCCGTACTGCTGCGGATGGCGCACCGCCAGCGCCACGGTGCCGTAGCCGCCCAGCGACATGCCGGCCAGCGCCGACCGGGCGCGTGTCGGGTGCAGGCCGTAGTTCGACGCGAGCCACAGCGGCAACTCGGTCGTGATGAAGCGCTCGCTGGCACCGTCGTACGAGTCCCGGCCGCGCGCGCCGCTGGGCATGACGATCACGAAGGGACGGATCGCGCCGGCCACGAGCAGGTGATCCATGTAGCGTTCGATGTGCCCGGTGCGAAACCACTGGTCGGCGTCCATCTCGCTGCCATGCAGCAGCCACAGCACCGGCAGCTCCTGGCCCCGCCGGAAACCGGGCGGCAGGTAGACGTTGACCGTCATCGCCTGGCCCAGCACGCGCGACTCCACGCGCGCGACCTGCACCTCGCCGCGGGGTGCGCCCGGCGGCACCGTCCAGGCACCAGCGCCGACGAACACGAACGAATGCTGGCCGCCCCGGCCGTCGGCGTCGTGGTCGGGGGTGGCGGGATCCTGCACCCACTGGCCGTCGACCACGAACTTGTACAGCCACTGCCCGGGCTCGAGATCGAGCGTCGCGTGCCACGTGCCGGACGCGTCGCGCTGCATCGCGCGCTTGCCGGCGTCCCAGTCGGTCATCTCGCCGGCCACGAACACCTGCCTGGCGTCCGGCGCGGCGATGCTGAAGGTGACCGGTTCGGCGCGCGCCTGCAGGGCGAGGGCCGCGAGGAGGCCGGAGACGAACAGGGCGACGCGCATGACGGCAGGGCGAGTGGTGGCGGGGCACCCATGCTATGCCACGCGGGCCGCGTCACGAACCGTGGCTTGCACCGGCCCATGAAAAAAGCGCCCGGCCTTCGCAGGCGGGCAAGCCTCCGTGACACGAATGATGGCGGTTGATGACACGGGCCGGCGCCTGTGGCTTGATCGTCCCGCCAATGGACCTCCCCCAGGATATTGCCTCCGTCGCTGTGTTCGCCTCCGGCGAGCCGCCGCCCTACC
>Ga0207651_10001350_pt1 | contig 11098 bp, 6 predicted proteins | sample KBSM23metaG_FD_184328 | JGI IMG/M metagenome (GOLD analysis project Ga0207651, IMG submission 184328) | Miscanthus rhizosphere microbial communities from Kellogg Biological Station, Michigan, USA - KBS M2-3 metaG (SPAdes) (version 2) | ecosystem: Host-associated > Plants > Roots > Rhizosphere >... | reverse complement strand
TCATTGCGAGACGAATGGGCAACGGCAGTTATACAACGCCCGCCGGACAGACAGTTGAATACGAGATCAAAGACCCTCGCGGCACCAAAGTGAAAGAAGGCAAAGCTGTACTCAACAGTTTTGGCAGCGCCTGGGCTACGCTGGATTTAACGGAAGCGATGCCGCTCGGCGCATACCAGGTGCAGTTCTGGGATGTCGGCAGAAATAATGGCATCGGTAGTGCGACCCTGTTTCGGCTTGAAGAATACAAGCTGCCGGAATTCAAAGTCGCAGTTAAAACTCCCGAAGAGAATGGAAAAAAGAAGGCGTTCCGCCTCGGTGACAAAGTCGAGGTGAATATCCAGGCGGACTATTACTTCGGTGGGCCAGTCAGCAATGCTTCAGTTGATGTGGTGCTTTATCAAAGGCCGTTCTATCACTACTGGTATCCGCGGCGCGATTATGACTGGTACTACACCGACATCGATCAACGTGGATCCAATTACGGGCGTGGTCAGGTCATCAAGCGCGAAACATTGAAAACGGACTCGACTGGCAAGGCCGTGCTGACGTTCGATACTCCACGCGAAAACTACAATCAGGATTTCGAATATCAAATCGAAGCTCGCGTAACTGATTCCTCACGACGCGAGATCACTTCGAGCGATACGGTGCGCGTTACACGACAGCGTTACTACGTCTATCCGCGGCCTGAACGAAACATCTATCGACCGCAGGAAAAAGTCACCGTCGATATCAAAGCGCTCGATGCCAACGAACAGCCGGTTATGACTGAAGGAACCGTCAAGATCACACGCGATTATTGGTGGGAGATTTGGCTCGATCCGTCAGGACGCGAGGTGAAAGGTGAAGAGTTGCGCTTACTAAAACAGAAAGCCTTTCCGCCTCCAATCGCGAAAGGGCAGCGGCCCTGGCGTTTGAAATTCAGCGGCTATCAACATGACGACATTTCGACGCAGACGCTGAAAACGGATGCAGAAGGCGCGGCGCAATTACAGTTCACTCCGCAGCGCGATGGCTACTATCACATTGCCTGGCAAAGCAGTCAGGCCAACGGCAGCAAGCGCGATCGTTTTCTGCCGCCAGTCAAAGCAGAAGCTTACGTATTCGTGGCTACCAATGCTTCAACCGATCTCGGCTACCGTCACGAAGGAGTTGAGATCGTGGTGGACAAAGACACTTTCCGCAGCGGACAAACTGCTCCTGTGATGTTGAATGTCGATGGGCCAGATCGCTACGTCCTTTTCAGTGTTGAAGCTGACAATCTGTACAGCTACAAGCTGATCCATATCACCGGAACAACTAAGTTGCTTGAACTACCAATCGAGGAAAAGCATGTTCCCAATATTTATTTGAATGCCGTGATGGTGAACGACGGTCAGGGATTCGCAGATAACAAGCAAGTGATCGTGCCGCCGGTACAGCAGTTTCTAAACGTCGCCGTGAAAGCAGATCGTGACCAATACCAACCGCAGGAGGAAGGGACGCTCGCAATTACTACACGCGACGCGAATGGAAAGCCAGTGGCCGCTGAAGTCGCGTTGACTTTGTTCGACGAATCCGTGAAGTACATTCAAACCGATTATGCCGGTGACGTACGGCAGTTTTACTACGGCCGGAAACGTTCGCAGTCTGTGCAGACGCACATGACTTTCGATCAGAAGAGTTATGCCCGGCTGGTTGAAACGAAAGATCATCAGCTTATCGATCGCAAGGAAAAAGACGAGGAAGAGTCGAACGAACGAATCAATGTTAGTGACGGGCGATACAAAGCAGAATACGGCAGAGCGGGTGGGGCGGGCGTTTCTGAGTTCGCTGTCAAGTCGAAGGCACCAATGGCAATGGATTCCGTAACAATTGGTGGCTTAAGCAACCGCGTATCTCAATTGCCAATCAACGGCAGAGCAATGAGCAACCTTGCGATGTTGCAACCCGGAGTAGCTGCGCCGCCGCCCGATCAGGAACCCGCGGTCCAAGTCCGGAGTGACTTCCGCTCAACTATCTTTTGGCAACCGGACGTCCTAACCGATAGCAACGGCACTGCCACGATAAAGGTTCGCTATCCGGATTCGCTGACAAGCTGGGTTGCGAACGCGCGCGTGGCGACCGCCGGTAATCAGTTCGGAACCGGCTATACAACGACGCGGACCAAGCAGCCGCTCATCGTGCGACTCCAGGCGCCGCGGTTCTTTGTTGTCGGCGATCAAGTGACTGTCTCGGCAGTCATAAACAACAACACCGATCAATCGATGTCGGTAGTTCCTGCTCTTAATGCCGACGGATTAACTGTTGCTGGAGTAGTTATCGACGGACAGCCAAGCAAGGGCAAGGCAGCGGCTGTCACTGTCAAAGCGAACGAAGAGACCCGCGTTGACTGGCTGGTGACTGCCTCGTCCGCGACTGAAGCGAAACTAAAAGTCGAAGCGAAAGGCGAAAAGTATGCTGACGCGATGGAGAAGACCTATCCCGTCTTTGAACACGGCATCGAAAAATTTATCAGCCGCTCCGGCAAGATGCGGGGCGATGGTGTCACGGTAAAACTCGATATTCCGCAAGCGCGGCGACCGGAGAGCACGACGCTTACAGTTCAGGTTGCGCCGAGCATGGCCACGACGATGATCGATGCGCTTCCTTATCTCATCGATTATCCATATGGCTGCACGGAACAAACGATGAGCCGGTTCCTGCCCGCAGTTATCACCGCCAAGACGCTGCGTGATCTCGGACTCAAGCCTGAGTTGGCGATGGACAAGGTCTTCGGCGGCATCGAGCAAGCAACCGCTAACCAGACCCATCCGAAAGGCAAGCACGATCTCGAGGACTTGAACAAGATCACGAAAGCTGGTCTCGCGCGGCTCTACGACTTTCAGCATGCCGACGGTGGCTGGGGTTGGTGGAAACAAGGCGACAGCGATCACTTCATGACCGCTTATGTGTTGTGGGGGATGGCACTCGCGCGCGATGCCGGCGTTGAAGTGAAGCCGGACGTGACGACGCGTGCGGCAACTTTTCTTGACAACGAATTGGTTGAAGAAGAGGCGAACCCAGATCAGCAGGCTTGGATGTTGCACGCGCTGGCGACTTATCACGCTTCATTGAAAGGAACAGAAGCGAGCAAGTTCGAACGCGTGGCGTTCGACAATTTGTTTAAGAACCGTGATCGACTTAATGCCTACACACGTGCGCTGCTCGCATTGGCAGCTCACCACTTTGGCTATGCAGACAAAGCCAAGACGCTGATTGAGAATCTCGAGAATGGCGTTAAGCGCGACGAGAAGCCCGATGTTTCGATCGTGCAACTTGGCGCGACGACATCTGATCCTTCGGTCATTGGCACCGCGCATTGGGGCGAGGATGGAATTTATTGGCGTTGGTCCGACGGCGGTGTTGAAGCAACGTCGTTCGCGTTGCGTGCGATGCTCGCGATCGATCCGCAGAACAAGTTGATCGAGCCAGTGACAAATTGGCTGATCAAGAATCGTCGCGGCGCACAATGGAGCAACACGCGCGACACAGCGATTGTTGTGCTTACGCTGAACGACTATCTCCGCAAGAGCGGGGAAGTGTCGCCTGAGCTTGGTTACGAATTGCTCGTCAATGGCAATGTGATTGCGTCGAAGCAGATCAGCGCTGCCGATGCGCTGTCGGCTCCCAGCAAGTTTCAGATTTCGCGTGAGCTCATTCGTGATGGCGCCAACGAAATCACCATTCGACGCAAGAGTGGCTCAGGTCCGCTTTATTTTGCGGCCCAGGCTGAGTTCTTCAGTCTCGAAGAACCACTGACTCCGGCGGGCAATGAAATCTTTGTCCGTCGTCAATACTTCAAACTCGTGAATCATCCGACATTGTTGAAAGGCTTCGTCTCGGAACGCATTCCGCTGAATGACGGCGACACCGTCAAGAGTGGTGAACGCGTCGAAACGGTGATCACGATCGAAGCAAAGAACAATTACGAGTATCTCTTGTTTGAAGATTTGAAGCCGGCGGGTTTGGAAGCAGCTGAAGTGCGCAGCGGCGAAGGGCTGACTATAAATCAAGTAAAATCAGGCGCCTTGAAGAGTGGCAAGTCAGTCCTGATGAGCTACAACGCGGCAACGGACTTCACTGGTAATAATCGGTGGGTTTATCAGGAATTGCGCGATCGCAAAGTAGCTCTGTTCATCGATCACTTGCCTGAAGGTGTGTGGCAGATGAGTTACGAAATGCGCGCGGAGAGTCCGGGTGCATTTCATGCGCTGCCGGTGATGGGCCATGCGATGTACGTCCCCGAGATTCGCACGAACGGAAGTGAAGTGCGGATCAAGGTGGTGGACTAGCGGGCGGAAGGCGGAAGGCAGCGGGCAGCGTGCAGAAAGCAGAAGGCAGCGGGCAGAAGGCAGAAGGCAGAAGGCAGAAGGCAACAGCGAACAAATTTTGTTTTGCTGCGCTCTGCTCCCTCCCTTTGCGAGGGGCTTTGCCTCAAAAGTAATCTTGCTTCGTCCGCGAAGCGGACTGAATGAGAATAGCCCAGCGCTTCAGCGCTGGGTTGCGCCGGGATGATCGATGAGTCCGTGAAACGGACGGCTGAAAGACATTGGGTCTCACAGCTTTAACTCAGCCGTCCGCTAAGCGGACTCGCCTAAAGCTTCATCTTCAACCCCACCGATGGATCGGTGGGCTATTGTCATTCGTCGGCTTCGCCGACTTTTGAGGCAAAGCCTTTGGTAGGGGTTAGGGGAGGGGGCGCAGCTAGCTACATTCGGCACCCCTAATCCCTGTCAACCCGAGGGAAATTAGGACCGGGCTATTTGCCGCTCATCGCGTACGCTTCCTTCAGCCAGCCAATCAGTTCAGCATCAACGTCGGCCGGTGAAGTCAGCTTAACCTGGTGATGGAAACGGCGCGCTGAGGTCTGTTCTGATTTGAAGATGCGCGGATTTTCAATAGCCTGATCGCTTTTGATCGTCAGGATGATCGCGTTCTTTCGAGTTGCCACGCCCGCAAACGCCGTCGTGTTGTTGAGATGAATGGAAGTCTTCTTGGGATCTTCCTCAACCTTCCCAAAACGTCGAGCCTGCTTCAATACCTCGCCATAGATTTTTGCCACCGACGGTTCCTTGCCTTCGAAGTGACTCTTCACAGTGAATCCATTTTCCATGTGATCTCCGAATTATTTGTGGACTGGAGCGGCCATTAGCAGTTTTGTACGTTGATGAGTGCGCGCAGTATATCGCACGCAAGGGCTGTGTGCGCAGTCAATAAATACAGTGGCTTGACACGCTACGGGCCCTCCAATAGTCTTATTTCGACGAATGATTCCCGGGCTTCAGAGGCGCTTCCAGCCAACCTACGCACACGACGGCCAGGGACAATTCCCAGACATTTCGAAGTCTCCAAAAGGATTTCCGCAATTTACCAATGATTAAAGACGACTTGTTGAAGTTAATAACCGATAAAGCCGCGACTGTCGGCGTGATCGGTCTCGGATATGTGGGTTTGCCGCTGGTGGTGGAGTTTGCTCGCGCTGGCTTTTCCGCCGTTGGCTTCGAAGTGGACCAGTCGAAGGCTGATCGCATCAACGCCGGCGAATCTTACATCGGCGATATCGCCTCAGGCATCGTTAAAGAGTTGGTTGATGAAAAGCGTTTGCACGCGACCACGGACTTTGCAGAGCTTGAACGCTGCGACGCGATCATCATCTGCGTTCCGACGCCGTTACGAAAAACGAAAGAGCCAGACATCTCCTACATCCTGGCTGCGGCTGAGCAAATTAAACAGAGGCTTCGTCGCGGGCAACTGATCATTCTTGAATCTACAACGTATCCAGGCACCACTGATGAGGTGCTGTTGCCACTCTTTGAAGAGACCGGCCGCAAATTAGACGAAGATTTCCTGCTGGCCTTCTCACCGGAACGGGTCGATCCAGGGAACCCTCAATTCCAAACGCACAACATTCCCAAAGTCGTTGGTGGCGTCACCGATGATTCCACCGCTGTCGCTGCGCATCTCTATTCGCAAGTTGTGAAAGATGTATTCGCCGTTAGCTCAGCGCGGGTTGCTGAAGCGGCCAAGTTGCTTGAGAACACATTCCGCGCGGTGAACATCGGTATGGCCAACGAGATGGCTCGGCTCTGCTATGCGCTGAACATTGATACCTGGGAAGTGATTCGCGCAGCCGCGACCAAGCCGTTTGGCTTCATGCCTTTTTATCCTGGACCAGGAATCGGCGGCCATTGCATTCCGCTCGACCCGCACTATCTTTCGTGGAAGGCGCGCCAACACGGTTTCGATTCACGCTTCATCGGATTAGCTGAAGAAGTAAATTCGCGCATGCCCGAGCACGTGGTCCAACTAGTCGCCGACGGCTTAAATGACAATCGCAAAGCAATGAAGGGTTCGCGAGTGTTGTTGCTGGGTGTCGCTTACAAGAAAGACATCGACGACGTCCGCGAGAGTCCGGCACTTTCAATAATTGATCGCCTGCGCGCCAAGGGCGCCGACGTTCGTTATCACGATCCATTTGTGAATAACGTGACTTTCGACGATGCTCATACTCAAGGCAGTGGCGAACCGTTGGCGTCGGTAGAGTTGACCGATAACGAACTCAAGGAAAGCGATTGCGTTGTGATCGTTACCGATCATTCGGACACTGATTATCAACGTGTGTGCAGTTTGGCTTCGTTAATTGTCGATACTCGCAACGCATTGAATGGCGATATTCGCCGCAACAGTTGCGCACAAATAGTCCGCTTGTAAGTTCTCCGTCATCCCACTCGCCCTCAACGTGAGTGTTTTGTTACTAATTCGCCACCGCTGAGCCTCACTCTGCGTCTATGTGTCGTTCGGAGGAACGGCCATGGCCAAAGATCATCTAGCCACTTATCTCAGCGATCACGCTGCCGGCGCGGTGGCCGCCATCGATATGCTCAAACATCTCGAAGCCAACCATCGCGATACAGACTTGGCAAAATTTGCTGCTGACCTTAAGAAGGATGTCGAAGCTGATCACCAGGAACTCGAAGGGTTGATCAAGAACCTTGATATTTCTGAAGGCCGGACGCGAAAGGCTGTCGCCTGGCTGGCTGAGAAGTTCACTGATTTAAAGTTACGCTGGGACGATTCAAGCGATGGGCCATTGCGCTTGTTGGAAGTCTTTGAAGCGTTAGCACTGGGTATCTCGGGCAAACGCTATCTCTGGCTGTCGCTCGATTTTGCCAAGCAGGACACGCCGGCACTCAACGGCATCGACTACCAAAGATTGATTGCGCGCGCTGAAGAACAGCGCAGCCGCGTTGAAAGGATGCGTCTACACGCTGCGAAAGCTGCACTTGTTTTCAACGACTGATCCTCATCTTAGTATTGACCATATTGTCGTGACGCCTTATCGTGCCGTCTAAGCCCGACGGTCTTTTCCAAAATCCATTCTGCTTAGGTGATTCGATACAACGCTGGTATCAGCGTAAAAGGATCTCACGAACCCTTCGAGGGGGAGAAAATCGATATGCGCAAACTATCAAATGTGATTCTCATACTTGCCGCGATTTCCGCGCACGCGATCGCGCAAGACTCTCAGCCTATTCGAAATTTTCTGCGCGTGAATTCGGACTTCTGCACTGGTGGTCAGCCGAAACTTGAGCATCTGGCTCAACTAAAGGCCGATGGCGTTAAGGCAATCATTAATTTGCGCGTGCCGACTGAACATCGCGCCGCCGAAGAAGAGGCGAAGGCAAAGGAGCTTGGTCTTCGCTACTTCAACATTCCCGTCGTGTTTGCTGATCCGAAAGATGAGCAGGTTACAGAGTTCCTGAAGATCACAGATGATCCAGCTAACCGTCCTGCGTTCATTCACTGCACCGGCGCGATTCGTGTCGGCGCGTTTTGGATGATTCGTCGTGTGCTACGTGATGGCTGGTCCATCGAAGACGCTGAGAAGGAAGCTGAGAAAGTGGGCCTGCGCGAAAGTCCGCACCTAAACGAGTTTGCGCGCAAGTACATTGCGAATCACAAAGCTGATAAACCAAGTGGCGCTTCTTCTGGAGCACCGAAACAGTTGGTCGCGGAGCCACTTACGTTTGGAGCATTCACCGCCAGCTTTGACCCGGCCGGAACGTTCAAGGTTGATGGCAAAGGCTGGCCGCCCATGGCCGGCACATGGAGACTGGAGAACGACGAGATCGAACTCAGCTTGAACGCGACAGATATTTGTAAGGAACCCGGTCGGTATCGTCTGCGCCCAGAAGCAAACGCCATCGGCTTCGATCTGGTTGCTGACAAATGCCAGGTCCGACAGATGATTCTTAATCGCAGCACCTGGTCGCCTGCTTCCGAAAAACGCGTGGTGCCGGCTCGAGCCATCACGGTCACTGGTTTCGCAGTCAAGAAGTTGCCGGCAACAAAATCGGATAAAGGAAGTTGGCCGTCGTTCCGTGGACCACATGCTTCGGGAATTGCAGAGGGTCAGAACTTGCCCGTGAAGTGGAACGGCAAGACGGGTGAAAACATTCTATGGAAGACACCGATTCCGGGACTCGCGCATTCGAGTCCTACGGTGTGGGGCAATCAGATCTTTGTTACTACAGCAGTGAGCAGCGATCCGAAAGCGAGTTTCCGTCCAGGACTTTATGGTGACGGCGACGCATCACAGGATCGCTCTAAGCACAGTTGGATTCTGTATTCGATCGATAAACGAAATGGAAAAGTTCTCTGGCAGCGCGTCGCACATGAAGGCACGCCGATCGAGAAGCGGCACATTAAATCCACCTATGCGAATTCAACTCCCGCGACCGACGGCCGCATCGTAGTGGCATGGTTTGGTTCGCAAGGCGTTTACGCTTACGACGTCAAGGGAACGCCGCTTTGGAAAGTCGACCTCGGACGCGTCGATATGGGCGCGTACGACATTCCAACTTATGAATGGGGACCGGCGAGTTCGCCGATCATCTGGAACAACCTGGTGATCGTTCAGTGCGACACGCAGGCTGACTCATTTCTTCTCGCGCTTGACGCTGCAACGGGAAAAACAGTTTGGAAGACAGACCGTCAGGAACTGCCGTCGTGGGGAACTCCGACAGTGGCCAACACGCCAAATGGACCAGTCCTCGTCACCAACGCGTCGAATTTTGTGCGCGGCTACGATCCAAACACGGGAAAGGAACTGTGGAAGCTGGGACGTAGTTCCAAGATCACAGCGCCGACTCCTGTTTATGGCGACGATCTTTTCGTAGTTGCGAGCGGGCGAGCGCCCGAGCGGCCCATCTTTGTAGTCCGTTCAAATGCGCAAGGTGATCTGACTTTACCCGAAGGAAAAGACAGTAGCGATAAGGTTGCGTGGAGCCGCACGGGTCGCGGTTCATATATGCCCACGCCGCTGATCTACAAAGGCATTCTTTATGTGCTCAACAACAACGGCTTGTTCGATGCCTACAACTTGAAAACAGGCGCCGAAATCTATCGACAGCGATTGCCGCTCGTAGGCAGCGGCTTCAGCGCCTCACCAATTGCAGCGGACGACAAAATCTATCTCTCGAACGAAGATGGCGAGATGCTGGTCATCGCTGCTGGAGAAAAATTTCAGCACCTCGGTACGAACTCGATGGGCGAGCTGTTGATGGCAACGCCGGCGCTGTCTGATGGCGTGATGTATGTGCGGTCATCATCGAGCTTGTTTGCGGTAGGACAGAAGCGTTGAGCATGAAAATGTTTTTGCTGAATTAAAGGGGACTTGGGTCAGTCCCGAGCGTGTTACTCGCACGCACTCAACCTGATCTAAAGGAGACAGACATGCTCGCGATAATCTTAGCGGCCGTATCTTTCTTTGGACTGCTGACGCCCGACGTTCAACAGCCTTCCATCTGGAAAGAGGTTTCATCTTCTGAGGGACGTTTTGCTGTGACGCTGCCGGAAAATCCCACTACAAACGTGCTCGCGGTTCCGAGTCTACGCGATGGTCAACTCTTCACCCACATGCTGTCCGGTACTGACAACAATCTCAACAGCTTTATGGTGGCGTGGACTGAGTATCCAGCTAAGAAGCCCGATGAAACCCGTTGGACATCCCGTACGATCGATCGAATGCGTGACGCCTTTGCGATGAGTCGCGACGCAACGGTGTTTCAAGAAGCCGCAGTCACGATTCAAAATTTTCCCGGGCGCGCTGTTTCGCTAAAGACAACTGAGGGCAAGATCATTCGCGTGCAATTTTATTTCGTGAACAACCGGATCTACCAGATCACTACTGAGACGCGCGCGAGTGATGTAGCTGACGGCGAAAAATTCCTGCGTTCATTCAAGTTGTTACCGGGCGATCTGATCTAACTTTGGAGTGCGGTGGCAGAGCGAAGCGACGACACCGCTTTGAAAGCGACTTCTGACCTCAAACCCAAAGCGCCGTCGCCGCTTCGCTTTGCCGGCGCACTCCAAAAACTTGACGAGACGAAATCTTCCGCCGCATGCTCCGCTGGTGAGTATCAGTCCAGTGCCAGTCGTGGCGGGTAAACGAGTTTTTCTTCGAGTACCGTCGCCTGAAGATCTTGAAGAATTCACGTCGTTGAATCGACGCAGCTTGCGCTTCCATCGCGGACTCGTCTCCCCGCCGACAGACGCGGCTGGCTTTTCAACCTATCTTGAACGATGCAGTCTTGCCGATACTGCATCGTTTTTTATTTGCCGGACAGAAGATAACGCAATCGTCGGCGCGATCAATCTCAGTCAAATATTTCGCGGCGGGTTTCAGAGCGCGTACCTTGGTTATTTCGTTGGAGAACCTTTTGCGGGACGCGGTTACATGAGCGAGGCGCTTCAGTTGGTGCTGCGTTATGCATTTCGAGACTTGGGATTACACCGGCTGGAAGCGAACATTCAACCGGGAAATGTGGCCTCAGTGGCGCTCGTGCAGCGCGCTGGGTTTTCGCTCGAAGGATACTCGCGACGTTATCTAAAAATCGGTGGTCAGTGGCGCGATCATGAAAGATGGGCGATCATCGCCGAAGACTATAAAGCCAGGACTAATTCGAAGAAGAGCAAGTTATGACAATCGGGAAAGATCATTCTTATAGCGTTACCACTCGCTGGACGGGCAACACCGGCGAGGGTACTTCAACCTATCGCGGTTACCTGCGCG
>Ga0207651_10001346_pt1 | contig 11118 bp, 13 predicted proteins | sample KBSM23metaG_FD_184328 | JGI IMG/M metagenome (GOLD analysis project Ga0207651, IMG submission 184328) | Miscanthus rhizosphere microbial communities from Kellogg Biological Station, Michigan, USA - KBS M2-3 metaG (SPAdes) (version 2) | ecosystem: Host-associated > Plants > Roots > Rhizosphere >... | reverse complement strand
GTCGTCGGCGGGTGCGGCAGCCAGGACGGAGGCCAGCACGACATTCGGCTTGGCGTCGGCAAGAGCTTCCGCAGCTTCGCCGTGACATGGAATAGAACAGATAGCGACGAAGCCCGCGCACACAAGCGCGCTTGCGGCGGCGAAAGGTCGGCGTCGGTGCAAGTCGGACAGCGGCGGTGCAGCCCGCAAATTCATGGCCGGCTCGCGCCGGAAGCCGCCGGCATCGCTGCTGAAGGAGCAGCACCCGAGGCGACAACATCCGGAGGCGTCGGCGGATTCGGGCTGCCGGTCGGCGCTTCCGGACCCGCCGTCGAAGCCGGCGCGCTGGCGACCACTGCCGCCGATGGCAGCGACGCATCGGATGCGCCTGCGCTAGGGACCTGCGGCACAGACGCACTGGCGGGCACCACGATCACAGTGGCGGCCGGTGCATCCGTTGGCTTGCTGCAGGCGGCGAGAGCCGTCACTACCGCAAGCGTTCCGCAGATTGCCAATCGGTTCATCGGTCTTCTCCGTGGCGCAGACCGGACGGAGGCCCGATCTCCCGCATGACAAGAGTAAGACGCCGCGCGGTGGCAGCGCATCGGCGGCCACCGAGACACCGAGTGAGAATCCCGACGGGCTCGCGGTAGGACCCTGCCGACTGCAGGGCTTCGAGGGTCAGGTCGGGCAACGGCCCGGTTCGCCTCGGGCGAGCGTCAGCAGTTGATCGCCGATCACCTCGCCGAGCTTCTCGACGGTCCGGCGCTGCGCCTGGGCGAGCGCCGCAGTGCCGCCGCCCGAAGTTTCCCGGAACGATGACTTGCAGCGCAGCGCGGGTGTCTCGACGTTGCGCGGGCCCAGACTCCAGGTGCTCTCGAGCCACGCTTCGCCCGTTTGCGACTCGAAGCGCGTAACGCCGACATAGACCCGCCAGACCACGGCGCCGCTACCGCCGCTTCGCACGTCGAGCGCACCGTAGCGGTTGCTCAGAATATCGATCAGCGCGTGACGAAACTCGTCGCGCAGCGGGCTGGCCCAGCGCTCCTGCTCGAGCAACGTCAGCGTGTCGTCCGGGAGTCGCAGCAGCCATTGCGGCTGATCGACTGCCACCGGAATCCGGATCGGTTCGAGAAAGACGACCGGCCCGCTGCCAACCGGACCGAGACCCTCTTTCGGCGTCGGATGTGTCGGGCTGACCAGTGAATGAAAGTGAACCGCGGGCGGTGCCGCGCACGCGCTGCAGATGAGGGACAGCAGGACGATGGCGAGTCGGCGGCCGGCAGCGCTGCGGGTGGGACGCCGGTCCGGGGTACGCACATCGGATCGGGAAGCCAATGTGCTCATGGTCGGCTCCTCCCGGCGGGCAGCGCCGGATCGCCCGGCTTGCCGCGCAGCAGCGACTCCGGATGCAATTGCAGGTAGTCGGACAGGATGCGCAACGACTTCGCGGCGCGATTCAGTTCTTCCATCGTCTCCTCGACATTGCGCTGCAGCGGCGCGTTCGGATTGGTGACGTTGCGATCGAGGCTGTCGAGCGAGGCCTGCGCGCGCGCGAGCGTGCGTTCGACCTCGGCCAGCGTCTTCTTCGCCTCCGGCGTCAGATCACCGATCGCGGCGCTGGCCTCTGCGAGTGCCTTGCGCGCTTCCGGCGTCAGCTGCGCGATCGCCTTGTTGGCCTGACCCAGGGTCGCGGCCAGGTTGGTCCCGATTTCCTCGAACGGCACCTTGGCCATCTTCTGCACGATCTCGGCGACCTGCGATTGCACTTCGCTGAGCGTGCCCGGCACCGTCGGCATCTCGAGCGTTCCGTCGGTGACCGTTGCCGTGGCCTTGTTCGCCTTCGGCACGAAGTCGAGCGCCACGAACAGCTGGCCGGTCAACAGGTTGCCGGTGCGGAGCTGCGCGCGCAGACCCTTCTCGACCATCCGCTTCAGGACGTTGAGCTCGGCGGCCGGATCGCCGTCGATGCCGCTGAACAGCGCGCCCCGCACGGCGCCGAGCCGCAGCGGGAAGATTTCGGCCATCACCCGGACCGGAAAGCTCTGACGTTTCGCGTCGTAATCGAGCGAGACGGTGCGGACGCGTCCGATCTCGATGCCGAGGAAGTCGATCGGCGCGTTCTCGGCCAGGCCGCGTGCCGTCTGGTCGAAGATCATCCGCACCGGGATCGGCACACCGTCCTCGGGCGCCAGTGCGGCGCGCCGGTCGTTGAACAGCACGAAGCGGCTGTCCGGGCGGGCCGGTTCGGCTTTCGGGACCCCGGGCGGCAATTCGAACGCGACCCCACCGGCCAGCACGGTTGCCACGCTTTGCGCGTTGAAGGCGAGCCCGCTCGCACTGAGCCGGACATCGACGCCGCTCGCGTTCCAGAAACGAGCCTGCGACGTCACGAGCGTGTGGTACGGCGCCTCGATGAAGACGCGGATCGCGATCTCGTCGAGCGCGGGCTCGAGCGTGTAGCCGACGACGCGGCCGACCCGGGTGCGGCGGTACAGCACCGGCGATCCGACCTCCAGCGAGCCGAGGTCGTCGGCGCGCAGTACGAAGACCGAACCCGGTTCGCCGCGCAGCACGAACGGTGGCCCTTCGAGGCCGATGAAGCTGTCCCGCGACTCTTCCGACACTCCCGCATCGGTGCCGATATAGGCACCCGACAGCAAGGTGCCGAGGCCGCTGATGCCGCCTGCACCGATGCGCGGACGGACCACCCAGAACTGGGTGTCCTTGACTGCGAGGCCGGCAGCGGAACGGTCGAGCCGCACCGTCACGATCACGCGTTTGCGGTCGCCGCGCAGGGATACGGTCTGCACCTTGCCGACCACGACTTCCTTGTAGCGCACGTCGGTCTTGCCCGGCTCGATGCCGTCGGCGGTCGCGAACTCGATGTCGATGCGCGGGCCGACCAGGATCACGGTCCGAACGAACAGCGAGCCGGCAACCAGCAGCGCGACGATCGGCACCAGCCAGACCAGCGACAGGCCGAGCCGGCGCGGCCGGTCGACCTTCGGCCGCGGCAGGTTCTGCAGCGCGGCCGGCGGGTTCGCCGGTCCGTCCTCTTCGGAGCTTTCAGCCATGGTCCTGCCTGTCGCGCCAGATCATTCGTGGATCGAAGCTGTGGGCCGCCAGCAAGGTCAGCACGACGACCGCAGCGAACGCGAGCAGGCCGGGCTCCGGATGCGCACTGGCCAGCGAACCGAAACGCACGCAGGCGGCCAACAGCACGACGACGTAGACGTCAAGCATCGACCAGTGACCGACCACCTCGATCAGGCGGAACAGGCGGGCGCGCTCGAGGCGGCGCCAGTCCGGCGCCTTGCGCACGCTCCAGGCCAGCAGTGCGAGCGCGGCGATCTTCAGGACCGGTACCGCGATGCTGGCAACGAAGACGATGACCGCAAGGCCCCAGGCACCGTCGACCCACAGGTCGTGGATGCCGCCGAGCAAGGTGTGGGTGCTGCTTTCGAAGCCCGAGGTCGTGCTCATTACAGGCAATGCATTGGCGGGGATGTAGAGGATGGCCGCCGCGATCACGCACGACCAGGTGCGCTGCAGGCTGAACGGCTTCTCATGGTGAAGTGCATGGTGGCAGCGCGAGCACTGCAGGACGGCGCCTTCAGGCAACTGATCCTCCGGCACACCGCGCGAGACCATGCCGCAGGTTTCGCAGCCGAGCAGCGGACCATCGACCGGAGCGAGCGCCTGCGGCGGCCCGGCGGCCGTCGTTGGCGCGCTCACGGGACGTACCACCACAGGTGGCGCAATCCGGCCGCTTCGATCGCTGCGAACAGCACGGTGAGAACACCGAGCGCGAACATCGCCGGGCCCGGCACCGCCTCGGCCAGCGCCGCCAGCCGAACCAGCGACAGCAGGCCGCCGACGGTCAGCACCTCGAGCATGTTCCAGCGGGAAACCTGGTGCAGCGCGCGGACGACCGGCCCGAAGCCGATCGGGATCCGGCCGGCGGCCAGCGGCACCAGCACATAGAGGCGCAGCAGGATGAAGAGCGCGGGGGCGATCAGCGCCGTCACGGCCGTGGCCACCGCGACCATTTGGTCGCCTTCATCCCAGGCGGCGAGAACGGCACCCGGGATCGTTGACTCGACCGTCGTGCCACTCAGGCGGATCGAGATCACATGCGAGAAGACTGCGACCAGAAAGACGACGAGCGAGGTGACGGTCAGCGCGAGGACCGTTTCGGTTCCGATCCGGTGGCCTCGTCCGAGCACCGCCTCGCAGCGGGTGCAGCGAGCGACGGCACCGGCTTCGAGCGGGACCCAGCGATACGCCTGATCACACCACTCGCAGACAACCAGTGAGTCTGCCGCCCTCGTCACATCAAGACTCCCTTTGGCATCCGTTGCTCGGGGAGCGGCCCGCACCGGTTGCGGGCCGTCGGGCGGTCGACGCGGGCAACGCGGCTGGGCTTGCGCTTTCGCAAGCGCCCGACACGGATGACCGCCGGGACGCTGCTCGATGCTAGCGCAACTGCGCCGTCGTTCAGTGCAGGCTGGCGGTCAACTGGCGCTTGCGGCCGGTCCAGGCAGGCGCCTCGTAGGACGCCCGCAACATTGCGTCCGCGGGAACATGCGTGGAAACTGTCGACGAGCACAGCTCGCGCGACGCGATGCTTCCAAAGGCGCTGCACACGACCTGGCGCTCGATGGCAAGACGAGCCTGCTCACGACCGTTCTCTGCGCGTTGGACGAGCGAGGAGACAACCCAGTAGAAGCCGATCAGGAGAGCGAGGGCCAAGAGCGCGCCTCCGAGCGTCAGGTAGTTGGCCAGCTGCACCTTGTCGACAGGCGCCGCGGTGGACGTCGTGCCGCTTGGACGCCTGGACACCAGATCGGGTCTCATGATCGACTGCCTCTCGTATTCCGGTTCGACCGGTGTGCCTCGGTGGAATCACGCGGCTGGCTGCGTCGGTCGCTGAACTCGACGTCGGGCGCCGGACGCCAGATCTTGCGTTCATCGACCCACATCGGCGAAGCATTGAAAAACCACTTCACGAATTCATCCAGCCGGCTCGTCTTCATCCGTCTTCCCTCGCTGGATCACACGTTATCGGGCGCGCTGCGATGAGGAAGCCGGCTTAGTGCGCGAGGCAGAGTCGGAGGGTGCCTACATCGCTCGCGAGCATCGCGATGCACCATGCACGGTTTTGTGCGAGGCCGATTCCTACAGGCGCGGGCAACGGCGTCGGACGCGATTTCGCCGCATCGCATGCGAACCTCCTGGTCGGTCGCAAAGCAGTGCAGCACCCGGCAAGACGGGTTAGACAGGGGGATGTTTTCATGCTCATCAAGATTGGCTTCGACATCGAGCTCGGCGTGGCATCGCCGATGGCGCTGATCTACCTGCTGCGGGTTCACCCGTCACGACGCGACGACCTGGTCGCGCCGGAAGATTTCCGGATCAACAACGACCTGGTTGCCGACGAGTACATCGACTCGTTCGGCAATCACTGCGGGCGGGTCAACGTGCCGGCCGGCGTGGCGTCGGTCCGTTTCACCAACACCGCGTTCGTTCGCGACTCGGGCCTGCCCGACGTCTACGACCCCGAGGCGCGCCAGCGCGACCCGACCGAGCTGCCGTTCTCGACCCTGCAATACCTGCTGCCGAGCCGCTACTGCGAGGTTGACAGCGAGCTCCTGACTTTCGCTTGGAACCAGTTCGGCCAGACGCCGCCGGGATGGCAACGGGTGCAAGCGATCTGCGACTTCGTCCACCAGCACATCCGCTTCGACTACCAGCTGGCGCGCGCCACGCGCACCGCGGTCGAAGGCTTCCGCGAGCGGGTCGGCGTGTGCCGCGACTTCACGCACTTGGCCGTCACGCTGTGCCGCTGCATGAACATCCCGGCGCGCTACACCACCGGCTACCTCGGCGACATCGGTGTGCCGCCGGTGCCCTCGCCGATGGACTTCAGCGCCTGGTTCGAGGTCTTCCTCGGCGATCGCTGGTACACCTTCGATGCGAGACACAACCAGCGCCGCATCGGCCGCATCGTGATGGCGCGCGGCCGCGATGCCGGCGATGTGCCGATCACGATGGCCTTCGGCGCGAATTCGCTATGGCGCTTCGACGTTGTCACCGACGAGGTGCAGGAAGACTCCCTGCGCGTCGCGGCTTGAAGCGGTTGAAGTCAAGCCGGCGCGTAGGCACCTTCCTACCTTGAAAGCGACGGGACTCTTGCGGAACGTTGGCCCGTGCAGGACTGCCTCGTGGCGCGGAGCTTGACTACCCTTCCGTTGACCGAAAGTCGTCGGGCCACCTTGTTGAGAACACGGTCCGATCGTCACCAACCCATCAGGAGTTTCCAATGAATTTGATCATCTGGCTCATCATCGGCGGCATCATCGGCTGGCTCGCCAGCTTGCTGATGCGGACCGACGGCCAACAGGGCATCGTGCTCAACGTCGTCGTCGGTGTCGTCGGCGCATTCCTCGCAGGATGGTTCATCTCGCCGCTCGTCGGCGTCGGGACCATCAACCAGAACAACTTCAGCCTCGCGTCGGTCTTGGTGTCGCTGGTCGGCGCCGTCATCCTTCTCGCCATCGTCAACCTGTTCCGCCGCGGCAGCGTCCGCTGACGCAGTGACCACTCAAGACGATCCTGCGGGCGCTGCCGAGTCGCGCGGCCCGCTTATTTTCCTCACGGAGTACAGAGCATGAATCAGCCCGCCGACAACGCCAAGCAACAGGACGACGCCCATCGGGTGCAGGGTGAAGGCGATTACGACGCCGCTCGCCGATACGACAAGGCAACCACCGACTTCGCCAAGTCGGGCAAGGTCGACGAAGCGGCGCGTGATGCGAAGCCGACCAGCCCCGCCGAGGCCGATGAGCTTCGCCAAGCGGAAGCCGAAGGCAAGTCGCACGCCAAGGGCGAGGACCCTGCGCTGTACCGGCCGGGCAAGGACTCGTCCCGCGGGTCCTGAACATCTCGAGCCGCCTCCGGCTCGTCTCGTACAAAAAGAAAGCCGGCAGTCGCCGGCTTCCCTATTTCCTGATGTGCTCGATCAACTCTTGCCGTAGCGCGCCTTCGCCGTAGCCAGGCACTGCGACTTGCTATCGCCCGACAGGGCGTCGCACTTCTCCTTGGCAAGGTCGTACGACGCATTCCGCTTGTCGTCGGCAGCGTCCTTGCGGACTTCGGCGACCTTCTTGTTCGCCTTCGCGTCGGCGGTTGCCTTCGTGTGATTCGCCTTCGCCTCCTTCACGCAGACGTCCTTGTCGTTGCCCGACCGGTCGTCACAGCGCTCCTTGGCGACCTCGTAGGCGGCGTCGGCCTTCGCCGTCGCGAGCTTTGCCGAGTCCTTCGGGTCGCCGGTGCGATTGAATTCGAGCTCGGCGCGGGCCACTTTCTCCTTGCCCTTCGCTTCCTCGCGACAGACGTCCTTAGCGTTGTCCTTCAGCTTGTCGCAGCTGTCCTTCTGCGCCTTGTACTCGGCCTCGATGCGGTCCTTCGCGGCCTTGTAGTCGTCGTTGCTCATGCTGGCAGCGTGCACGGAGGCGCCGGTCAGCGCACTGCAGATCAGAGCAGCCTGGAGCGTGGTCTTGATGCGGGATGGCATGGTGTCTCCTTCGAGGTTTGGACGCTGCCACTATTGAGACACCGCGCCGCTGAGGGAAGCAGACTCGAACCAAGTCAACCGTAGGGTCGCTCCTACGGTCGCTTCTTCGGCACCTGCTTCTGGCTCGGAGACACCGTCGCGACATTGCTGCGCGCGGCCAACTCGGCGCACTGCGCCGCGGCTCGTTTCGCCTCGTCACGTGCGCCGGGATCAACGAACGGAATCACCGCCGCGAGCGGGGTGATCAGCGAAAGCAGCGCGGCCGCACCGAGCTTCGCGCCTATCGATCCGGCCTCAACCGAGACGCTGGGGTTCGACAACGTGCCCGTGACGTGGATCGGCGTGCGCACGGTGAGCGGGCTGAAGTCCTTCGGCGAAATGACTGCGCGCAGATCCATGCCCTCGTTTTGCAGCGACACCGAGCCATCGATCCACAATGTGGAATCGCTCGTGTCGACGACAAAGATTTTCGGCTTAGCGACGCCGTTCGCGACCGTCAGCTCGGCGACATTGCATTGGATCTTCAGCGCGTCATCGCCCTTGACGATCATGCCCAGCGCCTGCGCAATGTCCACGCCGGCGGCCTCGAGGGCGAGGTGCGACAAGCTGCCGTTGCGCACATGGAAGCGGATTCGTCCGTCCAGGCTGCCGAGGATTTCAGCCGTGGAACGGCCGTTGCCCGTGACCTGGACTTGGCCGTCGAGCTGTCCCGTGACGTACGGCGGCGCGTCGCCTGAACGTTCCTGGCGCAGCCAGCGCTCGAGACGCACGCCGATCAGATCGAGGTCGGCCTTCCAGATGGCTCTCGGCTGGCGCCCGTCGAGGCTGAGTGCCCCGGCGAGTCGACCTTGCGCGGTGCGGGCGTCAAAGTCGCTCAGGGTCAGCACGCCGCCGGACAGGCGAAGGTGCGTGCGCAGCGGCTCGAGCGGCTCGAGCAGCGCGGTGCCGAGATCGAGGTAGGCGACGTCGATCAGCACGTTGGCTTCCATCGCCCTCAATGACGGCAGGTCGAAGCGCCGGTCGGGCAGCACCCGTCCGCTGCCTTTGGCGGCGGCCGAGGCGGCTTCCGCCCGCCCCGCGGCCGCGGCGGACCGAGGCGCCGTGCCGACCGCCGGGCCGAGGTCTTTCAGGAGCAGGCGTGTGCCGGTCAGTCGGCCCTCGAGCAGCGGCACCGTTCGGCCGCGGTCGAAGGTGAACGCACCGGCCAGCTTGCTCTGGCCGATCGTCGCGCGGTTGACCACCGCCTTCCACAGGTCGCCCTCCTTCGTCAGATAGCCGTCGGTCTTGAAGGCGCCGGTGGTCGGCAAGGTCAGTCCGAGCGGATCGCCGACCGCGGCCAGCGACGGCCCCTCCACGCTGAAGCCGCCGCGCAGGCCGGTCAGGTGCACCGGGTCGGCCGCCGTGCCGCGAAAGGTCACGGTCGCGCGGCCGATGGTGGCGTCGAGGCGCACCGGCTGGACCACGCCGGAACCGTCGGACGCAGCTAGCGCCGTCAAGCTCGACGTCGCCAGCTCGACATTCAAGGGCAGCTTGCGGTAGCTGCCCTTCGCGCTGAACTGCAGACCCGACGGCCGTGAGGCCGCATCCGCAGGCGCTGCCGCCGCGACGGCGGACGAGGATGGTCCGGCGGTGCCCGCCGCAGCCGACGCACCGTTGCCCGATCCGGCGGTGCCGCGTTCGGTCAACGAGAAACGGGCGTCGAGGTCGGCGGCCAGGATCGCGTCCTTGAACACCATCGAACCATCGACCACCCGCAACTCGCCGAACGACGGGATGCGAACCGCCTTGCCTTCGTCCTGCGGCTTCGATTTGCCGAATTGCCAGGACGCGCGGCCGTCCTCCTCGCGCTCGAGTTGCACGTCGAGCGCGTCGGCCCGCAGTTCGCGGATGTGGAGGATGCCGCCGCGGTAAGCCATCAGCAGGTCGCCATAGCCGAGCTTCAGCTGGGCGTTGTTCGCCAGGATCATGTGCGGCATCTTGCTCCAGTCCGGCGCGCCGATCTCGATCCGGCCGGCCGACACGCGCACGCTGCCGATCAGGCCGATGCGCATGCCCGAGCCGCCGTCATTGCCAAACGCAACCCGGCGTTCGAGGGCGCTGGTCAGCCAGCGCTGTGCGGGTGCGACGAGGAACGGCCAGCCGGCGGCTTCGCACAGGCCGACGATCACGACCAATGCCAATGCCCCAGCGCCGACGATCCAGGGCCAGCGCATGCCCCTGAAGTTCAAGCCCATGCGGATTCATCGCGTGATTTGCGAAGGGGCAGTCTCCGGCCCGTCCGCAACCCCGGCCATCGGCCGCAACCCTTCGCCCGCGTGAGTCCGGTCCTACAGCGGCGGCCTGCGCTTGCAGGGGTGCGCCTCGTCAGGATGTCGACCTGCACTCAAGACCTCGGGATTGAGCGCTGTCGGCGGCGTGCCGCGGGCCGGGCCGCTGCCGAGGGTCGCGATCAGGTTGTCGACCGCGAGATTCGCCATCGCGCGCCGGGTCGGCAGGCTGGCACTGCCGATGTGCGGCGTCAGCACGGCGTTCGGCACATCGAGCAGACCGGGATGGACCGTCGGCTCGCCCTCGAAGACATCGAGGCCGGCGGCGCCGATGCGCTTGTCGCGCAGCGCCTCGGCGAGCGCCTTGTCGTCGACCAGGCCGCCGCGCGCGAGGTTGGTCAAGGTGGCGGTCGCCTTCATCATCGACAGCTCCGTCGCGCCGATCAGGTGGTGCGACGCGGCGCTGTACGGCACGACGATCACGATATGGTCGGACTCGCGCAGCAGCGCTTCCTTCGAGACATAGCGCGCACCGAGCTCGGCCTCGACGGCGGGATCGAGGCGAGAGCGGTTGGGATAGACGACCGACATCGAGAAACCGAGCGCGCCGCGCCGGGCGATCGCCTGGCCGATGCGGCCCATGCCGAGGATGCCGAGGGTCGCGCCGTGGACGTCGCTGCCGGCGAACATGTCGACCGCCCAGCGCTTCCATTCGCCGCGCCGCAGGAACCGTTCGCTCTCGCCCACGCGGCGCGCCGCCGCCATCATCAGCGCGAAGCCGAAGTCGGCGGTGGTCTCGGTCAGCACACCTGGCGCATTGCTGGCGAGCACCCCGCGGGCGGTACAGGCGCGGACGTCGATGTTGTTGTAGCCGACCGCCATGCTGCAGACCGCCTTCAAGTCGGGACAGGCAGCGAGCAGCCGGCGTCCATCGGCTCCGAGCTGGTGACGAACACGCCGGCCTTCCCTTGCAACCGGCGGATCAGCTCCGCGCGTGACCAGGGTTCGTCGGCATCGTTGGTCTCGACCTCGAAGTGCTCACGCAGGCGCCCGACGACTTCCAGGAACATCCTTCGACAGACCAGCACGTGGGGCTTCATCGTTCACCTTGCATTCACTGAACTGAAATGGCGATCTCATTGATTGCTTGTCATCGCGATGCCGACGCCGCCGCGGCCGGTGCGACAACGGCCGCCGCCGCAGCGCCTCGCTTGTGCGGCGGGTCCGGATGCCACCCGAGCACGAGCAGCAGGCAGGCAAAGCCGATGACGTAGCCGACGGCGACGTGCCAGC
>Ga0207651_10001344_pt1 | contig 11122 bp, 8 predicted proteins | sample KBSM23metaG_FD_184328 | JGI IMG/M metagenome (GOLD analysis project Ga0207651, IMG submission 184328) | Miscanthus rhizosphere microbial communities from Kellogg Biological Station, Michigan, USA - KBS M2-3 metaG (SPAdes) (version 2) | ecosystem: Host-associated > Plants > Roots > Rhizosphere >... | reverse complement strand
GGCTACGCCGGCCAGCGCCAGCGCCAGCCAGAGGGCGCGGCGCCGCTCCAGCGATCGCGCTTGCGACGTCTCCCAGCGCCCGCGCGTGTCGCCGCCCTGGCGGTCCAGCACGCGGTGCGTGGCGGCCGGATCGAATGCGACCACGACCGCCAGCCCCATCCGGTTGGGGGAGGGAATGGACGTGTGCTTGGTGAGATTGCGCGTGAACTCTGACCAGCCGGGACCGCTGCGAACGGCGCCCGCGATCGGAACCAGTAGGGCGGTCGCGAGCGCCGCGCCCGCGAGCAGCCGCACGATCGCGCCGTCCACCTTCTGGCGTCGGACCAGCGCCACGACCGCCGCCAGCACGGCCCCGGCGAGGGCGAAGCCGGGAAACACGCGCGATAGCGCCGCGTACGCGAGCAGCGCGCCCGCGGCGAATGGTTTGTCGCGCCGGGCGAGCGCCAGGCCTCCCAGCAGCGCCGCCAGCCAGTCCCAGCGCAGGAAGGATCCGCCCGTCCACCACATCCGGCCCGGGAAATACGTTCCCCACACCACCGCGGCCAGCGCGGCGCGCTCCCAGCCGAACGCCCACACCAGCGCCGCGAACGCCGCGAGCATGAGCACGATGTCGATCGACGCGAGCACGCCGAGCCGCGTGATCGTCACCGGGTCGTCTCCCGCGAGCGGGTGCGCGATCAGCAGCCAGACGGGCGACGCGTTGAACCCGTGGTCGCCGGTGACGTTCTGCCAGTCGGCGTCGGGGAAGCGCGCGCGGAAGAATCCGACGTCGGTCTTGAAGTCCGACCAGCGCTCGGCGGAGAAGCGCGCCTTGCACCGCTCGGGATGCGCGACCACATCGGCGGCGGTCGTCATCCCGTTGGTGCGCAGATCGGTCAGCACGCGCTGCGCGGCCCGCGGGCCCAGCACTGGATCCTCCGCGTCCGCGACCGCGATGCACTCGTAGAGCCCGTCGTAGCCGATCTCGTCGACATACTTCGCGCCCAGGACGTGATGCAGGCTGTCCCACAGGTGGACGTAGATGCCGCCGAAGTGAAACGCCCCGAAATTGAAATACGCCACCACCCCGAGCACGCCCAGGACGCCAAGCACCTTCCCCCGCATTCTCTCGATCGCTGACACGGGCATGGTCGTGGCCGCCCCTCGCCGCCGCGCCATCCCCCACGCCACCACCGCCAGCGTCACGCCGGCGAGCACGAGCTTCGCGATCGCGCTCGTCTCCTCGTTCCACCACCCGGCGGTCACGCCGCCATCTTATCGGCTACGCCGCTTTTCGCTTGCTCAGCTTACCGGTGCTCAGCTTGCCGGCGAGGCTCCGCCGCAACTCCGCGACGCCTTTGACACCTTCCGCCTCGGCAATGAGGAAGCCTTCGAGCAGCTCCTTCGCCTTGCGCGCCGAGCCGTCGTAGGCCGCGACCATCCGCTTCAACTCGCGAGCCATGTCGTCGAGGCATTCCTGCATGATGACTGCGTGGGGAATGCCGCCTTCGCGGTCCATGCGTTCGCTGATGCGCTCCAATTGACGTCGCATCGCACGCGATCCTCTGAATGGCCTAATCTTCATGGCTTACCCGCCTCAACGCATCATCAGTCGTGTCCGACCCCTTGAAGATAACTCGAAGAACCCGAACGGTCCGCTCTTCCAAGACTTGATAAAGCACGCGCAAGTCGCCAATCCGCAGGTTCCACTCCGCGTCCACCAGGTTTCGCAATCTCTTCCGCAGGCGCTTGCGGTTTCTATTCTCGATCTCGGCCTGATACGCCAGGTGTGCGACCGCTTTGCCGACGCGCCGTCTCCAGAACGGGGGGAGCGCTTTCAAGTCGGCTCGGGCCTGTTCCGACCATTCGATCTCGTACACGCACCGTTTTCGAACGGACCGCGCGCGGGTTGCGCGGGAGGTGCTATTCTCCGCGCACCTTCCACCATGGAAATCGGGCCCCTGAGAGAACGTCTGTCGAAGCTGCAGAGCCGACTGGAAATTCTCCGGGGGCATCTTTGACATCGAGGGCAAGCGCCGGCGCATCGCCGAGCTGGACGAGCAGACGGCCGCGCCGGACTTTTGGAACGCGGCCGACAAGGCGCAGGCGGTCCTGCGCGATCAGTCGCGGCTGAAGTCGACCGTCGACGGGTTCGAAGCGCAGCGCAAGGCGGCCGAGGACGCGGGCGTCCTGATCGAGCTGGCCGATGAGGCCAAGGACGAGGCGACCGCCGTCGAGGCGGGGACGACGCTGACGACCGCCGAGGAGGCCGTCGGCAAGATGGAGTTCGCGCGCATGCTGTCCGGTCCGTACGACCGCAACGGCGCGCTGGTCAGCATCAACGCCGGCGCCGGCGGCACCGAATCCCAGGACTGGGCCGAGATGCTGATGCGCATGTTCATCCGCTGGGGCGAGCGCAAAGGCTTCAAGCTGGAGGAGCTGGATCGCCAGCCCGGCGACGAGGCGGGCATCAAGAGCGCGACCATCGGCATGGAAGGCGAGTGGGCGTACGGCTGGCTGCGCGCCGAGGCGGGCGTGCACCGGCTGGTGCGCATCTCGCCGTTCGACGCGAACGCGCGCCGGCACACGTCGTTCGCGAGCGTGTTCGTTTATCCGGACATCGACGAGACCATCAAGATCGAGATCGACGAGAAGGACCTGCGCATCGACAAGATGCGGTCGGGCGGCGCGGGCGGCCAGCACGTCAACAAGACGGAGTCCGCCGTGCGCGTCACGCACCTGCCGACCGGCATCGCGGTGCACTCGGACGGCGAGCGCTCGCAGCACAAGAACCTGTCGACCGCGATGCGCATCCTCCGCTCGAAGCTGTTCGAGGTGGAGGAGAAGAAGCGCGAAGAGAAGATGGGCAACATCCACGCCCAGAAGAAGGCGATCGAGTGGGGCAGCCAGATCCGGTCGTACGTGCTGGCGCCCTACCGCCTGGTCACCGACCACCGCACCGGCCTGAAGGTCGGTAACGTCGACTCCGTCCTGGACGGCGACCTCGATCAGTTCATGGTCGCGATGCTGCTGGAGCTGGCGGGCGACCCGTCGGCCAAGCCCGTTACCAAGCCGGTGGATGATGGGCTGTAATTACGTTACCGAAGTGTTGCAGTGCGCACAGCTGTGGGGAGTTTCTGAAAACAGCAGGAGAGTCGCGCACTTGGCCTGTGGGGACCTGTTGGCAACCCGTGGAGAACCATGTCGGACGAGCGCGAGCTGATCGCCGAGCGCGAGAAGAAAGTCCAGGAAATCCGCGAACTCGGGGCCAATCCGTACGCCAACGGGTTCACGCCGACGCACACCGCCGCGGAGCTGCAGGCGAAGTTCGCGGGCGCCGAACCGCCCCCGCCGGTCGAAGACAAGGCCGCGCCCCCGAACCTGATCTCGGACGAGCACTTCAAGGTCGCGGGACGGATCGCGAACCTGCGCTCCTTCGGCAAGGCGGCGTTCGCGAAGCTGCTCGATCGCACCGGCGAGATCCAGGTGTGGATCCGGAAGGATCTGATCGGCGACGCCGCCTTCGAGCTGTGGAAAAGAATGGAGCGCGGCGACTTCATCGGCGTCGTGGGCAGCCCGACGGTCACGAAGCCGAAGACCGGGGCCGGTGAGCTGACCATCGTCGCGGAGAACGTCAGCATCCTCACCAAGGCGACGCGCCCGCTGCCCGAGAAGTGGCACGGCCTCAGCGACGTCGAGGTCCGCTACCGCCAGCGCTACGTCGACCTGGTCGTCAACCCGGAGGTGCGCGAGGTGTTCCGCAAGCGCACCGCGATCGTCGCCGGCATCCGCCGCTTCCTGGACGCGCGCGGTTACATCGAGGTCGAGACGCCGATGATGCATTCCATCCTCGGCGGCGCCGCGGCGAAGCCGTTCGCGACCCACCACAACGCGCTGGACCTCGATCTCTTCATGCGCATCGCGCCCGAGCTGTATCTGAAGCGCCTGGTGGTCGGCAGCTTCGAGCGCGTCTACGAGATCGGGCGCAACTTCCGCAACGAGGGGCTGTCGCGCCAGCACAACCCCGAGTTCACGATGCTGGAGTTCTATCAGGCCTACGCGACCTACGAGGACCTGATGGCGCTGACCGAGACGCTGTTCCGGGAGCTGGCGCGCGAGGTGGCGGGCGGCGAGGCGCTGACGTACCAGGGGCAGGCGATCAGCCTGGCGTCGCCGTGGCCGCGCATCCCGCTGAAAGACGCCGTCGCGGACGCCTCCCGCCGCGGCCTGCTGCCGGGCGGCCTGGAGCGGCCGATGTTGGACGAGGGCGAGGGCGCCGCGCTGTCGCGGTGGATCGAGGCGAGCGGCGTCGGCGCGCGCAACGACGAGCTGGGCGCGGTGCTGCGCAAATCGGACTCGCACGGCGAGCGCGTCGGCGCGCTGTTCGACTACGCGGGCGAGAAGACGCTGCCCGCCGACCGTCCCGCCTTCGTGACCGAATATCCCGCGGAGACGTCGCCGCTGTCGCGCCGCAACGACGCCGACCCCAGCCGCGTCGATCGCTTCGAGCTGTTCATCGTCGGGCGTGAGCACGCGAACGCCTTCTCCGAGCTGAACGATCCGGCCGACCAGCGCGGCCGCTTCGCGCGCCAGGTCGACGCCAAGGCGCAGGGACGCGAGGAGACGATGGACTACGACGAGGACTACTGCCGCGCGCTCGAATACGGGCTGCCGCCGACTGCGGGCGAGGGCATCGGTATCGATCGGCTCGCCATGCTGCTCTGCGACCAGCCGTCGATCCGCGACGTGATCCTGTTCCCGCTCATGCGCCCGGAGCGCGAGTAGCCAGGACCAAACGGTGGCGCGCGGAGCGGGGTTCGAATGGATGGTGGCGTGGCGGCACCTGCGCGATCCGGATCGGAAGACGCATCGCACGTTGTGGACGGGCCTGATCCTCATCGTGCTGGGCGTGCTGGCGCGCGGGTTCGCCGCCTACGGTCCCAAGCTGTTTCACCTGCGCACCGCGCTGGCGCCGGGGGAGTGGCGCGCGGCGCGCGCGGCGGAGTGGATCGGGTACGTGAACATCGGCGGCCACTTCGCGATCGATCTGGGCGGCATCATCGTGCTGCTCGGCGTGCTGTTCGCGATCTTCACGGTGTTCACGGCGCTCTCGATCTTCGGCGTGTTTCTCGGCACCGCGGCGCCGATCATCGCGCTGTCGGTGATGTCCGGGTTCGAGAATGACCTGAAGACGAAGATCCGGTCGACGAAGGCCGACGTCGTCATCGAGACGCGCGACGGCGCGCCCTTCACCGACTGGGAAGCGGTCGAGGCGAAGGCGCGCGGCGTGCCCGACATCGCCGGGCTGATGCCGTACGTCGAGGCGGAGGTGATCGTGAAGCACGCGACCAACGCCGCGGGGATGGGCATCATCGTGCGCGGCATCGATCCGTCGCGCGCCGCGAAGGTGCTGGGCATCGGAACCAAGTTGAAGGAAGGGAAGCTGGAGTACCTCGAGCACCCCGACCAGATCCCGGACGATTTGATCGTGATGCCCGAGTTCGAGAAGGACGACAAGGACGACAAGAACGCGGGCGAGGCCCGGCGCGTCCTGCCGGGCATCCTGCTGGGCGAGGAGCTGTTCCAGCACATCCTGCGCGTGTTCGTGGGCAGCGAGGTCGACGTCGCCTGCCCGATGTGCGGCGTCGGGCCGACCGGGCCTATGCCCAAGCTGAAGCCGTTCCGCGTGGCCGGGCACTTCTACAGCGGGATGTACGAGTTCGATTCCAAGCTGGCTTACGTGTCGCTGCGCGACGCCCAGAAGTTCCTGGGCATGGACGGTGAGGTGACCGGCATCGAGATCCGGACGGTCACGCCGGAGGCGGCGATCGACGTCGCCAGGCAGATCGGCGCCCGCCTGGGCCCGGCGTACGAGGTGCGCTCGTGGGAAGAGCTCAACAGAAGTCTCTACGCCGCCCTCAAGCTGGAGAAGCTGGCGATGTTCATCGCGCTCAGCTTCATCGCATTGGTGGCGTCGTTCTCGATCATCGCGAACCTGATCATGATGGTGACGGAGAAGGCCCGCGAGATCGCCATCCTCAAGTCGATGGGCGCGCGCGACGGCGCCATCCTGCGCATCTTCTTCGCCGAGGGGCTGTACATCGGCGTGCTGGGCCTGCTGCTGGGGGTCGTCGCCGGCATCGCCGGTTGCTACCGCCTCGCGACCCAGGGGTTGCCGCTGCCGGCCGAGGTCTATTACATCGAGAAGATGCCGGTCGTCATGCGCGCCTCCGAGATCGCCGCCGTCGCCTTCGCGGCGCTGGCCCTCTGCTGCCTGGCGACGATCTACCCGGCGATGCTGGCATCCCGGATGCGGCCCGTCGACGGCCTCCGCTACGAGTGAGGGCGCACGGCCCAGGCAACCCCATTTAACCCCGCAAAGTCCTAGGGGTTCGGGCTCCCCTGGAGCGTTGACACCTACGGGGGCGCCGACTACTTTGGCGCACCCAATGATGACCGCTCCGACTGCAGATTCGCGCGCAGCCGCGGGCGTGCGCCGGGGAGCGGCGGTGAGCGTCCGGAAACTCACCAAGGTGTACCCGCACAGCGGGCGGGACATCAACGTGCTGCGCGGGCTCAACTTCGATCTACAGCCGGGCGAGGTGGCGTCCGTGGTTGGCGCGTCGGGCGTCGGCAAGTCGACCCTGCTGCACGTGCTCGGCACGCTCGACACCGCGACCTCGGGGACCATCTCGTTCGACGGCGTCAACGTGACGGCGATGGGCCCCACGCGCCTGGCCGAGTTCCGCAACAACGAGATCGGCTTCGTGTTCCAGTTCCATCACCTGCTCCCCGAGTTCACCGCGCTGGAGAACGTGATGATGCCGGGGTTGATCAACCGGCTGCCCCGCGCCACCGCGTCGGAGCGCGCGACGGCGATGCTGCGGCGGCTGGGGCTGGGCGAGCGGCTCACGCACCGGCCGGGCGAGCTGTCGGGCGGCGAGCAGCAGCGGGTGGCGCTGGCGCGCGCGCTGCTGCTGCGTCCACGGCTGCTGCTGGCCGACGAGCCGACCGGTAACCTCGACACCAAGACCGGCCGCGAGATGCACGAGCTGTTCTTCGAGCTGAATCGCGAGCTCGAGATGACGATCCTCATCGTCACCCACAACGACGAGCTCGCCGCGCGGACGCCCCGCAAGCTTCGTATGGCCGACGGCCTGATCGTCGAGCAGGAGTGACCGCGCGGGCGATGACCTCCTGGCGTCGGAGTGTATTCGGGCTTGCGCTCGTCGCGGCCCTGGGACTCGGCATCATCCGGGCCGGAGGCGCGCACGCCGCTGAGCCAGCACCCGCCGCGGGCGAGGCGAAGGGCGAGGCGAAGGGCGACGACGACGCCGAAGAAAAACCGTCGGCGCCGGCGGCGCCCGCGACGGCCAGCCTGCGCGTCATCAAGCTGCAGTTCCGCGGCAACCGCAAGGTCGAGGATGACGCGATCAAGATCAACCTCAAGACCGCGGTCGGCGTGACGCTGACGCAGGAGATGATCCGCGAGGACGTCCGCCAGATCTGGAAGATGGGCTACTTCGACGACGTCCAGGTCGAGGTCACCGAAGGGAAGGGCGGCAGCATCGTCACGTTCGTGCTGCGCGAGAAGCCGGCGATCAAGAAGATCTACGTCGCCGGGAACGAGGAGGTGGCGCTGTCGAAGATCAACGAGGTCCTCGACATCAAGAAAGAGCAGATCCTCGACCTCGCGAAACTGAAGAAGAACGTCGAGAAGATCAAGGACCTCTACGTCGAGAAGGGCTTCTACATGGCCGACGTGACGTACGAGGTGAAGCGCGACACCTCGTCGACCGTCGACATCTGGTTCCACGTCAGCGAGCACGCCAAGGTGGAGGTGCGGCGCGTGAACTTCGTGGGCAACGCGGCGATCTCCGACGCCGATCTGCGCGACGTCATCAGCACGCACGAGGGCAACTTGCTGTCGTTCATGACGTCGGCGGGGACCTACCGCGAGGACGTGTTCCAGCGCGACCTGCTGCTGATCCAGGCCCACTACTGGGATCGCGGCTACGTGCAGGTGAAGGTCGGGAACCCGCTGGTCGAGCTGTCGCCCGACAAGCAGTCGATGTACATCACCATCTCCGTCGAGGAAGGGCCGCAGTACCGGCTGGGCAAGGTGGACGTGACGGGCGAGCTGCTGGCGTCGCGCGAGTACTTCCTGGAGCGGGTGTCGGTGAAGACGGGCGAGATCTTCAACCGGTCCAAGCTGTCCGACGATCTGCAGAAGCTGACCGACTATTACAAGGACCGCGGCTACGCCTACGTCAACGCGACGCCGAGCACGCCGGTCAACGAGAAGACGCGCACCGTCGACGTCGCCTTCGAGATCCAGAAGGGCCCGCTGGTCACCTTCGACCGCATCCGCATCCGCGGCAACACCAAGACGCGCGACAAGGTGATGCGCCGCGAGCTGCGCATCTACGAGGGCGATACCTACAACCAGTCGCAGCTGGATTACTCGAAGCGCCGCGTCACCGCGCTGGGTTTCTTCGAGAAGGTCGACGTGTCGACCAAGCGCGGGTCGACCGACGACAAGATGGACGTCAACTTCGAGGTCACCGAGCGGCCGACGGGTACGTTCCAGATCGGCGCCGGTTTCTCGTCGGTCGAGAACTTCATCGCCCAGGCGCAGATCTCGCAGAACAACCTGCTGGGACGCGGCCAGCTGCTGACGCTGCAGGCGCAGCTCTCCAGCTTGCGCCAGCTGTTCCTGCTGCAGTTCCAGGACCTCTACTTCCTCGATACGAAGTGGACCTTCGGGTTCAACCTGTTCAAGCAGGACCAGTTCCTGTTCTCGTTCGTGCGGTCGTCGAAGGGCGGTTCGCTCACCTGGGGCTACTTGCTCGCCGAGGACACGCGCCTCATGCTGACGTACACGCTGGAGGACGTCAGCGTCTCGACCAGCGCGTTCACGGGCCTGTTCTCCAGCGCGGCGTTGCAGCCGACGCCCATCGGGTCGATCGCGAACCTGCTGCGTTCGGGAATAACGTCGTCGGGGCGGGCATTGCTCTCGTACGACACGCGCGACAACCGCATGTTCCCGACGCGGGGCTGGTACAACACCCTTTCGGGCGAGGTGGCGGATCACTTCCTGCTGTCCGAGAACGTCTTCACCCGCTACGAGGCGGTGGCGCGCGCCTTCTACCCGATCTGGGGGCCGTTCGTGCTGCGCCTCAAGGCGAACGCCGGTCTCATCGCCAGCCGCGACCCGCGCGGTGTGCCGATCTTCGAACGCTACTTCGTGGGCGGCATCTACGACGTCCGCGGCTTCCCGCCCCGGTCGCTGGGGCCGGTCATCCGGGCGCTCAGCGACCGCGCCCAGGACTCCACGCTGCGCAACTTCCTGGTCGGCGGCAACATGAACGTGATCATGAACGCGGAGGTCGAGTTCCCGATCTTCGACAAGGTCGGCATCCGCGGCGTCGTGTTCACCGACATGGGCAACGCGTTCAATTTGGAAGATCAGTACTGCGCGATCCGTCCGTCAGTCGTGGACGACAGCAAGAACCCCTGCCTGGGCCCGCTCAACTGGTCGGCGTATCGCCAGAGCTGGGGGTTCGGATTCCGCTGGTTCTCGCCCATCGGGCCGCTGCGGTTCGAGTGGGGCATCCCCTTCAAGACGCTCCCCGGCGAGCAGCCGATCGTTTTCGAGTTCACAATCGGCAATTTCTTCTGATCCGTGTTAAGCAACCGGCACTTCCTCAGGAGATGAAAATGTCACGCGCTACACAGTTCTTCATCGCAGCGGTCTTTTTGCTGAGCACGTCGGCTGCCTTCGCCGAGGACATGAAAATCGGCTACGTCGACATGCAACGTGCCCTCAACGAGACCGACGACGGCCGCAAGGCGAAGGAAAAGCTCAAGAAGGACTTCGACCAGAAGCAGAAGGAGCTGGACGAGCAGCAGAACCAGCTGAAGAAAGAGATCGAAGACCTCGACAAGAAGCGCTCGCTGCTCAGCCCCGACAAGGTGCGTGAGAAGGAAGCCGAGCTGCGCGCGAAGCTGGAGAAGGTGCAGGGCACGTACATGCGTCACCAGCAGGATCTGTCGGGCAAGGAGCAGAAAGAGACCGCGAAGATCTTCGAGCGCATGACCAAGATCATCTCGGAGATCGCGGCGGCCGAGAACTTCAGCATGATCGTCGACAAGTCGGCGCTGGTGTTCGCGAAGCCCCACCTGGATCTCACCAACGAGCTGATCCGGCGGTACAACGGTAATGCCGGCAAGGCCGGCGGGGCCGCCCCGACCACGCCGCCCGCGAAGACGCCCCCCAAGAAGTAAGCAGGCGGCCGTGCTCGATATCGTCGCCATCGAGCGGATCCTTCCGCACCGGTATCCGTTCCTGCTCGTCGATCGGGTCGACGAGATCGGCGAGGAACGGGTGATCGCCCGCAAGCTGGTGTCGCGCAACGAGCCGTTCTTCAACGGCCACTTCCCCGGGCATCCCGTGATGCCCGGCGTGCTGATCATCGAGGCGCTGGCGCAGGCGGGCGCGCTGCTGGCCGCCCACACGACGGGCTTCAACCCCGAGACGCACGTGGTCTACTTCATGGCGATCGACAACGCGCGGTTTCGCAAACCGGTCGTGCCCGGTGACGTCCTGACGCTGGACGTGGTCCCGCTGCGCAAGGGCAAGGCGATCTGGAAGCTGAAGGGCGAGGCCAAGGTCGGCGACGTTCTGGTCGCCGAGGCAGAGATGATGGCCTCGATTCAACCTCGCGAGACGAAGTGAGGTGAGGACCGCGACGAAATCGCTCGTTCCGGCCCTCCTGCTACTCTCGATTACTGCCTGCCCCCGCTCGAAGCTGCCCAAGCCCGACGGCGCGGCGGTCGTGGTCACGCCCGAGCCCAAGCCGGGTGGCGACGTGACGGCTGTCGCCGAGATCGAGCCGAACGACACCGTCTCGAAGGCGCAGCGGTTGCTCGTGACCCAGGCGGCGCCCGCGGCGGTCAACGGCGCGCTCGCCTGGCCCGTCAAGGGCAAGCCCGACGTCGACACCTACCGGATCGGCATGCCCGGTCCGGACGGCGGCGTCGTCGACGCTGCGGCCGCGCCGGCGGTGGGACCCGACGGGGGGGCGGTCCCGGTCCCCCGGCCGCAGTTCATGGCGCGCGTCGACGTTACGCCGGACGCCGC
>Ga0207651_10001343_pt1 | contig 11128 bp, 9 predicted proteins | sample KBSM23metaG_FD_184328 | JGI IMG/M metagenome (GOLD analysis project Ga0207651, IMG submission 184328) | Miscanthus rhizosphere microbial communities from Kellogg Biological Station, Michigan, USA - KBS M2-3 metaG (SPAdes) (version 2) | ecosystem: Host-associated > Plants > Roots > Rhizosphere >... | reverse complement strand
CATCAGGTCGCGTGGACCGTGTTCCGCTTCTGCCCGTCGGGAAACGTCTGCGGATAGCTCGGGCCGAAGCGGAACACGGTCCACGCGACCTGATGGCTCGCGTTGATGATGTTGGGAAGCGCGCTGGGCGGCATCGTGCCGGCGCGCACCGCCGCGAACACGCTGGCATCGAAACCCGAACGCGCGCGCGACACTTGATCCGCCAGGTAGACGGCGCGGCCGCGGCGCACGAAATACTCGTTCCAGCCCATGCGCCCGTCGGGCGTCGTCTCCCACGTCTTGCTGCTCAAGCAGCAGCCGTGCACCATCACCACCGGCAGCCGCCGCTCGCCGCCCGGCGGGATCTGATAGCTGACGTACATCTGGTTGACGGTGACGTCGCCAGCGGGCACCGGGCCGCCGCGCCCCGCGGTGGTGCCGAGGTTCTTCGTCTCGCCGCCCACGAAGAAGCTGCCCTGGCTCGCGATCACGAGCGGCTTCTTCAAGTCGCCCCGCTGTGCTGCCAGCGGCGCCGCGACCGACAGCGCGATGGTGAGGAGAAGCAGGCGGCGGATGGCCATTCAGGCGTCCCGCGCGTCGAGCGCCTGACGCACGCTGGCCGCGAGGTCCTCGAGCGAGAAAGGTTTCTGGAGGAAGTGCACGCCCTCGTCGAGCACGCCGCGCGGCGCCAGGGCGCTGGCCGAGTAGCCGGACACGAACAGCGCCTTCAGCTCGGGATGCGATTCGCGCAACCGGGCGGCGAGCTCGCGCCCGTTCATCTCGGGCATCACCACGTCGGTGACGAGCAGGTGCACGAGCCCTTCGTGCGCCGCGAAAACCTGGAGCGCTTCACTCGGCGTGCCGGCGGTGAGCACCTTGTAGCCGAAGCGCTCGAGGACGATCTTGCTGAGCCGCAGCACCGCCGACTCGTCCTCGACGAGAAGCACGGTTTCGTGCCCGGATTGGGGGAGACCGGCCGCTATTTCCAACGTTGCTCCAGTCAGCTCCGCCGCGACGCTGGGCAGAAAGATGCGCACCGTGGTGCCCCGCCCGACCTCGGAGTCCACCTCGACGCAGCCGTCGTTCTGCTTCACGATACCGTAGACCGTGGCCAGCCCCAAGCCAGTACCGCGCCCCACCGGCTTGGTCGTAAAGAACGGCTCGAACAGGTGCGCCGCGGTTTCCTGGTCGATCCCTCGCCCGGTGTCGCTGACCTCCAACGCTGCGTAAGGTCCCGGAACGGCGCCCTCGTGGCGCAGCAGATCCGCGGCGTCGAGCCGCACCTGCCGGGTGGCAACGGTGACTCGTCCCACACCCTGGATGGCGTCGCGGGCGTTGGCGGCCAGGTTGGTCAGCAACTGATCCACCTGCGACGGATCGATGCGCACGCGCCCCGCGTCGGGCGATGGGGCCCACCCTAGCTCGATATCCTCGCCAATCAGCCTCCGAAGCATCCCCAGCAACGCCGACACGGCGTCATTCAGATCAAGTACTTTCGGAGCCACGACCTGCCGGCGGGCAAACGCCAGGAGCTGTCGCGTGAGATCGGCGGCGCGCCGGGCCGCAATGCGAATCTCTTCGAGGTCGGTCCGCACCGGCTCGCCGGCCCCCGTCGCGCGCAACGCCAGTTCGGCGTGGCCGCTGATGACGCTGAGCATGTTGTTGAAGTCGTGGGCCACCCCTCCGGCCAGGCGTCCGACCGACTCCATCTTCTGCGCCTGCGTGAGCTGCTCCTGCAGGCGGACGCGATCGGCCTCCGCCGTCTTTCGATCGGTGATGTCCTGCGCACCGCCCACCGTGCGCACCGGATGCCGCGCGTCGCCTTCGCCGTGAAAGAAGGTCTGCGAGCGCACTTTCAGCCAGCGCGTGACGCCGTTCGGCCGGATGAAGCGGTATTCGACGTCGTAGAAGCCGTCGCCCTGCGGCGCGTGGGCGCGCTTCACGGCGTCGACGATCATCGGGCGATCGTCCGGATGCATCCACCACACGGCACTGGCGGGGTGCGTGCTCGGATGCGGCGGCAACGGGTCGTCGGGCTGCAGTCCGGCGATCTGTCGCAGCTCCGGCGACCAGTAGCGCTCTCCCTTCACGTGGTCGTGATCGAAGAAGCCGATGTCGGCGACGCGAATCGCCTGGTTCAGGCGTTCCTCGCTCAGCATCAGCCGCTCCTCCGCCAGCTTCCGCGTGGTGATGTCCCGCACGATCGCCTGCGCGGCCACCCGCTGTCCCTGCGCGTCGGTCATCGGCTGCACGATCGTGCTGAACCAGCGCACCTGCCCATCGACGCCCGACTCCTCTTCGGTATTCAGCGTCTCGCCGGTCTCGATGACGTGGCGGACGCCGCCGCGATAGCGATCGGCCACGTGGGGCGCAAACAGCTCGTCCACGGTGCGGCCCGTCACCTGGTCCGGCGTCAGCCCGAGGGTGGCGGCGGCCGCGTTGTTGACGTAGAGGAAACGGCCGGTGGCGTCGGCGGTGAAGATCGTGTCGCGCGCCGATTCGACGAGCGAGCGGTAGCGCTCCTCGCTCTCGCGCAGCGCCTGCTCGGCGCGCGCCCGGTCGCTGACGTCACGAAACGAGGCCACGAAGCCGGCCAGGCCGCCCGCCGGATCGTCGATGCGCGTGATCGATCCGGCAATCGGAAATCGGAACCCGTTGCTGGCGATCCCGAGTGCCTCGCCGGTCCAGTTGCTGCAGACACTCATCGAGACCTGCGCGTGCTCGGGCTCGACGAAGGACGAGAGCAGCCGCCCGCCGATATCGGCCGGCCGCTGATAGCCCCAGAGGCGCACGAACGCACAGTTGACGAACGAGATGCGCCCATGAACATCGGTGAACGCGATCGCGTCCACGCTCGCGTCGATGGCCTGGGAGACGAAGTACATGCGTTCGGCGTCGGACAGCCGGGCCGCCGGATCGGATCGGTGTAGAAATATCGGAATCAGCATGCCGTGGGCCGAAAACGACCGTCGCCAGCCGGCGTGGGGCGCCGGCGAGCCCGGAGATTCTACACTTCGGGGCTATCATCGTGGGGGTTTTCTGGAGCCATGTCCGACGCCCCCCGGCCGCCCGCGCCGCAAGACCCCGTGCGCGGTGTCTTTCTCGCTGATCTCGCCCACGACCTCAGCACGCCGTTGACGGCGATCCACGGCGCCGTCGAGCTGATGCTGGCCGGCGCCTACGGCCCGCTCGACTCTGAACAGCGCGCGCTCGTGCTCGAAGTGCTGGCGAGCGCCCGCGAGATGCGCGCGATCGTGCAGGACGTGGCGGACCTTGGCGCGCTCGACGGCGGCCGCCTCAAGTTTGCCTCGGCGCCCGTGGATGTGGGCGCCATCCTCGACGAGCTGCGCGCCACGGTTGGCGAGGTCGCGGGCAAGCGCGGCGTCACGTTCACGCTCGACGCGCCGCCGGCCGGCACCGCCGTCGACAGCGACCCCCGCCGGCTGCGGCAGGTCTTCGCGTGCATGTTCGGGTACGCCGTGAAGGCGGCGCGCCGCGGCAGCCAGATCGATGCCGTCGTGTCACGACAGGACGGCCGGCTGCGGATCGAGGTGCGGGCCACCGGCATCACCGGCAACGGCGACCCGCAGCAGCTGTTCGCGGATCGGCGCGACTCGACCCCCGGCGTACCGAAGCCGTATCGCGGCCCCGGTCTCGGGCTCCCTCTCGTCGGCCGCGTGGTCCAGGCGTGGGGCGGCCGCGCGCGCGCGGACATGCACGACGGCACGCTCGTGCTCGACGTCGAGCTGCCCCAGCACTGAGCGCCCGGCCCGTCGGCCCGCCTGTGACAAAATGGCGGCGGCATGGGCACGCTCAAAATCAAGATCATCGTCGGCAGCACGCGCGCCAACCGCTTCAGCGAGAAGCCGGCGCAATGGATTCTGGAGATGGCGCAGAAGCGCAGCGATCTGGACGTCGAGCTCCTCGACCTCCGCGACTACCCGCTGCCGTTCTTCGAAGAGCCGCTCCCACCGGGATTTGCCAAGGACAACTACGACAACCCGCTGGTCATCAAATGGCGGGAGAAGATCCGGGAGGCCGACGGCTTCATTCTGGTCACGCCCGAGTACAACCACGGCTACCCGGCCGTGCTGAAGAATGCGCTCGATTACGTCTACCACGTGTGGGGACGCAAGGCCGTCGCGTTCGTGAGCTGGGGCGGCGCCGGCGGCACGCGCGGTGTCGAGCAGCTGCGGCTCGTCACCATCGAGCTCGACATGGTGCCGATCCGCTGGGCCGTGCACATCCCGAACCCGTGGTTCATCCAGGACATGAGCGGCATCGCCACCGACCAGAACAACGCGGCCGCCACCGCCCTGCTGGATCACCTCACGTGGTGGGCGGGAGCGCTGAAGGCGGCGCGCACATAGCCGTCTCAGTCGTAGGGGCCGCCTTCAGGCGGCGCGTCGTCAATCGGATCGCACTCTCAGGATCTTGCGTCCCTGCAGCACGACCTCATTCACCAGCAACGGCACCGCCCAGCAGAACCACGCCGCAATGCCGATGCGATCGAGCAGCGGCACGCCGCGACCCTCGAGAACCGTGGCCAACGCCCGGAACGTGACGAAGGCGAACGTCACGACGTAGCTGCGGATCATCCATTCTTTGTGCTGCTCGTACAAGTGCCGCTTGATGGCCAGGAACGCCATCCCGGTCGTCGCGAGCCACGCGGTGGCGAGCGCCGCGAGGCCCGAGCCGAACACCGCGCCGCCCGACGTGTTGAACGCCAGGTAGTAGGCCGCGACGGCGCCGAGCGTCACCGCGGCCATGTAGACGAACCCCAGGTTCTTGTGCAGCGCGGGAAAGCGATCGCTCAGCCCGAGCCACAGCTGCACCGGACCGGTCAGGATGGCCACCATCCCCATGGTGATGTGGGCAAGCAGCCATCCGCGCATCGGCCAGTACTGCTTGAACTGCGCTTCGTCCATCCGCAACAGATAGGGCAGCGCTGCGACGCCGATGAACACCAGCGCGCCCATCGCCGCGAGACTCAGGATCGCCGCGGCCCCACGCCCTGCCCGCGGCTCGACCGCAACTGCAACGGTTCCGTTCATCAGTCGACTCCGAATGCGAGCAGCACATTTCCCGGCCGCCCAATCAGGCTGACATAGCCCGAGTTGATGAAGATCATCCCGTTGGCCACCGCGGCACCCGGGCCGTCCATCGCGCCGCCCTTGGCCTTCACACCGTTCACGGTCTCGAACTCTTTGTTGGTGTCGAAGCTCCACACGAGCGTGCCGTCATCGGCTGCGTAAGCGCGCAATCCGCCATCCATCGATCCCGACAGCACGATGCCCGGCAGCGCCGACACCGCGGCACCCTGCGCCTGGCTGCAGCCGCGTTCGGTTCCACACAGTTTTTCGGAGGCTTCCTTCGACCACACCTCGGCACCGGTGTCGATACGCACCGCACGAATGCCGCCCGGCGTCTTGCCCGACGTGCCGTTCACGCTGAAGTACGCCTGCTTGTCGTCGGCCGCGCCACCCCACTGCCCGCCCATCGCGCCGCCGGGGCTCGAGCGGTACTCCCACACCTTCTCGCCTTTCTTGTCGGGATCGAAGCCGTAGACCATGCCCGACTTCTGCTGGATCAAGATGATCTCCTGACCGTTCGGCTTCTTCACCAGCATGGGCGACGCCGAGAAGTCGAAGTCGGGGCCGAGCTTCTCGGGACAGTTCGGGTTGTCCGGCGGATTCGTCGGCCGGCAGCCGCCGGTCCACACGTCGTTGGCGAGCGGCTGCTGCGACCACAGGAGCTTGCCGGTGTTCATGTCGAACGCGAGCACGGCGTCGGTGGTGAGCTGCGCCGGCTCGGCGTAGCCGTTGCCGGTTGCCACGTAGACCGCCTTGCGCCGGGCGTCGATCGTCGGCGCGGACCAGATCCCGCCGCCCGCCGGCCCCCACGCCGTAATGCCCCGCGGGTTCTTGCCGCGCGGCTTCGGCTCCTCGGCAATGGTGTAGGACTTCCAGATCACAGCGCCGGTATTGGCGTTCAGCGCGGTGACGCTGCCCCGGAACGTGCAGCACTCGTAGGCGCCGCCACCACCCTGCCCTTCTTCACCCACACCGGCCAGCGGCACATAGACTCGCCCGTCGTAGACGGTGACCGAGCCGGTGGCCTTCGCGTAGGGATGCGAGTCGACCTTCCGCGCCCAGATCTCCTTGCCCGTCGCGGCATCGATCGCGTAGGCCGACGCCGTGCCGTCGGCAAAGAACACGGCGAACCCGGCCGGCCCGTTCGGTGGCTTATACGGGCCCACCGAGAGCGCGGTGCGGATGCCCGCCTGCGCGTGATAGGCCCAGTGCGTGCAGCCGGTCTTGGCGTCGAGCGCGAAGATGTCGCCGCTTTCGCTGCCCACGAACACGCGGCCGCCCAGCACCGCGGGCTGTGAGCGCGCCGAACTGACGCCGGCAAACCCGAACGCCCATTTCAGCTTCATGCGCGGCAGCATCGGCGCCGTGACGCCGCCGGCCGCGGCCGGCGCATAGCGGGTATTGATGACACCTGCACCCCACCCGTTCCAACCGCTTCGCAGGTCGGTGGCGGTCAGCGCCTTCGGCGTCGCGGTGCAGCGCCCGACGGCAGGCAGCGGCGCCGCCGTGCCGACCGCGCGGCCGGTGAGAAACGCCGACACGGCGCGGCGATCGGCGTCGGTCAGCGCCGAACCCTGCCGGAACATGTTGCCGGTCGTGAGCGCCGTGAGGATGGTCTCGGGGGCAAGCTGCGCCAGCGCGGCGCGGTTGGGAGCGCGAGAGTCGGCGGCGGGATTGGCGTGGCAGCTCGCGCAGGCCTTCTCGAAGACGGCGGCGCCATCGGGCGCTTGTGCATCGGCCGTCGCGGCCCAGAGGCTGAGAAGGGCGGCGGTAGCAGCGGCAACAGGAACAGATCTCATAGGGTCCTTCGCGCAGAGTCTACAAGAGGTCGCCCCTGGGCGTTTGCGCACACCTTTCTGAGCGCCCGCGCACACTGCACAAAAGCACACACGATGCCGGCCACTCGCGCATCTCGCGCTGGCCGCAGGGCTTATCCCGGAACTTGGGCACCCGCCACATCCGGGCACGCCTCGTGCTTTTACCAGCCGGGAAAGGCACAGCGGCTGCGGGCAGTGTTTGATTGCCCACCCTTCGGGCGGGCGGCCGGCGGAACGGAACTAGAGCAGGAACAGCACTCGATATGAACCAAAGCGGGCCAGTGCGTGGCCACATCCTCGCTGTCGACGACCAGCAGCCGAATCTCACCCTTCTCACCCAGATGCTCGAAGCGGAGGGCCACGTCGTGCGCACCGCCGGCACCGGGCTCTCGGCGCTCGAAGCGATCGACCGTCAGCCGCCGGACTTGATCCTCCTCGACGTCGGTCTCCCCGACATCAACGGGTTCGAAGTGTGCCGGCGGTTGAAGCACAACCCCCTCACGCGGCTGACGCCCGTGGTGATGGTCACCGGGCTCAACTCGCGGGAACACCGCATCGAAGGCATCAACGCCGGCGCCGACGACTTCCTGGGCAAGCCGTTCGACTCGGGAGAGCTCCGCGCCCGCGTCGGGTCGCTGCTCCGGCTCAAGCGCTACACCGACGATCTGGAGTCGGCCGAGTCGGTGATTCTCAGCCTCGCGCTCACCGTGGAAGCGCGCGACCCTTACACCGAGGGGCACTGTCAGCGGCTGGCGGAATATGCCAGCGCCCTTGGCCGCGCCCTTGGCCTGTCGAACGAAGAGGTGAGCGCCCTGCACCGCGGCGGCTACCTGCACGACGTGGGCAAAATCGGAATCGCCGACGCGATCCTGCAGAAGCCCACGCCGCTGAACGCCGCGGAGTACGCCACCATGAAGGCGCACACGGTGATCGGTGACCGGCTGTGCGGCAACCTGCGCTCCCTGGCGCTGGTGCGCCCGATCGTCCGGCACCACCACGAGCTCCTGAATGGCGCCGGCTACCCCGATGGCCTGGTCGGCGACCAGATTCCGCTGCTGGCACAGATCGTCGGCGTGGTCGACGCCTACGACGCCATGACCACGTCGCGCCCGTACCGTGACGCGCTCTCCGTCGAGGCCGCTCACGAGGAGCTACGCCGCGACGTCGCCCGCGGCTGGCGCCGGCGGGATCTCGTCGAAGCGTTCATTGCCCTCCCGCTCAAGAGCGCGGTTCGCACGCCGGTGCCCGCGCCGGCCGCGCCTCGCGCGCGCATGCTGAAGGCGCTGCCGTCGAACAACCCGTGGGGACGGCGGCGCGTGTCATAGCAAGGCTGCTGCCGCACGTCCCGCTAACCTATTGACCAGCCGGCTTCTCTGCATTTCACACTTTTCCACCGTGCAGGACCCGGACAGGCGAAGCCAGGCGCGAATCCGCCGATTTCATCGGCTAAGATTCAAGCCCTGTGGCGGTCTCCTCTCCACCACGCCCTACGCTGCTGGTCGTCGATGACGACCGTGCCGTCCGCGAGCTCGTCCGGTCGGTAGGCGAACGCGCGGCCTTCGACGTCACGGTGTGCGCTGACGGCACAGAGGCCCTCGCCGAACTCCGCCAACATCATTACGACGTCGCCGCCATCGATCTGTGCATGCCCGGCACAGGCGGGCTCGACGTCCTGCGCGCCATGCGCACGGCCGATCTCGACTGTCAGGTGATCCTGATGAGTGGCGGCGCCACCATCGACAACGCCGTCGAGGCGATCAAGCTGGGCGCCGTCGACTTCCTGACCAAACCGCTCGATCTCGAGCGCTTCCTCCAGCTGCTCGGAACCGTGCGCGACGAGATCAGCCGCCGCGAGCACCTGCTCAAGGCGGAGAGCCGCGCGGCGCAGAACGCGGAGTTCTGCGGCATGATCGGACGCGGTCCGGCGTCGCAGCAGCTCTTCGATCTGATCCGGCGGCTGGCGCCGCACGTCCGCACCGCGCTCATCACCGGCGAGACCGGCAGCGGCAAGGAGCTCGTGGCGCGCGCGCTCTACCGCACGGGCCCCCGCCGCCAGCAGCCGTTCGTCGTCGTCAACTGCTCCGCGGTCGTCGAGGCGCTGTTCGAAAGCGAGCTGTTCGGCCACGTGAAGGGGTCGTACACCGGCGCCACCGAGACCACACCCGGTCTCTTCGAGCTGGCCGATGGCGGCACCATCTTCCTCGACGAGGTGGGCGAGCTGCCGCTCACGGTTCAGGCCAAGCTGCTGCGCGTGCTCGAGACCGGCGACGTGCAGCGAGTGGGCGCCACGACACCGCGGCGCGTGGACGTGCACGTGCTCGCCGCCACCAATCGCGACCTTCTGGCCGAGGTGGCCGCCAAACGGTTCCGGAGCGATCTCTACTACCGCATCAACGTCGTGGAGCTCACCGTGCCGCCGCTGCGCGATCGGCGCGAGGACATTCCGTACCTGGTCGCCGCCTTCGTCCGCGATGCGGCGTCGCGCCTGCGCAAGCCGCTGCACGGCCTGACGCCGGCCGCCGAACGCCAGCTCATGGCGCGAGCGTGGGACGGCAACGTGCGCGAGCTGCGCAACACGATCGAGCGTGCCTGCATTCTGGCCGAGGGCGGCTGGCTGACCGAACGCGAGCTCAAACAGAGCGCGCCGCGCGCGATGCCCGCGCCCAGCCTGCCGGCGGGGGCGCAGGCCGTCGACAGCTTCCCCGACGGCGAGGACATCAAGCTGTCGGCCCGGGAGCGCGATCACATCCGGCAGGTACTCGAGCGGTCGGGCGGCAACAAGATGGCCGCGGCCCGTGCGCTTGGACTCGACCGGCGGACGCTATACCGCCGTCTGGACCGCTATGGGCTCGGGTCGATCACACGACGCAGCGCGAGGCGCGGAAACGGGGCCTAGCACGCCGTCGGCGCCCGCCGATCGGCTGTTTCAGCTGGTGGTGGAATCGTCGCCCAACGGCGTGGTGATGGTGGACCGCCGCGGCACGATCGTCCTCGTGAACCGCGAGACCGAACGCCTCTTCGGCTACACGCGCGACGAGCTCGTCGGGCAGTCGATCGAACGGCTGGTGCCCGAGCGGTTCCGCGACAGCCATCCCCCGGTGCGGCGGGACTTCTACGAGCATCCCCAGGCGCGGCCGATGGGCGCCGGCCGCGATCTGTTCGGCATCCACAAGGACGGCAGCGAAATCCCGGTGGAGATCGGGCTCAACCCGATCGAGGCCGAGCATGGACTCTTCGTGCTGGCGTCGGTCATCGACATCCGCCCGCGACAGCAGGCGGAGGCCGAGCTGCGGCGATCGAACGAGGAGCTCGAACGGTTCGCCTACGTCGTCTCGCACGACCTGCAGGAGCCGCTGCGCACGGTCTCGAGTTACGTCCAGCTGCTGTCGCGGCGGTATCACGACCGCCTCGATGCCGACGGCGTGGAGTTCATCGACTTCGCGGTCGGCGGCGTCCGGCGGATGCAGCAGCTCATCGCCGACCTCCTGCTCTTCTCGCGCGTCGGCACGCGCGGCGCGCCGCTCGTGCCCACCAACCTGCAGACCGCTTTCGAGGGCACCCTCGCCAGCCTGCACGCGGCGCTCGATGAGTCGCAGGCGACGGTGACCGCTGACCGGCTGCCGATGGTGATCGCCGACGCCGGGCAGCTGGCGCAGCTGCTCACCAATCTGCTCGGCAACGCCTTGAAGTTCCGCGGCACGGAGGCGCCGCGGGCGCACGTGGGCGCCACGCGCACCGGGCGGATGTGGACGATCAGCGTGCAGGACAACGGCATCGGCATCGCGCCCGAGTACTTCGAGCGCATCTTCGTCATCTTCCAGCGCCTGCACGCGCGGGAAGAGTACGCCGGCACCGGCGTCGGGCTGGCCATCTGCAAGAAGATTGTCGAACGGCACGGCGGCCGCATCTGGGTGGAGTCCACGCCCGGACAGGGCGCGCGCTTCTGCTTCACGCTCCCGGCGGCCGACGGAGTGAGTTGAGAATGGCCATCGCCGCGCCGCCGCTCGAGATCATGCTGGTCGAGGACAACGCGGCCGACGTGCGGCTCACCCTCGAGGCGTTCAAGGAAGCGCGGGTGGCCAACCGGCTGCACGTCGCGCGGGACGGCGTGGAGGCCATCCGCATGCTCAGGGAACCCGGCACCGCCACGCCGCGGCCGGACCTGATCCTGCTCGACCTCAATCTGCCGCGAAAGGACGGGCGCGAAGTCCTGAAAGAGATCAAGCAGGACGACGCGCT
>Ga0207651_10001341_pt1 | contig 11131 bp, 10 predicted proteins | sample KBSM23metaG_FD_184328 | JGI IMG/M metagenome (GOLD analysis project Ga0207651, IMG submission 184328) | Miscanthus rhizosphere microbial communities from Kellogg Biological Station, Michigan, USA - KBS M2-3 metaG (SPAdes) (version 2) | ecosystem: Host-associated > Plants > Roots > Rhizosphere >... | reverse complement strand
TAGTTGTCCCAGTGCCCCGAGCGGTGCCAGAGCTCCTCGTCGAGCACCTGCGGGGTGGCGATCTCCTTGTAGCCCCGCTTGCGCAGCTGAGCCTGCACCTCGGCCTCGATCAGTTTCAGCAGCGTCGTCCCGTTGGGCAGCCAGAAGGGCATGCCGGGCGACTCTTCGCGCAGCATGAAGATGCCGAGCTGCGGCCCGAGGCGGCGATGGTCGCGCGCCTTCGCCTCCTCGATCCGCTCGAGGTGCTGCTCGAGGTCCTTCTTCGAGAAGAAGGCGGTGCCGTAGATGCGGGTCAGCATCTGACGGCTCTCGTCGCCGCGCCAGTAGGCGCCGGCCAGCGAGCTGAGCTTGATCGCCTTGATCCGGCCGGTCGAGGGACCATGCGGGCCGCGGCAGAGATCCTCGAAGGGGCCGTTGCGGTAGAGCGAGACCGTCTCGACCCCTTCGTCTGAGATCAGGTCGCGGATCAGCTCGACCTTGTAGTCCTCGCCCTGGGCTTCGAAGAGCTCGATCGCCTCGGCGACGGGGACGTCGCGGCGCTCGAAGGGCTCGTCGGCATCGATGTGGGCGCGCATCGCCGCCTCGATCTTCTCCAGGTCGGCGTCGGTCACCTTGGCGTCCTCGGGGAAGTCGAAGTCGTAATAGAAGCCGCTCTCGATCGCCGGCCCGATCGTCACCTTGACGCCGGGATAGAGCTCCTGTACCGCCTCGGCCATCACGTGCGCGGCGTCGTGACGGATCAGCTCCAGGCCCTCGGGGTCGCGGTCGGTGACGATCGCGATCTCCGCGCCGTCGGGAAGCGCAGCCGAGAGGTCGCGGGTCTCGCCGTCGACGCGGATCGCGAGCGCCGCCTTTGCGAGCCCCGGGCCGATCGCGGCGGCCGCATCCGTGCCGGTGGCGCCGCCGGGCAGCTCCAGCGGCGTCCCGTCGGGCAGCCTGACAGTGATCTTTTGAGTCGCCGCCTCGATCCGGCCATGCTACCCACGCCCGAGCCGCGCGTCCTCCCCCCGCTGACTTCGCCTTTTCCAGTCCAATAACCCGGAAAAAGACGAAGTCAGCGGTTAGTGAGGGCCCTGGCGGGCTTGACGGACGGCGATCAGGGGGCAGGGGCTTTCGCCGTGGACGGGTGCGGTGCGTTCCCAGAGCGCGTAGGAGTCGGCGTGGCGCAGCAGGCGCAAACGTAGATAGGGAGGTGACATCGATTCGGTGACGACGTAACGGACGCCGGCCGGTGGATGAGGGCGGGGGGCGTCGGCCGGCTTGATGCAGACGCGACCGCCGCGCAGCTCCCAGGAGATGTAGGGCGTTCCGTGCTCGTCTTCGAGCAGCTGACGCGAGGCAAGCACGAGCGTCGGCCCTTCGCCGACCTCGGCGCGGAACCCGGTCAGCGCGGGTGAGTAGGTCGACGGCCCGACCGGGGCGTTGGCCAGCGCCAGCAGCGAGCAGCCTCCGGCCGCCAGGAGGTAGAGCCAGGCGACCGGCCGGCGCAGCAACGGCAGGACGATGACGAGCGCCGCGACCGGCGCCGCGACCTCGATCGCCTTCGCGGCCGTGTAGGGGGTGCCGCCGAGCCGGGCCGCGGCGTAGGCGATGGCCGCGACGGCGAGGCCGGAGAGGATCGCGGTCTCACGGCGGCGCCAGGCGAGGAAGGCGCCGTAGGCGAGCAGGATCGTGGCGAAGGCGGCGCCGAAGTAGTAGCCGAGAGCCGGTACCGCACCGTCGCCGGGAGAGAGGCGGAAGTCCCCCGAGGGCCAGATGCCGAGCGCCTCGAAGGGCGAGACCTGACCGAAGAGGTTGCCGAGGCCGGGGCCGTGGGGGTCGAAGGTCTCGAAGCGGTGGAAGTCGATCATCCGGCCGATCTCGGGGGCGACTAGGACGAGGAAGAGAAGGGACGCCCAAATAAGCGCGCTCAGGCCCGCGGGTCCTGTCGCCGCAGGGGACCCACCGCCCCCTGCGGTAGCTGAAGCTTCCTCGGGGGCGGTCCCCCCTGCGACGCCACCCGCGGGAGAAGCGGATTTGATGGGCATCCTGCTTCGGACGAGCTCCATCAATGCCCAGATGGTCGCGGCGCCGATCAGCCAGATGAGGCCCGGGAAGCTGTAGGTGTAGACGGAGCCCACTGCTAGGAGAGCGGCTGGGACGAAGCGAAGGGGAAGCTCGCGCCATGAGGGATTGACGGTGGTCTCGCGAAGGGCGAGGACGAAGGCGAGGAAGAAGAGGGCCTGCATCGTCTCCTTGAAGGCGCCTTGGGCGAAGTAGGAGGCGAACATGTAGGCGAGGCCGACGGCGAGGGATGCCGGGATGCGGAGTGGGGCCGGTTGGTCGGCGAAGGCCGTGAGGGCGGTGAGGGAGGCGAGAACGGCGACCGCGACGGTGAGACCGGTGAAGCCCGGGACGAGGCCGATGCCGAGGCCCTTGCCCAGGGCGACCACGATCGCGTGCGGCCCGAGCGGGTAGCCCTGGTGCAGGAGCTGAGAGCCGTCGCCACCGGACAGGCGGTCAGCGGCCAGCAGGTGCTGCGACATGTCCGGGTTGAAGCTCGTGCCGAGGATGCCGAAGTGGCCTTCGGCGACGAAGGGCAGCGAGGCCACGAGGAGCGCGAGCGCGGCGACAGGCGTACCCGCCCGAAGCGCCTCCCTCCCACCCTCGAGGCAACCCCAGAGATAGGCGACCGAGGCCGCGGCCAGGAGAAGGACGACCGCCGACGAGACCGTCCCGTCTCCCGGCAGTCGCACCGTCCCCCAGCAGACCGCGCAGAGCAGCGCCAGCCCGACGGCCGGCGCGAGCCACGACCAGCGGCGAACGCCGCACAGCCCGATCGCCGCCTGCCCGATCGAGAGCGAAGCGACGCATACCGCCAGCACGGCTGCATAGGTCCCGGCCACGGGCGGGCGAGCTTAGAGCAGGGTCCCGGACGCCGCCGCGTCCAATGCAAACAACCGAGTTTGCCAAATATCTACCGCACTACTCATATAAGTTGCCGCAAATCTGACGAAAGGTCCCCCATGCGGCGCATCAAGCTCCTTCTCCTCCTCTCACTCAGCGGGCTCTCCGCCTTTGCCCTGGCGCCGCCGCCGGCATCGGCCGTCGACTACGACTGCGCTGACTTCGCCACTCAGGAAGAAGCGCAGGAATACCTCCTGCCGGGCGATCCCTACGGCCTCGATGGAGACAACGACGGCATCGCCTGCGAGGACCTCCCGAGCGGAGGAGGAGGCGGAGGTGGCGGGGGTGGCGAATCGAAACCGCCGCCACCGCCGCCGATGCTCGACAAGGCGGTGGCAAGGGCCGCCGCTCGCGACGCCGCGGAGCGCTTCGTGCGCCGCAGCTCTCGTCTCGATCGCAGCTCCTTCAAGGGCTGCCATCGCAAGGCTCGCCAGCACGTCAACTGCAACTTCCTCGGCCGCGGCGAAACAAGCACCAGGCGCGTCTTCTGCACCTTCAGGGTTTCGGTCGAAGGGACGAACGAGAGCCACGTCGCCCACGTGGGCAGGGTCAGGTGCCGATCCGAGCTTCGCCGGATCCTGCGCGCCGGCCGGGCCAAGCCGGCGATGCGGGAGGCGGTGGAAGACGTCGCCGGCAAGCCCGTATCGGTCGAAGTCGACCGCGTCAGCGCAGTCAAGTACTGGGGCTGGTCTGAATGGACCCGCAGGCCTTCCGACTCGACCGCGGCGGAATCCTGCTACGTCGAAGTCACGGCCAAGCTGACGCGGTCGGGGCGACTGCAGGTGGCCACGCGCAACCTCCAGTGCGAAGCCCAGGCCGCTGCCGCCTGAAGAGACCGGGTGATGGGCGCTACTGGGCTCGAACCAGTGACCTCCAGCTTGTCGAGCTGGCGCTCTCCCAACTGAGCTAAGCGCCCCGGGAACCTGAATCTAGCAGCGGCGGGGCAGCCGGCGACGCCGGCTAAAGGTCCGGGTTGCAAGCGCCGATGCAACGGGTGCAACTATTTCCCGGACTCGGTGTTTATCTATCAGAGCTTAGGACCGACGAGCCAGGGAGAACAGCATCTTTGGTGGTACGTCCTTCGGGAAACAAGGGGCCCCTTCGGGGGCCCTTTTCCGTTCAGCTGAGGACCTGGACGACGACCGTGCGCTCGCGCGGGCGGTCGTCGAAGTCGATCAGGACGACCTGCTGCCAGGTGCCGAGCGTCAGGCGCCCGCCGGAGACCGGGATCGTCTGCGAGGGACCGACGAGAGAGGCCCGCTGGTGCGCGTGCGAGTTGGTGTCGTGGTTGAGCCGGTTGTGCTCGTAGTCGCCGTGCGCGGGGATCAGCCGCTCGAGCATCTCCTTGAGGTCGTGCACTCCCCCGGGCTCGAGCTCCATCGTCGTGATCGCCGCCGTCGAGCCGAGCACGAACGCGGTCGCCAGGCCCTGCTCGACGCCCGCCTCGTCGACGACGGCTTGGACCTCGGCGCCGATCTCGACCACGTCCCCGTCGCCTCGTGTCGAGAAGCGACGCTCAGCGGTGAGCGCCGGCATCAGAAGCCGGCGTCCAGCTCCGCCGCGAAGTCTGGACCCGTGAGCGGCTGGCGGGGCGCTCCCGGGAAGGCGATCGAAAGGGAGCCGGCCCAGGTCGTCGTCCCGTCGGGGGCTGCCCGATATTCGCCCTTGCCGCGGAACGGGCGGGGAGGCTCGAGCGTGGCCGAGGTCAGGGATTCGTTGAACCGCAGGGAGGGCCCGCGCGCTATCGCCAGGCCATAGCTGAGCTTGGCCATGTCGCCGAGGCTTTCTTCCTGAAGCGCCAGGAGGAGGGCCCTCTTTCCGGCGCTCAGCACGAGCAGCACGGTCGAGGACGTGACCTGGCGACGTTCGGCGAAGAGCCCGGCAAACTGCGACGACCCCCTCTGTCCGCTCGAGCGCGCTTGCTGCTCGAGCGGCACGCCAACCCGCCGGCGGCAGTGCAGGTGAAGGGGGCTGCGCAGCCGGCCCTTGGCCCGGTGCGCGCGCACCGCGACGTAGCGGTCCTCGCCCGTGAATCGGATCCGTCCAACGAAGGTGCCGTAGCGAAAGGTGAAATGCGGGCGCCCCCCGCACCCTCGGGGGGCGTCGGTGACCACACGCCCGGAGGGCCGGAAGCGGACGTCGATGTCGCCGAACGCGCCGAAGGAGCCTTCGATCCGCGTCCGCGTGGCCCGGCCGCGGGTGACGTAGGCGGTGACCAGCTGGCTGCGCGAGCGGGCCTTGCGGGCAGCCGCCCCGCGGAGATTGCGATCTCGCATCACGACGAGGGCGACGACGTTGCCCTCGCCGATCGCGAGCAACCGATAGCCGTGCTGGGAACCGAGGTCGATCTGAGATTCGGTGCCGAAGCTGCCCCGGTTCGCATGAAGCTTCTCCCGCAGGAGCGCGCGAAACTGCGGCGGGGCGGCGGAGGGGATGTCGAGTGGGTTTGCCTGGACCGGCGCCGACGCCAGGAGAAGGCAGGCGGTCGCGAGAACCGCTCCCTGAAGCGCCCGGCGGATCATCGCGCTCGCCTCGCGCGCGCGTAGAGGCGTCCCACTTCCTTGCCGAAGTACGGGCCGAAGTCGATGCTCGGCGCGCCGCCGTAGCCGTAGCTGGTGACGCCGTTGAGCATGTTTCCCTCGATCGTCCAGCCACCGCCCGAAGCGCCCCCGGTCACCTCGCACTCGACGGCGAGGTTGAGCGGTCCGGGATCGACGAACGAGCGGGGATCGTGCCCGAGGAATGGCGTCTGCGCACAGAGCTGCTGGGTTTCGCCGTCGAACGGCGGCGCCGCCGAGTAGCCGTGCACGTCGAACACCTGCCGCGGCTTCAGGCCCCAGGCGATCCCCGTGCCGCCGACGACCTTGCCGAGCCGCTGGCCTCGTTCGTTGCGGGACACCACCACGGCGCCGACGTCGAAGTTCTCGCTGCCCGTCGTGCGCCATAGCCGGGTCGTTTCCATCCACTTCGCCGGGAAGACGCCGAAGGGCCGCTGGCCGTAGCGATACCCGGGCACGAAGACCCATCGCAGGGGGAACCAGTCGCCGCCCGGCCCACCGCCGCGGATGCAGTGCGCGGCGGTGAAGACGACGCTGAAGTTGGGAGCGTTGACCGAGGTGCCCGAGCAGCGACCGAGGTCGAAGGGCCCCAGGAGGATGAAGATGACGCCGTTCGTCCTCGTCAGCGGCAAGGTCGGATCGAGGACCGTTTCGGTGGCCGAGCTGGCGCCGGCCTCCTCCCCGTCCGGCGCGAGCGGTGGGATCGCGTGCGGGCTCGACGCGACGGCCTGTTCGGCGCCGGCGGCGATGGACGGCGAGCCTGAGCGCAGACCGCCGAGCGGGTGGGCTCGCTTCATCCGGGCGGGCGTCCAGAAGCGCATCGCCTGGCGAGCCTGGGACTCAGGCACGGTACGGGCCGCCTGCGCGACGGCCGCGCCCGCGCCAAGCCCGACCGCGAGCAGCGCCATCGCAATCGCCAACGACCTCACCCCGGCAAACGGGTGAGACAACCCCCTACCCCGAAATCTCATCGCGCTCAGTCTACTTGCGAGCAATGGGAACGGACCGCGCGAAAGAGGCGCCCACCGGAATCGAACCGGTGTAAACGGCTTTGCAGGCCGCTGCGTAGCCACTCCGCCAGGGCGCCGGGCGGGACTAAGGGTATCGGCGTCGGCGCGTGACCGGCGGGGGCGGGCCCGTCGCTCAGGCGGCGTGCTGTTCGGGGCCCGCGTCCTCGTCGACGTCGAGGATCAGGTTGTCCCCGCTCGTGCGGCGAACGCGGAAGTCGAGCGGCGAGCGCTGCTCGAGCTCACGCAGGAGGTCGACGGGTTCGTCGAGCCGCATCGAGAGCGTCGCGCGGCCCTCGGAGAAGCGCTCGACCGAGATGTCGGCGGTGGCGTCGATCTGCCCGGCCGCGTCCTCGAAGCCGACCAGCTGGGAGAAGTCGTCGAGCGGGCCGATCTCGACCCTGACCATGCCCTCGAAGAGATCGCGGGCGGCACGATCCACGTCGCCGGCGCTGCCGGAGCCGGCGCTGACCGACTCCTGCGCCTCGCTCAGCTCCTGGGCGCGGCGGCCGACCTCGACCGCCTCGCGCAGCGCCTTCATCCGGATCCGCGTCGCCTGGCCCCGTGCCTGTGCCTGGATCTCCTCCAGCTTGGCCGAGACCGACTCCAGCGAGGCGATGCTGCGGTCGTGGCGCTCGTTCGCCTCCACCAGCCGCTCGCCGAGGCCCCGGATCTCGCGCTCGCGCTCGATCACCATGCCCGACAGCGACGTCAGCTCGGCCTCGGCGCCAGCGAGGGCATCGACCGCCTCGCGGCAGCGCACAAGCGCCTCCTCGGCGTCGCGCTCCAGAGCCCACCCCCGTGCGTCCCGGGCGGCGAGCGCCGCGTCTACGTCGGCGCGGCGGTAGCCGAGGAACGCCCTCTTGAAGCTACCCATGCGCGGCACCGTAGAGGTGCCCTCGGACGCCATCCTGGGCACCCGGCGGATCGAGCCTCGGCGCCTCCCGCCAGAGGTCCTCGAGCTGGTAGCGCTGCCGCGCCTCCTCGGTGAAGACGTGCAGCACGCAGTCGAGGTAGTCGAGGACGATCCAGCCGGCTGCCTCGGCCGCCTCCGAGCCACCGGGAAGCAGCCCGCCCTCCGCCTTCAGCTTCAGCTTCACCTCGTCGGCGATCGCCCGCGCCTGGCGCTCGTTGCGAGCCGTGCAGATGACGAGGAAGTCCGTGTAGGAGACGAGGGCCCGCATGTCGAGGAGGACGATGTCGCTCGCCGCTTTCGAGTCCGCCAGGTCGACGATGCGCCGCGCCAGCGCCTCCGATACGCCCGGCTTGGCCGCGTCGCTCACGAGTAGATGCCCTTCTCTTCGATGAAGCGCGCCACCGACTCCGGGACGAGGTAGCGCAGCGGACGTCCCGCCGCGGCGCGCTCGCGCACCGCCGAGGAGGAGACCCCGAACTGGGGCATCTCGAGCATCGTCGCGCGGCCGTCGGCGCCGAGGCTGCGAAGGACCGCGGCCACGTCGGCATCGGAGATGCCGGCGCGCCGGGCGACCGCCAGCCGCGCCAGCTCGGTGACCCGGCGCGGCTCGCGCCAGCTCTCCAGCCCGACCGCGGCGTCCGCTCCCATCACGAAGACCAGCTCGCTGTCGCCGCGTTCCCTGGCAAGCAGCTCCAAGGTCTCATACGTGTAGGACGGCCCGGGGCGCTCCACCTCCAGGGTCGAGACCGAGAAGCGCGAGTCGTCGGCAGCGGCCAGCCGGGTCATCGCCAGCCGCTGCTCGCGTCCGGGGTCGTCGGCGATCCGCTTGTGCGGCGCCTCGCCGGTCGGCATCAGGATCACCTCGTCGAGGCCGAGCTGCCAGAGCGCCTCCTGGGCGAGGGCGAGATGGCCGAGGTGCGGCGGGTTGAACGCCGAGCCGAGGACGCCGATGCCGGCGGCGGAGGCGCTACTCACGTACCTGGCCGTCGCCGTGGACGACGTACTTGTAGGTCGTCAGCTCACGCAGGCCGATCGGGCCGCGCGCGTGCAGCTTCTGGGTCGAGTTGCCGATCTCCGCCCCCATCCCGAACTCGAAGCCGTCGGTGAAGCGGGTCGAGGCGTTGGTGTAGACGACGGCGGCGTCGACCCCGGCCGCGAAGCGCTCCGAGGCGTCGGCCGAGGAGGTGACGATCGCCTCCGAATGGCTCGTCCCGTGGTCGTTGACGTGCTCGACCGCCTCCTCGAGCGAGTCGACGACCCCGACGACCATCTTCAGGTCGAGGTACTCGGTGCCCCAGTCCTCCTCTGTCGCGGGTCCCATCTCCACGCGGCCCGCCAGCTCGCGCGCTCGCTCGTCGCCGACCAGCTCGACTCCGGCGCCGTGCAGGTCGGCTAGGACGCCGGGCAGGAAGTCCTTCGCGACGGCGGCGTCGACGAGCAGCGTCTCCGCCGCGTTGCAGACCCCCGGGCGCTGCACCTTCGCGTTGTAGGCGATGCGGCGCGCCATCTCCAGGTCGGCGTCGGCATGGACGTAGACGTGACAGTTGCCGGCGGCGGCGTAGATCACCGGCACGGTCGCCACCTCCTTGAGCGCGTTCTTCAGCCCTTCGCCGCCGCGCGGGATCAGCAGGTCGACGGTCCCCTCCTGGGTCGCCAGCTCGGCGAGCTCCTCGCGGCCGCCGCCGGCCACGACCGTCGCCGCGTCCTCCGGCAGGCCCGCCTCGGCGAGCGCCTCTCGCACGACGGCGGCGAGGGCGCCGTTGGAGCGCTCGGCGTAGCTCGAGCCGCGCAGGACGATCGCGTTGCCGCTCTTGATCGTCAGCGCGGCGCAGTCGATCGTCACGTTGGGCCGGGCCTCGTAGACGACGGCGACGACTCCGAGCGGCACCCTGACCTTGCGCAGGTCGAGGCCGCCCTCGAGCGTCCTGCGGTCCAGCTCCTCGCCGATCGGGTCGGCGAGCGAGGCGACGGTGCGGACGCCCTCGGCCATCGCCGCGATCCGTCCCTCGTCGAGCGTCAGCCGGTCGCGCAGCGCCTCGGTCAGGCCGGCGGCGCGCTCGTCGGCAAGGTCGGCGGCGTTGGCCTCGAGGATCTCCGCGGTCCGCTCGCCCAGCAGCCGCGCGGTGACGGCGAGGGCCGCGTCCTTGGCCGTGGTCGGCGCGCTCGCCATCTCGCGCGCGGCGCGACGCGCGGCTCGGCAGGTCTCTTCGACGTTTCGTGCCGTGACAGCCATAGCCGCTAAGGGTAGGCCACGAGGGACCGGTGCCCCACTCTTCAGGCGAGCACGAAGCGATCCCTGTGGATCACCTCGTCGGCGGCGTGCGGGAGAAGCTCGCGAACCTCCGAGGTCTTCAGTCCCTTCACACGCGTCAGCTCCACTGAGGAGTAGTCGACGATCCCCTTGCCGACTAGCGTGCCGTTGGCGGCGATGTCGACGGCGTCGCCTGCCTGGAAGTCGCCCTCGACGCCGGTGATCCCAACAGGCAAAAGGCTGGAGCCGCTCTCGCGGAGCACGCGGGCGGCGCCGTCGTCGACCAGCAACCGGCCGCGGGCCGGCTTCGCGTACTTGAGCCAGAGCTTGAAGCTGGAGGCTTTCGCGGCCTGCGCGGCGAAGCGGGTGCCGATCGGCTCGCCGGCCGCGGCCGCGGTGAGCGTGCCTTCGCTGGTGCCGTTGCAGACAGTGGAAGGGATGCCGGCGGCGCTGGCCATCTCAGCGGCGGCGACCTTCGAGCGCATTCCGCCCGAGCCGAAGACTGAGGTGCGGTCGCCGATCTCAAGGCCCTCCAGCGCGGAGAAGTCGGAGACCTCTTCGATCAGCTCGGCCTCCGGATTCAGCGACGGATCGGCGCTGAAGAGGCCGTCGGTGTTCGTCAGCAGGACCAGCAGGCGAGCCTCGAGCAGGATCGCGACCTGGGCGGCAAGGAAGTCGTTGTCGCCGAAGTTGATCTCGTCGGTGGCGGTGGTGTCGTTCTCGTTGACCACCGGCACGACCCCCCAATCGACGAGGCGGCGCAGCGTCTGTCGGGCGTTGAGGTAGTTGACGCGGGCGGCGATGTCGGCCGCGGTGAGCAGTACCTGGGCGGCATGCGTGCCGTGCCCGGCGAGACGGCTCTCGTAGGCGCGGAAGAGGTCGCCCTGGCCAACCGCGGAGGCCGCCTGCAGCTCGTCCATAGCCCGCGGCCGCACGGGCAGCTCCATCAGCCGCATGCCGCGCGCGATCGCGCCCGAGGTCACCATCACGACCCGCTCGCCATCCTGCTCAAGCGCGGCCACCTGCCGGCAGACCGAGTCGAGGACGTCGGTGCGCAGAGAGCCGTCGTCTGCGGCGACGATCGAGGAGCCGAGCTTTACCACTAGGGTCATGGCAGCAGTCTAGGTTGCGTCCCTACGGGTAAAGCTCGAACTCGTGCTCGCCGACGCGGACGTCGTCGCCGGGCTCGAAGCCCGCCGCGCGCAGGGCGGCGACGACTCCGATCTCGTTGAGGCGCTGCTCCAGGTAAGCCAGCGACTCCTCGTTGGCGACGTCGTGGCGCTCGAAGAGCAGCTCGACGCCGCGGCCCGTGACGCGGAAGGCGCCGTCCGCCTCGCGCTCGACCGAGTAGCCGCCCTCGCCGACCGGACGGTAGACCCGGTGCTCGGCCTCGAACTCGGCCGGCTGACCGGCGCTTTGGGGCGAGGGGCGCGCGACCGCCTCCTCGGGGAGC
>Ga0207651_10001336_pt1 | contig 11144 bp, 10 predicted proteins | sample KBSM23metaG_FD_184328 | JGI IMG/M metagenome (GOLD analysis project Ga0207651, IMG submission 184328) | Miscanthus rhizosphere microbial communities from Kellogg Biological Station, Michigan, USA - KBS M2-3 metaG (SPAdes) (version 2) | ecosystem: Host-associated > Plants > Roots > Rhizosphere >... | reverse complement strand
GCGCGACCTGAACTGACCGGACCCCTCTCCCTAACCCTCTCCCTGCTGCGCGGGGCGAGGGGATCAGAATCAGAGCAGGCTAGCCTGCTCGTTTGGGTGGGGCGGTGGGCGCGGGGGCCGGAGGGTTCGCGAGCCAGGTGGCGAGGAGGTCGACGGAGGTGTCGGGAGACAGCCGATCGAAGTTCGCGACCAGCCAGTCGAGCGCCTCCGTGTGGCGCTTCGCGCGCAGCAACGCCTTGAACCCCATTCGGGCCAGCACCGGATCGCGCGGTTGCTTCAGCAGCTCGTCGGGCGACGCTTCGGCGTAGACCACGCCGCGCAGCTCGGCGGACGCGTAGCTGTCGTGGCGGATGCTCTCGAACGCCTTCTCGCGCAGCTCCTTTCCTGGATCGTCCTTGCGTTCGGCCAGCCCGCGCGTGACCGCCAGACGCAACTCGCCGCCCGGGCGCGCCATCATCTTCGCCAGCAGGTTCGCCGACTCGGGCGACTTCAGGTGTCCCAGCTCCGGCGCCATCGCGACCAGCGCGCGATCGTCCCGCTCCTTCAACAAAGGTTGTACGTACGGCAGCGCGAGATCGCCGCAGGCGCGGACCAACCCGCCGGCGGCCGCCGCGCGCACGTCAGGCGACGAATCCTGCAACAGCGGCTGCAGCCGATAGAGCGCGCCGCGCCCGGCCCCCGGCTTGGCGAACGCCGTCGCCGCAGCCGCGCGGACCGTCGCGTCCTTGTCGTCCATCGACTCGCGCAACAGCTTGGCCGGTGCGCTGCCGGCGGCGGCGACCAGCGTGGCGAGGGCAAGCGCGCGCAGGTGTCCCGGCGTTCCGTGGTCTCCGGCGCTCTCCGACAGCGCCTTCGCGCACGGCGAATCCGCTGGCAGGCGAACGCCCGAATCGCGCAGCAGCGTCATGGCCAGCTCGCGCGCGCCGGGGTCGCCTTCGCGCAGCGCCTTCGGGCCGCCGACCAGGCTGCAGACGTCCTCGCCGGAGCCGCTGGCGGCATACGCGCCCAGCGCGGGCGCGACGATCGACGCCGCTTCCTTGCGGCCGAGCACGGGCTTGATGCGCTGGAACGCCTTCGCCTGCATCCGCTTGTCGCCGAACCGGAGCAGCGCCGCCGCGGCGCGGGCATCGGCCATCGGATCCGCGATCGGCCGATCGAGCCACGCCAGGGCGAAGGTACCGACCGCGTTGCTCGATCCGGCGCGTGATTCGCGGACGGCGCGAAGCAGCGCTTCCTTGATGCGTCCCTGCACGAAAAGCCGGGGCAGCGCCTCGGCCAGCGGATCTTCGATCCGGCGGACGGAACCGTCGCTGCACAGGTTGTTGTCGCGCGCGAACACCCATCGAAAGTGGGCGACCCCGTCGTCGCCGAACAGCTCGGCGGGCGGCGGCGGATAACGGATGGCGTCCACCTTGACCGCCGCCAGGGCCGCCTGGTCGAACGCGTTGACGCCCGACTTGGCGCTGACGACGGCGTCCGACACGCTGCCGTCCCAGCGGACGCCGAACAGGACCTCGGCGCGCAGGCCCGGTCGGTTCAGCGGATCGGTGGGGGGCTGCTTGGCGGCGACGTCTTCGATGAAGCGGTTGGCGAAGCGAAAGTGGATGCGCGTGTGCAGGTTGCGCAGGTAATCGCCTTCGGGGCCCGGGATCGTGATCTTCGGTTCTCCCGGGCTGGCAGCCGGAATGACCGTCGAGGGCGGCGCGGCTGCGGTCGGCGTCGCCGCTGGCGCGGCCGGCGGCGGCGGCGCGGGCGTCGGCGGCGTCGCCGGATTGCCGGCAAGCACGCGGCTTCCGCACACCAGCGCGGCCACGGCGATTGACAGGGTGGCGACGATCCGGGACATGGGCTGGCCAGTTTAACGCCGTCGGCGGGCCGTGTGATAGCGTTCGTGCACGTGCCGGAAGGTCGTGTCGTGAGTCTGTCACCACTGCTCGAGCGTCTGGCCGCGCATCCCGCCGAGGCGACCGCGGTGGTGGATCCCGACGGAGCGCGGACCCGTTACGGCGCGCTCGCGCGTCGATCGATGGGCGCCGCGGCTGCGTTGAGGGCGCAGGTTGTGGGCGCCGGACACACGCGCGCACCCACGGTCTTGTTTCTCGTCGAGCCGGGCGCGCGTTACGTCGAAACGCTGCTGGCAATCTGGCGCGCGGGCGCGATCGCCGTGCCGCTTTCGCCCCTGCACACGGCGCCCGAGCTGGAGTACGTCGTCCAGGACGCGTCGCCGGTCGTCCTGGTGGCGAGCAAGACTCAGGCGGATCGCCTGGCCGACCTGCGCGCGCCGTCGCGCGGGCTGTCCCGCCTTCTGGTCGCCGACGATCTGGTGTCGATGCCGTCGGGCGATGGCGATGCGCCGCTTCCGGACGCGGACGCGCCCGCGCTGATGCTGTACACGTCCGGGACGACCGGTCGGCCCAAGGGCGTGTTGCTGTCGCACGCGGCGCTGGCCGCGACGGTGGCGTCGCTGGAGGAAGCCTGGCGCTGGCGCCGCGACGATCGCCTGCTGCACGTCCTGCCCCTGCATCACACGCACGGGCTGGTCGTCGCGCTGCTGGGCGCGCTGTGGGCGGGAGCCGAGACGCGGTTCATGCCGTTCGACGCCGGCGGCGTCTGGGCCGCGCTGGCGGACGCCACAGTGTTCATGGCCGTCCCCACCATCTACGCCAAGTTGATACAGGCGCACGACGGCGCCGACCCGGCGACGCGGGCGCGCTGGGCGGGCGCGGCGCGCAGCCTGCGCCTGGCCACCAGCGGCTCGGCGTCGTTGCCGGCCTCGCTGCTGGAGGCGTTCCGGGACGCGACCGGGCAGACGATCCTGGAGCGGTACGGGATGACCGAGATCGGCATGGCGCTGTCCAACCCGTACGACGGGCCGCGCGTTCCGGGCGCCGTCGGGCGCGAGCTGCCGGGCGTCGGCGTCGACATCGTCGACGAAGCGGGCCGTCCGACCGACGCGGGCGAGCCCGGCGAGCTGCGCGTCCGCACGCCGCAGATGTTCTCGGCCTACAACGGCGACGCCGCCGCCACCGCCGCCAGCTTCGACGAGCAGGGCCGGTTCCGCACGGGCGACACCGGGACCCGCGACGCGGAGGGCGTCGTGCGTCTGCTGGGGCGCACGTCGATCGACATCATCAAGAGCGGCGGCTACAAGCTGTCGGCGCTGGAGATCGAGGCGGCGCTGCTGGAACATCCGGCGGTCGCCGAGGTCGCCGTCACCGGCGTGGCCGACGCGACCTGGGGCGAACGCGTGACGGCGTGGGTCGTCCCGAAAGCGGGGATGTCCCCGACGCTGGCGGACCTGCAAACGTTCGCGCGCGAGCGCCTCGCGCCGTACAAGCTGCCCCGCGCGCTGGAACTGCTGGCCGAATTGCCGCGTAATGCTATGGGAAAAGTGCAAAAGCAGCGTTTGGGAGCGCGTTAGGCGATGATGAGGACGAGATGACGGAGGACTACGGGTACGTCACGGTCCACGTGACGAAGGACGCCGCGCAGGGCGAAGTGCTCGCGGAGCTGCTCCGGCAGGAGGGGATCGCCGCCCGCTTCCGTGGCCCGGCGACCACGCTGGTCGGCGTCGCCCAGCACATCATCGAGATGGCCGTCGAAGTGCCCGCCGAGTCCGAATCCCACGCCCGCCAGTTCCTGCGCGATCTGGAGGCCACGACCGGCGGCGCCGTCCGCGGATCGTCCGAAGAGACGTAGTAGAAGTAGTAGAAGCAGTAGAGGTAGTAGAAGAGAAGCGGCGCATGGCGGACGACGGATACACGACGATTCTGCGCACGACGGACCCTTCCCAGGGCGAGCTGTTCGCGGAGATGCTGCGGCGCGAGGGGATCGAGGCGCGCTTCCATCAGGTGCGCAGCACGATGATCGGGATGCCCATCAACCTGATCGAGATGACGGTCGACGTGCCGACCGAGACGGAGGCGCGGGCGCGCGAGCTGCTGGCGGACCTGGAGTACGTCGGCGCGGCCGAGGCGAGCGAGCAGCAACCGGAAGGCGAGCAGAAAGCGGTCGATGAACCGCGGAGCGACGACGAGCTCGCCGCGCGCGACCGCATCGAGACGGGTGGGCTGCTCCGGTCGCGGCGCCACCCGGCGTTCGCTCTCACCTTCGCGCTGTTCCTGCCGGGAGGCGGGCACCTCTACGCGCGCCGGCCGTGGACGGCGCTGGTGCTGGCGCTGGGCGTCGTCGGCTGCTTCGCGATCGCCATCGCCTCGCGCGGCACGATGGTCTTCGAGGCTGCCTTCTTCGTCTGGCCGGCGATCGTCGTCTGCGACGCGGTGGGCGGCGTGCGCGGCGCGCGCGCCGATCTCCGGGGAGAGCGCCCGTCGCGCGTCCGCCAGCTCGTGCACGGGCTTGGTCTGGTGTGCCTCTCGGCAGCCGTGGCAGGCGCGGTGGGTCTGTTGCCGGCGGTGCCCGGGATGCGAAGCGCCCAGCGCCTCGCGCAGTTTCAGGTGAGCTGCACCAGCGACGCGATCGTCATCGAGAACGGCGGCTCGGAGTCATGGGCGCTGGAGATCGGAAACCTGCGCGTCTCGGCGATCTCGGAGTTCGGAAGGGAGGGCTACATGATCGGCCCCCGTGAACCGCAACGCGCCGCCTTGCAACCCGGCGAGCGCGGGACCGTCAGGCCCCAGATGGCGGATTGGCTCGCGCGATCGTGCCACTTCGCGGCCCCGTCACCGCCGAAGGCCGCCGACATCTTCGGCAGGGCCGCCGACGAGCTTCAAGGCCCCGCGCCGCGACCGCTCTACTGTGAGTTCGTCTTTGCGTTCACCGCGCGTGACACCGCGACGGACCAGCGGCTGGAGGCGTCCGGCTGGTGCACGCCGTCGACGTCGACGCACGCCGAGACCGCGGGCCGGCTCGAGCTGGCACGCTGACCGCCGTAGGCCGGCGTGTAGAAGCCGCCCAGGATCGCGCCGAACGCGAGGTGCGCGATCAGCACCGAGATGGGCGTGCGCGCGCCGTAGTTCAGCGCCAGGAATCCCGGCGGTTCCAGCTGCCGCGCGACGGTCGGGCCGCGCAGCTCGCTGGCCATGCGCGGATGGACGCCCGGCATCACCGGCAGGGCCACCGCGGCCACGAACAGACCGTGAACCAGCCCGAGCAACGCGCCGAACCACCACGTGTAAAGGTGCGCGCTGTGGAAGCCCGCCACGTAGACGATCGAGAACGCCCACCCGTTCATGAAGTGGACGACGGCGCCGTAGACCTTCGCGCGATCGCGGTTGGCGGTGAACATCGTCCCGAGCATGTGGGGGATGTTCATGCGCGTGAGGCCGAACCCCTCGCTGCCCGCCATCAGCGTCGTCAGCACGGCGGTGGCGAAGAAGCCCCAGACCAGCCAGCTCGTCCAGCTCATATCGGCGCGCTCGCCTCCGCCGCGGGTTGCGGCCGCTGCTCGCCGGGCGCGCGCCACTGCTCGGCGCGCCGGCGCGCCTCGATCGCCAGCGCGGCGCCGATCAGCCCGACGTGGCTGTATGCCTGCGGGAAGTTGCCCAGCGGGGTCCCCGTCGCGGGGTCGACCTCCTCGGCGTACAGGCCCAGATCGTTGGCGTAACCGAGGAACTGCCGGAACCATCCCTCCGCCTCGGCCAGCGAGCCGCCGCCGCCCGCCAGGTGCTCCGCGACCCAGGTGCTGCAGATTCCGAAGGCTCCTTCGGCCTGGGGAACGCTGGTCTCGTCGCGGTAGATCAGGCCCGACCCGGCGCGCAGCCTGTCCATGATCAACCGGTAGGTGCCGCGCATGCGCGCGCCGGCCGGGTGCGCGTAGCCGTAGCGGCCGAGCAGCAGCAGGCTGGAATCCACGGTGTCGCCGCCCAGGATCTGCGTGTAGCTGTCGAGCGCGGGGTTCCAGCCGGCGCGTTCGACCTCGGCGCCGATCGCCGCGTGCTCGCGCTCGAATTTTTCGACAGGCAGCCGGCGAATGAACCCCGAACGATGCAGCTGCAGCAGGCGGTCCAGCGCGACCCAGCACATCACGCGCGAGTACGTGTGGTGGCTGGGCGGCTCGCGCGGTTCCCAGATCCCCTGGTCGGGCTCGCGCCAGCGCGCGCAGATGAAGTCGCCGATCTCGCGCATCATCACCTGCGTCTCGCGCGCCAGGCGGCGGCCGCGCCGGCACATCTCGGCGACCGCTTCGACCAGCTCGCCGTAGCCGTCGAGCTGCAGCTGCCCGGCCGCCGCGTTCCGGATGCGGACGGGGCGCGACCCGAGGTAGCCGTGCAGGTGATCCAGCGTCGCCTCCGCCGCCGGCACGCCGCCGTAAACGTCGTAGAGCACGCGCAGCGCGGGCCGCGTCAGTCGCGTGCTGTGCAGCAGCCAGTCGAAGAACGCGGACGCCTCGTCCTCGTAGCCGAGATCCGACAGCGAGCTGACGGTCAGCGCCGCGTCGCGGACCCAGCAGAAGCGGTAGTCCCAGTTGAGATCGCCGCCGATGCGTTCGGGCAGCGACGTCGTCGGCGCGGCGACGATGGCGCCGGACGGGGCGTAGTTGAGCAGCTTCAGCGCGAGCACGCTGCGGACAACCGCTTGCCGGTAGGGACCGTCATACGTGCACCGCGCGGCCCACTGCCGCCACCAGGCGAGCGTGCGCTGGATGGCGATCGCGCTTTCGGTGCCCAGCGGCGGCAGCACCGCCGGCCCGGCGTGGTCGAAGGCGAGCGACACCGTCGCGCGCTCGCCCTGGCGCAAGGTGAAGCGCCCCTCGACGTCCGCGTCGGCGACCTGGGTCAGCGAGCGGTCGGCGCGCAGCGTGTAAAGCCGCGGGCCGTCCTCGATGCGGAACCCGAGCTGCGGCGTCGCGTGAATCGGAACGATCCGGCGCGCGTAGTCGGTGCGCGGGTGGAACTCGACGCGCAGCTCGACCTCGCCGCGAACGCACTCGCAGACGCGCAGGATCTCGTGCTCCGGGAACAGCGTGGTCGCCTTCTCTTCCTCGGAGAGGACGGGCATGAGGTCGGTCAGGCGCGCCTCGCCGCTCTCGGCGGCGAACGTCGTGACCAGCACGTTCGAGTCGTCCGCGTAGGCGCGCGTCGCGGTGAACGGTCCGGTGGGCGCGATGGAGAAGTGGCCGCCGCGCCCGCGGTCGAGCAGGTCGGCCAGCAGCGACGGGCTGTCGAAGCGCGGCCAGCACAGCCAGTCGATCGAACCCGACAGTCCGATCAGCGCGGCAGAGCGCCCGTTCCCGATGATTCCGTAGTCCTGGATGAGCGTGGGGCCCATGCGTACGCCTTTTACGGATAAGGTAGGCACGCCGATGCAGAGCGGAATCGCGCCGACCGTGGTGGTCCGGCAGGCCGTGCCGGGCGACCCCCCGGCGATGGCCGCGCTGCACGTTCGCGCGTGGCGGGCCACCTACGCGGGCCTGATACCGGATGAGTTTCTCGCCGGGTTGAAGGTCGAGGATCGCGAGGCGATGTGGAGGCGCAGCGTCACAGCGCCCGAGGTCGCGCCGGCCGAGCGCGTGATCCTGGTGGCCGAGCAGGGCGGGGCGGTGGTGGGCTTCGCGGCCGCCGGGCACGCGCGCGGCGACGACGAGTTCGGGCTGGGCGAGCTGTACGCCCTCAACGTCGATCCGCCCGCGTGGGGGCGGGGCGCGGGGCGCGCGCTGCTGGCGGCGGCGACGGCGTGGCTGGACGCGCGCTTTCGCGCGTCGGTGCTGTGGGTGGTCGAACGCAACCCGCGCGCCCGCGCGCTCTACGAACGCGCGGGCTGGTCAGTCGACGGCGCGACGAAGATCGAGGACTACGGCGGCGCGGCCGTGAACAACTGCCGCTACCGCCGGGTCGCGGGCGGCTAGGAAGTCATGGGTCAGCGACGAGCACAGCGAGCGCCATAAAGGCCCTCGCGGCTATCCGGGACCACTTGAGCCCGCGAGGCCGTGTTGTCGAGCGCAGGTAGAGACCAATCACTGCCGCGAATCACCCGACGCTCGGCGACGGCTCGATTGGTGCAGTCGTAGCAGGGCACCGGATACGCGCCAACGTAGTCCGCTACCCACTCACCGATGTTGCCAACGAGATCAGCCTGACTCCATTTTCCGTCACCTCTTGGCGAGTGGGAGCCGACCTCCGCTGGACCCCTTACAGAGTTGACCGAGTAGCTGCTGTCGGTGGCCATCGACGACGGTGGTATGGACCAAGGGTAGACGCGTTGACCGTCGGCGAACCCGCCGCCTGCGGCCGCGTAGGTCCACTCCGCCTCCGTAGGAAGACGGCCGCCATCCCAGATGCAGAAGGCATACGCCTCGTACCAGGTGAGACAATTCATGGGCAAAACATCGTCGCCCGAAAGAAAGGTGGCATTGATGCACTGAACGCTGGTCGCAAGTGCTTGCGACGTATTTGCGAGCTCCACGTTCCAGGCTGCGTCCCAGCCGGGGTCGTTGGGGTCACGGTCATCCTTGCCGGAGCCCACCTGGGGTGCGGTCGACTGCAATCCCTGGCCAGCGGCGACGAACCGGTTGAATCGTCCGACGGTGATCTCGAATCGATCGAGGTGAAAGTCGCCAACCGTTGCGGGGTACTGCGGGTCGTTGTCGCGGTTGAACGTACCTCCGGGGACAAGAACCGTAGCGCAGCAATTCTCGTCCGCGTTCGGCCCGCAGTTGTTCGGCAACCCGTCACAACTGCACGGCCCGCAGCAAGCTGGAGCCGGGATACACTTTCCGTCGCACGGCTTGAAACCGTCAGCGCACCTCACCGTCGCGTCGCCACTGATGGCGTCGCCACTGATGGCGGCGTCGCTGCCGGCATCAACTCCGTCCGGGAAAGACGTGCGGGGCGTTCCGTAACACCCCCAAGCGGTTACTAGCAGCGTTGATGTAAGTCCGAACGTGCAACTCGAAGGTCGGACCGTCGTGAGCGCGAATGGTTTCATCTCCCGCACCTTCCACCCGTATCGACTCGCAGACGATCTTGTTGCGTACCCGCGAACGCATGGGATCTCGGTATCGCGGGCGCGAACGACGCCGCTACCGGCGCGCCTTCCGTTAGTCGCTACATGCTCGCGCTCGATATTCCCGACAGTGTTCCGCTGGCGAGGTCGTGCATCATCATGATTGTTCGCACCGCCTCGGGCATTCCGCCGACGTTGACACCCGGGAGCGTCGCGACATCGATAGCGTAGACCTCGAACACGTAGGTGTGCATCACGTTCATGGGACAGGGGCCGAAGTAGCCGTCACCCGTGAACCGATTGATCTGCTGGCCCGTCACGGGCGTCGTCAGCATCTGCGTCTTCGGGAGGTTGGCAGGCAGCGACGTGGTGGTCGGCGGCAGGTCCCACAAAACCCAGTGAACGAAGCCGTTTGTCATGTCGATCAGCACGACCGCGTAGCTCATCGTCCCCGAAGGGCCGGCGGTCCACGCCAGCGGCGGGGACATGTGGCTGTTGCCGGTGCAGGTCGACACCGCCGGGATCATCATGCCGTTCGTGAACGCGGTGCTGGTCACCGTGAGCGCCGCGCCACCTCCGCCGCTGCCCGTGGTGCCGCCGCCGCCGGTGGTGCCGCCGCGTCCGCCGCCGCCGGTGGTGCCGCCGCGTCCGCCGCCGCCGGTGGTGCCGGCGCCGCCGGTGGTGCCGCCGCCGCCGGTGGTGCCGCCGCGTCCGCCGGTGCCGGTCGTGCCGCCGCCGCCCGTCGTGCCCGCGGTGCCGGTGGTGCCGGCCGTGCCGGTGGTGCCCGCGGTGCCGGTGGTTCCGGCCGTGCCGGTGGTGCCAGCGTTACCGACGGTGCCGGCGCTGCCGGTCGTGCCTGCGTTGCCGGTGGTGCCGGCGGCGCCAGTCGTGCCGGCGCTGCCGGTGGTGCCGCCTTTGCCGGTGCCGCCGCCGCCGCTGTCGCCGCAACCGAATGCCGCGACGGTGAAGGCGAGCGCGAACGAGGAGAAGATGCGGAACGTGGAGCGCTTCATGGGGGGGCCTCCCGGCGGCGCTTCCGCGCGTCCGCCTCAAGAAATGATCAAGGGCCCCCAGACTACGATTCCGCGTCCGGAAGTCAACGCGATCGACGAAGGTTCAAGTGCAGCGGTAGACCTTCAGGGCAAGGCCGGAGAGTTGCACGGGGATCTCCGTCGCCTCGAATTCAGCCGCGATCCGCTCGCGCGCGCCTGACGACAGCAGGATCTCGCCGCGGGCGGCCACGTCCTCGCCCAGCTTGGAGGCGATGTTCATCTCCGATCCGAACAGGTCCGCGTCGCCGATCAGCAGGATCGGCCCGTAGCCGATGCCGATGGCGGCGTGCAGGTCCCAGTCCTCGGGCAGGAAGGCGTTGGCCGCGTCGAGGCTGCGCTGGATCGCCCGCGCGGTCGCGAGCGCCTCCGGTACGTCGTCGAACGTCGCGAACACGTTGTCGGCCTCGGTCTTCACGACGTGGCCGCCGCCCTGGGCGATGACGGGCCGGACGATCGTCTGCAGCCGCCGGATCATCGCGAGGAAGTGCGTGATCCCGTAGCGCATGGTCAGGCGCGAGAAGCCGCACATGTCCAGCACCAGCACCGCGCGCGTGCGGCCGAAGCGACGCCAGATCTCGCCGTCGATCTCGGCCAGCGATTCCGGGTGCTCGTTGCGCGCGTCGAGCAGCCGCGAAAGCTCCGCCTCGTCGTCGCCCATGCCCCGCCAGGATACATGTATTCTGGCGGGGTGAATGGGCGTGCGCGCTGGCTCGGCGCGGCGATCTGCGTGCTGGTGGTCGCGGCCGCGGACGCCCGCGCCGAGAAGAAGAAGAAGAAGGACGACGACAGCGAGCCCTTCAACCTGAAGTCGCTGTTCACAGGCCGCCGCGAGGCCGAGACGGTCAAGGAGCTGACGCCCGACGGCCTGAACCTGACGCCGGGGGTCGCGCCCATGGGCCAATCCCGCGTGATCCGCGTGCGCATCTACGCGGACAGGGACTACCGCAGCCAGATCTTTCGCTGGCAAGTGAAGGCGCGCGCGCACATCCAGCGCGTCAGCGGCGTCGTGGCGACGGTGTTCAACGTCCGCTTCGAGGTCGAGAGTCTCCGGGACTGGGATCGCACCCATATCAGCCTGCCTCTGGGCGACGCGATGATCGACGAGTTGCGGGCGCTCGATGATGGCAGCGAGGTCGACCTGGTCGTCGGACTGGTGACGCCGATGCGCGGCGTCGCGACGTCGGCGGATGC
>Ga0207651_10001329_pt1 | contig 11158 bp, 5 predicted proteins | sample KBSM23metaG_FD_184328 | JGI IMG/M metagenome (GOLD analysis project Ga0207651, IMG submission 184328) | Miscanthus rhizosphere microbial communities from Kellogg Biological Station, Michigan, USA - KBS M2-3 metaG (SPAdes) (version 2) | ecosystem: Host-associated > Plants > Roots > Rhizosphere >... | reverse complement strand
CATCCCTTCGCCTTCACGACGACGGTGCAGTTCGGCACGGTGACCCTGCCCGAAATCTGGAACAACCCGAAAACCAACGAACTGGAGGAAGGGGTCTTGCCCGACGGCATGGTCAAGGACCTCGACGTCGGCCAGATGCCGGGCTTCGTCGGCGACCAGACGACCGTGCCGCAGTGCAGCAACGCCGACTTCAACAGCCGCGTCGAAGGCTACGCGGCCTGCTCGGCCGACACGGCGGTGGGGGTGGCGGCGGCGAAATTCGAATTCGGCGCCTACGCCCCGGGCGCCAACGTCTACGTCCACAACCCGATCTACAACCTCGTCCCACCCCCCGGGGTTCCGGCGCGGATCGGCTTCGTGGCGCTGAACGTGCCGATCACGATCGACGTCGGCGTCAACCCCACCCCCCCCTACAACCTCACCGCCCACCTGGCCAACATCAGCCAGGCGGTCAACATCTACGGCTCGCAGGTGACGATCTGGGGGGTGCCGGCGAGCCCCGCCCACGACGCGCTGCGGGGCGAATGCGTGGGCGAAGTCCTGCTGCAGACCGAAGAGCCGGTCTCGCGCGGCACCTGCCCGGTGAGCGTCGCCGAAAAACCCTTCCTGACCCTGCCGCGTGCCTGCCGCGGGCCGCTGGAGTCCAGCTTCGCCGCCACCTCCTGGGAAGGGGAAGCCTTCGAAGAATCGATCCTCTCCCACGACGAAGGCGAACCGCCGGCGCCGGCGGGGATGAGCGGCTGCGGCAAGCTCGGCTTCCATCCCTCGATCGTCGGCCAGCCGACGAGCAAGGCTGCCTCGAGCCCAACTGGGCTCGACTTCAGCCTCGACGTCACAGACCAGGGGCTGAGCAGCTCCTCGGGCCTGGCCAACTCCGACATCGAAAAAGTCGTGGTGACGCTGCCCGAGGGGATGTCGGCCAACCCCTCGATCGCCGAAGGCCTCAACGTCTGCACGATGGCCGATCTCGATCGCGAGTCGGCCTTCTCCGAAGCGGGCGAAGGCTGCCCCAACGGCTCGAAGATCGGCACGGTGGAAGTCGAGACCCCACTGCTGAACGAAAAGGTCAAAGGCGCCCTCTACATCGCCAAGCCCTATGAGAACTTCGCCGAAAACTCCTTGCTTGGGATGTATCTGGTGCTGACCAACGCCAAGCTCGGGATCTCGGTCAAGCAGGTCTTGAAGATCGAACCCGATCCGGTCACCGGCCAGCTGACCACGGTCGCCGAAGACCTGCCCCAGCTGCCCTTCTCCCACTTCAAGCTGCACTTCCGCGAGGGGGCGCGCTCCCCCCTGACGACCCCTCAGGCCTGCGGCTCCTATGACACCACCGCCACCCTCTACCCCTACGCCGGGGGCTCGCCGGTCGTCTCGACCTCCACCTTCCAGATCGTCTCGGGGCCCAACGAAGGCCCCTGCCCCTCGGGCGGGCTGCCGCCCTTCAAACCGGGGCTGATCGCCGGCACCAACAACAACCGGGCGGGCTCCTTCTCTCCCTTCTACCTGCGCCTCTTCCGCTCTGACTCAGAACAGGAGATCACCCACTTCTCGATCAAGCTGCCGCCGGGGATCACCGGCAAGCTGGCCGGCATCCCCTACTGCTCAGACGCGGCGATCGAAGCCGCCAAGGCCCGCACAGGCCCCCACGGCGGCCAGGAAGAGCTGGAAAGCCCAAGCTGCCCAAAGGCATCGGAGATCGGGCGCACCCTTGCCGGAGCCGGAGTCGGCCCCTCGCTCACCTACGCCCCCGGCAAGGTCTACCTCGCCGGCCCCTACAACGGCTCAAACCTCTCGATGGTGGCGATCACCGCCGGCAAGGTCGGCCCCTTCGACATCGGCACCGTGGTCGTCCGCGAGGGCTTCAAGATCAACCCCGAAACCGCGGAAGTCTTCATCGACTCCACGGGATCGGATCCGATCCCCCACATCATCAGGGGCATCCCGGTCCACCTGCGCGACATCCGCGCCTACGTCGACCGGCCCGAATTCGTGCTGAACCCGACCGACTGCACCGCCACCTCGACGGCCTCCACGGTGCTGGGATCGGGCCTTGACTTCGTCTCTGAGGCAGACGACAACCCGATCACGGTCACCTCGCGCTTTCAGGCGGCGGATTGCGCGGCGCTGACCTTCGCCCCCAGGCTGACCTTCAAGCTGATCGGCGGCACCAAGCGGGGCAAGTTCCCCAAGCTCCTCTCGCATCTCTCGATGAACGGGATCGGCGAATCGGGGATCGCCAACGCCTCGGTGATCCTGCCGAGGAGCGAGTTCATCGAACAGGCCCACTTCGTCAACATCTGCACCCGGGTGCAGTTCAAAGAAGGGGCCGGCAACGGCTCCCAGTGCCCGGCCGGTTCGATCTACGGCCACGCCCGCGCCGTCACCCCGATCCTCTCCGAACCCCTGGAAGGCCCGGTGATGCTGCGCTCCAACCCCGAACGCAAGCTGCCCGACGTCGTCGCCGCCCTGCACAACGCCCAGGTCGACTTCGACCTCGTCGGCAACGTCGACTCGGTCAAAGGCCAGCTGCGCACGACCTTCGCCACCGCGCCCGACGCCCCCGTCACCTCCTTCGATCTCGAGCTGGAAGGCGGCTCCAAGGGCCTGTTCACCAACAGCACCGACCTCTGCCTGAAAAAGCACTTCGTCAACGTCGCCTTCGCCGGCCAAAACGGCAAGCAGTTCACGACCAAGCCGCTGATGCAGGCCAAGTGCAAGGGCAAGGCCAAAAAGCACAAGCGCCACGCCAGACGACAGCACAGGCGGAGCAGGCGCTGATGCGCACCGCCAAGGGGCTCGCGCCACTGGCGGTGGCGCTCTTTGCCCTCGCCCTTCCCGCCGGCGCCCTCGCCAACCAGACCCTGACCGTCGAGAAGACCGGAACCGGCACCGGCAAAGCGACCAGCTCCCCGGCGGGGATCTCCTGCGATCCCACCTGCTCGTTTAGCTTCGCCGACAACACGGTCGTCCTGCTCAGCGGCGCCTCGGGCGCCAACACCGCCCCGGTCGCCTGGGCGGGCTGCGACTCGGTGACGATCGAACACAAGTGCAAAGTGACGATGTCGGGCGCGAAGACGGTGAAAGCCACCTTCGACCTCGCCAAGCGCAAACTGACCCTCACCAAGTCGGGCACCGGGACCGGCACGGTGACCTCCGCTCCCGCCGGCATCGACTGCGGATCTGCCTGCTCGGCCGAATATGACCACGGCACAGAAGTGACCCTGACCGGAGCCTCGGGCCCCAACACCGAAGCGGTCAAATGGTCGGGCTGCACGAGCGTCAACGGGGAAAACAAATGCCTGGTGACGATGAGCGCGGCGAAAGCGGTCACCGCCACCTTCAGCCTGAAAAAAGCCGAACTGAAGGTGATCGCGAAAGGCTCGGGCACGGGCAAAGTGACCAGCTCCCCCTCGGGGATCAACTGCCCCTCGACCTGCTCCTTCGTCTTCACCGAGGGCCAGACGGTCACCCTGACCGGCACGCCCACGGGCGAAACCCAGGCGGTCAAATGGTCAGGCTGCGACTCGATCTCAGCCGAAGGGAAGTGCGTGGTGGCGATGAGCGGGCTGCGCGAAGTCAGCGCCGCCTTCAACCTGCCGAGCTTCACGCTCACCGTCACCAGGCTCGGCTCCGGCGCCGGCACCCTGACCAGCTCCCCGGCGGGGATCGAATGCGCCGCCGCCTCCTGCTCAGAGGACTTCCTCAAAGGCTCGACCGTGACCCTGACCGGCACCGCCGGCCTTCACTCCGAAGCGGTCAAGTGGACCGGCTGCGACAACGTCAACGTCAAAGACGAGTGCCTGGTCGCGATGAGCGCCGCCCGGGAGGTCTTCGCCAGCTTCGACCTCGAACCCCAATACATCCAATACAGCGTCTCGGTGCGAAAGAAGGGCACGGGCGCCGGCACGGTGCAGAGCTCCCCCGCCGGCATCGAGTGCGGCTCCGACTGCACCGAGACCTACGTCAACAGGACCCGCCTGACGCTCCTCGCCAAACCGGCGCCGGGCTCGGTCTTCGACTACTGGTCGGGCGGCGGCTGCTCGGGCACCGGTCCCTGCGAAGCGAGCGTCGTCTCCTCGCGCCTGATCACCGCCCACTTCGTCGCGATCGGCAAACGCACCCTGAGCGTCTCAAAGGCGGGAACCGGATCCGGCACGGTGCAGAGCAACCTGGCGGGCATCGAGTGCGGGCAGAGCTGCTCGGCCGAATACGAAGCGGGGACGAAAGTCACGCTGAAGGCGAGCGCCTCGGCGGGCTCTGCCTTCGCCGGCTGGTCGGGCGAGGGCTGCACCGGAACCGGGGCCTGCAAATTGATGCTGAACGAAGCACGCAACGTGACCGCGACCTTCAGCGCCTCGGCCCAGCCCCAGGCTCAGTGCCTCGTCCCCCGCCTCGCCGGCAAGACCCTGGCCAGGGCAAGAGCGGCGCTCGGCGCCGCCCACTGCGCCCTGGGCAAAGTGCGAAAGCCCCGGGGGGTGAAACTCAGCCAGCTGCGCGTCAAGTCCTCCACCCCCGCGGCGGGGAGCACCCTGGCTGCCGGCGCCAAGGTGTCCCTGCGACTCGCCCGCAGGCGCTGAGCATGGCCCCCGCTCTCGCAGAGCGCCTCACCGCCACCCCGCGCCTTGCCTGCGAGGCGCTCACCCGGGCGCTCGGCGAAGGCGATCTGGAGGCCGCCGTGGCCTGCTTTTGCCCCGACGCCTGCCTCGTTCTCCCCGACGGCACCAACGCGCACGGCCAGGCTGCGATCCGGGCCTCTCTCGCCCAGCTGATCGGAGCCGGCGCGCAGCCGGCGATCGAGCCCCTCGGGGTGATCGTCGCCGGCGAGGTCGCCCTCGCCCAGCCCGCCCTCGCCCTGCGCCGGGTGGGGGAGGAGTGGAGGATCGCGATCGCAGCACCCTGGGGCGCCCCGGCCACCGAGCCGCTGAGGGCGATCGGGTTTTGAGCAGGAGGGCCACCCTTCTCGCCCTGGCGCTCCTCGCCTGCGCCACCGCCGCCACCGCCGCCACGATCCAGTCCGGCGGCCTGCGCATCACCGTCCTCGCCCAGCTCAAGCCCTACAAGCTGCCCCGCCACGGCAGCGCCCCCATAGCCGTCTTCGTCTCCGGGCACCTGCAAAACGCCGACGGCACGATCCCCCCGCAGCTGCAGAAGATGCGGATCCTCGTCAACCGCCACGGCATCCTGCAGTCGGTGGGCCTGCCGATCTGCCGCATCCCGGAAGTCCAGCCCGCCTCCACCGAAAGGGCCCTGGCCAACTGCCACGAGGCGGTGATCGGCTCGGGGCGCTTCTGGGGCAACATCGTGCTGAAAGAACAGGGCGCCTACCCGACCCAGGGACGCCTCCTGATCTTCAACGGCCGCGAAGACGGGCGGCCGGTGATCCTCGCCCACATCTTCACCGACCATCCCTTCAACTCATCCTTCGTCATCCCCTTCACGATCCGCCACGTCTCCAAGGGCCCCTACGGCACGGAGCTGAGGGCCTCCCTTCCCCAGGCCCTGGGGGACTGGGGCTACCTGGACCGGATCAAGCTCACCCTGAAGCGCAAATACCGCTACAGGGGACGCCAGCTCTCCTACTTCAACGCCGGCTGCCCGGCCCCGGGCCATGCCCCGAGGACCTCCTTCCCCCTCGCCTACGCCGAATTCTCCTTCGCCGGCAGGAAGCCGATGGGGGCGACGGTGCCGAAGACGTGTGGGGTGAGGGGGTGAGAATATGGGGGAGGTGGAGACGACCGGGAAGCAGCGATCGGTCCAGCAGGCGCAAACCGAGCTGGCGAGTCGGCTGCGCCGGCGCCGGAGAGAGATTGAGCATGAGGCGCTGATCAGGGCCCGGGCGATCTCGGACCCTGCCGAGACGGCGGACCCCGTCTACGCCGAGGGGCTTCGTCGGGCGGTCACGCTCGCCGTCGATTACGCGATCGAGCGCTTAGAGGCGGGAGAGGACTCGCTCTCCGCCGCTCCCCCTGCGGGCCTGCTCGAGCAGGCCCGGCTCGCCGCGCAGAGCGGGATCGGACTCGACACGGTTCTGCGCCGCTACACGGCTGGTCATGCTCTTCTCGTCGACTTTCTCATCGAGGAGGTCGAGCGCGCGAAAGACGTATGGCCGGCCCAGCTGAGGCGACTGCTCGCCGTTATCTCCTCTGTCTTCGACCAGCTCCTCGCCGCGGTCAGCGAAGAGTACGCGCGCGAGCTGGAGAATCGGGTGGGTTTTTCACGAGGCCGCCGTCGGCTTGGGCTGGTCCAACGTCTTCTCGCCGGCGAGCCCCTTCACCCAGCGGAGCTCGACTACGACCTCGATGGTTCGCATGTCGCACTCATCCTCCACGGCCCGAGCGGTGCCAAGCAAGTGCGGCGGCTTGCCGACGACGTCGATCGCCGTCTCTTGCTGGTCGAGCCACGGGAGCAGGTCGTCTGGGCCTGGCTCGGCGGCAGGCGCCGTCTCGATCATGACGAGTTCCTGCGACAGGCCGCTTCCGATGTCCCTCCTCATCTTGCGATCGCCGTTGGCGAGCCCGCGCTGGGGCGTGCGGGCTGGCGCCTCTCTCACCGCCAGGCGACGGCGATATCGAGTTATTCCCGTCGCGAGTTCGGCAAGGTAACCCGCTATGCCGATGTCGGGTTGTTGGCCGCTATCGCCAAGGACCAGGTCCTGGTCGAGTCGCTGAACCAGCTCTATCTCTCTCCACTCGCCTCGGGACGAGACGGCGGCGCTGCCCTGCGGGAAACCTTGCGGGCTTACTTCTCCGCCGGCCGCAATATCAGCTCCGCCGCCGCCGCGCTCGCCGTGAACCGCGACACCGTAAGTAACAGACTGCGTACCGTTGAACGAAGACTTGGCCAGCCGCTGGACGATGTTGTCACCGAGCTCGACATCGCCCTCAGGCTGGAGCGAACTTTCGAAAAGGGGCAGCCGTCTTACCCCAGACCAGGATGAAGAATTACTAGTACCTAATACATAACGTTGCTGCTCGGCGGATTGCGGAATGCGCATCCTCCGCTTGGGCATATTGCCGGTAATGCCGATGCCTCCAGAGTGAGAGACTCACCTCCTGCTTTGCGCATTGTGTGGGCACCGACGGGAGGGGACCAAGAAATGTTTGCAGGGTCGAGCTATCGAAATTCACGTATCACAGCCGTCATGGCTGTCGTAGCGTTTCTTGTGTTCTCACTGATGCGAGCCTCGACCGCATCCGCAGTGCAGGACGATGCCGATGGAAAGGCCTTCGGCCGCTACATCGTCGTCCTCGAGGACTCAGTTCAGAAGCCGGGCGAAGTAGCAAACCGTCAGATGTCGGTGATAGGAGGTCATGTCCACGGGGTCTACCACTACGCACTCGTCGGCTACGCGGCCAGCCTGCCGAAGAACGCGGTCGATTCGCTCAGGAACGATCCCAGGGTCGCCTACGTCACCGTTGACCATCCGGTTTCGTTGATGGAAGCAGAACCCGGGACGCAGGCGTATAAAGGCGAAATCGTGAAACTCACGGAAGCGACTATTCCCACTGGAGTCCAGCGGGCCTTCGCGGCCTCCAACAAAGCATTGGCGATCAACGGCAAAGAAGATCTTCACGCGAACGTAGACGTTGCCGTCATAGATACCGGGATCTATTACACACACCCGGACCTCAACGTGGCGATGCGGACGAGTTGCCTGAGCAGCTCCTGCGTTGACAACTCCGGGCAGGACGTGGACTCTCACGGCACCGCCGTGGCGGGCATAATCGGCGCCCGCGACAACGGCGAAGGCGTCGTCGGAATGGCGCCCGGTGCGCGCCTGTGGGCGGTGAGGGTTTACAACAACTTCGGCGGTAGCTTCGAGTCATGGATGGTCGCCGGCGTCGATTGGGTGACCGCACACGCCAAAGAAATCGAGGTGGCGAACATGAGCCTCGGTTGCGAATGCTCGATGCCGGCGCTCGAAAAAGCCATTACAACCTCCACAGAAGCTGGCGTCGTCTACTCGGTGGCCGCCGGCAACGAACGTACCGACGCCAGCAAAATCAGTCCGGCCAAAAATCCCAATGTGATCACTGTCTCGGCCCTCGCCGATTACGACGGCAAACCCGGTGGCAAAGCTTTTCCCACCTGCGAAGCCTGGGGAGAAGACGATCACAAAGCAATCTTCAGCAACTACGGCAGCACGATCGAGCTTGTCGCTCCCGGGCTCTGCACTCTCTCCACATTGACGGAAGGCAGATACGGATATTTTGGCGGTACATCGGCTGCGGCGCCGCATGTGGCAGGAGCCGCCGCGCTGCTCGCCAGTCATAACAATCCCAACTCCCTAAAAGATGTCGAAGCCATACGGCAGACACTGATCGAAAAGGGCAACAAAGAATGGACGGATGACTCTGGCGACGGCATCCAGGAGCCGCTGTTGGACGTCAGCGATGAAAGCAAATTCTGGTTTGTCGCTCCGAAAGCGACCACCGGCCCCGCTAGCGAAATCAAAAGCGAAGAAGCGACGCTGAACGCGACAGTCAACCCCAGCGGCGCGGCCGCCGTCACCTATCAGTTCGAATACGGCACGACGACCAAATACGGCTCGAAAGCCCCGGCCTCGCCCAAATCGGCCGGCTCGGGAAGCGAAGACATTGCCGTGAAAGAGACAATCAGCGGGCTTTCGCCGGAAACGACCTACCACTACCGGGTAGTCGCCGACAACGGCGAAGGGACGGTCTATGGGGAAGACGCGACCTTCACGGCGCATGCTATTTCGCCGACGAGCCTTTTCGAATTCGGTGGCCAAGGCTCTGACAAAGGGCAGTTTCAGTGGCCGCGCGGTATCGCTGTCGATTCAAGCGGCAACGTCTGGGTGTCGGACTATACGCTCGACAGAGTCCAGAAGTTCAACGAAAAAGGCGAATACCAGCTTCAGTTCGGCGCCGAAGGCAACGGCGAAGGTCAGCTCAACCATCCAACGGGAATGGCGGTGACGCCAGGCGGCGACCTCTGGGTGGTCGATTCAGGCAACGACCGGGTCCAGAAGTTCGACAGCGAAGGCAAATACTTGGGCCAGTTTGGAACCCCGGGCGAAAAAGACGGCCAGTTCGGTGTTCCCTGGGACATCGCTATTGCGCCGGATGGCTCCATCTGGGTATCTGACATCGGCTACGACAAGATCCAGAAGTTCACTTCGAGCGGTGGATTCCTCACCAAAGCCGGAGGTCTAGGCAGCGGTGACGGCCAGTTCTCGGATCCCACCGGGATCGCCACCGACGCGGCTGGAAACCTCTGGGTCACCGATCGTGGAAACAACAGGATGCAGAAGCTGTCGTCCGCTGGGGCATTCCTTTTCAAATTCGGGAGCAAAGGGACCACTGAAGGTCAGTTCGAAGAACCGCATGACGTTGTGGTTTTGCCAAACGGCAATCTTCTCGTTGCTGAGCATGGCGAACCCAATCATCGCGTTCAGCAATTCACGCCGAACGGACAGGCTTTGGGCAAGATCTCCGAATGGGGTCCTGAACAGATAGCGCTCGGCCGAGGCGGAAAGTTCTTCATCCCCGGCGGCAGTTCCCGAAAAGTCCACGTTTGGGGATTGCCGGGCAAACCCGAAGCAACCACCGAAGCCCCCAGCAACATCAAAAGCAAAGAAGCGACGCTGAACGCGACGGTCAATCCCAGGGGCTTCGAAACCACCTACCAGTTCGAATACGGGACGACCACGGCTTACGGCTCGAAAGCGCCGGCGTCGCCAGGGGCAGTGGGATCAGACTTCTGGGCCCATGCCGACAGCCAGTCTCTGACGAGCCTGACCAGCGGACAGACCTATCACTACCGCGTTGTCGCCACCAGCGCCAAAGGCACCACCTACGGCGAAGACAAAGCCTTCACGACCATGCACTTGCCGCAGTTCGAAGCGGCGGAATACCCCGCGACGCTGGGCGGCGGCCAGGAAAGCAGCAGTATCCTGTTCACGATTCAGGGCAGCACAGCGAGCTGCAAAAAAGCCACCCTGAGCGGCACGCAGTCCTCGTTCTCGGCGACCCTTACGGTCGTGCCGAGCTTCTCGGAATGCACTACCTTCGGGGCCGCTTCAGGCGCGATCAACCCCAACGGCTGCTCCTTCACCCTCCATGCCGGGTCGAAGTGGACGGCGCAATACGTCGGTTCGGTGGATGTCGGCTGCCCGGCGGGCAAAGCGATCGAAATCAGCGGCGGCAACTGCGCGGTCAGCATCTCCGCACAGAGCGGCCTCAACACGGTCGGTTTGACCAACGCCGGGTCGCCGAGCACGGTCAAAGCCTCCCTGGAAGCCGCGAAACTGAAATACAACGTCACCAACGACGGGTTCGGCTGTCCCCTCTCTGGCGTCGGCGCGGGCGAAGACGGCACGCTCGGCGGCACCGCGGTCATTAGCGCGACCAACTCGGCGAAAGCCGCGGTGGCGTTGAGTGTGAGTGGAGATGAAGAAGAATCGCACTCGCCGACCGTGGAAGCCGAAAAGTACCCCGCGCCGCTCGTCGCCGAACAGGAATCAGGCCTCAGCCCGCTCGTCTTCTCGATCCAGGGGAGCAACGCCACATGCGCGAAAGTAACGGGGTCGGGCACGCAGTCTTTGGCCTCGACCCAGCTCGCCTTCGGCCCGACGTTCTCCGAATGCACCAGCTTCGGGTTCACGAGCTCGACGATCAGCGTCAACGGCTGCTCGTTCGCCTTCAACGCTGGCTCGGCCCTCGGCGGCGGCAAATACTCGGCGACGCTGGGCCTCACCTGTCCGGAAGGCAAAGCCTTGGAAATCACGACCAGCGCCTGCGCCGTGACGATCCCCTCCCAGAGCAATCTGAGCGGGTCGTCGCTGACCAACACGGTCAAATCCTCGCGGGAGGCGCTGATCGCCGGCTTCTCCACCTCGAGCCTCAAATACAACGTCACAAAAGACAACTTCGGCTGCCCGCTGTCAGGCGTGGGCAGCGGCGAAAACGGTGGTCTCACCGGGTCGCTGATGACGCAGGCCAAAGGAACCCTGCCGGTGTATGGACTGCGGGTGACCGGCAGCTGACCGTGGGGCGAAGAGCCTTGGCGATCGCGACGGCGGCGCTGCTCATGGCAGCGTCCACCGCCCACGCCACCTATGACCCAGTTGGCTCGGGCACCGCCAAGCTCACCCTCGATCGCTCCTTCTCCTCCTTTCTCAAGCGCAACGGGATAA
>Ga0207651_10001320_pt1 | contig 11196 bp, 8 predicted proteins | sample KBSM23metaG_FD_184328 | JGI IMG/M metagenome (GOLD analysis project Ga0207651, IMG submission 184328) | Miscanthus rhizosphere microbial communities from Kellogg Biological Station, Michigan, USA - KBS M2-3 metaG (SPAdes) (version 2) | ecosystem: Host-associated > Plants > Roots > Rhizosphere >... | reverse complement strand
AGTCTGGCCGCGGGGATCAACGCGTGGACGTTTGCCGGACCGCGCGTCTATTTCGCGATGGCGCGCGACGGAGTTTTCTTCAAGAGCGCGGCCCGCGTGCACCCGAAGTACAAGACACCGGCGGCGTCGATCATCGCGCAGGCGCTGTTTTCGATTCTGCTGGTGCTCACCGGCAGCCTCGACTCGATCGCCAACTACGTCGGTTTCGCGATCACGCTGTTTGCCGGCACTGCGGTCGCCGCCATCTTCGTGCTGCGGGCCCGCGAGCCGGAGGCGCCGCGTCCCTACCGCGCCTGGGGCTATCCGGTCACGCCGGCGATCTTCGTGTTCGTCAGCGCCGCCATCGTGCTCAACGCGCTCTACACGGACCCGAAGGTAACGTTGACCGGCGCCGCCATCATCCTGGCCGGCGTTCCGCTCTACTTCTACTTCAAAAGAAAACTGTAGGCGGAGAAAGCAGAGAAGGCGGAGAAGGCAGAGAGGGCAGAGAAACTGGAAGGGCGGCGGCCGCTATCCCGTGCGGCCCGCCGCCCTCATGTTCGGGCGGGTCTGAAGACCCGCCCCTGCGAAAACTCCTCGTTATGGCTCCGGGTAGAGCGAGCCGCGGTATGTAGTGGTGCGACCCGGGGTGATTTGGACGTCGAACTCCAGCGGTTCGAAGCCCGGGAGCGCCACCTGCACCTGGTAGTTGCCAGGCTCGAGCCGCAGCCCCTGCAGCACGCCGTCGAAGTCGTCGATCACGCCGGCATAGTAGCCGTCGATGTAGACCTCGGCGTCGCGCTGATCGATGTCGAGCCGCAGCTTGCCCAGGCCGTAATCCCAGCTCGAGCCGCCGTAGTAGGAGCGCGCCTGCCACGTGTTGTTGCCCCAGTAGAAGTCGCCCGCGAAATACGGGTCGTAGTAGCGGTAGCCGTAGTACGGCACGTTGCCGTAGTAGCGCGTCCCGCCGTAGTAGCGATACGACGGAGCCCGGTAGACGTAGTAGTTGCGGCGCGGCTGCACGTAGACGCGGCGGTCGCCGTCGCGGTAGCGCGGCGCCGGGCTGGTGCGCGGCGTGGCGTAGCGGTTGACGCCGTTGCGCCCCTCGTAGCGCCCGTTGTTGCCGCCGTTATTGCCGCCGTTGTAGCGCCCTTCGGCGCGACGGTTGCCGTCGTTGCCCTGGGCAAACGTCTGCGGGGCGCGCGGTGCCTGCGGCGTCACGTCCTGACGGCCGTTATCGCGCGGCGCGCTGTCGCGCTGCGCCTCGCGGCGGCCGTTGTCACCGCGCGGCTGCTCGACGCGCTGCGGCTCGCGGCGCGGCTGCTCGACGCGGCCGCTCTCGCGCGGCTGCGCCTGGCGCTCGCCGCGCTGGCGCTCGCCGCCGCCGTTACCCCCGCCGGAATCCGCCCGCGACGGGTTGCGCTGGCGCCCACCATCCCCATCGCCCCCTCGATGCCTGCCTTGAGCACTGGCGAAGGGAGCCGCGGTCACGAGTGCCGCCAGGACCGCCGTGGCGACGAATGTTGTTTTACCCATGCCTATGCCTTGAGCAGGATCTCTGCCATATCCGATCGGCGGTAACTGCTCGAAATCTGGCGGGGATCTCTGAGGCGGCTGGGCCGTTGTCCCCCACTTGGCGCCCCCGGCTGACCCCGGTTCAGGACAGATCCCTGGGAAAGGCCGGGACGCCACGCCGCGGCCTTGCCGAGGCGGGACGGCGGCGCTCCTACGGCATACTGGCAACGTGATCCACGCCACCACTATCCTGGCGGTCCGCCACGCAGGCCACACGGTCATGGCCGGCGACGGTCAGGTGACCTTCGGCAATACCGTCATGAAGCAGGGCGCCCGCAAGATCCGGCGGCTGCACAACGACTCGATTCTGGCCGGGTTCGCCGGATCGGCCGCCGACGCCTTCGCGCTCTTCACGCGCTTCGAAGCCAAGCTCGAACAGTACCGCGGCAACCTGGAACGGTCAGCCGTGGAGCTCGCCAAGGACTGGCGTAGCGACCGGATTCTCCGGCGGCTCGAGGCGATGCTCATCGTCGCCGACACGTCGTCGACCTTTCTGCTGTCCGGCACCGGCGATCTCATCGAGCCCGACGACGGCGTGGTGGCGGTGGGCTCGGGCGGCCCGTATGCGCTGGCGGCGGCACGCGCGCTCGTGCGGCACAGCGGCCTCAGCGCCCGCGAAATCGCGGAACAGGCGATGTCCATCGCCGGAGAAATCTGCATCTACACGAACCGCGTCCTGACAGTGGAGGAGCTGTAATTTCCGTGGCCATCTTTCTCCCCGAACGCAGCGCGTCCGCCGTGGGGTCGCTCACCCCGCGGCAGATCGTCGCCGAGCTCGACAAGTTCGTCATTGGCCAGGCGAAGGCCAAGCGCGCCGTGGCGATCGCCTTGCGCAACCGCATGCGCCGGCAGCGGCTGCCGGCCGACATGGCCGAAGAGGTGACGCCGAAGAACATCCTGATGATCGGCCCCACCGGCGTCGGCAAGACGGAGATTGCGCGGCGCCTCGCACGCCTGGCGCAGTCGCCATTCATCAAGGTCGAGGCGTCGAAGTTCACCGAAGTCGGCTACGTCGGCCGCGACGTGGAGTCGATGGTCCGCGACCTGGTGCAGCTGGCCGTGGACATGGTGCGGTCGGAAAAGGCCGAGGAGGTGAAGGAGAAGGCGCTGCTGGCGGCCGAAGAGCGGCTGCTGGACCTGCTGCTCCCGCCGACGCGCGGCGTGGCGGCGGCCACCGCCGACGCGGCGGGCACTCCAATCGATCCGGCCACGCGCTCGCGTGAGCGGCTGCGCGAACAGCTGCACGCGCACCGGCTCGACGATCGGATCGTGGAGCTCGAGGCGTCGCAGGCGCCGATGCCGTCGTTCGAGGTCGTCGCCGGCTCGTCGATGGAGGAGATCGGCTCGAACCTGAAGGACATGATGGGGTCGCTCTTTCAGGGGCGCAGCCGTACACGGCGCATGAAAGTGCCCGAGGCGCTCGAATACCTGATCGGGGAAGAGCAGGGCAAGCTCGTGGACATGGAGTCGGTGGGCCGCCTCGCGGTGGAGCGCGTGGAGCAGAACGGCATCATCTTCGTGGACGAGATCGACAAGATCGCCAGCCGCGACGGCGCCGGCCACGGGCTGGACGTGAGCCGCGAGGGCGTGCAGCGCGACATCCTGCCGATCGTCGAGGGCACGACGGTCAGCACCAAATACGGCATGGTGAAGACCGATCACATCCTCTTCATCGCCGCCGGCGCGTTCCACGTCTCCAAGCCGTCGGACCTGATCCCCGAGCTCCAGGGCCGCTTTCCGATCCGGGTGGAGCTCGAAGCCCTGACCCGGGCCGATTTCGTGCGGATCCTCACCGAGCCCCGCGGCGCGCTGGTCACGCAGTACACGGCGCTGCTCGGGGCCGAGGACGTCACGCTGACGTTCACCGCCGGCGCCGTGGAGCGGATTGCCGAGTTCGCGGCACGCGTGAACGAGGTCACCGAGAACATCGGCGCCCGGCGCCTCCACACCGTCATGGAACGCCTCCTCGACGACGTCTCGTTCGACGCCCCCGATCTCGCCGACAAGACGGTGACGATCGACGAGGCCTACGTCGAGCGGATGTTGGCCGGAATCGTCAAGAACGAGGATCTTTCCCGCTACATCCTGTAGAATCTTCTGGCCGGTCACAAGAACGTAAACGGATTACGCTCGTTCTACAATTTTGTGGCGTCCGCTAGGCCGGCTCAGGCGGCCTGAAGGTCCGCCTCTACTGGAGGTTCTCTGTCTATGCCCGCGCCAAAGGCCGCCTCGGAATCCACCACCACTTCGAGCGCTCGACGTCTGTCCACCCTGCTCGAAATCAGCCAGGCGCTCTCGGGCACGCTGAACCTGAAGGCCGCCATGCAGCGGGTCCTGGGCACGCTCATCCGGCACCACAGCGTGGTCCGCGGGATGGTCACGCTGCTCCGCGACGGCGAGCTCCATGCGGAAGCGGTGGAAGGCTTCGAGGATCGCGCGCGCAACACCCAGATCAAGCTCGGCGAGGGGATCACGGGCAAGGTGGTCGAGAGCGGCAAGCCGATCGTGGTGCCGCGCGTCAGCAAGGAGCCCGCGTTCCTGAACCTGGCGTCGCGCCGTCCCGATCACCTCAAGCAGGAACTCAGCTTCATCTGCGTGCCGATCGTGCTCAACCGGCAGCCGGTCGGCGCGCTGGGGGTCGATCTCCGCTTCAAGCCGGAGCGCGATTACGACAGCAGCGTGAAGTTCCTCGGCGTCGTCAGCTCGATGATCGCGCAGGCGCTGAACGTGCAGCGGATGGTCGACGAAGAGCGGCGCCGGCTGCTCGACGAGAACACGCATCTGCGGCAGGAGCTGCGCGAGCGCTACGACTTCTCGAACATCATCGGCACCAGCGGCCCGACGCGCCAGATGTACGAGCAGGTGGCGCAGGTGGCGCAGACCAACACCACGGTGCTCATCCGCGGCGAGTCGGGCACCGGCAAGGAGCTCATCGCGCACGCCATCCACTACAACTCGCTGCGGGCGAAGAAGCCGTTCATCAAGGTGAGCTGCGCCGCGCTGCCGGACACGCTCATCGAGTCCGAGCTCTTCGGCTACGAGAAGGGTGCGTTCACCGGCGCCGCCCAGCGCAAGAAGGGCCGCTTCGAAATGGCCGAGGGCGGCACGCTGTTCCTGGACGAGATCGGCGACGTGAACCTGGGCACCCAGGTGAAGCTGCTGCGTGTGCTGCAGGAGCGCGAGTTCGAACGCGTCGGCGGCACCGAGACCGTCAAGGTCAACGTGCGCCTGATCGCCGCCACCAACAAGGACATGGAGAAGGCGATCGCCGAGGGCACGTTCCGCGAAGACCTCTACTACCGCCTCAACGTGTTCACCATCTTCGTGCCGCCGCTGCGCGAGCGGAAGGCCGACCTGCTGCTGCTGGCCGACCACTTCCTCGACAAGTTCTCGCGCGAGCACAACAAAGTCATCAAGCGGATTTCGACCCCTGCGATCGACATGCTCACCGCCTATCACTGGCCGGGGAACGTCCGCGAGCTGGAGAACGCCCTCGAGCGTGCCGTGCTGGTGTGCGATGGCGCCGTCATTCATGGCCACCATCTGCCGCCGTCGCTGCAGACCGCCGACTCGTCGGGCACCGTGACGCGGGTGTCGCTGAAGGATGCGGTGGCGGCCTACGAGCGGGACCTCATTCTCGACGCGCTCAAGACCACGCGCGGCAACCGCGCCAAGGCCGCGCGCCTGCTCGACACCACCGAGCGCATCCTGAACTACAAGGTGCAGGGCTACGGCATCGACGTGCGCCGGTTCAAATCGTCGGAAGTGGGCCGCCGCCAGTCCAGCGACATGCCGACAGAGGCAGCGGGCGATTTCGTCCGGTAAGGATTTCGTCCAGTAAGATCGGGGCGTGAAGGTCGCGCGGCGCTGGGCCGCGGCATGCGGCGCCGTGGTCGCGCTGACGGCAGGCGTGGGCTGCGGCAAGAAGGGCCCGCCGCTCGCTCCCTACGTGCTGCTGCCGGCCGCTCCCACCCGCGTCGCCGCACAACGGACCGGCGACGACGTCTACGTCACCCTCGCCCTGCCGGTGGAGAACGTCGACAAGTCCAAGCCGGCGGATGTCCGGCGCGTCGAGGTCTACGGCTTCACGGCCACCGCGCCGCCGCCGCGCGCGCGTGCCCTCGAACTGGCGACCCTGGTGGCATCGGTGCCCGTCGCGGCCGGTCTCCCCGAGGGCGCGCTGCTGGGCCAGCGGCAGCGCACGCCCGAAACCAAGGACGCGGCGCGTGCCGGCGCCTCGATCACGGTAAGGGACACGCTGGGCCCGGAGGCGTTCGTGCCACGCGCGCTGCCGGCGCCGCCGGCGCCGCCATCACGAACGCCGGCGCCGGTTCTCACCGAACCACCGGGCATCCTCCGCCGCTTCTACATCACGGTGGCATACAACGACCGCGGGCGCCCCGGCCCTCCCAGCGCGCCGGTCGAGCTCCCACTGACCGCGGTGCCCGACCCGCCGTACGGCCTCGAGCTCGAATACACGGCCGACGAGACGGTGTTGTCCTGGCAGCCTCCCGGCGGCGTCGTGGGCTTCCTGCTCGACAACGCGCTGCCGCTCGAGGCGTTGCCCGACGACGAGAACGCGGCCGTGCGAGCGGACCCGCTGGCCCTGCCGCCGGGACCCACGCGCTTCCACGTCTACCGCACGCAGGCGCCCGATCCGCTCGTGCTGCCGTCGCCCGCCACGGCGCTGCCGGCGGGAACCGTCAGCGTGCCCCGGCCCATCACCGGCGCTCCCGTGGACGAGTTGACATTCGTGGATTCGGTCGAGTTCGATCGAGAGCGGTGCTACGAAGTGAGGGCCGTGCGTGGCGTGGGCCCCGGCGCGGTGGAGAGCGCGTCGTCCGAGCGGCGGTGCGTGAAGCTGGTGGACGTCTTCGCCCCCGAACCGCCGGCGAACCTGACCACCAACGTCCGCGAGGGTGCCGTCGATCTGCTGTGGGAGCCGAGCGCCGACGTCGACGTCTGGGGCTATGTGATCTTGCGCGGGGCTCCTGGCGATGCCACACTGCAGCCGCTCACCGCCGTGCCCGTGATCGAAACCAGCTTCACCGACACCGCGGTCGTACCCGGCACGCGCTACGTCTACGCCGTGCTGGCCGTCGATTCGCGGCTGCCGGTGCCCAACATCAGCGCCGAGTCGATGCGCATCGAGGAGACGGCGCGTTAGGAGTCATGCCATGAAACTGTTTGCGGACACCGGCAATCTCAAGGAACTCGAGCCGCTCGCGAGCCTCGGGATTCTCGACGGCGTCACCACCAATCCCTCGCTCATGGCGAAGGAGGGCGGCGATCCCCGTCAGATTCTCAAGCAGATCTGCCGGCTGGTGCAGGGGCCGGTGAGCGCCGAGGTGGTGGCCACCGACGCCGCCGGCATGGTTCGCGAGGGGCGGGAACTGGCCGCGATCGACGAGCACATCGTCGTCAAGGTGCCGTTCACCAAGGACGGCGTGAAGGCGTGCAAGACGCTGGCGTCCGAAGGCAAGCGCGTCAACGTCACGCTGATTTTCTCGGCGACGCAGGCGTGGCTGGCCGCCAAAGTCGGCGCCGCCTACGTGAGCCCGTTCGTCGGGCGTCTCGACGACGTGGGCACGACCGGCATGCATTTGGTTCGCGAGATCGTGGACATCTTCGACAACTACGAGTTCGGTACCGAAGTCCTCGTGGCCAGCGTCCGCCATCCGATCCACATCGTCGAGTCGGCGCGCATGGGCGCGGACGTCGTGACGTGCCCGCCGGCGGTCATCGAACAATCGTTCAAGCACCCGCTCACCGACATCGGCCTGGCGAAGTTCCTCGCCGACTGGGAGAAGGCACAAGCCGCATCGGCGAAGGCGTAGCCGGGTCGATGGACCCGCAGTCGCGCCTCGACGACCTGCATCGCCGCGCCGAGCTCGGCGGCGGCGAGGCGCGGCTCCAGCGCCAGCGCGACGGCGGACGGCTCACCGCCCGCGAACGCATCGACACCCTGTTCGACTCCGGCACCTTCGACGAGATCGACAAGTTCGTCACCCACCGCTGCCGCGACTTCGGGATGGCGGATCAGGTGATTCCGGGCGACGGCGTCGTGGCCGGGCACGGACGCGTCAACGGCCGTCTGGTCTGCGCCTTCGCGCAGGACTTCACGGTGTTCGGCGGCTCGCTGTCGGAAACCAACGGCGCCAAGATCGCGAAGATCATGGATCTCGCGGTGAAGATCGGCGCGCCCGTCGTCGGCCTCAACGACTCGGGCGGCGCGCGCATCCAGGAAGGCGTGCTGTCGCTCGGCGCCTACGCCGACATCTTCCTGCGCAACACGCTCGCCTCCGGCGTGGTGCCGCAGATCTCCGCCATCATGGGCCCGTGCGCCGGCGGCGCCGTGTATTCACCGGCCATCACCGACTTCACCATCATGGTGAAGAGCACGAGCTACATGTTCGTGACCGGCCCCGACGTCATCAAGACGGTGACGCACGAGCAGGTGACGAAGGAAGAGCTCGGCGGCGCGCAGACGCACAACGAGAAGAGCGGCGTCGCGCACTTCTCGGTCGAGGACGATCGCGAGTGCCTGCTCCTTATCCGCGAGCTGCTGGCGTTCATGCCGTCGAACAACCTGGACGATCCCCCCGCCGCGGCCACCTCGGACCCGGTGGACCGCGCGGAGGCGTCGCTCGACGCGCTGGTGCCGGCGCAGCCAACGCAGCCCTACGACATGCTCGACGTCGTGCACGCCGTCGTGGACGATGGCAACTTCCTCGAAGTACACCGGCACTTCGCGCGCAACCTGATTGTCGGGTTCGCGCATCTCGGCGGCCGATCGGTCGGGGTGGTGGCGAACCAGCCGGCGCATCTGGCCGGTGTGCTCGACATCGATGCGTCGGTGAAGGGCGCCCGCTTCGTCCGCTTCTGCGACGCGTTCAACATTCCGCTCGTCACCTTCGAGGACGTGCCCGGGTTCCTGCCGGGCACCCAGCAGGAATACGGCGGCATCATCCGCCACGGCGCCAAGCTGCTGTTCGCGTTTGCCGAAGCCACGGTTCCGAAGCTCACCGTGATCACGCGCAAGGCCTACGGCGGCGCCTACTGCGTGATGTCGAGCAAGCACCTGCGCACCGACGCCAACTTCGCCTGGCCCACCGCCGAGATTGCGGTGATGGGCGCCGAGGGGGCGGTGAACGTCCTCTATAAGCGTGAGCTCGACGCGGCGGTGGACGTGGCGGCGATGCGGGCGCAGAAGGTGTCGGAGTACCGCGAGAAGTTCGCGCATCCGTACGTGGCGGCGAGCCACGGCTTCGTGGACGAAGTGATCGCGCCGCGCGACACCCGGCGGAAGCTGATCGCGGCGCTGACGGCGCTCGAGGGAAAGCGCGACAAGAACCCGCCGAAGAAGCACGGCAACATTCCGTTGTAGGGGCCGCCTTCAGGCGGCCCGTGCACAGGCCTGCCTACGTCTCCCGCCGTACCAATCGCGCGACCACGCCGAGCAGCACCACCACGGCCACGCCGAGGACCGCCCAGAAGACGGCGGGAGAGACCAGTGGCCGCGGCGGGCCGGCATCGGCAACCGGCTTGCCGTCCGGGCCCCGCTCAGAGTCGGCGCGCACTTCGGTCGCGGGTTGTCCGAGCAGCTGCGGCGCGAGCAGCTGCAGGTCGTACTGCGGTGCGCTCAAATCGCTTCGCCCGTAGGCGAGTCGCAGCGGGCCTGAATCGGTGCGAAGGAACCGCACCGCGTAGTTCGGCAGCAGCAGCGTCGCGCGCTCGATGGGGAGCGGCTGGTTGTCGCCTTCCTCGATCTGCAAGACGATCTTCCGGTCGATGCTCTTTCTGACGGGCAATCGCAACGGCGGCGCCGCGGTGGCGTCGTCGGCCTGTGTCCAGAGGTGCGTGGACACGATCTCCACGTCGGCGTCACGACGGCCGTCGGCCGGGTGGAAGACGCCCACGCGCACTCCACGGCGGAAGACGCGGGCCCGAGTGGTCAGCAGCACTTCCAGCGCCGGACCCGCGTCCGGGATCGTGAGGCTGTAGGTGCTGATGCGAGTGTCGTTCGAGACGGAGGCACGGTCCCGGTTTCGAGAGGGCGGCAGCGTCATGCGCTCGAGCGGGACGTCGACCGTCAGCGGCTCGTCGTGTTCTTCGATCAGGTACGGCACCTGCAGATCGTTGCCGTCGAGCACGCGCACGTCCCGAATCGAACGCCCGTGGCGGGCGCTGTGGGCGAGCGCCGCGGCGTCGAGAGGCACGGTGACGAGCCCCGGCGGGCCCGTCGGGATCGCGCGCACGTAGCGGAACGTGTCGGCTTTCAACGGCGCGCCGCGCGTGGGCATCGGCAGACCCGGCGCGGCTGCGGCCGCCGCGGTTCTGGGCGGCTCGGGCCCCCAGGCCGCCCGGTTCGGCGTGATCGCCGCAATCGTTCCGCGCGCCGCCTCCAGATCGTAGTGCGGCATTTCCACCGTCGGATGACCGAAGCGCGCCACGAGCGTGCCGGGCTGGCTTTCGAAGTAGATCCACGGGAGCTCGGCGAAGACTGCGGTGACGCCTTGCAGATCCACCGGCGGGTTGTCGCCATCGTCGAACACCAGGTCGAGCTCGGGCTGTCTCGGAAACCGGATCTCCACGCGCAGCGCCTCGGCCGTCGCACCGTCTCGCTGAATTCGGCTCAAGCGGGCCTCGCCGGTTTTCAGCGGCCCCATGCTGGGCTCGTCGGCGCCGGCCCTCACGAAGATGTTCTCGAGCACCCGCACGTCGCGTCGCACGCGGCTCCCGCCGATCGTGAACTCGAGCGCTCGAATCGGCAGGTGCGCGCCGAGCGTCGTGCCGAGCGCCAGGGCAGCGTGTCCCAGGTGGGGCAGCGTGACCCGGAACCGGCTGCGCCCCGGCTCCGACGGGCGGCGTTCGAACGGCAGTGGCAGTCGAAGCGGCGATCCGATCGAAGGTTCGGATCGGTTGAAGCCGGTGATCGACGACGGTGGGCGAATGCGGGCGCTGTTGGTATCGTCCCAGGTGACGCGCACGTAGCGATAGGCGCCGGGTTCGAACTCGACCTTGATGTGCTGCAGCTGCTCGTCCGGCAGGTCGAACATCGTGCCTTCGGCCACCAGCACGGTCCAGCGCTCGCGGTCCCCGCTGCCTTCCAGTCTGAAGCGCTTGAGAAACGGCGGTGGCAGCCGCACGGCGACGGCGTCGAGCGCGGGCACGATGGCGCGGAAGTCCACTTCGAAGCCGCTCGTCTTCTCGGTCGTCGCGAGCGGAAGCACTTGCCCGTTGAGCATCGTGTGCGTCTCGCGTGACGATCCGACCAGCAGGTAGGGCACTTCGACGCCGGCGGCAGTGTAGAGGCGGAAATCCTGCGGCGGGTAGGCGAGCACGCGGCCGTCGGTCGTCGTCACCGGCTCGGTGATGACCGTCCGCGCTCCAGCGATCAAGATCGCATCGAGATCGAGCCGCTGGGGGCCGGGTGCGGTGACCACCACGTCGCGTTCGTAGCGGAAGCCGCCCGGCGGGACGGGCTGTGCGACTGCGGTGGAGACGCCGGCCAGCACGGCCAGCAACGCGGTGCCGGCTTTCGTCATGACTGGGCCTCCTTTGGCGCCAGGACGTACTTCTGCAGCACGAGCGACACGAGCGCCAGCGAGATGCCGAGGCCGAGGAAGGCGCCAACCCGAT
>Ga0207651_10001317_pt1 | contig 11208 bp, 9 predicted proteins | sample KBSM23metaG_FD_184328 | JGI IMG/M metagenome (GOLD analysis project Ga0207651, IMG submission 184328) | Miscanthus rhizosphere microbial communities from Kellogg Biological Station, Michigan, USA - KBS M2-3 metaG (SPAdes) (version 2) | ecosystem: Host-associated > Plants > Roots > Rhizosphere >... | reverse complement strand
CATATTCCCCGCCGAGCTGACGGCGCTGCGCGCCGCCGGCCTGCTCGCGGCGCTCGCCCTCGTCGCCTACGCGATCCGGCGACGACGCTCGCTGCGCAACGCCGACGTGCTCATCCTGCTCGCCGCCGGCCTCGGTTTGACGCTCGTCGCCGGCACCGAAATCGTCAACGGCCTGCTCTCTGCCTTCTCCTTCGAGAAGGGCAACGGCGGCCGCATCCTCGGGCTCGCCGTCTTCGCGATCTTCGTCCTCTTCCTGATCAGCCTGCGCGCCCTCTCGCAGGCGGCGCGCAACTCGCGCCAGCTCTCGGCGGTGCTCGAGGGCCTTGCCTGGGAGGAGTTCCGCCAGGCCGGGCTGCCCGAGCGCTTCCGCGGCAAGGTGGCGATCCTCGTCCCCGCCTACAACGAGGCCGAGAACGTCGGCACCGTGCTCGACCGCATGCCGGCGGAGGTCTGCGGGACGGCGACGGCGGTGCTCGTCGTCGACGACGGCTCCAAGGACGGCACCGGCGACGTGGCGGCCGAGCACGGCGCCGTCGTCGCCCGCCACGTGATCAACCGCGGCGGCGGCGCTGCGCTGCGCACCGGCTACCGGCTGATGGTCGAATCCGGGGCGGAGATCGTCGTCACGCTCGATGCCGACGGGCAGCACCTTCCCTCGGAGATGGAGCGGCTGGTCAAGCCGGTGCTCGACGGCGAAGTGGACGTCGCCCATGGCTCGCGCGTGCTCGGCCACGCCGACCGCAACCACTTCGCCCGCGAGCTCGGCATCGTCTTCTTCAACCGCCTCGTCTCCTTCATCACCCGCACCAAGGTCACCGACTGCTCGAACGGCTACCGCGCCGTCCGCACCACGGTCCTGCCGCAGCTGGTCCTGCGCCAGGAGCAGTTCCACACCTCCGAGTTCATGATCGAGGCGATCAAGCGCGGCATCCCGGCCGAGGAGGTCCCGGTGACGGTCGAGCAGCGCCTTCACGGCCACTCGAAGAAGCCGGCGGTCTTCCGCTACGGCATGGGGTTCGCCAACGCGATCGTTAGGACGTGGCTGAGGTAGTTACCTGACACCGGGGTGCCGGACCGCAGCCGGGTCCGGCAGGTAGAGATCCGTCCCGCAGCGGGGGCAGACCTGGACGTAGAGCTTGAGCGCCTTGCGGCAGTTGGGGCACTGGCGTTCGGGTTCGTCCTTGTCGGAGCGGAAGAGGATCACGGCGATCAGGCCGAACGGCGGCAGCACGGTTCCGATCAGCAGCCAGAGCCAGAACGAGCTGCCCTTGCCCCTGCCGATGATCCCGGTGGCTAGGCCGAAGAAGAAGGCGATGACGAGGTACTCGAATCCCACGGGTCCATTGTGGCGTCCAAGCGCTTGGGGTGGCCGATCGATCCCACCTCGGAGAGGTCGCGGCGGAAGGGCAGGCTGGCGGTCCAGTCGATCACGGCACGCGCCTTGCGGGCGGCGCCCGGGATCTGACTCATGTGGTAGGTCCGCGCCATCCACCAGGCGGGGAAGCCGCGGAAGGTGCGGCCGCCGACGCGGCCGACGGCCTTGTAGCGCCCGAGGTTGACGAAGGCGGCGCTGCCGCGGTAGTCGAAGCGCTCGGCGTTGCCGATGCCGAGCTCGGCGGCGATGTTGCGGGCGGCGACCGGGCCCTGGCGAACCGCGTGCTGGGCGGTCGGCGGGCAGAGGCCGCCGCGGGGGTCGGGCGTGGCGGCGCAGTCGCCGATCGCCCAGACGGCATCCGCCCCCTTGACGCGCAGATGGTCGTCTACGGGCACGCGGCCACGCTCGTCGAGCGGCAGCGAGAGCCGGCGCAGGCTCGGGTGCGGCGCGACGCCGGCAGTCCAGACGGCGGTCCGCGTCGGCAGGACCTCGCCGGTCGAGAGCCGGGCCCTATCGGCGCCCAGCTCCTCGAGCGTCGTTCCGAGGCGGATGTCGATGCCGCGACCGCGCAGCTCGCGCAGGGCGTACTCGGCAAGCTCGGCGTCGATCTCCGGCAGCACCCGGTCGGCCGCCTCGACCAGCACCCAGCGCATCCCGTGCAGGCGAGCGCGCGGGTAGCTCTCGATCGCGTCGGCGGCAAAGTCCTGCAGCTCGGCGAGCGCCTCGAGGCCGGCGTAGCCGCCGCCGACGAAGACGTAGGTGAGCAGCTCCTCGCGCCGCGCCGCGTCCTCGCTCGCATTGGCCGCCTCCAGCGTCTCGATCACGTGGTTGCGCAGCCAGATCGCATCGGCGAGGGTCTTGAAGCCGATCGCGTGCTCGGCCAGGCCGGGGACCGGCAGCACCCGAGAGACCGAGCCGAGCGCGATCAGCAGCTGGTCGTAGGGCAGCTGCTCGACGTCGCCCTCGCGGGTGCGCAGCTCGACCGTCTTGGCCGCCGGATCGTGCCCCGCGATCTCACCGAGCCGCAGGTAGGTCCGGCCGAGGATCTCGCGCAGCGGCGTGACCACGTGGCGCGGCTCCAAAGTCCCAGCGGCCGCCTCGGGCAGGAACGGCGTGTAGAGGAGGAAGTTGACGTCGTTGACCAGCACCAGCCGCGTCGACTGCTTGGGCAGGATCCGCTCCAGCTCGCGCGCCGCCATCGCTCCTCCGAATCCACCACCGGCGATGACGACGTTCCAGGCCATGGATCTAACGTAGCACTTTGTAACAACTTGTCACAAAGTTTCAGAACGCACGAGTCCAGTCATATTCGCCCCGGTCTCCTCCAAAGGCCTGTGGCCGATGAAAGCTTTAGACAGCTAGCTCTTCAGGGCAACTTGCCACACCGGTTTATGTAGCGGTAAAGTTTCGCCATCGGGTGTATTCACGCCTAACGGCCCCGGTTGCAGCCGGGGCCGTTTCTTATTGCGGAGGGCCTTTTCGATCCGCCAGCTTCGAGGCGAGCGCGATGAGCGCACGCATCACGCCGGCGAATGCGACCAGGACCGCCGCATCGGGCGTTGTCACGCCCGACTAAGTCTCCGGAGGGGACAATCATCCCCCCTCTCAGGCCTAAATGCCCAGCTTCTCGCGGATCAAGCGGTTGACCTCGCCGCCGTCGGCGCGGCCCTTGGTCTCCTTCATCACGGCGCCGACGATCGCGCCGATCGCCTTCTGATTGCCGGCGCGGACCTGCTCGGCGGCCTCCGGGTTGGCCTCGACCGCGGCAACGACGATCGCCTCCAGCTCGCCGTTGTCGGCCGACATCTGGGCAAGCCCCTCGCGCTCGACGATCGCCGCGGGATCGCCGCCCTCGGCGACGAGGGTCGAGAGCACCGTCTTGCCGCTGCCGTGGGAGATCTTCTTCTCCTGCACCATCGCGACGAGGGATGCCAGCGCGGCCGGCTCGACCTTCGACTCCGAGGCGGTCGCCTCCCCCCCGTCCTGGCGCAGGGCCGCCGCCAGCTCGCCGGTCACCCAGTTGGCCACGACTCGCGCCTCGACGCCGGCCGCCTCGTCGGCCGCCTGCTCGAAGTAGCCAGCGGTGTCCGGGTCCGCGGCCAGGAGGACGGCGACGTCCTCGGGAAGGCCCATCTCCTGGTAGCGGGCGCTGCGCTGCGCGGGCAGCTCCGGCAGCGCCTCGCGCGCTTCGCGCAGCATCTCCTCGGTCGGCACGATCGGCACCAGGTCGGGCTCGGGGAAGTAGCGGTAGTCGTGCGCTTCCTCCTTCGAGCGCAGCGGGTGAAGCGTCCCGTCCTCGGGGTGGAAGTGGAGCGTCTCCTGGACGACCGTCCCCCCCGCTTCGACGAGCTCGCGCTGGCGCGCCAGCTCGGCTTCGATCCCGCGCTCGAGGAAGCGGAAGCTGTTCATGTTCTTCAGCTCGGTCTTGGTGCCCAGCTCCTCGCTGCCGGCCGGCCGCACCGAGACGTTGGCGTCGACCCGAAGGCTTCCCTCCTCCATGTTGACGTCGGAGACGCCGAGCTGGCGCACGGTCTCGCGCAGCAGGCGGGCCCAGGCGGCGGCCTCCGCGGGCCCGCGCAGGTCGGGCTCGGTGACGATCTCGACCAGCGGCGTGCCGCCGCGGTTGAAGTCGACCAGCGAGGCGCCCGAGCCGTGGATCCGTCCCGATTCGCCGACGTGGACCATCTTCGCCGCGTCCTCCTCGAGGTGCGCGCGGTGGATGCGGACGTCCCCCAGGCGGCCGGCGCCGGCGATCGGGATGTCGTACTGGCTGATCTGGTACGCCTTCGGGCTGTCGGGATAGAAGTAGTTCTTGCGGTGGAAGATCGAGCGCGGCGCGACCTCGCACTCGAGCGCCGCCGCGATCAGCAGCGCGTAGCGGATGGCCTGCTCGTTGGCGACCGGCAGCACTCCCGGATGGGCGAGGCAGACGGGGCAGGTGTGGACGTTCGGCTCGTCGCCGAAGGAGAGCTCGCAGCCGCAGAACATCTTCGTCTTCGTCGCCAGCTGGACGTGGATCTCCAGCCCGATGACCGCCTCGAGCTCAGCCATCGCCTGCCTCTCCGTTTCCGGTGCGCTTTATGCCATCCATGGGCACATAAGGCGCACCGGAAGGGTGGGCCTCGAAGCCGATCGCCTGCTCGAGCGCGTGGGCGGCGTCGAGCAGCTTCTGCTCGCCGAAGGCGGGCGCCGCCAGCTGGAAGCCGACCGGAAGCCGGGGACCGCCGCCGGCCGGCTCGGCCAGCCCGGCCGGGATCGAGATCGCCGGAATCCCGGCGAGGCTCATCGGCACGGTGAAGAAGTCGTTCAGGTACATCGCCAGCGGGTCCCCGGTCTTCTCGCCGAGGCCGAAGGCGACCGAGGGCGAGGTCGGCGTGACGACGAAGTCGAAGTCCTCGAAGGCGGCGGTGAAGTCGCCGGCGATCTTCGTCCTCACCTTCTGAGCCTGACCGTAGTAGGCGTCGTAGTAGCCGGAGGAGAGCGCGTAGGTGCCGAGCATGATGCGGCGCTTGACCTCGGGGCCGAAACCGGCCGCGCGCGTCGCCTCGTACATCTCGATCACGTCGCCGCTCGACTCCGCCCGCATGCCGTAGCGGACGCCGTCGTAGCGCGCCAGGTTGGAGGAAGCCTCCGCCGGCGCGATCACGTAGTAGGCGGAGATCCCGTGCTCGGCGTGCGGCAGAGGCGCCTCGGCGATCTCGCCGCCCAGCCGCTCGATCGTCGCCAGGGTCGCCTCGAAGACCTCGCGCACCCCCGGCTCGATCGCGTCGCGCGCGAGCTCGGCCGGCACCGCGAAACGCAGTCCCTTCAGGTCCTCGCCCTCCGGCAGGCGGGGCGCCTCGGGCAGCCCGACCGAGGTCGAGTCGCAGGGATCCCTGCCCTGCAGGATCGAGAGCAGCAGAGCCGCGTCGGCGACGTCCCGGGTGAGCGGCCCGCACTGGTCGAGCGAGGAGGCGAAGGCGATCATCCCGTAGCGCGAGATCGCCCCATAGGTCGGCTTCAGGCCGACGATCCCGCAGAGCGAGGCCGGCTGGCGGATCGAGCCGCCGGTGTCGGTGCCGATCGCCCAGGGAGCGAGCCCGCCGGCCACAGCCGCGGCGGAGCCGCCGGACGAGCCGCCCGGCACCCGGCCGCGGTCCCAAGGGTTCAGCACCGGGCCGTAGGCCGAGTTCTCGTTCGAGGAGCCCATCGCGAACTCGTCCATGTTGAGCTTGCCGAGGATCGGCGCCCCCGCCTCGATCAGCTTGCGCACCGCGGTCGCGGTGTAGGGCGGGCGATAGCCCTCGAGGATCCGCGAGCCCGCCGTCGTCGGCACGCCCTCGGTGCAGAAGATGTCCTTGACCGCGACCGGCGCGATGCTCGGGCTCTCGACGCCGGTGGCGCCGTCCTCGGGCCGCCAGAGGTACGCGTTCAGCTCGTCCCCGGCCGCCGCCTCGGCCCAGGCGCCGGCGTACTCGGCGGCGGAGAGCTCGCCCGCGGCCATCGCCTCGTGCGCCTGCACGACCGTGAGATCGAGCATCTCGGTCATCTATCCCTCGGCCTGTGGCGACGGGACACGGAACGCGCCATCGACGGGGTCCGGCGCCTGACCCAGGGAAGTGTCCCGATCGAGGGACTCATGCGGCTCGTCCTTCCGGAGCACGTTCTCCAGCTCGACCACATGCGACGTCGGCGGCACGTCCTCGAGGTCGAGCCCGGCGATCCGGTCGACGTGCTCGAGGATCCCCGACAGCTCGCCGGCCATCGTCTCGACCTCCTCCTCAGAGAGGCCGAGCCTCGCCAGCTTCGCCACGTGCAATACCTGCTCTCGCTCGATCACGGCGGCCGATTCTAGGGGTGCGGGCCCTGCCCGCACCCCTTCACGTCAACCCTGCGGAGGCGGGGGATTCGACGGAGGAGGAGGCGGGGGCACAGACGACCCGGGCGGCTGCTGTGACGGGGGCGGTGGAGGCTGCTGCGCAGGCGGTGGAGGCGGTGCCGCCCCGCCATGACCGCCGCCGGAGAGATGGTCCGCCGCGTCGCCGAAGGTGATCCCTTCCTCCTGCATCGCGCTGTAGCCGCCGTAGGCGATCCCGGCGGCGGAGATCAGGCCGAGGAAGATGCCGACCTTGAGGGTGGCGTCGTAGGAGACGCCGCCGAAGCTGCCGAAGCTCGGCGGGTCGATGATGCGGAAGAGGATCAGCAGGACCGAGATCGCGCCGAGGACCGCGACCACGGTGCTGGCGGGAACCGGCGGCTCGTAGGAGGAGTCGGTGAGGCGCAGGGCGGCGAGCCCGAGCGCGGCGACGACGGTCACGATCAGGACGATCGGGATGAAGTCGAGGGCGTCCCAGGCGCTGCCGCCGGCCCCGGGAACGTCGCCGGAGAGGCCTCCGGCGCCCGATACCTCGACCCCGAACCAGTCGAGGAACATGAAGACGAAGAGGAGGATCGCCGAAACCCCCGCGATCTTCTCGCCGGTGCTGAGCCTGTCTAGTTCCATCTGCAGATCCCTTTCGGTGAAGCTGGACGGTCGGTCCGACACTACACCCGCGCTCGGGCGGCAGCCAGCGTATTGACGAGCAGCATCGCGATCGTCATCGGACCGACGCCGCCGGGCACCGGGGTGATCGCCGAGGCCACCTCCGCGGCGGCGTCGAAGTCGACGTCGCCGCGCAGGCCGTCGTCGGTGCGGTTGACGCCGACGTCGATGACGACGGCGCCCGGCTTGACCGAATCGGCGCCGAGCAGCTCGGGGGCGCCGACCGCGGCGATCAGGACGTCGGCGCGGCGGCAGACCGCGGACAGGTCGCGGGTGCGCGAGTGGCAGCTCGTCACGGTCGCGTTCGCCCCCAGCAGCAGACGAGCCACCGGCACGCCGACCAGCTTCGAGCGCCCGACGACCACCGCCTCCGCCCCCTCGAGCTCGACGCCCTCATGGCGCAGCAGCTCCATCACGCCGGCCGGCGTGCAGGGGACGAGGCCCGGCATGCCGTGGGCGAGCAGGCCGGCGTTGACCGGGGTGAGGCCGTCGACGTCCTTGGCCGGGTCGATCGCGGCGACGACCCTGTCGGGGTCGATCTGGTCGGGGACCGGGAGCTGGACGAGGATGCCGTCGACCTCGCGGTCGAGGCCGAGCTCGGCGACCAGCTCGAGCAGCTTGTTCTCGCTCGTCTCGGCGGCCAGGCCGTGGTGCACGGAGCGGATGCCGGCCTCCTCGCAGGCCTTGTGCTTGCCGCCCACGTAGACGTGCGACGCCGGGTCGTCGCCGACCAGGACCGTGGCGAGCGCCGGAACGCGCCCGTGCTCCGCCTCGAACGCCCGGACCTCCTCGGCGACCCGGGCGCGAACCGAGGCCGCAACCGCCTTGCCGTCGATCACACGTGCCGCCAAGTCCCTACCTCCTCCTGATCGGCGCGTAGTCGGCCATCAGCTTGCGCTCCGTGCCGTCGCCGGCGAAGCGGACGACGACGATCCCGCCCGGCTCGGTGCCGGTGACGACGCCTTCGCCGAAGCTGGCGTGGACGACGTCGTCGCCCGTGCGCAGCTCCAGGGTCGGCCCCGGGTCGATCGCCGCGACCGGCTCCGAGCCGGTCGTCTCCCAGCCCAACCCGGCGGCGGCGGCGGGAGCGCTCGAGTAGCGCTCGGTCAGCTCGGCCGGCAGCTCGTCGACGAAGCGCGAGGGCAGGTTGCGCTCGGCGCGGCCGAAGAGGCGCCGCTCGCGGGCCCAGGTCAGGTAGAGGCGCTTGCGCGCGCGGGTGATGCCGACGTAGCAGAGCCGCCGCTCCTCCTCTTCTCCCCCCTCTTCCAGCGCCCGCATGTGAGGAAAGGCGCCGTCCTCGCAGCCGACGACGAAGACCGTGTCGTACTCGAGCCCCTTCGCGTTGTGCAGCGTCATCAGCGTGATCAGCGACTCCTCCTCGCGCAGCCCGTCCTGCTCGGTATAGAGGGAGATCTGCTGCAGGTACTCCTCGAGGGGCGGCACCTCGCTCTCCCCCTCCCGCTCCCGCTCGGCGTCGAACTCGGCGGCGCCGGCGACCAGCGCTTCGAGGTTCTCGGCTCGCCCCTCGGCCTCGATCGTGCGCTCCGCCGCCAGCGCTTCCAGGTAGCCGGTCTCCTGCAGGACCGCCTCGAGCAGGCCGGCGACAGACCCTTCCTCCTCGGCGCGTTCGCGCAGCCCGGTCATCGTCTCGTGGAAGCGGGAGACGGCCTTGATCGCGGCGCCGCCCAGCCCCGGCACCTCCTCGACCCGCTCGGCGACGTCCCAAATCGGCAGGCCGGTGGTGTTGGCGTGGGAGGCGAGCCGCGCCTGGCTGGTGTTGCCGATCCCGCGACGCGGCGAGTTGACGATCCGCGCGAAGGAGACCTGGTCGGAGGGGTTGGCGAGCAGGCTGAGGTAGGCGACGGCGTCCTTGACCTCCGCCCGCTCGTAGAACTTGGTGCCGCCGATCACCTGGTAGGGCAGGTCGAAGCGGTTGAGCGTGTCCTCCAGCACCCGGCTCATCGCGTTGGTCCGGTAGAAGACGGCGACGTCCTCGCGCTTCACGTCCTCCTCCTCGGCGAGGCGCTCGACCTCGCCCGCCACCCAGCGCGCCTCCTCGTGCTCGTCGGATAGCTCGGAGAGCCGCACCGGCTCGCCGCCGGCGATCTCCGTCCAGAGCCGCTTCGGCCGCCGCTCGCGGTTGCGCTCGACCACCGCGTTTGCGGCCGAGAGGATCGTCTGCGTCGAGCGGTAGTTCTGCTCGAGCTTGACGATCTCGGCATCGGGGAAGTCGCGCTCGAAGTCGAGGATGTTGCGGATGTCGGCGTGCCGGAACCCGTAGATCGACTGGTCCTCGTCGCCGACGACCATCAGGTTGCCGTGCTCGGCGACCAGCAGCTGCAAGAGGCGGTACTGGGCGTGGTTGGTGTCCTGGTACTCGTCGACGAGGACGTGGCGGAAGGTGCGGCGCCAGCGTTCGCGCGCCTCCTCGGAGAGCTCGAGCAGGTTGACCGTGCGGACCAGCAGGTCGTCGAAGTCCATCGCGTTGGCCTCGAGCATGCGCTTCTCGTAGAGCGCGTAGACGTCGGCGACCGTTTCCTCGAAGACGCTGCCCTGCGCCTGGGCGTAGGCGTCGGCGGCGACGAGCTCGTTCTTGGCGCCGGATATCTGCGAGCGGATCGAGCGCGGGGGGAAGCGTTTGGGGTCGACGCCGAGCTCGGACATGCAGCGCTTCAGCATCCGCAGCGAGTCCGACTCGTCGTAGATCGTGAAGCCGCGCGAGTAGCCGAGCTTCTCGGCGTCGGCGCGCAGCATGCGCGAGCAGGCCGAGTGGAAGGTCGTCACCCACATCGCCCGCGTAGCCCGCCCGACCAGCTGCCCGACCCGCTCGCGCATCTCGCTGGCCGCCTTGTTGGTGAAGGTGATCGCGAGGATCTCGCCCGGCCGGGCGGCGCCGGTGGCGAGCAGGTAGGCGATGCGGTGGGTGAGGACCCGGGTCTTGCCCGAGCCGGCGCCGGCGAGCACGAGCAGCGGGCCCTCCCCGTGGCGGACCGCCTCGCGCTGGGGGTCGTTCAGCTCCGCGAGGAGCCGCTCGGCGCGGTCGGCGCCGGGTTCGATCGGGGCGCCGTTCGAGTCCGGCGGCGTTTCGGGCTCCGTCTGCAACACCGGTCCGAGAATAGCCTCGCGCGCGGTCTATCCGATCTGCATCAAGTTTTCGATCCATACGATCGAAAACTTGATGCAGATCGTCAGGGTCAGCCGCCGGCCGAGGAACGGCCGGTGCGCTCGTGCAGCTCGGGGGACGAGCCGTCGGAGGGCTCACGCCCGTCGAGGTCGGCGAGGCGCCGCTCGAGGTCGGCGAGGCGCTGCGACAGCGTCTTGATCGCCTCGGCGATCGGGTCCGGCAGGTGGATCCAGTCGGCGTCGGGCCCTTCCACCCGCCTGCCGTCGACTTTGACCGGGTGGCCGGGATTGCCGACCACGGTCGCGCCGGGCGGCACGTCCTCGATCACCACGGTGTTGGCGCCGATCTTGGCCCCGTCGCCGACCGCGATCGGTCCCAGCAGCTTGGCGCCGGAGCCGACGGTGACGTTGTCGCCGAGCGTCGGGTGGCGCTTGCCGCGCTGGAAGCCGGTGCCGCCCAGGGTCACGCCCTGGTAGAGGGTCACGCGCTCGCCGATCTCGGCGGTCTCGCCGATCACCACCCCCGAGCCGTGGTCGATGAAGAACTCGGGACCGATCTTCGCCGCCGGGTGGATCTCAACGCCGGTGACCGAACGCGTCAGGTAGGCGAGGACGCGCGGCGCGAACGGGACTCCGGCCTCGTTCAGCGCATGGGCGACGCGGTGCGCGAGCAGCGCCTGCACCCCGGCCCAGCTGGTCAGGATCTCCAGCGTCGAGACGCCCTGCGCCGCCGGGTCGCGGTCGCGAGCCGCGGTGACGTCCGCGCGCACCTCCGAGATCAGCCGCTTCCACCTACTCATGGTGAGAAGAAGGGTAGGGACACGTAACGCTCGCCCGAGTCGCAGACGACCGTCACCACCCGCTTGCCCTCCATCTCAGGGCGCGCGGCCACCTCCAGCGCCGCGCGGATGTTCGCCCCGGCCGAGATGCCGGCGAGCACCCCCTCGCGCTGCGCCGCGAGCCGCGCGGTGTCCAGGGCGTCCTCGTCGGAGACCGAGACGATCTCGTCGATCACCGAGCGGTCGAGCACCTCGGGGACGAAGCCGGCACCGATGCCCTGGATCTTGTGCGGGCCCGGTTTGCCGCCCGAGAGGACCGGCGAGCTGGCCGGCTCGACCGCCACCACCAACGTCTCCGGAGAACGCTCCCGCAGCATCTGACCGACCCCGGTGATCGTGCCACCGGTGCC
>Ga0207651_10001308_pt1 | contig 11234 bp, 12 predicted proteins | sample KBSM23metaG_FD_184328 | JGI IMG/M metagenome (GOLD analysis project Ga0207651, IMG submission 184328) | Miscanthus rhizosphere microbial communities from Kellogg Biological Station, Michigan, USA - KBS M2-3 metaG (SPAdes) (version 2) | ecosystem: Host-associated > Plants > Roots > Rhizosphere >... | reverse complement strand
GCGGGCCGATTTCTTGTACGGCCGGTTCCAGTCGTTGTTCAGCTCGCTCATCGCGTATAACACACGACGGTGAACCGGCTTCAGGCCGTCGCGCGCATCGGGCAGGGCGCGGCCGACGATCACGCTCATCGCGTAATCGAGATACGAACGCCGCATCTCCTCTTCGAGGCTGATGGGCAGCGTTTCCTTGGCGAATTGAGTCATGGGCTCGCTTTGCAGGCTGGCAGGCTCCGCCCGCTGCAAAGCCGAGCGCGAAGGGCAATTCTAAGTTGCGGGGGGCTGTAGCAGCGACGCAACAACGAGGGCGCACGAGGCATCCCACCCGGGCAAAATCAGGCCGATCGATAGCTCTATGGCAGAATAACTCGGTCGGTGGTCAGCACCCGTTCCCTCGGGGGTAGGCCAGTGGTTTCCGATTACGGATCGGACGTGTACGCAAAACACTATTTGCTTCCCTCGAGAGGAGAATCCATGAAGAAACTGAACAAGGTGGCGTCGCTCTTTGCAACCGCCGCTCTCGCGTTTTCGACCTCCGGCGTCTATGCCCAGACGGTCGACAACTGGGTCAGCGGCACCGGTCTTCCCTGGAAGAATGGGACGAACGAGCTGTGCTGGCGTGATGGCGTCTGGACGCCCGCCACCGGTCTGCAAGGCTGCGATGGCGTGCCTGTTCCGGTGCCTCCTCCCGCTCCGGCCCCGGCTCCTGCCCCGGCCCCGCGCCCGGCTCCGGCCCCCGCTCCCGCGCCCGCCCCGGCTCCTGCCGTCGTCGCGCCGACCAGCGAGAAGGTCACCTTCGCCGCTGATGCGTTCTTCGACTTCGACAAGGCCGTTCTCAAGCCCGAAGGCAAGGCCAAGCTCGACGACCTCGTCAGCAAGATGGCTGGCCTGAACCTGGAAGTCATCATCGCCGTCGGCCACACCGACTCGGTCGGTGGCGACGCCTACAACCAGGCGCTGTCGGTTCGTCGTTCCGAAGCCGTCAAGGCCTACCTGACGAGCAAGGGCGTCGAGAAGAACCGCGTCTACACCGAAGGCAAGGGCGAGAAGCAGCCGGTCGCGGACAACAAGACCGCCGAAGGCCGCGCGAAGAACCGTCGCGTGGAAATCGAAGTGGTCGGTACGCGCGCCAAGTAGGACGCTTCGACAACCAGGCGCTTCGCTGGTATGAAAAGCCCCGCTCTGCGGGGCTTTTTCTTTTGCGGCTTCGCCCCATTAACATCGACCGGATGATCAACGCCGATCCGCACGAGCTGGCCAAGTTCAGCGAACTCGCGCACCTGTGGTGGGACAAGGAAAGCGAGTTCCGGCCACTGCACGAGATCAATCCGCTGCGCCTCGACTGGATCGACTCGCTCGCCGCCCTCAACGGCAAGCGCGTCGTCGACGTCGGCTGCGGCGGCGGCATCCTCGCCGACTCGATGGCGCGGCGCGGCGCCGAGGTCCTCGGCATCGATCTCGCGACCAAGCCGCTGCGTGTCGCGCAGCTTCACGCGATCGAGGCCGAGACGCCGCGGATCGAGTATCGCGAGGTCGCCGTCGAGCAGCTGGCGGCCGAGCAGCCGCAAACCTTCGACGTCGTCACCTGCATGGAGATGCTGGAGCACGTTCCCGATCCGGGGGCCATCGTCGCGGCCTGCGGCCGTCTGCTCAAGCCCGGCGGCTGGGCCTTCTTCTCGACGATCAACCGCAACGCGAAGGCGTTCGTGTTCGCAATCGTCGGTGCGGAGCACGTCCTGAACCTGCTGCCCAAGGGCACGCACGAGTACGCGAAGTTCATCCGTCCGAGCGAACTCGCCGGCTGGTGCCGCGCTGCCGGCCTCGATGCCCTGGCCACCCGCGGCATGGAATACAACCCGCTCAGCCGGCGCTACCGCCTTTCTGCAGACACGAGCGTCAACTACCTCGTGGCCTGCCGCAAGCCGGGATGAGCCGGCCCCTCTTGGGCGCGCGTCCCGCAGCGTTCCTTTTCGACCTCGATGGCACGCTGATCGACAGCGCTCCGGACCTCGCGGGTGCCTGCAATGACATGCGGCTCGAGCGCGGGCTGGAACCGGTGCCCTACGAGCGCCTGCGGGCGATGGTCGGCTCGGGGGCGCGCGGAATGGTCGGTGCGGGCTTCGGCGTCGCTCCCGATGACGCGGGCTATGTCGACCTGCGCGACGAGTTCCTGCGCCGCTACGAGGCGCGCATGACTCGGGAAACCCGGGTCTTTGCCGACGTTGCGCCGTTGCTGGTGCGCCTCGCCGAGGAACGCATCGCCTGGGGCATCGTCACCAACAAGGCGACAAGGTTCGCCGCGCCGCTGGTGGCCGCGCTCGGCCTGGCCGAAACGGCAGCCGCCCTGGTCTGCGGCGACACGACTGCCCATTCGAAGCCCCATCCGGCGCCGCTGCTCGAGGCCGCAAGACGGCTGGGCCTGATGCCGGGCGACTGCGTCTACGTCGGCGACGATCGGCGCGACGTCGACGCCGGCCGTGCCGCCGGGATGCGCACGATCGTCGCCGCCTGGGGCTACCTGGGCGCGGGCGAGCATCCGGCCGCCTGGGCCGCGGACGCGGTCATCGCCGCCCCGGCGGAGCTCATGGCGTTGTTCTCGAACGGTCCTTGAGATTCGCGCGCCTGACCTAAACTAGCCGTCCTGGGGCTGACCTGGCTTCGACGAGGGTTCGGAGTCGGAACAGTGCACGTCGAGCACCAGTTCGCTCGTAAATCCACTGGAAACAAAGTAACTGCGAACGATCAAACGTACGCTCTCGCCGCTTAAAACCGGTGAGCTTCGCAACAGTTGGCCGATGGGCTGGGCCTGAGGGGTAACCTGAAGGCTGCGAAGTCATACACATGGGCTCGTCTGCTGCCGCGTCATTCGGCAGTGGATCAAATCAAGTGACTCGGGATGACGGTAGCGTGCTGCTGCGCGGCCGGAATCCTTAAATCCAAATCAGTCAGCTAAACGTGTAGATCTGCCCGGCAATGGCTTTCGGACGGGGGTTCGATTCCCCCCAGCTCCACCAGTACAAGGGTCTATAACAGACCGCAGGAGACCGAAAAGGCCCGCACTTTACGAGGTAGCGGGCCTTTTCTTTGTCCCGAAATGTCCCAGCCCGATTCCTTGAAATTCGGCGTATTTGGGGGTACAAATGCGGCCAAAGTACCCCCACCGGCGCAGCGATACCCCCAATGCTCGAGAAGCTCACTGACGTCTCGGTGCGCCGCACCAAAGCCGCTGAACGAACCCGCAGGCTCTTCGACGGCGGCGGGCTGTATCTGGAGATCACACCGACCGGCGGACGACGGTGGCGATACAAGTACCGGTTCGGTGGCAAGGAAAAGCTGCTGAGCCTGGGCACGCTCGAACAGAAGACGCTCAAGGAGGCTCGCGCGGCGCATCGCGCTGCACGCGAGCTTCTTGCGTCCGGCGTCGACCCGAGCGTGGTGCGAAAGATCGAGAAGGCCACTCGCAACGCGAAGGCGGCCGACAGCTTCGAGCTCATTGCCCGGGAGTGGCACGCCACGATCCATGTGAACAAGGTCAGCGAGGGCCATGCGGAGCGAACGCTCATACGCCTCGAGCAAGACATCTTCCCCTGGCTCGGCGACCTGCCCATCATCGAGATCAAGCCGATGATGTTGTTGCAGGCGCTTCGTCGTGTAGAGGGCCGTGGGGCCGTCGAAACCGCGCATCGGGTCAAGTACGCTTGCGGCCAGGTCTTTCGCTACGCGATCGCGACCGGCCGCGCGGAGACCGACCCGGCCGCCAGCCTGACGGACGCTCTGAAGCCCGTTCAGACGGAGCACTTGGGGGCTATCACCGACCCGAAGCAGGTCGGTGAGTTGCTGCGGGCGATCGAGGCCTACAAGGGAACACCGATCACGCGCGCCGCATTGCGCTTGGCGCCATTGGTGTTCGTCAGGCCTGGCGAACTGCGGCTTGCGGAATGGTCGGAAATCGACCTTGCTTCGGCCATGTGGAGCATCCCTGCCGCGCGGATGAAGCGATCGAAGGAGGACAAGGCGCATGGGCTGCCGCACCTCGTTCCGCTGTCGACCCAGGCGGTGGCTGTCTTGCGGGAACTGCATCCTTTGACAGGGGCCGACCGATATGTGTTTCCCAGCCTGCGAGCGGACGGTCGCCCCATGAGCGACAACACCATCCTCGCCGCCCTCCGGGGAATGGGATATGCGATGGATCAAATGACAGGCCATGGCTTTCGCGCGATGGCTCGCACGATGCTCGCCGAGCGTCTGGATGTTCCGGAAGCCGTCATCGAGGCACAACTAGCGCACGCCGTCAAAGACCCGCTCGGGCGTGCCTACAACCGCACCGAGTTCCTAAGGCAGCGGGGACTGATGATGCAGACGTGGGCGGACTATCTCGAAAGACTTCGCGACGGCGCCCCTGAGGTTTCCATCCGACCCGTCGGGTTAGGCAATTGAATGGCTGCCGGAAATCGGCCGTTTTCCGGCAGCGTAATCCTCTTCGAAGCGCTCAGACTGCTTCTTCCTGTTGGAGGCTATTCCATGAGCATCCCAAGCGAAACACCGGCCCTCCCGGAACCCCCGGTTCCCGCGACCGAGATGCTGTTGAGCGCAAAGACCTGTGCCGCCGCGCTCGAGATCGCGGAGAGCACATGGTGGGCTTGGGTATCCGACCCAGCGTTCCCCGTTCGGCCGGTGCGCTATGGCGAGCGTTTCACGCGCTTTCGCCGCTCCGAGCTCTCTGCCTGGATCGCGTCTCTTTCGTCGGTGAGCGCGAAGCCTTCGCCGGTGCGGCAGCCGGGGATGAAGGCATTGAGCAGGCGAGGAAGTATGGCCTAGGAGCGGCGCCCAGCGTGCTGTCTTGTCAGTCGGTATTGGCGCGGTTTGGCGCGGCATCGCGCGGTCCACGCCATCAATCCCGCCAACCGAAACATGGATGGTCGGCGCTGCAGTTGATGCCGCCCGTCACTCAATGCATGACACCGAAATCGTGCGAGTTGCCGCGACGGTGGCTGATCTAGCGAGCAGACGCGCTTCGTCATTGATGACGACACGATGCTGGCTGCTCAACATCGCCGGCCGTCGCGACGAGCTCCTCTCGGGCCGCGACGCCATTTCGGCGTTGCTGATTCAGCACTACCACGGTTGACTTGGCGAGTCTTCAGGGCCCGGACTGTATGACGCCCCATGGCGTAGAGCTGTCAGGTGATATCGCGGCCGCGGGCCTGGCTGCCCTGCCGTGAACCGCTCGGGGCGTGGTCGTGGTTAGGATTCGATGACCACCGCCGGATCCGATGACCACCGCCGAATCTGGCAGACCTAATCTGGCCAAAAGGAATCGGCGGCTACGCCGACCAAGCCGGTACCTGTGTTTAGCAGCTTGTTAGGCGCCATGAAAAACTGACCCCCCGGCGACATTGAGAACTGACCCCCTTCGAAGGAAGGAAGGTCGAGATGGAAGAGGTGTTTGCGCAAGCTCCCGGAGTCGAGGCAGGTCTGGGGAGCGAGACGATGTTGGCGCCGCAGGAGGTGCAGAGGATGCTGGCGCTGCGGGCGCTGGGTTGGGGAGCCAAGCGGATCAGCGCCGAGCTAGGCTGCAGCCGCAACACCGTGCGCGAGTATTTGCGCCGCGGCGGCTGGAAGGCGATGGACGTGAGCCGCCGAGCCAGCGTCGTGGAGCCGCACCGCGAGTGGCTGGCGGAGCGATTGCGCCGACACCGCGGCAACGCCGACGTCGTGCGCCAGGACCTCCAGCGCGAGCTCGGCATCGCGGTCAGTCTTCGCACCGTGCAGCGCGCGGTCGAGCCGCTGCGCCGGGCGCTGCGCGCCGAAGCGCTCGCCACCGTACGCTTCGAGACCGCGCCCGGCCAGCAGCTGCAGATCGACTTCGGCAGCACCGGCGTGACCATCGGCGAGGAGGTCCAACGCGTTCACCTCTTCGTGGCGACGCTCGGCTACAGCCGCCGCTGCTACGTGGGCGTGTTCCTGCACGAGCGCCAGTCGGCGTGGCTGCAGGGCCTGGAAGACACCTTCCACCACTTCGGCGGCGTGCCGCACGAGCTGCTGCTCGACAACGCCAAGGCGTTGGTCGACGACCACACCGTCAGACCCGGGAGGTCAAGTTCAACGACCGCTTCCACGCGTTCTGCCGCTACTGGGACGTGATCCCGCGGGCTTGCGCGCCGTACCGGGCGCGCACCAAGGGCAAGGACGAGCGCGGCGTCGGCTACGTCAAGCGCAATGCCATCGCCGGGCACCGCTTCGCCAGCGTGGACGAACTGCACGCGCACCTGAACCGCTGGATGCGCGAGGTGGCCGACGTGCGGGTGCATGGCACGACCGGTGAGCCGCCCCTCGCGCGCTTCGAGCGCGACGAGGCCGCAGCCTTGAAGCCCCTGCCGGCGAAGGCGCCGTTCCTGCAGGTGCGCGAGCTTGCCCGGCGCGTCCACACCGACGCCTGCATCGAGCTCGACACCAACCGCTACAGTGTGCCCTGGCGCCTCATCGGCGAGAGCGTCAGCGTTCTCGTCGCCGAGCGCCAGGTGCGAGTGCTGTACGCCGGCCAGGAGGTGGCCTGCCACGCCCAGAGCCCGCTGCGGCGAGCCAGCGTCATCGACCGACGCCACCTCGCGGGCATCGTCGGGGCGAGCAGCGCCGGCGTGAGCTGGCTACCTCGGACGGCGCCGGCGCCGGCGCCCGCGCCGGTGCCGGCCGAGCTGCTGCGGCCGCTCGAGCAGTACGAAGCGGCGCTGGGAGGCAGCTGGTGATGGCCGCCGCCAGGAAGACCAAGCCGATCGAGATGGCGGCCGAGCTCGAGCCGATGCTGACCCGCCTCAAACTGACCGCCATCCGCGACCAGCTCGACACGCTCCTCGACCAGGCCGGCCGCGCCGAGCTCAACCTGCGCGAGGCGCTGACGATGCTGTGCACGGCGGAGGTGGCACGCAAGGACGAGCGGCGGATCCAGATGGGGATGTCGATCGCCAAGTTCCCCTACGTGCGCACGCTCGAGGGCTTCGAGTACGACGCTCAGCCCTCGGTCGATCCCAAGCAGATCCGCGAGCTGGCGACCTCGCGCTGGGTGGCCAACGGCGACAGCGTGCTCTTGCTCGGACCGCCGGGCGTGGGCAAGTCGCATCTGGCGGTGGCGCTGGGTCGCGAGGCAATCGTGCGTGGCTATAGCACGCTGTTCGTGCCGGCGACCGGGCTGGTCACGCAGTTGGCACGAGCGCACGCCGAGGGACGGCTCGAGGAGAAGCTCATCCACTTCACCAAGCCCAAGCTGCTGGTGGTCGACGAGCTGGGCTACCGGCCGTTCGAGGCCAACGCCGCTCACCTGTTCTTCCAGCTCGTCAGCCGTCGCTATGAGCGCGGTTCGATGCTGGTCACCAGCAACCGCTCGGTGGCCGAGTGGGGTGGCGTGTTCGGCGATGCGGTCGTCGCCACCGCGATCCTCGACCGGCTGCTGCACCACAGCCACGTGATCACGATCCGCGGCGACAGCTACCGCCTGCGCACCAAGCGCCGCGCTGGTCTGGTTAACCAGACCAGCGCAACCCCAACTATGGCAACGAACTGATCAACAACCGGGGGTCAAAACTCGATGTCGTCAGGGGGTCAGTTCTGGATGTCGCTTGACACAGCTAAACACCGGGGACGTCGGCGCTGGTGTTTAGCTGCTAACACGCGTAGGCGGCTCCGGTATCTCCTACTGCTGAACGTGCCGAGGCGAGTGCCGCCTGTTTAGCCGCTAAACACGGCGAAGCCTGCGCGGGACTTTGACCGTCAAAGTCGCAGAACGAGGCGCCGGTGTTTAACGGTTAAACCCGGCGAAGCCTGCGCAATGCGCTATGCATTTCGCGCGGGGCTTCTGCCGGATTTCCGTCCAATCCGGCATCTCTATCGCCTAGATCATTGAAGGGCGGGGAGGATGGACGTAGAAGCTGCGCGGCAGGCCGGCCAGGGTCACCCGTCGACGGCATCGCCTCCCGAATTGAGGTGAGTGACGAGATGGCGGATCCGCACCAAAGGAGGATGGTCAGCGAGCGACAGGTTTCCTATCGTGGCGACATGGACTACTTCCTGAACTCGATCCACGGCGGAGCCGAAGAGGCCGTCCGCGACGGGGGCTTGGGCACGCTCCTGGCCCTCGCCGTGATCCTCGTTCTTGCGGCGGCTAGCGCGGGCGTTCTCGTGGCTGGCGGCTGGTTCCTGGTGGCCTGCGCGTAGCGTCGTTGTCAGCGCGGCCGCAAGGCGTCGCGCGACCTCCGTCCCGTCGCGAGAACGGGTCCAGCGGGGCTTCATCTTGCGTTCAGCGAGGCCATGGGCAAGGTCACGCACAATGGCTGCCATGCCAAACATTGCAGCTCTCCTCAAAAGCGAGATTTCCCGCGTTGCCCGAAAAGAGGTGCGCAGCGAGACTCTTTCCCTCAGGAAGGCGGCGCGGACCTACCGCTCCGAGATCGCAGCGCTCAAGCGTCGCACGCAGGAACTCGAGCACCACCTCCGCCGCCTGAGCAAGAGCAAGGGGAAGGCGCCTCCGGCCGAGAGCGAAGCGGTACCAGCCGAAGGGCTGCGGTTCAGCGCCAAGGGTCTGATTTCGCAGCGCAAGCGATTGGGCCTTTCGGCGGCCGAGTGCGGCCTCCTCGTCGGTGCTTCTGCCCAGTCGATTTACAACTGGGAAGTTGGCGCGATCCGTCCCCGGGCCAAGCACCTGGCGGCCATCGCGAGCCTTCGCACTTTGGGAAAACGCGAAGCAGCTGCGCGCCTGGCTGCGGCCTAGATCGACCGTCCTAAAGCACTGCGCTCGTCCATCGTCGACGGGCCGCTCGCGGCCCTTCCGCCGAAGTCGGCGACGTTCTCAGGACTCGCTCGAGGCTTTAACGGTTAAAGCCGGCGAATCCAGCGCGGGCCTTTTAACCGGTAAAGCCGGCGAAGGGGTGCGGGGCTTTAACCGTTAAAGCCGGCGTGACGGCGCGGTGCGCCTCGAATCCCACGCCAAGGCACATGCCGGATTTGCGTCGAAATCCGGCATCTCGATCGCATCGATCGTCGACGAAACTAAAAACATAGTGAAGGCGGGATAGGCGCCTTCAGCGCCGACGTAATAGACGCTTCGCGATGGATGCTTCCTCCAAGTCTCATGCTGCTAGAGACGTGCTCGTCGTCGATCTCGGCAGCCTCAAGGGCGAGCTGGTCGAGCGGGCAAGAGCGAGGGGTGTCTCGCTCTCCTACCTGGTTCGCCTGCTGTTGAGCGAGGCGCTCGACAGGAGCGACCAATCGCCGGCGACGGCTCCTGAGGTCACCGCACGTTTGTCGGCTGCGCACCGTGTTCGCGTTTCGCTCCGAATGGTTCCCGCTGACGCTGCGACCCTGGCGGCCGCAGCCAGGCGGGCGCAGCTTCCGCTAGGGACTTATGTCTGTGGCCTGACGGCCCGGATTCCCGTATTGGTCGGGACCTGTCGTCCTGACCTCGTCTCTGCGATTGCCGCCTCGACCGCTGCGATGTCGACCCTCAGCCGGCACCTGTCTCACCTTGTCGATCTTCTGAACCGCGGCTCCTTCCGGGCGGCCGAGGAGTACGTCGGCGTGGTAGCTGCTCTACCTGCGGAGGTTCGTCGCCACCTGGCGCTCGCCGCCGAAGGACTTGCCGCGCTGCAACCACCGAGAGCGCGAACAGACAGCCGGTCTGGCCGCTCATCGCCTTCACGCCGAAGAAGGGAACACTGACATGAGCAGCAACTCGAGGGTCGACGGCGTCCTGGTCACCTGGGGCGACAGGCTCTTCTTCCCGGGAAACCGGCTGGTCAAGCCGGACTCCCAGCCCCGCCTTCGATCATTCAAAGGACGCGGCAGCGCCTCCTGGATCCGAGCCCGGATTGAAGGCACGGTCCGCCGGTCGCCGCAGGTCATGGTCAAGGTGACGGGGGGAGGGCGCGGCATGAAGGCGATCGCCGCCCACTTCCGCTACATCAGCAAGAACGGTCGTCTCGACATCGAGGACGACCAGGGCAACGTCAGCCGCGGCAAGGATGCAGTCCGCGAACTCACCGAGGACTGGCGGATGGGCGGCTCGCTCATCGAGAACGAATCGCACCGCCGGGAGGCGTTCAACATCATCCTGTCGATGCCACGGGGAACCGATGCGCTGGCCGTCCTGCGTGCGGCGCGTGAGTTCGCCCAGGAGGAGCTGGCGGATCACAAGCACGTCATGGTGCTGCACGATCACCAGGCCAATCCGCACGTCCATTTGTGCGTGCGCGCGGAGTCGAAGAGCGGCAGGCGGCTCAATCCGCGCAAGGCTGACCTGCACCGCTGGCGCGAGACGTTCGCCGAAAAGCTGCGCGGCTGGGGAATCGAGGCCGAGGCCAGTCGACAAGCCACCCGTGGGGCGACCCGAAACTATCCGTCACTCTGGCAGGCCAAGGCCCGGGACGAGGCCGGCTGAGGAAGGCACTTCGGGCCGGCAAGACCGGTGACCGGGCCGACGCGCATCGAGCAAAAGCCCAAGAAGCCTGGAGGCATCTGGCTGCCGCGCTCGCCGATTCTCCAGATCTTCGGGATCAGTCACTTTCGACCCGTGTCGCGGAGCTTCTGAGTCAGCCGTCTCGCGTTCAGAGGCAGGTAGCCATGCAGCAACCTCGGGCCGCCGAGACGAGGCTTCCCGAGCGTGACGCCTCCCTGGCGAGTCGACGCAGTCCAGATGTGGGACAGGATCGGGGCGGGCGATAGCGGTTGCGGGGGCAGCTCACGATCAATGAGCAGGCGGTCAGCGGTTCGCACCGAGCTGCGGCTTTGCAGCGGGTCCAGCCCTTCGCGCCCGCGAACTGAACTCACGGTCTCAAACACATTGCGGTCATTCAGACGCCGGAGACATCTCGACATGGACGACCGGTCTCAAGGTACTGCAGCCATTGCGCTTTGCCGGCGCGATGCAACGCAAGCAGTACATGCGAACCGCTGGACCAGACAGCACTGCGTTCAACGTCGATCCGTCCGCGACAGCGGGCAGCGTCGGGATCCTCCTCTGGATCGGCCACTGTCGCGAAGCAACGCGAATGCAAGTCGCAAGAAATTCCACTGAACGAGTTGACCCGTCGACACGTGAACAGTATGCAGGGATCGACATAGAGGCGGCCGACTGGCCTGGGCAGACTAGCTCGGCGCTCACAAGCCCTCATGTACGCCATGCTTCACCACATACGAACGGAGGGCACCGGCAACTCCGACCGGGAGTCGCTGCCATAGGTCGGTCAGTG
>Ga0207651_10001302_pt1 | contig 11244 bp, 10 predicted proteins | sample KBSM23metaG_FD_184328 | JGI IMG/M metagenome (GOLD analysis project Ga0207651, IMG submission 184328) | Miscanthus rhizosphere microbial communities from Kellogg Biological Station, Michigan, USA - KBS M2-3 metaG (SPAdes) (version 2) | ecosystem: Host-associated > Plants > Roots > Rhizosphere >... | reverse complement strand
TTCATCCGGCCGAGCGCCGGCGACGCGGCGTCGGCCGGGGTGGTCAGCCACAGATCGCAGCCCTGGACGAGCAGCCGCGCGGCGTGGAGGTCGTAGTCCTCGAGGAAGGCGATGCGCCCGCCGAAGGCCGGGTCGAGCGCGCGGCTGAAGATCCGCTGCAGCTGCCGCTTCCCCGCCTCGTCGGACGGGTGCGCGCGCCCGGCAAAGATGATCTGCACGGGACGGCGGCGGGCCGTGAGGATCGCCGCCAGCCGGGCGGGATCGTGGAAGAGCACGTCGGCGCCGACGTCGCCGGTCATGCGGCGGGCAAACCCGATCGTCAGCGTCGACGGATCCAGCAGCGTGCCCTGCGCCACCAGCCGGGGGCCGCTGGCCTGCTCGCGCGTCCAGCGGCGCCGCGCCCGCTCGCGCGCGAAGTCGATCAGGTAGCCGCGCAGCCGCTGGCGCGCGCTCCACAGGTCCTCGTCGGGCACGGACGAGAGGCGTGCCCACCACGCGTCCTCGTCCTGGTGATCGCGCCAGTCGGGCCCGAGATCACGCTCGATCAGCACCGCGAGGTCGCGGGCGAGCCAGCCGGGCACGTGCACGCCGGGGACCAGCCCCCGAGGATCCAGCATCGCGCCGGGCTCGACGCCGAGCAGCGCCAGCGCCGGCGTCGCCCCGGCGCGGAGCACGGCGCGGCGCCGCTCGGCGAGCGGCGAGTCGTCGGGCGCAAAGGCCGCGCTCAGTTCCCGATCTTCGGGCGCGTTGCCCGGCAGATCGGTGTCGAGCAGGTACAGCGTCGCGCGCCCCACGCGCGCCTGCCACACCTGGATCTGCACGTCGCCCCACGGCAGCTGCGCCGCGAACGTGCAGCGCTGCCCGTCGCGGCCGATCGCCGGGCTGATCGGCGCATCGGACCGGTCGAGATACTCGTGCGACTCCTGCTGCCAGCCCTCGCCGGTGAACCGCTGGTGCGCGTAGCCGCGCGGATGCATCATCCCGACGCCGACGACCGGGACGCCGAGGTCGCTGGCTTCCTTGCAGTAATCGCCGATCGCCACCGCGTGGCTGTCGGAATCGACCGGCAGCGCCTGGTGCAGCGAGAACCCGGGCGCAATGCAGGCAATCGGCGGCAGCCCCGCCTGCCCGCTGCGCGACCACCAGGTCCCTTCACCCGATCGCACGAGATCGAGTGACGCGATCGCCGAGTCGTACAGCCGCAGGAACTCCGGATCGCGCGCCGCATGGGCGAGCCGCTCGGGATCGACGAGGTGCAGCAGCAGCACGGGGTTGTGATCGGTGAACCGCCACAGCGGATAGTCGAGATCGCGGAAGACTTCGCGCGCTTCCGCGTTCCAGCTCCACCAGAGGTCGTGCGCGAGGTCGTTGAGCCGGCCCACCCGCGCCGGCAGCGGGGGAAGCGGGACGTAGGGGTCCATAGGGCAAGGGTGATTCTACGGGAAATCCGCTGGATGAGCTTGGAACGGGGGCTTGACGCCGCGCGTATAGTGCCCTCAAAGGGGACACGCCCATGATTGCGCTGCGCCGGGCCCTGCCCGCGGTATTCGTTCCGCTCCTGCTCGCGTCCATCGCCACTACCGGCTGCGACATCGTCACTGCCGACCTGCGGCATGAGGAGTCGACGGAGTGGCACAAGACCTACCAGCTCGATCAGGGCGGGCGGGTCGAGATCGGCAACGTCAACGGCAAGATCGAGGTCGAGCCGTCGACCGGCAGCACCGTCGACGTGACGGCGGTGAAGAAGGCGCGCGGGGCGACGCCTGAAGCGGCGAAAGCCGCGCTCGAACGCGCGACGATCAACGAAGACGTCACGTCGGGCCGCGTCAAGATCGAGACCAAGATCGCGCGCAGCGACGGGATCTTCGGCGGCAACAACGTGACCGTCGAATACCGTGTGCGCGTGCCGGCCGGCGCTGAAGTGAAGTTCACCACCGTCAACGGCGGCGTCGACGTCAGCGGGCTCGAAGGCCGGATCACGGCCGAGACCACCAACGGAGGCGTCACGGCCCGCGGCATCAAGGGACAGCTCGAAGCCAGCACGACGAACGGCGGGCTCGAGATCGATCTCGCGCGCGTCGCCGAAGGGGGCGTCAAGCTCGATTGCACCAACGGCGGGATCAAGGTCCGCCTGCCCCGCGACGCGAAAGCGACGATCTCCGCCAGCATCACCAACGGCGGCATCAGCTCCGGAGATCTGAATATCGACGCCAGCGGCGAGAACAGCCGCCGCCGGCTGGAGGGACGCCTGAACGGCGGCGGGCCGCGCATTCAGATCGAAGGCACCAACGGCGGCATCACGCTGAGCGGGCGGTAGGCCCGCCTTCGCTGAAGCTACGGCGAGGCAGGCTTCAGGCGCCGCTGCAGCAGCCCGAGCACCGCTTTCTCCGCGTCGGTGAGCCTGCCGATGGCGCGCGCGACCGCCCGCGCGCGCGTGCCGTTGCCGCCGATCGAGCCATCGAGGTAGGAGTCGATGACCGCGGGATGCACGTAGCACTTGCGGCAGACGGCTCGCGTATTGCCAAGCTGCGCGGCGACCTGCTCGATCGCCTGGACGACGTTCTTCTTCGCCTCGCGCTCCGAGGCCGCGGCCTCGCACTGGCGCAGCAGCGTCGCCGCCAGCACGGTGCCGGCCCAGGTGCGGAAGTCCTTCGACGTGAACGCCTCGCCGGTGACTTCCTTCAAATAGGCATTGACGTCGGCCGATCCGATGTCGACGACCCGCCCCTGCGCGTCGCGGTACTGGAACAGCTCCTGTCCCGGCAGGTCGCGGCATTGCCTGACGATCTTCGCGAGGCGGCGATCGTCGAGCTCGAGCTCGTGCGCCACGCCGCTCTTGCCGCGGAAGACGAACTGCACGCGCGAGCCCCGGATCCTGACGTGCCCGTCGCGCATCGTGGTCAGCCCGTACGACCGGTTGGTGCGCGCGTACTCGTCGTTGCCGACGCGGATGAACGTCTTCTCGAGCAGCTTGACGACCGCGGCGAGCACTTTCGAGCGCGGCAGGCCCGCGGCGCGCAGGTCGGATTCGGTGCGCCGCCGGATGCGCGGCAGCGCGCGCGCGAACTCGATCAGCCGCCCGTACTTCGTGCCGTCGCGCACCTCGCGCCACTTCGGGTGATAGCGGTACTGCTTGCGCCCACGGGCGTCGCGCCCGGTCGCCTGCAGGTGGCCGCGGGGATTGGGGCAGATCCAGACCTCGGTCCAGGCCGGCGGGATGACCAGCGACCGGATGCGGGCGGCGTCCCGCGCGCTGACCGGCCGCCCGCGGGGCCCCAGATAGCGAAAGGCCTTGGCCCGGCCCACCCGGCGGATGCCGGGTTTGTCGTCCGTGGTATAGACCAGCCCGGCTTTTCTGGCCGAATCAAGCGGGTTCTTAACGGCCGAGGTCATGGTAGAATAAGGAACTCCCCGAGGACTTATATGAAGTGTCCGCGATGCGCGTCAGTGCGCGTCTACCCGTCGCGTCTGCGCAACTCGCTGGAGCGCCTGCGCCAGAAACTGACCGATCGGCAGCCCTATCGCTGCCACGAGTGCAGCTGGCGCAACTGGCGGGAGGTGGAGTTCCTGACCCGGAACCCCGACGTGAGCCCGGACGACCTGCGCACCGGCCACGGCGTAACGCCGGTCTCGTCGAAAGACGTCGATCAGCTCGACCCCGCATAATCCGGCCGGCTGCAAATCGCAGGCCCGCCGTCTCAGCGCAGTTTCGGGTTGCCGTCGGCGGCAGTGTCCGCGCCCAGGATGAGTTGGACCACCAGGTCGTAGCTCTCGATTCCCCGTTCAACGCGATTCGCCCTCAGATACCGGTCGTAGCCTTCGCGCGCCGCCTCGCGCAGGACCGGTGACGTGCGCGCGTAGCGATAGCGCAGCGCGAACAGATCGCTCCGCGGCCCGCCGTCGAGCCGCGTGCCCTTCGGGATGAACGGCTGCAGATCGCCGAGCAGCGCCAGCCAGGCGCTGTATTGCGCGCGCGCGTCGCCGCGCAGGCACGTCAGCCACGCCAGGTAATTCGCTTCGGACTCGTCGGCGTAACCGGCCAGGTGTCCCCACTCGTGCGCGATCACGAACGGACGCTCGACGTCGATCAGGTCGGGCGCGACCAGCGTTTCGAGGAAGAACGGATCGGTCATGCCGGCGATCGCGGTGTAATGGAAGTAGCCGCCGAGCAGCGTGTCCTTCGGGCGGCCCGGCACGATGACGCGCGGCGAACCGAGCGCCCGCTGCGCGTCGTGAAACGCCACCGCCAGCGCCGGCAGCGGTGTCTCCGCCGCGTGCGCCGCGAGATACAGGCGGTTGAGCGAGGCGATGGTGCGCACGGCCAGCGCCGCGGCGGCCTCCGGCGTCACCCGCGCCGCGTCGAAGACCAGCTTGTCGGCGAGCGGCACGCGCCGGTAGTTCAATCCCCAGGTCGCGAGGAACACCAGGTAGAGGACAGCCGCGCCGCGCGCGATCGACCGCATGACGCACCCCACGCCGATCCATCGCGGCTTCAGTCGCGCGCGCCAGGCGATCACCGCGAGCACGGCGACGAGCGCCAGGCACAGCACGTCGAACAACGGCACCGGCACGAGGTTCGACAGCGGCGTCAGCCACCGCTGCAGCGTCGGATAGATCCCGTCCGAATACCAGCGTTCGATCGCCGTCCGCGGCAGCGGCGCCAGCAGCGCGACGATCGCCAGCGCGTAGACCACTTTCCAGCCCTTCGCTGTCGGGCCGAGGAAGGCGGCTTCGCCGTCGGGCCTGGGCCGCGTCATGCGTCCTGCGAATAGCCGCCGGTGATCAGCCGGATCGCGCGCTGGTAGCTGAAGTAGGCCCAGGCCCACTGGATCATCACGACGATGCGGTTGCGGAACCCGATCAGATTGAAGATGTGCACGAACAGCCACGCGAGCCAGCCGACCAGGCCCTTCACCTGCACCCAGTGGAAATCGCCGACCGCGGAGGCGCGGCCGATCGTCGCCATGTTGGCGTAGTCGCGGTACTTGAACGGCCGCAGCGGCTGCCCCGCGATGGCGCGCCGGACGTTGTGCGCGGCGTGCGCGCCCATCTGCATCGCGACCTGCGCGACGCCGGGCAGCGGCTTGCCGTCAACGCCGTTCAGCGACGCCAGGTCGCCGATGACGAAGAGATTCGGGTGCCCGGGAATCGTCAGGTCCGGCTGCACCAGCACGCGGCCGGCGCGATCGGTCGGCGCGCCGAGCGTGGCGCCGAGCGGCGAGGCCGCGACGCCCGCGGCCCACAGGATCGTCTCGGCCGCGATCCGCGCGCCGGCCGCGTCCACGAATCCAGGTCCGACGTTCGTGACCATCGTGTTGACGCGCACGTCGACGCCGAGCCGCACGAGATCGTGCCGCGCCGCCTCGCGGAGCGGCGCGGGAAACGTCGCCAGTACCGCCGGGCCCGCCTCGACGAGGATGATCTTCGCCGAGCCGGGATCGAAGTGCCGGAAGTCGTGCGCCAGCGACTTGCGCGCGATCTCGGCGAGCGCGCCGGCGAGCTCGACGCCGGTCGGGCCGCCGCCGACGATGACGAAGGTGAGCTCGCTGACGCGCCGCGCGGGATCGCTCTCACGCTCTGCGCGCTCGAACGCGACCAGCACGCGGCGCCGCATCTCCAGCGCATCCTCGAGCGTCTTGAGGCCGGGGGCGAAGGGGCGCCAGGCGTCGTGGCCGAAGTAGGCGTGCGTGGCGCCGGCCGACACGATGGCGTAGTCGTAGGCGAGCGCCGCGCCGTCGGCGAGGTGCGCCGTGTTCGCCCCCGGATCGATCCGCGCGACCTCGCCGAGCAGCACTTCGACGTTGCGCTGGTGCCGCAGGATCCAGCGGATCGGCGACGCGATGTCGCCGGGCGACAGCGCCGCCGTGGCGACCTGGTAGAGCAGCGGCTGGAAGACGTGATGGTTGCGGCGATCGACGATGGTCACGTCGACGGCCTGCCGCTTGAACGCGCGCGCGGCGTAGAGCCCGCCGAAGCCCCCGCCGACAATCAGCACTCGTGGCACGACTGATGCTACTTCAACGGTATGACTGTGACGCAGCACGTCGTCCGCTACGGCGGAGCAAGGCTTTCCCGAAGAATGTCACGCAGTGTGCCGATCATAGGCGCCGCGCTTGCCGTCGCCACGGTTGCCGCGACCATGAGGAGAAAAGGGTTTTTCCGGGGGGCGCTCGATACCGGGCTGAACGCGACGCCCTTCGTCGGCGCCGTGAAGAACGCCGTCGAGCTCATCCGCGGCCGCGACTTCATTCCCGACCGGGCTGTTGCGGTCCGGCCCGGGCCGGTGAGGTATACGCCGCGCCCGGCTACTGCCCCCCACCGATGAACCTGAGGCCGGCCCAGCCGGCCGGCGCCTGAGCTTTCGCGCGCGCGGCGGCGACGGCCGCCGTCCACGCCTCGGGCGGAGTTGCGCCCTTCGCCAGCTCGGTGTGAAACGCGGTCAGCAGCAGCTCGTTGCTGAACGCCTCCGCCGGCCATCGTCCGAGCACGAGTGACGGCACGCCTGCGGCGGCGGCAGCCCAGGCGATCGCGTCCATGGCCCCGCCGATTCCCGCAGCGCCCAGCGACGTCGCGTCTGGGACGACGAGCACGCGGGCGCGCGCGTTGCCGGCAAACCATTCGCGCACTTCCCACCGTCCGTCGTCTGCGGCCTCACCCTTTTCCTGTCCCCCCACCAGCACGGACGTAAACAACGGAACGGGCACGCTGACGTGCAGCGGCGCGGCAAGATACACGACATCCTCGGATTCGAGCAGCGTACGAACCGCCGTTTCGGTCGCCGCGTCCGATGTGCGCAGCGTCGCGGTGTCGTCGGGAAACAGTTTCGCGAGCGTCTCGGCGAGATGCCCGGCAGCCTCGGGATCCGGCTCGTGCCAGCCCGGCTGCGTCGCGGCCATCTGCGCTCGAACCGCCGCGGGAATCGCGGGGGCCGCCAGCAGACCGGCGGTCGTGGGTTGCGACGCGGCGGCGGCGGGTGCAATCGCGCGTTCGACGGCGAGCGTCGCGAGCGAGGTCGCGTAGGTCACGCTCGCGCGTGCGCCGAGGTCGTTCTCGCCGAGCGGCAACGCCTCGAACGGCACTTTCCACAGCAGGTCGTCGGGGATGACGACCAGGCGATCGCGGTCGGCGAGCAGGAGCGCGATCGGATCGAGCAAGGTCTTCGTCAACGCCACGCTCGCCTGGCGCCAGGCGGCGGCATCCTGAAGCGGAGCCGCCTGCAGCGCATCGGCGATGCTTTCCGCGAGGGTGCGCCGGTTCGCGGGGACGATCTTCGCGGTGACATCGGCGGCGTTCTCGCCGCGCGCCGCGGTGAGGACCAGCAGATCTTCGTCCCCGAGCAGGTACTCGACGAGCAGTCCCTTCGCGCCCGGGACCAGCGCGTTGACGTCGGCGGCGTCGGCCGGTTGCCGGAGCCCGCGCCACTGCTGCAACTGCGGCAGGCGCGCGTAGAGACGGCCCTGCTGGTCGGTCCGTCTGGCGATGGCGGCATTCAGCTGCTGCTGCAGCCTGTCGATGCGCGCAGCATCGGGCCGCGGCGCGTTGCGCTCGGCGCGCAGCTGGGCGCGCGTCGAAATGATCTCGCGGACGATGTCCTGTTCCCCGGTCTGTTCCTCGGCGGTCGCGCCGCGCACGATGTCGCGCTGAAAGGCGGCGAGGTGGACTTGCCGCAGGTGGGCAAGCCGCCCTTCCGCCGCCGCGAGCGCGCCGGCGGGGTCCGACTGCGCCGCCAGCGTCAGCGCGAGGCCGGTCCAGGCGCTGGCGCTGTCCTCGAGCTGCCCGCGCGCCTCGGTCGTCGTCGGCGCGTCGGCGGCGATGCGATCGATCCCCGTGATGGCGTCCTGGTACGAGCGCTTCGCCTCGTCGAGGCGCGTCAGCTTGCGCAGCGCGTCCCCGGCGCGCACGTTCGAACGCCAGCGCAGGTCCTGGCTCTCCATGACATCGGCGACGCCGCGCGCCTTCTGCGCGCTCGCGAGCGCGGCGGTGTAGTCCCTGGCGCCGTACTGCGCGAGCGAGAGGCCGAGCCAGGCGCGGCCCGACTCTTCGTTCTTGCGTTGCGCCTCGAACATGCGGATCGCCGTCCGATACGCGGCCATCGCCTCCGTATATTTTTCGCGCGCGGTCTGGCTGAAGCCGACGCCGACCCAGGCGTGCGCGATGCCCTCGTCGCTTTTCGCCAGCGTGTAGCGCGCCTTGCTCTCGGTATAGTTGGCGAGCGCGGCGTCGAAGCGGCCGGCCACCAGTTCGGTGAGGCCGAGGCGATCGAGGATCCGCGCCGAATCCTCGGGAAGGTCATCCACCAGCTGGCGCGCCTCCTGGAATCGCGTCCGGGCCTCGTCGGCGTTGGCCAGGCGGAAATACAGCTCGCCGATGCTCTCGAGCGTCGTCGCGACGCCGGTCTTGAGGCGGGAGTCGAAGGACGCCTGCGTTCGCGCGTCGGCGAGGACCTGCGAATACATGTCGAGGGCGGCGGCGATGTCTCCCTGCGCCGCCAGGACGCGCGCCAGCCCGCCGCGGGCGAACGACGCTCCCTGGGTGTCGCTGCCTTCGACGAGCAGCGCCAGCGCCCGTCGATACGACGCGGTCGCGGCGTCGAACTCCGCCTGCAGGTACTGGACGTTGCCGACGCTGACCAGGGTGCGGCCGATCGACGCGCCTTCCTCCCGTTTCTCGTAGATGGCCAGCGCCTCGCGGTAGAAACCGAGCGCGGGGGTGTATTCGCCGCGAACGTAGGCGACCGTCGCCAGGCCGACGAGCGACGCGGCCACGGCCTCCTGGTCGTCCAGTTCCTTTGCCAGTGCCAGCCGCTGCTGGTAGAGATCGATCGCCGCCGGGTAATCGCGCATGTAGTACGCGGCGTTGGCGATGTTCTGGAGCGTGTCGCTCTGCCAGGGCCGGTCGCCGGTCGCGCGCGCGACCGCCAGGACCACTTCGAAGATGGTTTTCGCGCGGGCATAGTTCCGCGTGACGGCCGCCATCGAGGCGCGCTCGCCGAGGACGCGGCGGAGGAACGGGTTCAGCTCGGCGGGGTTCTCGGCGATCAGCCGCGCCTGCTCCGCCGGCGCCGCCGCGAGCAGCGCGTCGGCGAAGTCCTCCGCGAACGGCCCCTCGCGCAGCAGCTTCCATGCGCCGGCTTCACGGCGCCACAGCTGTGCGTTGGGGAATGTCATCCTGCCGACGAACGGAGGCGCGCCTTCGCGCTGGGTGAGACGGGTGCGCGTGGCGACGACGCGCACGCGCGCCTGATCCCCGTCCAGCTTCACCGACTGGATGTCGATCGTGAACGAGTCCTCGGCCGGCGGACCGAACACCGCGACGTACGACTCGCGCGTCGGGCGTGGCATGGCGGCCGCGCTCCAGAACGCCGCCGCGGCGTCCGGATCGCGCCTGGCCTGCGCGTCGAAGAACTGCTGGACCGCCGCGCGCACCGCCTGTTCGTCAGCAGACGGCTGCGCCGGGGCCGTGGGAGGCCCCTGCAGCCACAGCAGCGACAGGCACGCGGCGAGCAGCCGGATCATTGCTGGAGCGTGAAGGTGATGGTGATCGTCATGAGCACGGAGACCGGCCGGCCGCCGATCGAGCTTGGCGTGTATTTCCAGCGCCGGACCGCGTCGAGCGCCGACTGATCGAGAAGCGGCACCGAACGCACGACACGCAGTTGCGTCACCGAGCCGGTCGGATCGAGGACGGCCTCGAGGACGACGGTTCCCTGCGTCCGCGTCTGGCGCGCGATCTCGGTATAGACCGGCCGCACGTCGACGATCTTTCGCGGCGGGACCGGCAGGTCGGCCACGCGCACGGGGCCCGTCTGCCGCGGCGCTTCGGGCGCGCGCACGACGATCGGCTGCCCGATGGTGTCGATGGCGCCGATGTCGGCGGCGGCAACGCCAACGCCGACGGGCAGACCGGGAACGGGTGGCGCCGACGAGGTCGGGACTTCCGGCGCGATCGCCGGCGGCGCATCCGTCGGCGCGACGTTGACGTCAACCGGCCGCGCCGGCGTCGTGCGCGGCGCCCGCGTCAGCACGACCTGTGGCGGCGGCGGCAGCGGCACGGCGCGCATGTACTCCTGGATCCGCGAGGGAATCACGAGCGACGCGGGGTCGATGGCGGTCAACGGGATGATCAGCACGAGAAGCACCACGACGACGTGCACGGCGATCGAGATCGGGACGCTGCCGGACAGATGGCTCCCGAGAGGCTGCCGGACGGGCTCCATGGGGGTCCTCCAGTGACGGCCCTGTAAACCGTCGCTGCCCATGTTTGACACCGCCTCCCGGCAGCGGTTCCTCTCTCAGCGGTCTCAGCCGGTAATCGCCCGAATGAGGCCGAGCGTGATGAAGATCGGCGTCAGCACGAAGAGGACCACGAGCATGCACGCGGCCCAGGCAATCACGGCCACGATGATCGCCCGCCCGGTGTTGGAATAATCGAGAACCTCGCGAATCGCGATGACGGCAATGACCAGGCTCCAGATCCAGATGACGAACGAGACCAGGATCCCCAGGATGGGAATGATGGCCAGGACGTTGAACACACCGGGTGCAGCCGCAAAGGCGACCACCCGGAACGTCTCGTTGAAGTCGGCCTTGGTGGACGGCTCCGGCATCACCTTCACGCCAATCAGGTAGATGAACAGCGAGAACAGCAGGTAGAAGATGATGGAGCTCACCAGCCCGAAGACGCCGGAGCCGATGCCGGCCCTGAAGATGTTTCCGATCAGCGACGCAATGCCGGCAATCACAATCACGGTCATCGCCTGTCCGAACGCCGCGGGATCGTTCTCGATCTCGGTGAGCGTCGCGACGTCTGCCTTCATCGCCCCGACCATACGTCCCGTCAAGTCCGCCATGCACCCTCCGCGCGCCATCCTAGCAGATGAGGCCGGGCGGCCGCGGCGGGCGCTGGCACCCGTGTTGCGTCACTCCATGGCAGGAGGCAACGAACTCATGGCACGCAAGGGCGATATTCTCGGGCTCGGCGACGCGGGATTGTCCTCGTCACCTAACGACGAGATCAGGAATCGTGAGTCGTCGTGGTCGGACAGCAGCGAAGAGGCGAAGCGCCGCCGTCGCATGAACGAAGGAGCCGACGAGCTGACGCCGTCGACGTCGGGCAGCGAGCACCAGGGCGGACATGGCGCGGCCGGCATCGACATGGGCGCCGGCGGCGAAGGCACCGACCTCGAATAGCGTCCAACCGCGGCGCGGTCTTCGGAGGGCGCGGGCCACGGCCGCTATAATTGGC
>Ga0207651_10001295_pt1 | contig 11260 bp, 11 predicted proteins | sample KBSM23metaG_FD_184328 | JGI IMG/M metagenome (GOLD analysis project Ga0207651, IMG submission 184328) | Miscanthus rhizosphere microbial communities from Kellogg Biological Station, Michigan, USA - KBS M2-3 metaG (SPAdes) (version 2) | ecosystem: Host-associated > Plants > Roots > Rhizosphere >... | reverse complement strand
GACGAGGTCGCTCAGGTCGCCCTCGATCGCCCCCTGGTTCGAGAGATCCGTGTGAACCGTCGAGTCGAGATCCCACTGGTTCGGCGCCCAGAGGACGAACATCAGCAGCACGACGCCGGCGAAGCCTTGCCAGCGCCGCCGCCAGGGATGATCGCCGTCGAGCAGGCGCCAGCCGAGCAGAGCGACCGCGACGAAGATCGTCAGCAGGGCGGCGCCGAGCATCGTGTAGCGGGCGATGATCGCCAGACCGCCGACGGCGAGCAGGGCGAAGGCGCCGAAGGCGAGGACGACGGCGGCGATGCCGAGCACGGAGCGGCGACGCAGGAAGGCGAAACCGAGGACGAGGCCGCCGAGGGCGCCGACCATCCCCGGCCACTGCAGGACTTCGCCGAGCGCCCGCGGGCCCCAGAGGACGAGGTCGACCGGGCCGGTGTGCCGCTTCAGCGTCTCGACGGTTTCCTGGGTGCCCGTCCATGAGTAGAGGAAGTTGCCTGTAGTCATGCCGTCGAAAAGCACCCAGAGGATCGGGCCGGCAAGCGCCAGGGCCCCGAGCCAGGCCAGCTCCTGCGACGAGCGCTCACGGCGCCAGCGAATCCCGCTCTGGTAGTCGAGTGCGAGCCAGAGCCAGTAGGCAATCCCGAAGCCCCAGGCCTCCGGGCGGAGCAGGCCGGCGAGGGCGAGCAGGGCGAGCACGGGCCAGCCGGCGCGCGGACGCTTGGTCTCGACCACCAGCGCTCCCAGGCAGAGGGCGATGTAGGGAAGGTCGACGTAGGCGCGCAACCCGTTGGAGAGGTAGGGGGCGCGGGTGAGGACGATCAGGGCGGCGACGGCGCCGATCGGGCGGTCGAACCAGAGCGCCCCGAGCCGGTAGACCAGGTAGCCGACGAGGGCGAGCGAGACGTATGCGACCACCATCGTCACGTCGATCGCGCCGTCGCCCAAGGGCGTCGTCACGAGGCCGAGCAGATCGGCCAACGGGTGCGGCGTGGGGGGCAGCGCGGCTCCGTAGTCGGGACTCGTGCCATGCGCCAGTTCCCGCCCCCAGACGAGCGCGTAGATCGTGTCGTAATTGGGGAAGCCGACTGGGAAGAGCAGCAGCAGCGCGGCGCTGACGGCGGCGACCCAGATGGCCGGCGTCAGCCAGCTGGAGACCCTCGATGGCACCGGCGCAAGGTATAGAGGGCGGTCGAGACGCGCAGATACACTGGCCCGAGCCCCCGATGCCCGACGCGATCTCCCTCTACCGACGCCACCGGCCCGGCTCCTTCGACGAGGTGGTCGGCCAGCAGCACGTCGTGCGCACCCTGCGCAACGCGGTCGAGCAGGGAAAGGTCCATCACGCCTACCTCTTCGTCGGCTCGCGCGGGACCGGAAAGACCTCGATGGCGAAGATCCTCGCCCGCTCGCTCAACTGCGAGCGCGGCGGACCGACCGTCACTCCCTGCGGCGAGTGCGAATCGTGCCTGACGATCGCCGCCGGCAGCTCGATCGACGTGATCGAGATGGACGCCGCCTCCAACCGCTCCGTCGACGACGTCCGCGACCTGCGCGAGCGGGTCGCCTACGCCCCGACCGGCGGCCGCTGGAAGGTCTACATCCTCGACGAGGCCCACATGCTGACCAAGGAGGCCTGGAACGCCTTCCTCAAGACGCTCGAGGAGCCGCCCCCGAACACGGTCTTCGTCCTTGCCACCACCGAGGCCCACAAGGTGATGGCGACGATCGCCGATCGCTGCCAGCGCTTCGACTTCCAGCGCCCCTCACTGGAGCAGATCTCCGAGGTGCTGCGGCGGGTCGCGGCCGCCGAGGGGATCGAGGCCGAGGACGCGGCGGTGGCGACGATCGCCCGCTCCGCCTCGGGCAGCTTCCGCGACGCGCTCGGCACCCTCGACCAGCTCGTCGCCTTCGGCGGCAGCCCGGTGAAGCTCGACGACGTGCTCGAGCTGCTCGGCGCGGCTGACGCCGAGCTGCTCTTCGAGGCGGTCGACGCCGTGGTGGCCGAGGACCCGCGCGCGGTGCTGCTCGGGGTCGAGAAGATGGCCCGCTCGGGACGCGACCCCTCCCAGTTCGCACGCGACCTGCTCGCCCACCTGCGCCACCTGCTGGTCACGCAGACGCTCGGCGAGGTGCCGAACACCTTCGTCGTCACCGCCACCGACGCCGGTCGGCTCACGGCCCAGGCGGATGCCGTCGGCTCCGCGACGCTGGTCCGCACGATCGACGAGCTGGCGAACGCCCTCGCCAATGTCCGCGAGGGCGACGACGCGCGCATGGCGGTGGAGATCGCGCTGCTCAAGGCAGCGCGGCCGGACCTCGACCCGTCGACGGAGGGTCTGCTGCGGCGGATCGAGAGGCTCGAGCAAGGGCCTGAGGCTTCTGGGCCGCGGGTCCTGTCGTCCCCGGCCGCGGGTCCTGTCGCCGCAGGGGACCCACCGCCCCCTGCGGTAGCTGAAGCTTCCTCGGGGGCGGTCCCCCCTGCGGCCCCACCCGCGGCAGAGACGGAATCGGCTGACGGCGATCCTCCCGCGGAAGAAGTCGATTCAGCTGACAGCGAGGTCCCTACGAGCCAGGCTCCGATCGGCTTGGCGGAAGCCCAGAGCACCTGGCCGGCGGTGCTCGACAAGTTGCGCGAGGCGAGTCCGGCGCTCGCCGCGACGTTCGACGGCGCGCGGCCGGTGAGCTTGGACGACGGGGAGCTCAAGGTCGGATTTCCGGCAGAGCTGACGTTCAACAAGAAGAAGGCGGAGACGCCGGAGAAGCGCGAGCTGATGGCCGACGCCCTCGAGGACGTTCTCGGTGAGCGTCTGCGACCGGCATACGTTCTCCTCGACGACGAGGAGCCCGCGCCCGAGGAGACGAAGTCGGCGGCCGAGGGTCAGATCGATCACGATGCGGTGCTGGAGAAGCTGAAGAACGAGTTCGACGCGAAGGAGGTCGGCTAGTGGCCAGGGGCGGGATGCCGGGGGGCTTCGACGTGAATGCCCTGATGAAGCAGGCGCAGAAGATGCAGGACGAGATGCTGCAGGCCCAGGAGGCCCTCAAAGACGAGGTCGTCGAGGCCAGCGCCGGCGGCGGCATGGTCAAGGTCAAGATGGGCGGCGACCTCACCCTGCGCGAGATCGCGATCGACCCCGAGGCGATCGACCCCGAGGAGGCCGATCTGCTCGCCGAGATGGTGCAGGCCGCGGTCAACGAGGCGCTGCGCGCGGCCCAGGAGCTCGCCAACTCGAAGATGGGCGGGATCACCGGCGGGCTCGGCCTGCCGGGGATGTGAGCACGGAGGGGCCGGCGCCGCTGGCTCGCCTCGTCGCCGAGCTCTCGCGGCTGCCGGGGATCGGCCAGCGCACGGCGCAACGGCTCGCCTTCCACATCCTGCGCGCGCCCGACGAGGAGGCGGCGGCGCTGGCGGCGGCGATCGGCGAGGTGAAGGAGAAGGTCGGCCTCTGCGAGGAGTGCTTCAACCTCTCCGAGGGGCCGCGCTGCCGCATCTGCTCGGACCCCGGGCGCGACCGTTCGACGATCTGCGTCGTGGAGGAGCCGGCCGACGTGATCCCGATCGAGCGCACGCACGAGTACCGGGGCCTCTACCACGTGCTCGGCGGCGCCCTCTCGCCGATCGACGGCGTCGATGCCGAGGACCTGAAGATCGCCGAGCTGCTGCGCCGGGTCGAAGCGGGGGAGGCGCGCGAGGTCGTCCTCGCCACCAACCCGACGACAACCGGCGAGGCGACCGCCCTGCACATCGCCGAGCTGCTGCGCGGGCGCGTCGCGGTCACCCGGCTCGCCAGCGGCCTGCCCGTCGGCGCCGACCTCGAGCACGCCGACGAGGTCACCCTCGGCAAGGCCCTCGCCGGCCGCCGTAGCCTCGACTAGCAAGCCGAATTCGGGTCGTTACGACCGGTCTCGGACGAAGTTCCTAGACGTTTGTCAAGTCGCAAATAGCGTTTTTTTGACGCTCTACCGTCCGTTGCGTGCGACAAGGTCTTCGCGTGGCGACGCGCACCACCGGAACCGAGAAGGGCAACGGCGCCGGGCTGCGATCGCCGGCCGGCCAGGTGGCCCGTGAGGTGTCCGCGCTGCAGGCCGCTCTGCTCGCCAAGCTGCGCGCCGAGATTGGCGGGGCGGACACGGCGGAGCCGTTCGCCGACGCCGCCCAGAAGCTCGCCACCGAGTTCGGCTCGGTGACGGCGACCGCCGTCGCCGCGGTTTGCGACCACGGCCACGGGGCCCCCGCCGAAGAGCATCCGAGCCTTTACCGCCCCGGGCACATGCGCCGCCGCCTCGACCAGCTGATCGAGACCAACCGTCGCTACGGGCACCCGTTCGGCCTCGTCGTCTTCGACGTCGACGGGCCCGACGCCCGCGAGGGCGAACCGGGGGCCGGGCAGGAGACGATGCTCGCCGTCGTCGGCGCCGCTCTGCGCGACAGCGTCCGCCTCGTCGACGAGACCTTCCCCCTCGAGGAGGACGCGCTCTGCGTGCTGGCGCCCAACCAGACCACGATCGAGGGTGTGCAGATGGCCGAGCGCCTGCTGCGCGTCCTTGACGATCTCGAGGAGGCTGGGGGGTTGCGAATCGGGATCTCGGCCGGCGTCGTCGCCTGTCCCGAGCACGGAACGGACGCCGAGGACCTGCTCAGAAAGGCCGACGAGGCGATGTGGCGAGCCCGTGCCGTCGGCCAGCCCGTGGGCGTCGGCACGTTGCAAGATCGCTGACAGATTCCGTAAATCTGTCCATAACTTGTGTAAACCCGGGATTCCGGTGGGACAATCCTGCGGCCTGTCGAATAGCGGCGGGCGAGGGAAAGCTCGGGAAATGCCAGGAATCAGAACCAACGCCGCCGCCGAAGTGCTCGGGGTCAGCCCCAACACGTTGCGCAGCTGGGAGCGCCGCTACGGCTTCCCCACGCCGAAGCGCACGCAGGGAAACCACCGCAACTACGAGCTGGTCGAGCTGCAGACTCTGCGCGATGCCCTTGCCCAGACCGGCAACATCTCCTCGGCGATAGAGCTGGCGCGCCAGCGCCAGTCCGCGCCGGCGAACGACGGCAACCTGCTCGCTGCGCTGGAGAGCTTCGACGAGGACGCCGCCGACCGTGCGGTCGAGGAGAGCCTTGCGCTGCGGCCGCTGGAGCGCACGGTGGAGGAGATGCTCCTGCCGGCGATCGATCGGCTCGCCGCCGATCCCGACCGTGCGACGGAGCTCGAGTTCGCCTCGCGTTGGGCCACTGGCTGGCTGCACGGCGCCCGCCGCCTCGCCTCGGTCGCCTCGCGCCCGGCCGGGATCCTGCTGCTCGACTCGAGCCGCGGCTCCGACGCCGAGGCGGTCCACGCCCAGGCGCTCGACCTCACCCTGCGCCGCGCCGGCTTCCGCGTGCTGATGCTCTCCAACGAGCTCGGCGACGAGCGGCTCGCTCGCGCCCTGCGCGCCCTCGACCCGACCGCGATTGTCCTCTGCGGCCCGGGCGCCGAGACCGCCGACGCCGTCAAGCTCGTCCGCAAGATCCGCGAGGCGGGCTTCGACGCCCCGCTCTTCGGCTTCCGCGCCAGCGGCCTGATCGGCGACGCCGTCCCCTCCGCCGGACAGACGCCGAGCGAAGTGACCGGCATGCTCAACGCCGACCTCCGCCGCCGCGCCGCCCAAGCGTTCGCCTAAGGCGGTCTGACCGGCGCATACCGGCGTCCTCGGTCGCTCACGTGCAGAGCACGCTTCGCTCCCTGCGTCCTTGATCTGCTTGGTCAGTCCGCCTTAGAGGTTGAATTCCGGCTCTGGCCTACGCGTCTCGCGGATCCCAAACCGATCGTGCAGGCGGCGCAGGGGGGCGGGCGCCCACCAGTTCCATTTGCCGAGCAGCTCCATCAGCGAGGGGACGAGCAGGGCGCGGACGATGCTGGCGTCGATCAGCACGGCGAGCGCGGTGCCGACCCCATTCTCCTTGATGAAGATGATCTTCGAGGTGGCGAAGGCGAACATCGCCACCGCGAAGAGCAGGGCGGCGGCGGTGACGATGCGGCCGGTTCGCTCGAGCCCGATCGCCACGCTCTCGGAGTCCGAGGCGCCGTTGTCGCGCGCCTCCTTGATCCGGGAGAGCAGGAAGACGGCGTAGTCGGTGGAGAGCCCGAAGGCGACGGCGAAGAGCAGGATCGGCATCGTCTGCTCGATCGCGCCGGGACTCGTGTAGTCGAGGAACCCCTCCAGGCGCCCGTCCTGGAAGATCAGCACCAGCAGGCCGAAGACCGCGCTGAGGTTGAGGAAGTTCATCAGCAGCGACTTGACCGGCAGCACGACCGACCCCGTCATCAGGAAGAGGATCGTCAGCGTCGCGACGACGACGATCGCCAGGGCGACCGGCAGGTGCCGGTCGAGGCTCGACTGGAAGTCGACGAAGTCGGCGGTCGCCCCTCCCACGAGCGTCGTCGTGCCGGGCGGGGGCGTCAGTGCCCGGATCTGCTTCACCGTCGACTGGCTTGCGTCGGAGGCGAACGAGCTGTCGGAGATGGCGCCGATCGCGGTCACGTTCCCGCGCAGCGGCTGCGGCCGGCTCACTTCGGCGACGCCTTCGATCCGCCGCACGCGGGCGGCGACCTGCGCCGCCTGCCTCGGGCTCGCACCTTCGAGGTCGATCCAGATCGGCGATTCACGGTAGGGCGGGAACTCGGTTCTGACCTCGTCGTAGGTCTGGCGGGCGCTCGCCGAGGTCGGCAGAACGGTCGGGTCGACGGTGTTGAACTTGATCCCGAGGAAGGGGAGGCCGAGGACGATCAGGAAGAGGGCGCTGAGCGTCGCCACCGGGACCGGCCTGTGCATGACGAAGCGCGAGAGCCGGTACCAGAAGCCGCTCTCGTCGGGGCGGGAGTCGGCCTCGGCCCGCCGCTGCAGAAAGCGAGGCGCCAACGCGTTGACGCGCGTGCCGAGCAGGGTCAGCACCGCGGGCAGGACGGTGAGCGAGATCAGCGCCGCGAGAGCGCGACGAGCGAGCCGCCGAGCCCCATCGAGTAGAGGAACCGCTGCGGGAAGACGAGCAGCGAGGCGAGCGCCGCGGCGACGGTCAGCGAGGAGAAGAAGACCGTCCGCCCCGACGTCGCCAGGACCCGGCGCATCGCCGCCAGGCCAGGTCCGTCCTTGGCGATCTCCTCGCGGTAGCGGGAGACCACGAAGAGGCTGTAGTCGATCGCCAGCCCGAGGCCCAGCGCCGTCGTCAGGTTGAGCGCGAAGATCGAGATCGAGCCGAATTCGCTCGCCACGCGCAGGATGAGGAAGGTGCCGACGATCGCCAGGCCGCCGATCATCAGTGGCAGCAGCGAGGCGACCAGGCTGCGGAAGAAGAGCAGCGAGAGCAGGAAGAGGAGCGGGAAGGCGAGCATCTCGGCCACCCGCAGGTCGTTCTCGACCTGCTTGTTGACCTGCTCCTGGGCGACCGCGCCGCCGCCGACGACGACGCCGGGATGGGTCGAAAGCGAGTCGGCGATGTTGGCGCCGGCTTCCTGCCAGGCCTTGTCCTCGGTCGGCTTCAGCGTGACGAGGAAGTAAGTGGAGCGGCGGTCCTCGGAGACGAAAGCGGGGGAGCGGGTGTCGTAGTAGCCGGTGACCGACTTGACGTCGGCGCGAGCGCGAACGCTGCGCTCGAGCGCCTCGACGCGAGCGCGCGTAGCCGGCGTCGCGACCGGTGCGTCCTCGACGACCGCGACCACGGCCGGCGGACGGAAGCCCGCGGCCTCGAGCCGCTCGCGCGCCTTCACGGTCTCGGTGGCGGGGTCGTCGGCGCCGTAGGGGTCGAGCCGCTCGGCGACGGAGCCGCCGAGCGCCCCGGCGAGGACGAAGAAGGCGATCGCGGCGACGCCGATGCGGCGGGCGTTGCCGTCGGCGAAACGGGCGAGGTCGTCGAACATCAGCTGCTCCTTTTCTTCGGGTCCGAGCGGACGAGACCGGCCTCCATCCGCTCGCACCAATCCGCGAACCACTCGTTGAACTCGATGCCTCCCCGCAGGACCATCAGCGGGTAGGGATCTCCCGCCTCATCGCGCTTCTCCTTCGCCAGCGGCTCGATCGCGCGCAGCCGCTCGACGAGGCCCCGCCGGTAGCCGCCCATCGCCCGCAGGATCTGGGCCGCCTCGCCCGCTGGCAGCACGCCGGCGAAGAACAGCTTCAGCAGTCCCTCCTCGCGCATCTCGAAAGTCTCCGGCGGCCGCCGCAGCCAGCCCTTCAGCTCGTCTTCGCCGTCGGCGGTGATCGCGTAGATCGTGCGCTTGCGCTCGCCGCGCGGCTCGTCCTGTCCATCCAGGAGGCCGGCCTCGGAGAGCCTCTTCAGCTCGGGATAGATCTGGCCGTAGCTCGCCGCCCAGAAGAAGCGGGTGGTGTCGTCGACCAGCGCCTTGATCTCGTAGCCGGAGCGGGGCTCGCGACTGACCATGCCGAGGATCACGTAGGCGGTCGGGCTGAGGTCCACGATGCAGATATATCGCTTAGATATATCTTTAAGGGTGATGTCGATCACATGTAGTCTCCAGGTGGATGGCGATCGACCAGAGCAAGATGGGTCAGGTGGTGACGGCGCAGATGGAGGCGCTCGAAGCCGACTACGGCGACGACTGCCAGATCGGCGACGTCTGCACGATCGTCGAGGTCGTGGGCCCGCACGGTTCGCACGTCCGGGTACGGACCAGCGACATGCGCCCGCACATGGCCCTCGGCCTGATCCGCATGGCCGAGCACGCGATGCTCGGCAACCTCAGCGGCGGCGAGTAGCTCCGCCTCGTATCCCGGACGGCGTCGGCCCGCGGCCGACTATCCTCAGCCGTCGATGGTCGCGAAGGGTCCCAAGACAGTCGTGATGAAGTTCGGCGGCACCTCGGTTGCCGGCGCCGAGCAGATCAAGCGCGCCGCGCGGCGGATCGTCGCCACCCGCGAGGCCGGCAACAGGGCCGTCGCCGTGCTCTCGGCGCGCGGAAAGACGACCGACGAGCTGGTCGCGCAGGCGCTGGAGATCTCCGAGCGACCGGACACGCGCGAGATGGACATGTTGCTCTCGACCGGCGAGCGGATCTCCTGCGCGCTCTGCGCGATGGCGATCCACGACCTCGGCCACAAGGCGATCTCGCTGACCGGCTCCCAGGCGGGGATCGTCACCGACTCCTCGCACACCAAGGCCCGCATCATCGACGTCAAAGCGGAGCGCATCGAGGCCGCGCTCGAGGAGGACCACATCGTCCTCGTCGCCGGCTTCCAGGGGGTCTCCACAGAGACGCTCGACGTGACTACGCTCGGCCGCGGCGGCTCCGACACGACCGCGGTCGCGCTGGCGGCGGCGCTCGGCGCCGACGTCTGCGAGATCTACACCGACGTCTCGGGCGTCTTCAGCGCCGACCCCCGCATCGTCCCCGACGCGCGCAAGCTGCCCGTCGCAACCTTCGAGGAGACGCTCGAGATGGCCGCATCCGGGGCCCGCGTCCTGCAGCTGCGCTCGGTCGAGTACGCGCGCAACCACGGGGTCCGCATCCACTGCCGCAGCAGCTTCGAGGACGGCCCCGGTACCCTCGTCGTCAGCGAGGACGAGAGCGAGCAGCAGACCGTGGAGCAACCCTTCGTAACAGCCGTGACCCACACCGACGACGAGGCGCGTGTGACGCTGGTCGGCATCCGCGACGAGCCCGGCGTCGCCGGCAGGATCTTCACTGCGCTCGCCGACGCCGGCATCAACGTCGACGTGATCATCCAGAACGAGCCGGTGGGCGACGACGAGCTGGCGGACCTCTCCTTCACCGTCGACCGCTCCGAGCTGCGCACCGCCACCGACGCGATCGCTTCGCTGGGCGACGTCAGCCAGGGCGTGCGCACCGACGACCGCATCGGCAAGGTCTCGATCATCGGCGCCGGCATGCGCTCGCATCCCGGGGTGGCGGCGAAAGTCTTCGAGGTGCTCGGCCGCGAGCGGATCAACATCGAGATGATCTCCACCTCGCCGATCAAGATCTCATGCGTCATCGGCGCCGACCGGGTCCCCGACGCGGTCCGCGCCCTTCACGACGCCTTCGACCTCGGTGTCCGCGCCGAGGACCCGGCCGGCGCCGAGCACCGCCCGACCGTCGGCAGCTGAGGCTTCGTCATACTCGGCGCGATGACACGCGAGGGATACAGAGTTGGTGTGCTTGGGGCGACCGGCGCGGTCGGGTCGACGATCCTCGAGGTGATGGCCGAGCGGGAGTTCCCCGCGGCCGAAGTGGTGCCCTTCGCCTCCGAGCGTTCGGCCGGCCGCGAGATCGGCTGGAACGGCTCGACGCTCGAGTGCCGCCCGCTCGACCCGGGAGCGATCGAGGGGCTCGACGTCGTGCTCTCCTCGGCCGGCGGCGCGGTCAGCTCCGAGTGGGCGCCGAAGCTGGTCGAGGCCGGCGCCGTGGTCGTCGACAACACCAGCTACTGGCGGATGCACGATGACGTGCCGCTGGTGGTCGCCGGCGTCAACCCCGACGCCGCGGCCGGCCACAAGGGCATCGTCGCCAACCCGAACTGCACGACGATGGTGATGATGATGGCGCTGGCGCCGATCCACCGCGCCGTCGGCCTCGAGCGCCTCGTCGTCTCCACCTACCAGGCGGTGTCCGGCACGGGCCAGCGCGCGATAGAGGAGATGAAGGAGCAGTCCCGCGCGGTCCTCGCCGGCGAGCCGGCGCCGGAGCCGAAGATCTATCCGCACCGGATCGCCTTCAACGTGCTGCCCCAGGTCGAGGTCTTCAAGGACGGCGACGACTACACGACCGAGGAGCGCAAGGTGATGGCCGAGACGCGCAAGATCCTCGACATAGGCGACGAGGTCGCGATATCCGCCACCTGCGCCCGCGTGCCGGTCGTCAGCGGCCACTCCGAGTCGGTCAACGTGCGCACCGCCGAGGACCTCTCGCCGGAGGACTGCCGGGCGCTGCTCGCCGAGGCTCCCGGCGTGATCGTCGTCGACGACCCGGCCGCCGGCGCCTACCCGATGGCGATCGACGCCGCCGGCCGCGACGAGGTCCTCGTCGGACGCATCCGCCGCGACCCCGACCAGGAGCGCACGCTCAACCTCTGGATCGCCGGCGACAACCTGCGCAAGGGGGCCGCGACCAACGCGGTCCAGGTCGCCGAGCTGCTGATCGAGAACGGCCTGCTGGGCGGCCGGGAGTAACCCTTGGACATAGCCTTCGGCGACGGCGTTCTGCTCTTCGGTGGCCTGCTGGCGGTGGTCGCCGCGCTCTCCGGCCTGATGCGGGGCACCGTCCTCTCCGCCTCG